>Ga0308309_10000056_pt1 | contig 106598 bp, 89 predicted proteins | sample HubBroMetageWFT5_FD_192491 | JGI IMG/M metagenome (GOLD analysis project Ga0308309, IMG submission 192491) | Warmed and freeze-thawed soil microbial communities from the Hubbard Brook experimental Forest, New Hampshire - Hubbard Brook CCASE Soil... | ecosystem: Environmental > Terrestrial >...
TGGGGCGTGAGGCTGCGAGTTCGCCGCAAAGAGCCTCCGCGAGTTGCTTGGCCAGTTCGATATTTTTCTGCTCTTTGATGCCACGGCCGACCGAGACAATGATTTCGGCTTGCGTAAGATCCACGGCTTGCTTGGCTTCCTTGAACACTTCCTGCGGTTTGTTGCGAATGACGCCATCGGCGATGTCAACATTCACGGTTTCGACCGGCGCTGCGCTCGCGCCAGCTTCAGCTTTGTCTCCACGGAACGCTCCGTTCTGGAAAGTGACAAACCAGGGAGCGTCGGAGGTAAAGCTGACGTCGGCGGCAAACTTGCCCTGAAACATCTGGCGAGTGAAGAGCAGCTTGCCGTTTTCGTGTTTGAAGCCGATGCAGTCGCTGATAACGGCGCGGCCCATCGCGGTGGCAAGTTTTGGGACGAAGTCGCGCACCTGGTAGGTATGCGGCATCAGCACGAGTTTGGGTTGTTTCGAGGTGAGAAGTTGTTTGAGGGCGGCGGCGAAGGCATCGGGCGTGTAAGGCTCGAGCTTCGGCGACTCCACCGCGTAGATCTTCGCGACCTTCTTGGCCGCGACTTCAGCGGCGAAGGTGGACGTGCCGCTTGCGACGACGGCAGCTTCGAGAGTCCAGCCAGTGGCGGCGGAGATGGCTTGGCCGGCGGCGATCGTCTCCCAGGAGACGCGGTTCAGTTTCCCTTCGCGTTGTTCTACGACTACTAAGACGGTATCGGGCATAAGAAGCAGTTCTCGGTTCTCGATTCTCAGTTTTCAGTTCGCAGCCTTTGGTTCTCGGTAAGACGGCCTTATTTCGCTCCATCTTGCCAACACAAGACTCTCAGAGCACGCGCAGTTCGTTGCGTAGTTTGTCCACCAGCTTTTTCGCGATCTCGGCTGGCGAGCCTTCTATGTGTTCCGTCTTTTTCGTCTTCTGCGGCACGTAGAGGCGCTCGATTTTCTGCAGGTTTTCTCCAATTGCGGACTGCACCTCGGCCAGCGCCACCTTGCGGATGGGCTTATTCTTCGCCTGCTTGATGCCGATCAGCGTGGCATAGCGCAGCTTGTTGATGCCGGACTGAATCGTTAATACAGCGGGCAGCGGCATGTCGACAAACTGAAAGAATCCGGCTTCAAGTTCGCGCTTTACTTTGATTCCAGCGTCCGTTTTTTCAATCTGCATGATGATGGTGGCGTGAGGCCAGCCGAGCAGTTCCGCCAGGATCACACCGGTCTGAGCATAGCCGTAGTCGTCGGATTGCAGGCCGGTGAAGATAAGATCGAACTTTTCATCTTTGATGGCGGCGGCGAAGGCCTTGGCGGTATTGAGGGCATCGAGCCCGACAAAGGCATTGTCTTCGAGGTGGATGGCGCGGTCGGCGCCCTTGGCCAGGGCTTCGCGCAGCACCTGCTGGGAACGAGCCGGCCCGGAAGTGATGACCACCACTTCTCCACCGTGCTTCTCTTTCTGGCGCAGCGATTCCTCGAGCGCGAAGGCGTCGGGCTCGTTCACTTCATACGAGACATCCTCGCGGATCCAGGCGGCGGTTTCGTTAAGCTTGAGCGGCGCATCTTTCTGCGGCACCTGCTTCATGCAAACCAGGATTTTCAAACATGACTCCTTACCCTGTGGCTTCCGGGAACCACGGGAAACCTGTCAGTATAAATGAGCAATTAGCAATTAAGCACTTGGCAATTAGCCAGGTCTGAGGCTGGAGCAGAAGGAACGAACAAGAGCAGAAGCGGCGTTATCTCGGCTGCTGAAAGGCCAGAGGCTAATTGCCATTTGCCAACGGCTTAGCTAACAGACGGCCCCAGTCACTCTGTAAAGACCACTGACTGCACGCCCGAGATTTCGAACCGTTTGCGGCAGCGCATATTCTTGCAGGCCATCAGATCGTCTTTGCGCAACATATAGGAGCGGGCCTTGGCGAAGCGGGCGCGGTCGCGCTCGTCGGCGCGGCCGGCAAGCTGGCGTTTCTTGGTGCGCACCACCCAAGTGACTTCGTACTCGGCGGGCTGGTGGCAGTGGGGACAGTTTAAGGTTGCCGGTTTCTTTTCGGTGCGCTCGTCGAAAAACTCGCGTTCTTCCATGAGATCGTCGTTGGTCCCTTCGCTCAGCTCCGGGCAAGCTAAGAACAATCGTTGGCCGTCCCGGTGACATCCCTTTTTGCAACCACCGGCGGTCGATCCAACCGCAAAGGATGATTATTGCAGTTTTACCGCAGACAAAGCTATGGCAACATGAATGACATGGCGCGCAAGAAGAAGGTGAAGAGGTTTCGAGCGGTGCAGGCGGTGAAGGAACTAGCGCGGGAGCGCATGGGCGCGCCCCCTGCCGAGAAAGTCGTTCCGCACAAGAACAAGAAGGCGGCAAAGCACAAACCCACACTGGGGAAGCTGCTGGGCGAGACGGAGTGACTTAAATCAGTTAAAGTCCGCGGTCACGATGAGATCCGCTGACAGCAACACCGCGCAAACGGTTCCCGAACTACTGGAGCAGTTCACCCACGTCACTGAGGTTGAGGGACTGGTCGGGGCGGCGGTCAGCGTAACGGTTCCGTCGGTAGGAAACTGCGCCGCACAAGTCGGTTCGCAGCTAATACCCGCCGGAGAGCTAGTAACGATCCCGGTTCCTGACCCGATCGTCACCGTCAGGTTGCTTAAGGCGGCGCTTGTCGGGCAGCCCAGGGCGGCGGGGCCCTCTACGGTGATCAGCGCGGAGTTGCTAATGATGTCATTGGGGCTGTCGTTGAAAGTGGCAAAAACATTGGCGGTGCCGCAATTGGTGTTTGGACTTACGACGCCCGCGCTAGTAACTTGAGCCACTTGCGGCGTGTCCGATTGCCAGGTCACCTGGTTCGTGATGTCTTTGGTCTGCGGAGGGTGGATGTAGGTCCCGTAGGCCGTGAAGTTTACGAACAGTCCGGGATCGACGCCTCCAAAAGTTGCGCCTGGGGGCTGGATCTGGATCGAAACCAGATGCTGATTGTAGCCGCAACTGGAAAGATTGAACAAGAATGTCGCTGCGGCGATAAGAACGAAGATACTGAACCACTTTCGGCTCATCAACGGCTCCTGGGACCCAGCGATCGAGTTAGACGCGCAGACAGAGAAGGAATTTTAAATTTAGTCAAAGGTGGAGCAAAAAGCAACCATTCAGCACGGATCTGTGCATCCTTCATCACCCCTTCACCGCCTCGGCGACTACCTTGGCAAAGTCGCGGATATCGTCTTCGGTAGTGTCGAAGGAGCACATCCAGCGCACGATGGATTCCTCCTCTATCCACATGTAAAAGAAGTAATGCTGTTTAATTTTTTCGATGGAGTGGCGCGGGATTTGGACGAAGACGCCGTTGGCCTCGACTTTCCACACAACTTTGACTCCCGGGATGCGGCCGACTTCCTTCTCCAGCAGGCGAGCCATTCGGTTGGCATGCTGGGCGCTTCGCCGCCAGAGATCGCCCGTGAGCAGAGCCTCGAATTGGGCTGCGATGAAGCGCATCTTCGAGGCCAGTTGCATGTTCTGCTTGCGCAGGTAGAGGAAGTCGCGGCCGAGTTCGGGCTGAAAGAACACCACGGCTTCGCCGCCCAGGATTCCATTCTTGGTGCCGCCGAAAGAGAGCACGTCCACGCCTAAATCGCGGGTGGCCTGCCTCAGGGTTTGGCCGAGCGATGCTGCGGCATTGGCGATGCGAGCCCCATCCACGTGCAGGAACATGCCATGCTCGTGGCCGAAACGTGCGAGCGCTTGAATCTCTTCGGGTTGGTAGACCGTACCCATTTCGGTGCACTGCGTAATGGAAATGACGCGGGGCTGCGAGTGATGTTGATCGCCGATGCCGTGGTAGGCATGACGAACGGAGTCCAGCGTAATCTTGCCGTCCTGATGAGGCAGTGGAATCAGCTTGCAGCCGGTGTGCTTCTCCGGCGCACCACACTCGTCACAGTAAATGTGAGCATAGTCGCTGCAGAGGATGGAATGAAAAGACTGGGTGAGGGCTCGCAGACTCAGAACATTTGCTCCAGTCCCGTTGAAGGTGAAAAAAATTGCAATGTCCGGTCCGAAGTGCTCCTCGAACTTCTTGATCGCCGACCGGGTATACGGATCGTCGCCGTAGGCCACGACGTGGCCCTGGTTGGCACGGGCAATGGCTTCGAGAATCTCGGGATGCACGCCAGCGTTGTTGTCGCTGGCAAAGCTGCGTGCGGGTTGAGTGGCGACCGGAGGCATAGTGAATAATCTAGCAGACCTCTAAAATCATGTTTTTCGTCAAATTTCATGTTCGCCCCTACCGTCCTCGTAGCCGACGGAACCCTTGACCATCCATAACAAAACAAATGTCGAGCCACCGTCGATTTTCAGGTCCCCGCTCGTCTAACCACATAGAAGAGCGCAATCCGGGACAAAAATGCAGTGTTGACCCTATTATTAGAGGCCAAATTGGTAAAGGCCTTAGGAAGTGCAGCAGGGCGGACTATGCCAGGACTCTCATGCACACAATATCGAACAAACGGCACGATGGCTTTGAATCTTTTCGTCAATTCGGGAAATCCATATCTGCATAATTTGCATGGGGCTCCACGCTTCATAATCCCTAAGAGCACCCGTTATTTTGTTCCCTATCCGGAGAATGTATGGCGAAACGAATGATTATCATGTTGTTGCTGATGGCGGCGCTGGTCGGTGGGCTCGGTTTTCTAAAATACCGCCAGGTCGAGGCTGCCATCGCGATGGGTGCCAGCTTCCAGATACCGCCCACCGCCGTCACCACTGTAATCGCCAAGCGCGAGACGTGGCCTTCGACCTTGTCTGTAATCGGAACGGCGGCTGCAATCGAGGGTGTTACGGTCAGCGCGGACCTGCCCGGAACCGTCGATAAGATTCACTTCGAATCCGGCCAATCGGTGCATGAGGGAGACATTCTGGTGGAACTCGATACGCGCCAGGAGAAAGCGCAGCTTGCCAACATGGAAGCCCAGCGCGATCTGGCCCGCATTCAATATGGCCGCTCCGAGCAACTGATCAAAGCGGGCGTCATTTCCAAGTCAGAGTATGACAATGCCGCCGCGCAGCAAAAGGCGACGGAGGCGCAGGTTGGCGACATCAAGGCTGCCATCGCGCGGAAGACCATCCATGCTCCGTTCACGGGAAGTCTCGGGATTCGCCAGATCAGCCTCGGCCAATATCTGGCCGCTGGACAAGCAATCGTTTCACTCCAGTCGCTGAACCCTATCTATGTGAATTTCGGCGTGCCGCAGCAGGATACGCCAAAAATGAAAATCGGCCGCGGCCTGAGTGTCACCAACACCGACCTTCCCGGCGTGGCTTTCAACGGCAGGATTACGGCACTGGATTCGGTGATCAACGAGCAGACCCGCAACATCCAGGTCCAGGCCACGCTGCAGAATCAAGGCGGGAAGTTGCGTCCCGGCATGTATGTGCAAGTCGAGTTGCCGTTGGGCGAGCCGCGCGCCGTTATTCCTTTGCCGGCGTCGGCTATCAACTATGCTCCCTATGGTGATTCCGTGTATGTCGTGGTCGACATGAAGGATGAGAAGACGGGCAAGACCTATCGCGGTGTGCGCCAGCAGATCGTCAAAATCGAGGGCAGCCGCGGCGATCAGGTCGCGATCACGTCCGGACTGAATCCTGGCGACGAAGTCGTCAGCGCTGGAGTGTTCCGGCTCCGTAACGCTGCCCCGGTGGAGATTAACAACACCGTAAAGCCTGCGAACAGCCCCAAGCCGAATCCTGAAGAGAGTTAATAGCAGTTGAGCTCAACGAGAGGACGAGGGAGAAGCGTGCATGAAGTTCACTGATTTATTTATCAAGCGTCCGGTTCTGGCGATGGTGGTAAACCTTCTCATTCTGATCGCTGGGCTCCAGGCTGTCCGTTCGCTGAGTGTCCGGCAATATCCCCGCAGCGACATTTCTCTTATTCAGGTCAGCACGGTATACGTCGGCGCGAACGCCGACCTTGTGCGCGGATTCATCACCACGCCGCTGGAGCGTGTGATTGCCAGCGCCGACGGCATCGACTACATGGAGTCAACCAGTGCCCAGAGCCTGAGCACGATTATTGTTCACCTGAAGTTGAACTACGACACGAATGCCGCGCTCACGCAGATTCAGGCCAAGGTTGCACAGGTGAAAAACGACTTGCCGCCGGAGTCGCAGGTGCCAGTGATCGATCTGCAAACGGCAGACCAACAGTTCGCCGCCATGTATATCGGTTTTTCGGCAAAGGACCTCGACGAGAACCAGATCACCGACTATCTCACCCGTGTGGTGCAGCCCAAGCTGAGCGCGGTTAGCGGCGTGCAGCGGGCCGATATCCTCGGCAATCGCACGTTCGCCATGCGGATATGGCTCAAGCCCGATCAAATGGCCGCCCGCGGCGTCTCGCCTTCCGACATCCACGACGCGCTATCGAAGAACAACTATCTGTCGGCGCTCGGCAGCACCAAGGGTTCGATGGTGTCGGTAAACCTGGTCGCGAACACAGACCTGCGCACGCCCGACGATTTCCGACAGATGGTCATCAAGCAGGAAAATGGCGTGGTGGTTCGCCTCGGCGAAATCGCTGACGTGCAACTTGGCGCGGAGAATTATGACCAGGACGTGCGCTTCAATGGCGAAACCGCCACATTCATGGGAATCTGGGTTCTTCCCACGGCAAATTCGCTGGATGTCATCAAAGCCGTACGCAAGACGCTTCCCGCCATCCAGGAACAGTTGCCCGCGGGAATGAAGTTAGGAATTCCCTATGACTCCACGGCGTACATTCAAGATGCAATCAACGAAGTTCTGCACACGCTTACCGAAACGCTGTTGATTGTCGTCGTTGTCATCTTCCTTTTCCTGGGTTCGTTCCGGTCCGTGTTGATCCCGATTGTCGCGATTCCGGTTTCGCTGATCGGCGCAGTCTTTCTGATGCTTGTGGCGGGCTTCACCATCAATCTTCTGACGCTGCTCGCCATCGTGCTTTCCGTCGGCCTGGTGGTCGACGACGCCATCGTGATGGTGGAAAACGTCGAACGTCATTTGCAGATGGGCAAAACGCCGTTCCGCGCCGCCGAAGACGCCGCCCGCGAGCTGGTCGGGCCCATTATCGCCATGACCATCACCCTGGCCGCGGTTTACGCCCCAATCGGCATCCAGGGCGGACTGACGGGATCGCTCTTCCGCGAATTTGCCTTCACGCTGGCCGGCGCAGTCACGGTTTCGGGTATTGTGGCGCTTACTTTGTCCCCCATGATGGGTTCGAAGTTGCTTCGCGCAGGCGACACCGAGCGGGGATTTTCCGGCGTTGTCAATCGCCAATTCGAAAGGCTACGAACCCTCTATACCCGCCTGCTGACCGGCACGCTGCACTATCGCCCGGTGGTGCTGACGGTGTGGGCGATCGTTGCCCTTCTCATGATTCCGTTCTACATGTTTTCCCAACGCGAACTCGCGCCGCAAGAGGACCAGGGAGTTGTGTTTGGCGTGATTCAGGCCTCTGCCAACGCCACACTCGACCAAACCAACCTGTTCGCCAATCAGGTGTACGACGTATACCACTCGTTCCCCGAGAGTGAGAGCCTTTTTCAGATCACGAATCCCGGCGGCGGTTTCGGAGGAATGGTGGTCAAGCCGTGGAGCGAGCGCAAGAAAACTACGCAGCAGCTACTCGGCGAATCGGCAGCGAAACTGTCGAAAATTGCCGGCGTGCGCGTGATTCCTCTAACCCCGCCGGCGCTCCCCGGCGGCGGCAACTTTCCCGTCGATTTCGTGATCGCTTCATCCGCGGAGCCCGAGCAAGTCAGCCAGCTCGCCGAAAAGATCGTGCAGAAGGCCATGGCCAGCGGTCTGTTCATCTATGCGGACACTGACGTGAAGTTTGACCAGCCGCAGACGGAGGTGGTCTTCGATCGCGACAAACTGCGCTCCCAGGGCGTGGATTTGAGCCAGGCCGGCCAGGATCTCTCTACCATGCTGGGTGGAAATTATGTCAACCGATTCAGCATTCAGGGGCGCAGCTACAAAGTCATCCCGCAGGTTCAGCGGGTCGAGCGCCTGACGGCCGATCAGCTCTCGCACATCTACGTGAAGGGATCGGCCGACAAACTCGTGCCGCTCTCTACATTTGCCACGCTGAAGACCACGACGGAACCCCGCTCTCTGAATAAGTTCCAGCAGTTAAACGCCGTGCGCATTCAGGGTGTAATTCCGCCGAATGTCCCGCTCGATCAGGCGCTTACGTTCCTGGAAAATCAAGCCAAGCAAATCCTGCCGCAAGGGTTCACCGTGGACTACGCCGGTGAATCCCGCCAGCTTCGCGTGGAGGGCAGCAAGTTTCTTGGCACGTTCCTGCTTTCGGCAATCCTGATCTACCTCGTGCTCGCCGCGCAGTTCGAGAGCTTCCGCGATCCTTTCATCATTCTCGCCGGCTCGGTTCCGTTGGCCATCTCCGGCGCGCTGATGTTCTCGTTTCTCGGCTTCACGACGCTCAACATCTACAGTCAGGTCGGTTTGATCACACTCGTCGGCCTGATCGCCAAGAACGGAATTCTGATCGTGGAATTCGCCAACCACTTGCAGGAAACCGGGCGCAGCAAGCTCGAAGCCATCATCGGCGCCGCAAGCACCCGGCTGCGTCCGATCTTGATGACGACGGCTGCCACCGTCTTCGGCCACTTCCCGCTGGTTCTGGCCAAGGGCCCTGGCGCCGGAGCGCGCAACAGCATCGGCATCATGCTGGTAAGCGGCATGATTATTGGCACGGTCTTCACGCTGTTTGTGGTGCCCTCCATCTATATGCTCGTTGCTAAGACTCATACCGCGATCCGGGACGAGGATGACGAGAAGATCACTCTGCGCGAGCCGGTGGCGGCGGCGTTTTGATCAATGTCCTTGAGGCTTTTTCGTTCCAGCGCTGTATCTGAGGATCGAGGGCTAACGTCGCGAAATATGCCCGACGAAATATGCGCCGCGAAATCCTGATTCTACGCGAGCGGGAGATCCTCGAATTGCTCGATCCCACCGCCTGCATTGCGGCCATGGAGCAGGCATTTGCGGCTTATTCCTGTGGCCGCGCTGAACTTCCTTCCGTGATTCATCTCGACGTTCCCGAACATCGCGGCGAGATTCATATAAAGACGGGGCACATTCACGGCGGCCCTTACTATGCCGTGAAGATGGTCTCAGGGTTTCCCGACAATCCTCAGCTTGGTTTGCCGGCCAACGACGGCATGGTGGTCGCTTTCGATGCGGCTACCGGCACACCCGCGGCTTTTCTGCTGGATAACGGTTTGATCACAGACGTCCGCACCGCCGCCGCCGGCGCTCTGGCGGCCAAGCATCTGGCGCGACTCGAAGTCCAGCGGGTCGCGGTCATTGGCACGGGCCTACAGGCCCGGTACCAACCGGAGATGCTGGCGCGAGTCAGGGCTTTCGGTGAACTGCGGGTTTGGGGACGGAATCGAGACAAAGCGCTCGCTCGGATTGAGGATCTGGAACAGCGCGGGAATCTTCCAGCGAACTGCCGGATCTCGATCGCGGAAACCGTTGCCGAAGCTGTCGAGGGCAGCGACATCGTCATCACCGTGACCGCGAGCCGCACACCGTTGGTGCGAGCCCGGTGGCTGAAGCCAGGAGCCACTGTGATTGCCGTGGGATCAGACGCACCGAAGAAGCAGGAACTGGAGGTCGAGGCGCTGGTGCGCGCCGACCGCATTGTGGCCGACAGTCTTTCTCAATGCTTGCGCCTCGGGGAGATTCATCACGCCGTCGAGAAAGGCGCAATCGTGAAAGAGAAAATCTCCGAACTGGGGGAGATTGTCGCCGGGCAAGAACCGGGGCGAGTTGCCGAGAATGAGATTATTGTTTGTGATCTCACGGGCGTTGGCGTACAGGATGTGGCGGCTGCGTCTCTGGTGATCGAACGCGCCAAGGCAGCAGGTCGCGGCGAAAAGATCAGTTTGCAAGATTAATTCAAGATTGACGCTTACTTCCCGATTCCCTGAAACCCTTATCATGCCGCTCCGCGCCGCGCCGAATCCGTGGCAGCCGATTTCGCCCCTCTGGTCTTTCGTTTCGACTCTGCTTTTCTCAATTCTTCCAACGTCAAATCGACGCGAGCCAGTCCTCGCAAAGTGTAATTGATGTCGTAACCATATCCGGCACGGATGTAGCGGCCCATCCCGAAGTGAGCGCCCGGAGTAATCAGAACCGAACGCTCTTTGATGAGCCGGTCGAACAATGCCGATGACGAGATAGGCAGCTTGTACCGAAAGAAAGTAATTGCTCCCGCGACAGGCGGAATATAGCTGAACAGGTCGCCGTGAGCCTGGATCCAGTGTTCGAGCTGTGGCAGGTTGCGCCGGATAATCCCGCGCGTGCGTTCCAGAATCTGTTCGCGACGGGCGGGCTCCATCGCGATTCGAGCCAGGCGATCAGAGACTATGGTCGGAGTCAATGTCGTGTAGTCGTGGTAGCGGCAGAGTTTGGCGATAAGCTTCGCCGGAGCAACGATCCACCCCAAACGGAGCCCTGGCAAGCCGAACGCCTTCGAGAGACCAGAAGTGAGGATGAGCTTGTCGTAACGCCCCCAGAAGGTCGGCGTTAACGGGCCCTGGACTTCCGCTCCGCGATAGATTTCATCGACCAGCAGCCACGCGTTGGCGCACTGCGCGGCATGAACCACTTCTCGCATCTCCTCTTCAGTCAGAACTGCCCCGGTCGGGTTGTTGGGGTTTGTCACCACAATCAGCCGAGTCTTCTTTGTAACCGCCCGGTGCAGGCCGTCGATGTCAAGCGCCCAGCGGGAAGCACCTCCACGTTCGCGACGCTCTACGAGATTGAATGCCGTGGTCTTTGCGGCAAACGCGCGCGACAATCCCCAGGTCTGCAGGTAATTGGGCAGCATTACGGCGGCGTGATCGCCTTTTTCCAGGATTCCCCACAGCGTGGTGAAGTTTGCCTCGGAGCCCCCGTTCGTTACCAGAACATTCTCCGCCCTAGCGCCATACCAGGCTGAAATGTGCTCCCGCAGTTCCGGCGATCCGTCGGATTCGGGATACTTGAGGCCCAGGGCCAGAAACTTGGCGGTATCGTCTGCGTCCTCCAGCAACTCCTCCACGCGCAAAGGAAGCACTCCGCTCTCCGACAGGTTGTAGTCAACAAGGTTTTCGTACAGGCACTGCGTGCGTTCCATGCGGAAAAGGTCGATGCGCAAGGGTCCTCCTGGCCGGGCGTGCTGCCCGGTGCGGCAAACTTTATCAGAGGTGATCGGGCGAGTAAATCAGCGATTGTGGGTGTTGTGACCCTGTTTGGGCGTGCGGTCTTTCGCTTGTTTCCGGGGTGCTTTCTTCTGGCGCGCTTGACGCCGCCGCATCTTCGCCATCCACTCTCTGGAATACATGGTGCCACGGCACTTGGGCGAGCCGCAGTGGCAGGGTGCGGGCGCTTCATCGTCGTAGAGGTTGTAGTCCCAGAGCAGCTCTTCGCCGGCAGCGATATCGCGGAGGGCAAAGATCCACGCGCGGTTCCTGACTTCATCGATCTCACAGTTGGGATCGCAGGAATGGTTCAGGAAAGCTCCCATCCCTTCACCGTCGATAATGGTCTTGCCGTCTTCCAGACCGTAAAGATAGGTTCGGAGTGCGCCGTCGTACAGCCGGTTGGCCTCCTCCGGAGTGATTCGCGGACCCGCATATTCGACAATCCGAGAACCTTTGCGAACCGGCGTGGTAGTGAACACACCCGCCGAATGAATCCGTGAAGGACGAACCACCAGGGCCATGCAACTAATTTCGCACGCCTGGGAGGTTTGAAGGAAGACGAAAAGATGGAAAAAAGATTCGGCGCCCGACTTCCGGCCCAGTAAATCAGCCTGGCCCTGAGCCCGTCGCATCGCGGAAACAGCCCATCGGATAAGGGGTCTGGGCTGGGCGTCCGCGAAAAGGTTCGGCTGGTCGCGGTCGTCCATGTTAGACTTTCCCGGCTCTTAAGAACTGTCGAGCATCACAATCTGAGGGGAGATCAGTATGCGGATGACCAGGGAAATCATTGGTGTCGTAGCAGTTCTCGTGTTGTGTGGGAGCTTCTTTGGCGCGGCCGGGCAGGCCACAAGAACAAGAAACGGTGCACCGTCAGTTGTGACCGCCCCCGAAGCCTACTGCACCGGCACGGGCGGAACGCTGGAAACTCGTTTTCCCGCGTACAACACCAACGGTGCGATGCAGGACTGGCTGCGACTCGCGGGCACTCAAGAATTCTGCCAGTACACCTTAGCCGCTGACGGATCGCGGATTCACCTGTCCCTCAATACGCTCTTCGCTCCGCAACCCACGCTCGCCGCGCTGGCCTACTACTCCGAAACCGTCTGGAACGGCCAGGGAGAAGGCAACCCCGCCTCGCTCTATTGCACACAGCTTGGCGGATCGGACTTGTTTGGGGGCATCAATGCCGCTGGCGGTGGATGGGTGGAATTCAAGACTACAGACGGAGTTCTGGAAGCCTGCATTTTTCCCGATAATTCCACCATCGACTCGTGGGGACTGTTCTACCATTCCGCAGGCATTATCCGAGGCATCGACCTCTCCACAGTTTTGAAATACTCGAATCCCGACTCGAAGACGAAGAGCGGCGATTAGTTAAGAGTGGTTTCGTAACACTCTCCTAATTGTGTTGATGGAAAGAAAAATGCCGTCGCTGCCCGAGGGGCAGCGACGGCATGATTTTTTCGGCGCATTCTTGGGGCTACGGATCGTATACTGAGTTACCGAAACCTTGCTTGCGCGCGGACTCTTGCATGTCCTCCAGGCGCTTCTTTTCCTCTTCCAGTTGAGCTTGCATTCGTTCTACCTGCTGTTGCTTTTCCCTCTGCCGCTCGTTCCATCCTACGCAATTGGCAGCACAGTTGGCTGGGGCAAATCGGATCGACTCATTGATCTGGTCCACTTGCCTTTGCAGGGAGGCGATCTGGTGTTTTTGCGTCAGAATCTGGGACTTCACGTGTTCGGGCGGCTGCTTTGGTCCACCTGCAGGAGCAGGCATCGATGCCCGGCTCTCCTCGCCGTCTGCCGCGAGTGCCGGTGCGGGTCCTTCGTGCTCGGGAATCTCTTCGTTGGTGATGACCTTGGGTGCCTTGGCATCCTTGCCCGGCACAGTTTTTGACTGTTCCTTCTGCTGGCGCTGCTGGCGCGCCAGGTCGCCAAGAGACTGCGAATCCTGCGCGCCGACGACGCCGGCGAACAAGGAAACCGCCGCCGCAGCACCGAGAAAAAGCCTGCACCTTGTGCCCATGGGAAAATCCTCCCCGGCAACCCGTGAAGGGGGTAACGGACTGCTTCTGTAAATGTTATTCGCAATGGCCGGCCGCGCCAGCATTACGAACGGACCTTGTACGGCAGGTGTAAGAGCAGCGACAACAGAAATCAAGACGTCCGCAGGGTTTGCCTCGCTATCACGCCACAGCGCTTGCTGCAGCGCCAAGGCTTGAGAGTCTGCTCCCAGTGATCGTGGGCACGATCTGAATCTGCACCAGACGCGGCGGAGAGACTTTCTCCTTCTTCGCCAGCAGATTGACCGAAGGAATGCCGGTTCGGGCGAAGGACTTCTCACAGTCAGCGGTAGACGGCCCGCGCATATTCCCTTCCAGGAACGCCAGGCCCGGGCAACGAGTGCAGGTTGAGCCATGCGCGCACTGCGAGCAACTCGACAGGTCTCGGAGCCGAATCGAACGGACTTCCTTCAATTGCTTGGAGTCGCGCCAGATGTCGATAAACCGTTGCTGCCGCACGTTACCGCAGGACAGAGGGAACTGCACGCAAGGATAAAATTCACCGTAAGGAGAAACGTAACAAGCGGTGTGACCGGCGCTGCAGGGCAAAGAATTCATGTCGTCCCCGGAGGGCGCGGGCGGCGGCGCGCAGAACTCGTCCGCGTTGCCGACGAAAGTTTCGTCCCGGAAAAGGCGGCGAAGAGCAGACTCTCCCGCGTTCAGGTCGAGGATCGCACGGTTGCCATCCATCATCGGCGTGACCGTGGGATCGAGCGTGCACTTAGTGCCAAGTTCGTCAGCCAGCGCCCGGACGCCGTGATAGTCCTGCATGTTCTCGGTCATCAACACGTTAGCAATGATGACTTTCAAGCCTTGCGATTTGAGAAATCGGATGGCCTTAATCGACCGCAACAGCGAGCCGGGAACCTTGGTGATCGCGTCGTGCACCTCCGGCCGGTGGGAATAGATGCTGACCTGAATCGACTCCACGCCAAGATCACGGAGACGCGCCGCCTGCGCTTCGCGAATCAGCACCGCATTGGTCTTCAGCTTGATGCAGAAGGTAAGGGCGCGCGCACACTCCAGAATTTCAAAGAAGTCCTTGCGCATGAAAATCTCGCCGCCGCTGAGCGTGAGGATGAACACACCGGCATCCGCCATCTCCTTAAGCAGATGCTTGATTTCAGCAGTGGTCATCTCGCCGTGGTCGTCGTGATCGAGGTAGCAGTGAACACACTGCTCGTTGCAGCGGTAGGTCAGATCGAGTTGCACGCTCAGAGGAACTCCCAACCGCAGTGCCCGGTCGCTCATCTCCTGCATCAGGGCGCTCATAACTGTTGTCGCTCCTGGGCAGGCGCGTCCGAGTTTGCGATCTGTTGCCCTGCGATCGGTTGTTCCGAGATCAGGAGGATGCCGTGTTTTGCCAGATCTTCCGCCAGCGTCTCGGCGTCCCGCATCGCTTCTTCGGGTTTCACTTCGAACTCTGAGCAGATGCGGCGCTCGACGATTTCATCCAGCGGGGTGGCGCCATCGGCGGCCTGCCAGAGAATGGTCGCGGTCGGATTCAGCGTAAACAGCATCGAACCCTGACCGGACATGACCAGCATTTCTTCCCCCAGCTTGCGGGCTGCGACGCGTGGACTGCGTGCGAGATAGAGTTTCTTACTCATTTATCCAATCAGCTCCCAAACGCGCGCGTCCGGAACAAAAGTGAGCCTGTAAACCGGCACGTGATGGACGAAGTCGCACGCAGCCTGAAATGCCCAGTGAACCATTTCCTGATCCTCGGCGAAGAAAAGCATGTTGGCCAGAAGCTCGCGCCCGGCATCGGCCTCAGCCAGCGGGTCAATGCGATTCTCAGGACCTTGAGCCAGCAGGTAAAGCGCGGCCACTGGCGCCGAAGTGTTCTCACCCAGCTTCGCCAGCTCCCCGGTGAAAGGCGTGCCGAACGCAACATAACCGTCATCCTGCCGCCGCTTGCGAACATAGGAGATCTCATCGGTGAGCAGCGTGGCATCGGCAGGGGCGAGCCGCGAAATCGTCGTCTTGCCGGCTCCCGAAACACCCGCAAACAGAAACGCTTTCCCATTGCGAATGGCGCTGGCGGAGTGTAAAAGGAATCCGCCCTGCCTGGCCAGCACCAGGGTATGCACAATGCGCAGGACGGCGTCGATCGAGTACGGGTTCGCGGACTGGTGAATGATGCCGCTACGCGTGGCAGGATTCCATTCGGCGCGGAAATCGCCGCGCTCCATGAACCACCGGCCGGAGCGCTGCATGACGCTCACATCCGCGTCCGGATTGGCGAATGTGGCGGGCGCGAGGTCCACGTCGAAATCGAATTCCGCCTCCGCATTCGCGCTTACGAAGCCGGCATAGCGGTCCTGCAGCATTTCGAGGAAATCCGGGTCGGCCGTGTTCACCCGGACGGGCACACCGCCGATCGCAATCACCACGCTGTAACGCTCGACTTGTGCGGCTAGCCCTGGCACGGAAGAACCGATTCCTCTGGAGCCGATTTCTCTTGAGTATTCACCATGCAGTGCAGATAGACGACAGCCCGCGCCGCGAGAACCGAGCGCCGGACGACTTTCGCGACCAGACGTTCGACCGCGCTCAACTCCGCGGGCAGTGCGACGCACTTTCCCGCCCGGATCAGGTAAGCGACCCGGCCCAGCAACTCATTGCCATTCACAGGACGATCCGGCACAGGCAGCGCATCCCCTTGTGTGATCCATTGCGGATTCTCCCCATCACCCCTCATGCCGATAAAGCGATGCGCGCAGAGCCTGCCTTCGCGTCCGACCACCACGACGTCGCCCATCTGAACTTGACGCGGGCTGACGCGCTGAACCACCAGCGTGTCACCGGGCCAAATGGAGGGAAGCATGCTCCAGCCCGTCGCCGCAAAACGAAGGTTGCCGAACGAGCGCAGAACCTCGCCCGCAAGTTCGCACTTCACAGCGGCGGCAGCATCTGGCGGGGCGCCGTCAGCCTGACTCATGACACCTTCGAGCCGCCGGCGCACGAGCCTTCTGTACCGGTCTTACCGCACGAGAGCGCCGAGGTCACGAAGACATGCTCATAGCGAAAGCCCGGCTTCTCGTAAGGTTTCTTCTCGATCGCCGCGGGACGCGGCTCTTCTCTGTTGGATGATGATTGATTCATGGCCATAATGATCGTCCTCGCTACTGTAATCCCGACTGCGATGCCTGCACTGCGCACCCGCCGGTTCCCGACGTTCCACAACTCTGGTTTTTCAGAGTGGAGAAGTATACTTGAGAAGCTCCCGCCAGATTTCCCGAACCGACGATGTTGTCGATGATAAGGCCACCCGTGCCTCCGGCAGCGGGCAGGCTAGCCGTAGCAACTGCGCCCAGGTTCGTCCAAGTTATGGTGCCATCCCCGGTCGTGGTACGGCCCACGGTCGAGCTAAATGTCGGAATCGTGCTACCGGAGATATCGGTACCCACACTCGTGACCAACTCAATGTTGCCGTTAGGATCGAGGATTCCCGAACCTCTGGGGTAATGATGCAGCGCGACCCAGTTAGCTGGGATGAGGACGGTCGCCGATCCCTGATCTAGCCATGTCACCGTGTTATCCGCAGTGGCACCACCCGTGCCTCCATTCCATGTGGGCTCCGTGCCGCCTGACACACCTGCCGTCTTCACCACCTCAATGTGAAGCCCCGTATCGAGAACCTCCTGGCCGACAGAATAGGCGGTGGAGGGGAGCCATGCGCTGTCGTTGAGATTCATAACGCACCCTCCAGTACCGGCGGCAGAACACACAGACGGCACTCCGCTCGTCTGCGCGCTGGCGAAGAGCCACTCCGTTGCGCCTCCTGTGGCGTTCGGATTCAGGATATCGGTCACAGGAGAGCAGGGCGCGGTGCCGGTCGAAAGAACTGGCCCCGTGTTTACCTCGCCCATAGTGCCGGCCTTGATGGGAATCTGGTAGATAGTCGGAGTCCCTCCGGTGTTACCGCAGACGTAAAGGTTCCCTGTTGGAGGGGCCGCGGAGTTTTCGTAGGTACTGTCAAAAGCACCGATGTACAGAGGGTTTGGCGTGGCCGGTTCGACCGTGCTGGCTCCAACCACGGCCTCGGATCCGGTAGCGCCAGCAAGAAAATTGGTGGTGAGCTGGTAGACCCCGGCGCAATCAGCGAAGCTGGCGCAGCCCCCGCTAGCATCGCTCGGCGCGAACACGTACACCAGTCCAGAGGTGGAATCGACGATCGGGCTTTCTACGATGCCGGGGCCGCTATCGACGTCCTCAGAGAAATCCAACTGACCCGACTGGGTAACCGCGCCGGTCGATGAGTCGACGCGATACAAGAAGCCGCCAGCATCCGCCACAAATACATTCCCCGACGCATAATCGTGAACCGGACTGGTGAGCGCGGTGGGGGTGCCAGGGTTCACCTGAACCGGCCAGTTTCCCGTTGTTACCTCGGCGGGGGTCCCCAGGAAGAATGGAGTGAACTTGTGGAGGAAGCCGAGGTCATCCCCAACATATGCGACGTCGTCGCTGTAATCGTAGAACACCGAAGAGTGGGTATCGGGAGCGAACGTGCCCGCGTCATCGAGGGGAAATCCGTATTTGCAGGGCACAGGGCACGTAGCATATTGCGCGCGGAACACCCCCGTAAGGGTCAACGGGCTTGCGATGGTTTCCGTGGTTGAGGCGGCCCATTTGACTAGCAGCAATACCCCATTCCCCAACCCGTCTTTTTGCACGAAAGCGACTTGGGTACCGTCGCGCGAGAACACCGGAGAGGTTGTGACCGCAGCGGCGGTGTTATAGGCCCAGTAGACCGAGGGCAGCGTGTCTACCGTGGTGATAGCGTTGTCGATCATCGTCACCGCCCCGTTCAGGGCGATTGCCCTGCCCGCGAGCGAAGCACCGGAGTCCAGCGTGATCGAGGCTAGCGCGACGATGCTCCCAGCCGCAACGGCGGTTCCCTGGAGAGTTGCGGAGCTTCCCACCAGCCAAATTACGTTGCCAGCCAACGCGCCACCGGACAAAGCCACGGTGCCGGCAAGGTTAAGCGTGCTGCCGATCTGGAAGATGTAGGCTCCGTTGCCATTGAGCGTCACGGTTGCCCCAGCACTCAAGGCGAGGGAACTGGCGGCGTTGTACAAGCCGGGCGTGAGCGTCTGTCCGTCCAGAGGGGAGGTAAGCGGTGCCGCGCCGGTCAACCCTTGGTAGTAGGTGTACGCCGTACTCGCGTCCGCTTGCGCCTGGCTTGCCACCGGGTCCCCGAGGTCCTCCGACGCAGGAGGCGTAAGCACGCCGGGTGGGAAGCCAGTGAGGCTGGTGCCTGGAGAGATACCGATGTTGGCGCCCGTGACCACAGAGTCGCCCGCATTCGTCACGGTGGACGAACCTAGAACCGCGAAGTTCGCGGCCGTTCCCAGATTAATGTCGACACAACCGGAATAGAGGTTGTTGTAAGCTATTATGCTGGCTTGTGCTGCCCCAAAGAGCCCTGTGGCGTATACGACGAAATCATTGGTGCAGCTGAATTCTGAGAGATTAAACGAGTACTTCGCCGGGTAGGTTCCAGCACCCGCGGTCGCACCGGTGCCCATGTCCTCAGACCAGTCCCGGTGGATCTGTCGCCGATTGCCGCCGCGCGCGGCATTTGAGCCAGACAATCCGGAAGCAGGGGCAGCGCCCGCCCCAAACCCTGGCAACCTCGCTGGCGACTGGCGGCGGAGTTGCTGCCAGTAGCGCGGATCCTGTTGCACGCGCTTGGCCTGCTCCGCAGTGGCCGGTCGGGAAAAAATAAGGTGGTGATGACTCCAGTCCGTGGGGACGGGACCGGTTGCGTTGGAGTCCGGGGAAGCCTGACCCAGCAAAGCTGAAGACAAGGTCAGCACTCCGAGAATTGAGATACCCAACCACAGTAAGCGTTGCTGGTTCCTTCTCATTTTTCTCCTGATGCTTGCGGGCACGGGCAACCCTTCGGAATCGAAGGTTGACACCACGTCCTTCCGCCCGTCTGCACTTGGACTCTTTGGCTGGGTGATTGAGAAAGATCATACACCCGACTGTTTTGAGGAAATCCCGAAAATTTGGCGGTGTTGAGGCAGATTTCCACAGACATTTCCACTCGTTGGCTGCATAGTCCAAGGCCAGCGGCACCAGCGGTCTGAGTTATAGTGTCTGCGCGGGATCTAGTGTCCCCACAATCAGTAAACGAAGAGGCCGGAATGAATCGAGTTGCAAAGTTGGCGTGTCTGGCAGTCTTATGTGCCACCATCTTCGCGGGCATCGTCCCCTCCGCGCAGGCGCAAGCCAGGCCGCAGGACGCCGCCACCATAGCCCGCCGCAACGCCACCGAAAAAGAACTGGCATCCGTAGCAATTATCGAGCGCAAGGTCATGGTGCCCATGCGCGACGGCAAACGCATGCAGGCCGACATCTACCGGCCCAAAGACGAGTCCAGGAAATATCCCATCATCTTCGTTCGCACCCCGTACAACTTCAACTACTGGGATGTGGATCTGGGCGCACCCCGCGACATGTCCACTGAATTGGAAGCGATCAAGCATGGCTATGCCTATGTCGAGATGAACGAGCGCGGCCGCTACTTCTCCGAAGGCGACTATGACATTCTCGGCGTGCCGCTCACGGACGCCGATGATGCGCTCGACTGGATGGGCGCGCTGCCCTGGTCCGCGGACAAGGTCGGGCTTATCGGCTGCTCCTCCACGGCGGAGTGGCAGTTGGCTGTGGCGTCGCGGGGCAACAAGGCGCTCGCCACCTTTATTCCAGAGAGTTTCGGCGCCGGCGTTGGCCGCGTCGGCCCGTTCTACGAGCAGGGCAACTGGTTCCGCGGCGGGGCTGTGCAAATGCTTTTCGGCACCTGGCTCTACGACTACGGCCTTCTCACTAACGACGGTCGCCCCACTTTTCCGCCGGGCATGTCGCAGCAAGCCCTGGCGACAGCCGCTAAGTCCTACGATCTCTCCGCGCATCCGCCGGCGGCGGACTGGGTCAAAGCTCTCCAGCATTTGCCTGAGAATGACATCTTCGCCGCAGTCGGCGCCCAGCACGGCATTTATGCGGACACAACACCTTCAGGCAAGCCCGGCATGATTGCGCGCACTCCCAACGATCCCTCGTGGTACCAGGGTGGGCTCTGGAACGACAGTATGCGCATCGACATTCCCGGCCTTTGGTTCATGACCTGGTATGACGTCAGCGTCGCCCCCAACCTCGCCGCATACAATTACGTCCGCAAGACCGCCAGCCCCGCCGTCGCCAGCCAGCAGTACGCAATCATCGCGCCCGTCGCCCACTGCAGTTACAAGCGTGCCGCGGAACACACCATCGTGGGCGAGCGGGATATGGGTGACGCACGCCTCGACTATGACGCCTTCACCTACGGTTGGTTTGACCACTTTCTGAAAGGGGAAGACAACGGCCTCCTCGCCAAAACCCCGAAGGTCCGTTATTACACGATGGGCAGCAATCAGTGGCAGTCGTCCGACACGTGGCCTCCGGAAAGCGCAAAGCCAGTTACGTATTACCTGGCCAGCGGCGGCCATGCCAATTCCCTCAACGGAGATGGCGCTCTGCTGCCCACTCCAGAGCAGAAGGATAGCGCCGACAAATTCGTCTACGATCCCATGAACCCCGTGCTCACCCACGGCGGAGGTTTTTGCTGCCTGGGCGCCGATTACAAGGCCGGTGCGCTCGACCAGCGCAGCCTGGAAACGCGCGACGACGTTCTCGTCTACAGCACGGGCCCGCTCAAGGAAGGCATCGAGGTCAGCGGCCCCATCGACGTCACCCTCTACGTGTCGAGCGACGTGAAAGACACCGACTTTACCGTGAAACTCATCGAAGTGCTGCCCGACGGCACCGCCTACAACATCGAAGAAAATATCCAGCGTGTCCGCTATCGTGAAGGCTATGACAAGCCGCCCACGTGGATGTCCAAGGACAAGGTCTACAAAGTTACGCTCCAGCCCATGCAAACCAGCAACTACTTCGCTGCCGGACATCAGTTGCGAATAGAAGTCAGCAGCAGTAACTTCCCACGCTTCGACCGCAACCTCAACACCGGCGGAGACAACTACAATGAAGCGCACAGCATAGTCGCCCACAACGAGGTCCACCACTCAGCGCAATATCCCTCCAGCATCACGCTAAGCGTTGTGAAAAAGTAACGTCGGCGATGGCAAAAAAGAAGCCACGACCATAGGCCGTGGCTTCCCTTGTGATTTGCAACCTGTCATCGCACTTCAAGCATTCAAGTTCCAGAACAAGTCGTTGTTCCCGTCTGGTCCGGAACTAGAAGTTGAACTTCACCGTCAATTGGATCAACCGCGGTGAAGCGTCTCCTCCCAGGAACGATCCCAGGATGCTGGTCGGAGTGTCGACCGTATCCAGTACGTTGCCGAAGTTCCCGCTGTTGATGTCATTCACGGGACTTTCGAAGTTCGGGTGGTTAAACAGGTTGAAGAACTGAGCGCCGATTCCGAGCTTTGCCGTCTCCCAGCGCGGAATCTGCGTGTACTTCATGATGGTCATGTCCGTGTCGAAGTAGCGAGGCCCGACGAACTGGTTACGGCGTTGATTCTGGGTTCCCGAAATCAACTGTGCACTACCAACGCCAACCCCGAGAGCGGCGGCGCTCGCAAAGTCCGGAAAGTTTGACTTCGAAAGACACGGTGCCGAGGTCGTGCTGCTGGGACTGTTGCAGCTTGACGTAGCACTTACGTTCGCGTACACGGCGGACCCGTACCCGAACTGGCCTAAAGTCCCGCTCGCTCCACCGTCAACAACGGTGTATGGCAGACCGCTGCGGGCGAAGAGTGTCCCGGAGAGCTGCCAGCCCTTCAACGCCGGTGTGGGACCCTTGGGAAGTTCGTAGACGTAATTCGCGCTGAGATAGTGCCGCGTGTCGTAGTCGGCATTGCCGTAGTTGTATTGGCGGATATTGTTGTCGTTGATCGGGTTGAGCACGCTGCCCACCCGGCCACTGGCGCCGTTGCCAGTGATGAATTGGTTGAAGCCGCCGTTGGATATCTCATCCAGCGCGTGGCTATAAGTGTAGTTGACCTGCAGTTGCAGCCCGTGGCTAAAGCGATGCTGAGCGGTGAACGACAGGCCGTTGTAGTTGGAAACCGCGGAGGTCTGGATTTGGGAGACCGTTCCAAAGCGCGGGTCGGGCTGAATGGCCGGCAGGTTTATGAAGCCATTCGGGCAAGTGGCCGCGGGGCAATAGCCATTCACGTTGTTGAAGAACCCGGTCTCGTGAATGCCATGGTTTCCCACATAGTTGACGCTGACGGACGTGCTGTTGCCGATAGCCTGCTGAACCTGCACGTTCCATTCCTGATAGGTGGGTGCCTGAATGGACGACACGTTAAAGAGGCCCGGCGGGAAAAAGAACCCGCCCGTCGCAGCCGCAGCGGCTGAAATCGAAGCGAGAGTCCCGCCGCTGGCGAATCCTTGTGACAGCGCCGTGTTCGAGGCAGCGGCGCTCGAAAACACGTTGCCGCTGAAGTTGGCCAAACCACCCGCCGCCTGTTGCGTGGGGGCGAGATTTCCGAAGATATTGAACCCTTCAAATGAGTTATATACCGGCGTGTTCTGCGACACACTGTCTGCGATCTGTCCGGGGAACGTATCCATGAAGAACCCGAAACCGCCGCGGACGACGGTATTCTTCAGTCCAAACGGAGTCCAGGCAAAACCAACGCGAGGCTGCCAGGCAATGGTCGTAAACTTAGGCAGCGCCTGGTTTAACCCGGTGACGATCGATTGGTTATAAGGAGTGGTTCCGCTGGGGTCGGCGACACTAGAAAACGGTCCCGCCAATCTCGCGAAACAATTGGTGGCGCAAGTCGGGATGGAATTGTGGTCGGCCCGCAGAGCCAGAGTGAGCTTCAGATTGCTTTTAACTTTCCACTCATCTTGCACATACCATCCAAGCTGGTAAAGCTTGATATTTTGCTCGGGCGCAGTCTCAAAGCTCTGCGCCAGCAGGGTAGCTCCGCCGCCAGTGGCTCCAGTTCCGAAGCCGCCGTAGTAAAAATCATCCAGTGTCAGTGGCAGCTCCAGACCGGTGGCGAACGGGCCGTAGTCCCAATCGCTCACCAGGTTACGGTGGAAGTACAAACCCAGTTTCAGCGTGTGCCGGGCCCCGAGACTGTAGGAGTAATCGTCAACCAGTTGGTAGCCAGTAACGTTGCGCCCCTCCGGCCAGGCAAAGTCGTCGCCACCTAGCCCAGTAAGCGCGCCGTCATTGACGTCGACGGTGGTCGACAACGCCGCATGCGACGCAGCCAGGTTCGACGTCGTGAAGATGGCACTGTAATACTGGTCCGAAACAATCAGGTTGTTGGCAGCTTTTGCTCCAAACGCACGGTTCCAGCTTACCTGGCCTTGATATTCCGGTTGGGTGCTGACCGCGTTGAAGAGAGGGTTGATCTGGTCGGTAACAGTCGCCTGGACGCCCTTGTCTTCCTGCAAACGCACAAATACCTTGTCGTTGTTGGTGACATTGAAATCGAATCTTCCGGAGGTGAGGTATTCGTGAGTGAAGTTGGGCGCCGATCCCCGATATGACTGCGTGCAGGGCAATCCGGTGGCGCCGCCGTAACTTAGTGCGGTCGTAGCGTCAGTGTAAGTGCCGCCATCGCACCCGCTCGTATCGCTGGCGGTCGGAACCCCGGGCACAGCCCGCGCAATGCCGAGCGCGTTGTTGTAAAGCCCGAACATCGTATTGTAAAACGGCACCGACTGCGAAAGACCGATGGTGTTCAAATTGTCGGTGATCGCCGTTTCGAAGCTCGTAGTCGGCGTGATGACCTGCGCGCTCGTCGGCAAAATAACCCGCAGGCCTTCATAGTTCCAGAAGAAGAACGCCTTGTCCTTCTTGATCGGTCCGCCGAACGATGCCGCATACTGGTTGGCGTTCACAAACGGGCGCGGAGTTCCGTTGCCCACGTTGAAGAAGTTGTTGGCATTCATCGCCCGGCCATCCCACCAGTAGTTGGCATTGCCGTGCCAGTTGTTGGAACCGGACTTGGTGATGTAGTTCACGTTCGCTCCGGCAAACCCGCCGTACTGTCCGGAGTAGCCGTTGGTCACCACCGTTGCTTCCTGCACTTCATTGTTGCCCAGCAACAGGTTGGTCGCGCCTGAGTTGTTGACATTCAAGAAGGGATCGTTGTCGTACATTCCGTTCAGCGTGAACAGGTTGGAACTCGCCGACACTCCAAAGCTGGAGAAGTTTCCAAAACCCATGCCGGTGTTCATCACAGAGCCCGCCGCCGTCTGTGCCACAAAGCTCAGATCGTTGCCCGGGTTCGGCACTTCCGAGATTTCGCGCGCGTTGAAAGTCGTTGAAAGCTCGGCGCTCTCGGTCTGCAACAGCGCGGACTCTCCCGAAACTTCAACTGTAGTGCCGGCTGCGCCTATCTCCAACTTCTCGTTGACGATCGAGGTCGCGCCCACGCTGACCGTCGTGGTCGCAGTGGACGTCTTAAAACTGGCGGCGGCAATCGTGATGGCATAGGTTCCCGGCTCCAGCAGGGGAAACTGGTAGAAGCCCTGTCCATTCGTCTTTGTGGAGCTAGTAAAGCCCTTCTCAGTGCTCTTCAGACTTACCTTGATATCCGGCAGAACTGCACCAGTGGGGTCGGTTACGGTTCCGCTGATCGCACCGTTGGTCGTGCTCTGCGCCAGCAGCATGCCCGGCAACAGCAGGGCCACAAGCGCCATCAAGACAAGCAATTTGGTCGGGTTCAGTCGCATTGTTTCGTCTCCGTGTACTGGCGGTGTCCAGTGCATTCGCATCACCACCTGCGCCGGGATTTATGGGCTGAGTTACAGTTCGACAGAGATAAGGTGCGGTCGTACAACCGCTAACGACGTATAGACATGATTAGGATTTGCGTTGTGACTCACTCTGGCGGCGCTGCTCCGCGGAAACGGCGCGCATCTACCGGAAAAGGAAAGTCGCCGATTGGAGATTTACGAAAAACAGGATAAATGCCGGAACATACCTACTGGTATGTATGATGGATACATACCGACCAGTATGATAGATGCAACACTCAAGTGGAGTGACTGCATCATAAGAGTCGGGTCGTACTAAATCTGTGCCAAAGGGGAAAATGAATGGGCCGATGGACACTCAAGATAATCGGATTAGGAAGCTCTTTGCTTGTCGTAGCGCTGGGCGCGGTCTCGCAAATGCAAGCGCAATCCAAAACCCCGTATCCCAGCATGGCCGCGTTTGACCAGTACCTGATGCCGGATCGAAATGCCGAAATAGCCCTGGCGCGAAGTGCGGCTCCGGACTCCATATCCCACGACGCGAAAGTTCTGGTTCTTGGACCTCATGGCTATGAGACCGCCGTGGAAGGCACAAATGGTTTCGTATGCGCCGTGGAGCGAGGTTGGATGGCTCCGTTCGATAATCCGGAGTTTTGGAACCCCAAAATTAGAGGCCCCCTCTGTTACAACCCGCCCGCCGCGCGTTCCATCCTTCCGATGACTTACAAAAGGACCGAGATGGTATTGGCGGGCCAATCCAAGGATCAGATCATGGAGGGAATCAAGATGTTCGCCAAGAAAGAACTGCCAGCCCTGGAGCCTGCTGCGCTGACCTACATGCTGTCGAAAGAAGCGTATCTTACGGACGCCGGCGACCACAATATGGCGCATTTGATGTTCTATACGCCGCTCATGGACAACGCCGTTTGGGGCGCGGGTCTGCCCAAGTCTCCCGTCATCCTGAATCCACAGTTCGTCCTGGAAGGGATCGACGTATTCATGGTTCTTACCGGCATGTGGTCGGATGGAACCCTCGCCCCCGTCAATAATTGACGACGCGCGATGGATGAAGGCCGTGTCGGAGGGAGTTTCATGGAGTTCGAGATTGCCAGCAGTGATGTAGACAGCTACGGAAGTCTCCCGAAGCGCGATGCCCCGGAAGTTCAAGCGATCGTCAAGGTTGCGCACGATGAACTGCGGCAACTCATCCAACAGCGCGCCGAGATCACGAAGCGCATTGGCACAATCAAGCAAACCATCGTTGGGCTATGCAATTTGTTTGGCAACGAGGAATTAGGTCATGACTTACGCGAATTGGTGAATGGCAAGGCCGTGGTACGGCGACCGGGGATTACCCAGGCGTGCCGTAAGGTGTTGATGGACGCTGGCTGCCCTCTAACCGCACGGAATGTGTGCGAACAGATTCAACAGCAAACCATGCCGACTCCGCCGTGTTCCGAGAATCTGGCTGCCGAAGTTACGACAGTGCTCAGCCGGCTTGTGCAATACGGAGAAGCACGCGCAGTCCCTCGTGACAATGGCCCCCGCGCCTGGGTGTGGGTTTCAGGTGTTGAAGATGGAAGCTTTCATCCCATGGTTCCGGCCGTGGACTCTCAGGTCTAGGGAGTAGGTGGCTTCCCGAGCCATGAGGTGCGGCATTCCTCGAAGAAGGGAAAAGGAGTTGCAATCGTAATGGGACTGTCACCGCAACTACCAATTGCTACGAAGGCGCCGGCTTCTCGGATGCAGGAGCCGAACCAGGGGTCGCCGCGGGTTGCCATCAAGGTGAAGGGGAAAATTCTCTTCATCAATCTCAGCGATGTGGTTGCCGTTCAGGCTGAAGGAAATTATGTATCGCTGCAGGGGAACGGGAATTCCTATCTGTTGCGCGAGTCAATTTCAGCGGTAGCCGAAATACTTGAGCCGCAGGGATTCGTTCGGATCCATCGCTCGACTCTGGTAAACGCATCTTTTGTAGAAGAGATCAGGCCTTACTCAACGGGCGAATATGGTCTTCGGGTGAAAGGTCGAAAGGAATACACTGCTACCCGCACCTACAAGAAGAACCTCAAATCCCTCGCGGAATTCTGGATTGGCGCCGGCGCCTTCTTCCCCGACTGACAGCCGTCACAGCGTGAACCGGCAACGAATTCCCCGTTGCTAAGGGCGGCTATCTGCGGCCCACTCGCGTCCGGCCTCGTGCCGGGCGTAGCGTCTCAAGGTGGCCGCTCACCCTTCTTTGGCCGGATTGCATCGTCCGCGGATCCTGCGAATTCTTTGTTAAAACGACGTAGCCCTCGTACGCCGCGATCAGGAACGTCGCCGTTTCATTCGCGTTTATATCATTCCGCACTACCCCGCGTTTCTGTCCCTCGCGCAGTGCCTCCGCCATGGCGTCGTGCCAGTCCTTAAAAAGTCTTGCTGTCCTTCTGCGAAATCCCTCATCAATACCTGACATCTCTTGCGACAAGTTAAGCAAGGGGCAGCCCCGCTGAACGTCTTCTCTTTTCAGCGATTCGGACTGAACAATGCGGACCAGAACGTCGATGGGATTCTTGGCGTTCCGTAAAGGCTGTACCCACTTCTGGTGAAGGTCACTCGCCATGACCTCGTCCACCACCGCATACCCGAGCGCCTCCTTGCTGTCAAAGTGGTAGTACAGGGCGCCTTTGGTGACGCCCGCTGCCGCCAGTATGGCATCCAGGTCAGCGCTCCGATAGCCAGAGCGGTACATCTCTTCGAAGGCAGCCTGCAACAGGAGCCCGCGTGTGCGCTCTGGATTCCGCGACGTCGCCGGCCTGGCTCGCGGTCGTTTTTTGACAGCGGACATACCAAGTAGTATGCACGTTCACGCGGGGACGTGTCGAGGCCCACCTCTACTCATGGAAAACAATTGGCGGAAGCGAGTGGGGGTCGAATCCGCCTGAAAACGTCAAACAAAGGACTTAACCGAGCACGGTCAGCAATATTAGTCCACGTAAGTACATGAAAAAACGAGAAGTGATTTTAAGTGATTTGTTCCGATGCGTCTATGTCCGAGCTGTGGTTCGCTCTTCACAGAGAAGGAGGCAAGAGGACGATACTCTGTCGGCTCAAGGAAGGAGCAAAGCGATTCATTGGTTCAGCGGCGGACCGAACTAGATCAGTTCAGTTACTTTCGGAGAATGCAAAGGCTTTTTCGTCCAGATTTCCGTTCGATATGTTGTGTTCCACGAAAGCTGGATAACCGGACGGTGGTGGGCAGCCGCTAGCCTAGCACGGTAAAATACCGCGCTCCAAACGTCGGAGGTGGGCCAATGAGAACCTCTGAGGTGCAAGAGACTTCGTTAGCAGTTTGCGGAACACAAATGCAAGCGTGTGAACGAAACCGACTATACCCAACCGCGAATGAGACAGAGCCACTCGGGCATTACTCAGTGGAGAATGCAACGCGCTAGAATAGTCGTTGAACGCGAAAACAGAACTGTCGTGACTCAAGACACCGTCACCATCTCACCGGGTTCGCGCTTTCGAGCCGCCATGATACTGGCAATCATTGCGGATGCACTACAAATCGTCGTTTTTCCCGCATTCGTTCAAGGGGCTTTATCGCCGGCTGATGACATACTCGATTTCGGTATGGCAGCCATGCTAATTAACCTTCTGGGCTGGCACTGGGAATTTCTGCCATCTTTCCTTGCCAAGCTCGTGCCGGGAGTTGATTTAGTTCCCTTTTGGACAATGGGGGTTGTCAATGTCTACCGGAAATCGAAGGGGATCGCGGTCACTGCAGAGAAGAGCCGTGAGGAGCACCCAGCGCTCAAAGACCAGTGAAAATTCTTACTTCGCTTGGATGCGGACCATAGAATTCAACGGACTCACTATGAAGACAGACGGACAAATCGTTGTGTTGCTTTGGAGTGGCTGACTTCTCTGCAACTTGGATTCAATTCGCCTTGTGTCCAGGAAACGCTATTCCTCATTTTTCGGATGCAGCGGTATCCGGGATGCCGGCTAGCGTCTGGGCTTTGGTCAGCATGGCGTCGAGAGCGGCACGGGGGAAGAGCTTGCCGTTAAGCACGACCGCTTGAATGGAGCGGGTGTTATGAATGTCGGCGAGCGGGTCTTTGTCGAGTAGAACGAGATCGGCGGTTTTGCCGGCTTCAATCGTGCCGCGCCGGGCCCGTTGCCCCATAAACTGAGCCGCATTGCGAGTGGCGGCCTGGAGAGCGGCAAGCGGAGGTAAACCAGCATCGACCAGGAATGCGAGCTCGTCATGGATGCCAAAGCCGGGGAGGCAGTGCGGATTCATGGTGTCAGTGCCGGCGAGGATGGGGATACCCATCCGGTACATGAGAGCCACGATCTTCTTGGATTCGTCGAATTCAGCCTTTGCCAACTGGACCATTGCGGCTCGAGCCGGGGGAGGAAAATGACTGTAATAGCCAGCGTCCCATTTTGCCCGCACTTCTTTGCTCAGATATTGCAATCGTGGGTCATTCGTATTCAAGGGATCGTCGATCTGGCCTTGAAGCAGGGTGAGTGTAGGAGTTTGCCAGGTCCCATTCTTCATGAACTGCGCAAGCAGAGACTGGGCGGTGGCTTCGTCGAAAGATTCAACCACATGAAAGTTGAGTCGAATGATGTTTTGCCCCGCGGCGATTTTTTGGGGCATGGTCGCGTCCGGCGCCCGGAACGAGGCTTCCAGCCTCTGCCGTTCTGCGGCGATGGTCTTCTCTTCCTTTGAGCAACCCTCAGCCACCTGGGTGAGATGCTCGATGCTTCGCTGGCCGGCGCCGGATGCCTCGGCCGCCGTCACCGCATCCGGTACATGACCTTCGAATGGGATGCCACGCTTGTTGGCCTCGTCGGCGATTGCGAAGTAAGCGTTGCGCGACAACCCGCTGTAGACCTTGATGAAGTCCGCACCACGCTGCTGCTGTTGATCCACTACTTCGCGCCCCTGCGCTTCATCCGCAACAACAATAGAATCGGTCCAGGCTGGGTTTGGACCATCGACGATGGGACTGCCTAGGTAAATGGTGGGCGATGGATCCGGATTGGACGCCTGCGTGGCGCGCCACGCATGGGCGTCAGGCGGACCTGACATGTCACGAACGCCGACTACTCCGTTCGCCACAAAAAGAAGATGACTCCAAGGAGCGCGGGTGTCTGACGCACCGTGGACATGCATGTCCCACAAACCGGGGATGAGAAACTTGCCTGTGCCGTCGACGATTACAGCGTTCTGTGGAAGATGTGTCTTCTTCGACCGGCTTACGGCAACGATGTGATCGCCATCAATGACTACGGTGCTATGCGGTTCGGCAGCGCGACCGGTGGCATCGATCACAGTTACGTCCTTGATCACAAGCGACTGGGACCAGCCGCGAACACTGAACAGAGCAAGCAGGAATATCAAGGACAAGCTGAAATGCGAATGGCCTCTGCGCACAGGCTGTTCCGGTGCGATGCGCGGAACCAGAATTCGAGCCATTTCAATCTCTCCGTGACAGTCAAGATAAATAGCACCCCACTCTAGCACGACCCAATCTCGATCCATCCTGTTCAAGCCGAGGCGGAACCTCAAACGGATGGTCAACTCATGACTTGCTTTTGACTCCGAAACTATTGCCGGTTGGCGAAAAATCGCGATTACACTCATTGACCCGATGACCGAGGGCTTTGAGTGTAGTCGCCTGTTAACAACAGTCACCCAGTTCCACCCACGCTGATAGATTCCGGACGAGTGTATCCAGCACCTTGGAAGTTGGCGCGGCCTCGCTATCGATCCTCCCCGCGTGGTAGTGATCGCCCCATCAATGTTTCGTCGACGACTGCGCGGGCTTCCTGTTGCGACATTTCCCTAAGATGTGGCGGAAGCCAGTGGAGGTCGAACCCCCCTGAACGCGGTCATGGGTTAGCGACTGTCCGTCACTGTCAGCCGCAAAGCCGTTCTGAGCCTACCCACAGTTGAGCCAGATCTCTGAGGCTGCCTTTGTATGTACGCGTTACCAAGTATTCCTTCCCGCCTTTTACACGCAGCCTGTACTCTCCGGTAGGTAAAGGTTGGATCTCCTCCACCGCCGAAATATTCACGACGACCGAGCGGTGGATGCGAATAAAACCGTAGGGTTTGAGCTTCTCCGCCACGGACGAGAGGGACTCATGCACTAAATAGGCATTAGGTCGGTGTCGCAACGAAACGTAATTACCTTCTGCTTGCACTGCCACGATCTCGGCTAAATCCAGGAACAGGATTCTACCCTTTGCCTTGAACGCGATTCGTGGCGCCTGTCGTTTTGCGATAACCTCCAACTGCCGCAAGGCTCGCATGAGGTTTGCAGCATCAACTCGGATGACCGGAAGCAATGATGTATCTGCAGCTTCGCAGAACTCGTCCGCTGTCGATTCAAGAGCGTACTCCCTTCTACTCTTGGTGGAGCAAATCGGAGCTCCCCGCAGTGGGCTAGTCGAAACGTCCGCATTAGCGTGAGCAGCTTGTTGAACAAACATCTCACGTGCAATGGGCTGTTGATCCTGAATTTCGCGGGCGCTCATGATGGAACCCCTTGCTCTCTCGTTTCGACTTCTTGCTACCCGAAGTGAGAATGACGAGTGCGCGGCTTCTAGATGAAATGGTCCTACATAACCGGAGTAACGGAATCCATCTGACCACCCCGCCCACGCGAACGACAAACACGTCGATTGGTTGAGCGCCTTTGAATTGTGGATTCAGCATCACCGGTGATTTCGGCAGATCGGCACCCCACGCCTCACCTTCCAGGCCGGCAGGTTACTTCTGCCCAATGCTCACTGCTGACGGAAAGCTGGATTGCGCACCGAAATAACACTCAATGGATTGCAACTTTCCGTTCTTGATTCGGAGATACTCCACGTTCCGGAACGATTTGCCGTTCGTGGTGTGGCAAAGATATTTCACAAAAGCATCGTCCCCGCCAGTGGAGACCCGCTCCAGCTCGAAATGTTTGATGAAATTGATCTGCGTTTTCCAGCATTGCTCTTTGAAAGCGTTCTTGCTGATGTGGTCGTCGCCGGCCGCGCTTGAAAAAGTGAAGTTGTCGGCGAGGAGGCTATCTACTGGGCCCCAGTCTTTCTGCTCCCAGGCTGCGTACCACTTCCGTACGATCTCCTCGTTCGTTAAGTTCTGCGCTGCTAATGCGCTGGCACTTGCCGCTCCCGGCAGGCTCACGGCACCAACCAACGCGCAGGCTCCGGCTGCGAGCAGACTCCTGCGCGACACTGCGATCGTCGTCCTTGTCATTGTTCGTTCTCCTTTTCATGATGAAGTTCGAAGCGCTTCGCCCGATTCGCGATGCTGTCCGAGCAGACAAACCGCTTGGTATGTAAACAGTGCCAAACTTATCCTTGAGACACCGATGCGATCAACCTCGCTTGCGGTTGCCCGGCGCGCGCAAGGACCGCAGCCAGTCCACAATGTTTCCGATCCCCGCTTTTATTACTTTCGGATCCTGAGCGTTCTTTGCCAGCGAACCGTAGCCTTCGACCATCGCGATCAGTAAGCCGGCGGCATCAGCGGGCTCCACGTTGCGGCGAACGCTTCCGCGCGTCTGGCCCTCTCGCAAAGTCGAGGCAACGGCCTCGCGCCAGGCATCGAAGATGATCGCCAGCCGTTTCCGGAATCCCGCGTCAAGAGGAGACATTTCCTGCGCCAGATTGTTCAGCTGGCAGCCACCCCGCACATCCTCGGGCCGAACGGGTATACGTTCAACAGCGCCGATCAAAGCGTCGATAGGGTCCTTGACGCTCTGTAGAGGCCGCACCCATTTGCCGTGGACGTCTGGGGCGATGACCTCTTCGACGACGGCGTATCCCAAAGCTTCCTTGCTTTTGAAGTGGTAGTACAGTGCTCCCTTGGTGACGCCAGCCGAGGCCAGAATTGTGTCTAGGCCGGCACTCTGGAAACCCGACCTGTAGATCTCGCGGGATGCCGCCTGCAGCAAGCGCTCCCGGGTGCGCTCGGGATCGCGCAGCCTGGCCGCTCTACGTTTCGGACTCTCGCGTGCTGCCGACATACCAACCAGTATGTATGATAACTCATCTGTAAATCAATTACCATTGAGCCGCCTGGCTATTGGCTGCCGACGTTCTCGAATTTCATAACCTCTCGCCTGTGTGTGGGTGGAAAGTTGGAGAAACAGGCGCTGTAGCCGTTTTGCGATCGTCCCCAGAGGTTGTTAGCCTGCCACTCTCCTTCAATATCTGAAATATTGGGCTTGTTGTGTCACGTAATCGTTGTGAACGTGGAACACCACATGCTCCCTCAGTTCTGACTCAGCAGGAGTTTGTGAAGTTGTGAGCCAATTCTGCTCTCAATTGCACGCTAACTGTCCGAGCGCCGAGTGGTACCTGACGTAAATCGCCAGCCATCTCGGCACCACGACTTTACCGGAGGAAAAGAGGACCTATGGGTACGCTTAGACAGTTGCGGAATTTCTGGATACTGTGGATTACGACGATTGTTCTGGCTTGCTTCAGCAATGCAGTCGCTCAAGTGAGCTACAAAGTTACCGATTTGGGCGTTCTGCCCAACCGGAATTTAGGTTGTGCCATGGGCCTCAATAATCGCGGGTGGACTGAGGTCATGGAGGGAACCCTGATACCGGGGCAGGAGAATAGCGCGTCAGGGAGGCTTCTGAACGGACGCGCCGCGATAGACATCGACGGTATCAATTTGGACCTTGGCACGCTCGGCGGAAAGAACACTTGGATGTGGTATGGCGGGCTCAACGACGAAAGGGAGGCAGTGGGTTATTCCGAAACGAGTGTCCCGGACCCGAACGGCGAAGACGTTTGCGCCTTCGGCACGGGACTGACCTGCAGCGCGTTTCTTTGGAAAAACGGCAGCATGAGCGCTCTCCCGACGCTCGGCGGAAATAACGGGCAGGCCAGCGCGATCAATAACCACGGACAAATCGCAGGATATGCGGAAAACGGGATCGTGGACGGCACGTGCCCGACTACCTTCCGCAATAATCGGATTGACCTGCCGGTATTGTGGGAAAACGGCAACGCCCAACCTCTTCCTACGGTGGGTAGGGATCCAGACGGGGTCGCATTCGGCATCAACAATCAAGGCCAAGCCACAGGCTACTCGGGAACCTGCACTTTAGCGAATCACGCCGTATTGTGGGAAAACGACTTTGCCGTCCCGCTTCCTGACCTCGGAGTTCCGGGTGCCAGTGAGGGCTTCGGCATTAACGACCTGGGCCAAATTATTGGGATAACCGCCAACGCTGAGGGTACAACCTACTATGCCGCTGTTTGGCCGAACCGCCAAACAATCATAAGCCTCAATACTCTGCCGGGAGACGTTAACTCTCTGGGCGAAGGCATCAACAACCAGGGCCAGGCGGTGGGAAGCACTCTGGACTCCAACGGCAACTGGTCCCATGCCTTCCTCTGGCAGAACGGCGTGATGACCGACCTCAACACGCTGCTGCCCGCAAGTTCAAACCTCTACGCAACCATGGCTAACCAGATCAACGATAGAGGACAAATCTCGGGCATGGCAGTCGTACTCAGCGGGCCGGAAGTGGGCACGATCCACGCCTTTCTGGCAACTCCGGTAAACGCAAGCGTAGGCATGTCGGTTGCAGAGGTCGCACGCACGCATCCGAAAATCACTTTGCCCGCGAATGTTGGCAACCAGCTCTTGCAGAGACTTAGACTCGGCCAATTCGGGCGATAACGGGTATTTTCGAAGCTTCCGCACCATGCATTCCAGCTATATGCTGCGCGAAGGCGCAAGGCCGGAGGTTGTGCGGGACAACATGGGTCACAGGTTGAATTGGCAAACGCCGGCAAGGGGCTTAATTCGTTGCGTCAGGAGTTTTCCAAACCGCTCTCCGTCCTGATGGTTGTGGTCGGTCTCGTGCTCTTGATTTCCTGCGCCAATGTCGCCAATCTATTGTTGGCGCGGGCTACGTCGCGCCGGAGGGAAATCGCGGTTCGGCTGTCGCTCGGAGCGGGACGGTCGAGACTGATCCGCCAGTTGCTGACAGAAAGCATGCTGCTCGCCGTCGCGGGCGGCGCTCTCGGAGTCATCCTCGCGTACCGGGCCAGCGGCATTCTGCTGGCCTTCATGTCCAGCGGACGAGACCCCGTGATCCTTCACGTATCCCAATCTGGGTGTGCTCGGTTTCACTGCCGCCGTTTCTGTGCTGACCGGAATTCTGTTCGGATTGGCTCCTGCCCTGCGCGGCACGCGGCTGGACTTGACGCCAGCCTTGAAGGAGCCCCTGGCGCTGCTGCTCGCTTGCGTTGGGCTGTACGGCGTCACTTCATACGCGGTGGCACGCAAGACGAGTGAACTCGGTATACGACTGGCTCTTGGCGCCGGGCGCGGCGACGTGCTTCGGATGGTGCTGCGCGACTCTCTGCTCCCCGTGGTAACTGGCGCAGCGCTTGGCGCGCCGATCGCGCTAGCTGCAACTCGCTACATTTCGAGCGAACTCTATGGCATAAGAGCCACGGACCCAGCAACTATGATGGTTGCGATTCTACTGCTGGCAGCCGCTGCTGGGATCGCGGGTTTCGTTCCCGCACGCCGTGCCGCCAAAGTCGATCCCATGGTGGCCCTGCGGTGCGAATAAGACTGAAATTAGGACAGTACCGAACGGCTCACGCTCTTGACAGCTTGCCGTCGGCGTAGCATAATGTGTGCCTTCCCCCCAGGCTGACTTCTCCTTAGCTCAATCGGGCCCCGCACAAATTCAAGATACCGAAAGGAATGCCATGCGGCCAACTCGTTTTGCCAGCTCTAACAAACCCTCTTGGGTGAACTGGGCCTATGCTCTACTTTTCCTGGGCGTGACGACGGCAGTTTCCTTGCCTGCGCAGAATATAACCACACTGCATAGCTTCGCTGGCTACCCGACAGACGGCGCCGCCCCCACGGGGCTGGCCCAGGCCACCAATGGAGACCTCTATGGCACAACCTACCGTGGCGGGGCCAACGGCGCCGGGACTGTCTTCAAGATCACTCCAGACGGCGCGCTGACCACGCTTTACAGCTTCTGCACGCAAAGCGGTTGCACGGACGGCAGCTACCCCTACGCGGGGCTGGTCCAGGCCACCAATGGGGACCTCTATGGCACAACCTCCCAGGGCGGGGCCAACAGCGGTGGGACTGTCTTCAAGATCACTCCAGACGGCGCGCTGACCACGATTTACAGCTTCTGCACGCAAAGCGGTTGCACGGACGGCCGCTACCCCTACGCGGGGCTGGTCCAGGCCACCAATGGGGACCTCTACGGGACGACCATAAACGGCGGGGCCAACAGCGATGGGACTGTCTTCAAGATCACTCCGAGCGGCACGCTGACCACCCTTTTCAGCTTCTGCGCGCAAAGGGGTTGCACAGACGGCAGCTACCCCTCCGCGGGGCTGGTCCAGGCCTCCAATGGGGACCTCTACGGGACGACGACAAACGGCGGGGCCAACAGCGGTGGGACTGTCTTCAAGATCACTCCGACTGGCACACTGACCACGCTTTACAGTTTCTGCCCACAGGTCAGTTGCACGGACGGCAGCAATCCCTACGCGGGGCTGGTCCAGGCCTCCAATGGGGACCTCTACGGGACGACGTACTTTGGCGGAGCCAACACGACGGCCTGCCACGGCTCCGGCTGCGGGACAGTCTTCAAAATCACTCCAATTGGCACACTGACTACGCTTTACAGTTTCTGCTCACAGTCCAGTTGCACGGACGGCAGCTATCCCTTCGCGGGGCTGGTCCAAGGCTCCAATGGGGACCTCTATGGTACAACCTCCCTGGGCGGTGCCGGAATCGGCTGTGACAACCTCGGCTGCGGGACAGTCTTCAAAATCACTCCAGGCGGCGCGCTGACCACGCTTTACAGCTTCTGCACGCAAAGCGGTTGCACGGACGGCTACGACCTCGGTGCGGGACTGGTCCAGGACACCAATGGGAACCTCTACGGGGCAACGTCCAAAGGCGGCAGGGCCAGCAACGATGGGACGGTCTTCAGCCTATCTGTGGGGCTTGGCGCGTTTGTGGAAACACAGGCCACCTCCGGCGCGGTGGGATCGGCCATCAAGATTCTGGGGACCAGTCTAACCGGCGCGACCAGCATTGCGTTCAACGGCGCGGCAGCTACCTTCACGGTGGTTTCGAGTTCCTTAATCACGACCACGGTGCCTGCGGGCGCAAGCACCGGTTTTGTCACGGTGACGACACCCTCGGGTACGCTGATTAGCAACAAGCAATTCCGCGTCACACCGTAGCAGCGACGCTGGATACGGAAGCCGCTTCCCCATCGAGGCGGCTTTTCGCACGGCGAACGGTCTTAACCATTCGCCAAATGAGAAGCCCTAAGTTCGAGTGCCGTTCAATGGGCGGAGTGAATCATCAAGCGGCAGCGGGTCAGTCTGGTTAGCAAATGGATCGCTCTCGCCACCCTCACTCGTGGCAAAGCACTTGCAGTCGGACCCGATGCCTCTAAGTCGGGCTCGGGCCTCTCATTCGGCAATAATTGTGCTCCGCTTTGTGCTCCGCTGTTCTGGGCGAATCCGCTGATCGGACCATTGGGAGCCAACCTCCCTACCGCTGCTACAACGTCGTTGACAGTGCCCTTTCGTCCCTCTGAAATCCTTCCGAAATCCATCAGACCACGAACTCCATCCCACAGCTTTCTTGCCGATGGATTCATATCCGCGGTTAAGGTCTGCCTGAGTGATTGAGCGGAAAGAGACCTCGTGGACTTGACAACCCACGCGGGGGAGGTGTCGAGACCCACCTCTACCCACGGAAAATAAATGGCGGAAGCGAGTGGGGGTCGAACCCACCGGCGACGGGGTGACCCGCCGCCCGCCGGTTTTGAAGACCGGGATGATCACCGGACCACATGCGCTTCCGGAAAAAGTCGCCACGGATACACACGGACTTCCAAGGGCGAGGACCAAACACGCAAGTCTTCAACCATACTCGTGTTCCGGCGCACCGCTCCGTGGCGCAGACTTGCCGCGGAGTCCGACTCCGCTTAGTAGACGCAGCCGGGGCTCCAGCTACTTTGGCTGGGGTACGATCCGCAGATACGGCTTGGGTGACTTCCAGCCCCCGGGATACTTCTGTTGCGCTTCCTCGTTCGACACGGAGGGCAGGATGATGACATCGTCCCCTGCTTTCCAGTTCACCGGCGTCGCAACTTTGTGCTTGGCCGTGAGCTGCATCGAATCAATGACTCGCAATATTTCGTCGAAGTTGCGGCCAGTGCTCATGGGGTAGCTGAGCTGGAGCTTAATCTTCTTGTCCGGACCGACTACGAACACAGTGCGCACGGTCGCATTGTCCGCCGCCGTACGGCCCTCGGACTTGTTCCCGCTCTCGGCCGGCAACATGCCATAGAGCTTGGCAATCTTGAGCTCCGGGTCGCCGATCATCGGATAGTTCACCTTGTGGCCCTGAGTTTCCTCAATATCGGCAGCCCACTTGCCATGGCTGCTCACCGGGTCGACGCTCAGGCCGATAATTTTGGTATTGCGCTTGGCGAATTCAGGCTGCAAGCCCGCCATATAGCCAAGCTCAGTGGTGCACACGGGAGTGAAGTCTTTGGGATGCGAAAACAAAACCGCCCAGCCGTCGCCGATCCATTCGTGAAAGTTGATCGCGCCCTGCGTGGTTTCAGCGGTGAAATTCGGAGCAGTGTCATTGATGCGGGGGATTCTGGTAATTTCGGTTGCGGTGTCGGTACTCATATTTTTCTCCTGATGAATTCAGTTCGCTCGAAGTGTGGGTGAAAGTTGGGCCTCCACGGCTCTCAATTCGAGTGAGTATTCGGATAAAAACGAAACCCACCCGTTTCGCCGGGTGGGCTGGAAGAAATCCTGCTTGCTCCCTACCCACACGCCGGCCGACACATGCAACAACATGCGGCCCCGGCATTGGAGGAGCAAAACATGCAGTTAGAATAGAAGCCCGCACTCGCCCTGTCAACCGCGAAACAGCCCGCCAACGCTGTCGCCCGCGAGTTTTCCTGCATCGTAAAGCGGCCGCCGGCATCTGTGTTCTTGCGGTGCTTCTAGCGGCCCTGCCGTGACTTCTTCTCTTAAGGGACGATTCATGAACCAACCATTACGGCGTCTGGCAATGGCGCAGTGGGACGTTTTCTCTTCGCGCCCGCTCGAGGGAAATTCCCTGGCTGTATTCTTTGACGGCCGCGGATTGACTGAGGCCGAGATGCAGGCGATCGCCAGGGAAATGAACCTTTCGGAGACAACGTTCATCCTGCCCCGCGACGCTGCCACCGAACGCGAGCAGGGTATCCGCGTGCGCATCTTCACCGTGCAGGAAGAGCTGCCGTTCGCCGGACATCCCACGCTGGGAACCGCATTTGCATTGCGCGGCCAGAGCGGAGCGGAACAAGTCGTACTTGCGCTGAATGCCGGCAAAGTGCCGGTGCATTTCAAAGACAGTGGCGGCGAGCCTGCCTTCGGCGAGATGACGCAGCTCGACCCCACCTTCGGAATGCAGCACGAGCGCGAAGCAGTGGCACGGGCGACCGGACTGCGTGCCCAGGACTTCGACGATTCCCTGCCCATTCAAACCGTTTCGACGGGAGTTGCATTCACCGTGGCGCCGCTGAAATCGCTGGCTGTCATGCAGAATCTACAGATTGATCTGAACGGCGCTGCCGAGTATCTCGCCAAGACCGCAGGCAAGTTTTTTTATTTCGTCACTCGGGAGACCGTGGATCGCGAGGCCCGGCTGCACGCTCGTATGCTGTTCTATAACGGCGAAGACCCGGCGACGGGCTCCGCAGCGGGTTGTACCGCGGCGTGGATGGCGGCCCACGGTGTGGCGAAACCCGAGGAGCGCGTCCTGATTGAACAAGGTGTGGAGATGAAGCGGCCGAGCCGGATTTTTGTTCGTGCCTCGCGCACCGATAACCGCGTAGTAAACGTGCGCGTCGGCGGGCACTCGGTTGAAATCATGCGTGGCGAGGTTTTTCTTTAGCCGCCGGCGGGCAAGCGGCGCGGGATCACGCCTTTCGCACGATCGCAGGAAGTCAATGGCCAAAACCTGCCATTTGCTTCCACGATACTTTACAGTGCGTGTCCCTTACCGTTAGCATCACTTCGCTGTTCTATTCTTCGCGAACAGAGAAAATTTCCGCCTGGCTGCCGGCCACGGGCGGACACGGACGGTGAATGAAACCCAAGCGCACCATTCTTTGTGTTGACGACAACGAACAGTCTCTTTCCTACCGCAAAATCATGCTCGAGACGCGCGGCTACCGCGTCGCCAGCTACTCCCGCGGCGAAGAAGCACTGGAACGCTTCAAGCAGGGCGGCATCGATCTGGTGGTCACCGACATGGCCATGCCCGGACTGGACGGCCCGCAGTTGATTGCCGCCATTAAGAGTCTGGCGCCTCACGTCCCGGCCATTCTGATTTCGAGCAAGGTCCGCATCTACGATCATGAATCGCAAGCCGACGTGTTCCTGGCCAGGGGGATGTACGCACCCGCGGATCTGCTGGAACGAATCCGTCTGCTGCTGGTGCGCAAGCGCGGCCCCAAGCGAATGCAGGAGCGGCCCCAGCAATTTTCGCACCGACAGGGAGCGGCCTGACGGCATTCGACCGTACTCCAACACTCATCGTGTAAGATCGATTCTGGCATGGGCGCATTCATTGAAGCCATTGATCTACACAAGACGTATCGCGTGGGAAAGATCGACGTGCCCGCGCTGCGAGGCATCTCCTTTAGTGTTCAGCGAGGAGAATTTGTCACTGTGGTCGGCCCTTCAGGCAGCGGCAAGTCCACTCTGTTCTACCTGCTCGGCGGCCTGACGCGCGCGGATTCCGGCAAAGTAATCCTGGATGGCGACGACTTCGCCACGCTCTCCGATGCCGAGCGCACTCGCATGCGCAAGCGCAAGATCGGCTTCGTATTTCAGAAGTTTAACCTGCTGCCTACGCTCGACGCTCGTTCCAACATTGCCATCGCGCAGGAAATCTCCGGCAACGGCGGCCGCGATCCCGCATTCTTCCTCCGCATTTGCGATTTATTGGGACTGAGCAAGCGGCTGAACCATCGCCCGTCTGAACTTTCCGGCGGCGAGCAGCAGCGCGTGGCTCTGGCTCGCGCCCTCGTCAATAAGCCGGCGGTGGTGTTGGCGGACGAACCCACCGGGAATCTGGATACCGAGAACTCGAACATCGTTTTAGGCATGTTGCGGCAATCCAACCAGGAGTTAGGTCAGACGGTGCTGATGATCACGCATAATCCCGAGGCCGCCAAGTACGGCGACCGCATCGTCCACATGCGCGACGGCCATGTCGTGAAGCCGGAGGAAGATCCGCAATGGTTGGTGCACTGACCACCACACCCAATCGGGCATAATAGAGCCCCTCGATTCCTTTTTGAAGGCGCAGCCCATGAAGATCGATGCCAACGCCTCTACTGCCGACCCTATTGTTGCGCCGCCGGGAAACAATAACGATTCCACCTCGACGAGCCACGCCGACCATGCCGGGGCAAACAACGCCGCTCCGTCGCTTGACCCTGCCAACATTCGAGCCTTAACTTCCCAGGCCATGGCGTCGCCTGAGTTGCGTCAAGACAAAGTCGATGTGCTGCGCCAAGCCATCAGCAGCGGCCACTACAAGGTTGAGCCCGACAAGGTTGCCGAAGCCATGCTGCAGGAATCTCCCCGCACACCGGCAGTGTCGCCTCAAAACGCAAATCGTGTAAAATAATGCCCAGAGCGGGAGTAGCTCAGTGGTAGAGCGCGACCTTGCCAAGGTCGATGTCGCGGGTTCGACCCCCGTCTCCCGCTCCAGAGTTTTTTCCTTTCGGATTCGCTCTTCCCCTTCGGTAGACTTTTTCCGCTGGGAACGCTACTTTATTGAGCAGGGGCGCGGTACCCAAGTGGTAAGGGAGAGGTCTGCAAAACCTTTATGCGTCGGTTCGATTCCGACCCGCGCCTCCAATCCTCGTAACCTGCGATGCTTCGACCCTTGGCGCCCCTCTACCGTCGAGAGGGAGTAGTGGCTCAGTTTGAAATTCTTCCACGATATCAGCTCTACGCCGTCATCCCGAAGTCCCGCGTTTTCACCAGCGGGACGAGGGATCTCGCGCGCGCACACGGCCACCTTTTTCAAACTGAGCCACTACCGGAGACGTTTACGATTTGCCTAAGTCCCACGGCAAACCATAGACTGGTGCCCGCAATTCGGCCCCATCTATGACACAACGTTTCCACGGTCACCTCCATCGTCAGACCACTTTGTGCACAGCTTTCGTCGCCGTATTCGCTTTATCGCATCTCTACCCGTCGATTGCCCGAGCGCAGGTCGCGCCTGCTGTTTCCGCTGCGGCCTCCAATTATGTGCGGAACGAAATGCAGCGCCAGCACATTCCAGGCGTGGCTCTTCTGGTGTCGCGCGCCGGAAAGATCGTCCAGGCCGAGGGATTTGGCCTGTCAAACGTGGAACTGCAAGTCCCGGTGAAACCGGAAACCGTCTTCCAGTCCGGATCAGTCGGCAAGCAGTTCACCGCGACCGCAGTGATGATGCTGGTCGAGGAGGGCAAGGTAGCCCTCGACGATCCGCTCACCAAGTATTTCCCCGACGCTCCCGCCACCTGGAAAGAAGTGACCGTGCGCGAGCTGTTGAGCCACACCGCCGGCTTTGGCGATTATCCCGAGAAGTTCGATTTTCGCAAGGACTGGACGGAAGACGAAGAGTTGAAGCTGGTCGAGAGCATTCCGCTCGCCTACCCTCCCGGCACCAAGTGGGATTACAGCAATCTGGGCTTTCTCACCCTCGGCATCCTGATCCACCGCGTCACTGGAGAATTCTACGGAGACTTTCTGCAGCAGCGCATCTTCCAGCCGCTCGGCATGCAGACCACGCGCATCATCAGCGAAGCCGACATCATTCCCAATCGCGCCGCCGGTTACCGGCTGGTCAAGGGCGAACTAAAGAATCAGGAATGGGTAGCGCCCCTGATCAACACCACGGCCGATGGCAGCCTCTACTTCTCCGTTCTGGATCTCGCAAAGTGGGACGCCGCCCTATATACCGAGAAGCTGCTGAAGCGCTCAAGCCTCGACCAGATGTGGACCCCCGCGAAGTTGAAAAACGGTCAGCCCAACCAGGACGGCTACGGCTTCGGCTGGTTCATCGAAGACCGTCACGGACACCACGTCGTAAGCCACGACGGCGCATGGCAGGGATTCGAAACCACAATCGCGCGCTACGTGAACGATCAATTGACCGTCGTAATTCTGTCGAATCTCGCCGAAGCCGAACTCGGTGGCATGGCCGAACACGTCGCCGACATATACCTCGCGGACGGAAAGAATGCGGGAGGCAAAAACTGAGTTCTTCCTCCGCGAACACGCCGAACCCACGCACTGTCATCCTGAGGCCCGCGTTCTTTGCGGGCCGAAGGACCTATGTATTCGCCGGCAGCACCGGCGAACCACGGAAGCGCATGTGGTACGAGTCTTCAAAACGAGTCTGGTGCGGCGGTTAAGCGCGGGGACTACAAGTGGCAACGTTCCTCGCAACTCCATGTAATCAGCACTCGCCACCCCACAGTGCCAGCCTCGAGAGTCGATCTTCGTCGCTTTCTCTTCTCCCTGTGGTTTTTCTGCCACTTTCCCGGCCCGTCTCCCAACCCTATTTATCTCAGCCATTTGCCGCCCACCGATTATAGCTTTAAGGTGGTTTTCCGAGTTTTCCGAGTTTTCCGAGTTTTCCACAGTGTTCCGGTACAAACGCAGTTATGTTCCAGTTGGAACATTCAGCACAATGTTCCAGTCGGAACACTTAGCTCGTTTGCTTCTCCAACTGATCCAGAGCCGCCAGGACTTCTTCGCTGTGCCGCGCAGGGTCGACGCTGGTATAGGCCTTGGCAACTTTTCCGCTAGGATCGATGAGGAAGCTGTTCCGCTTAGCAAACTTTACGACTCCAAAGTTAGTCAGCGAACCGTAGGCGCTGCTCACCTTGCCGTCGCGGTCAGCCAGCAGCTTGAAGTTCAGTCCTTCTTTCGCGCAGAACTTCTTATGCGAGTCCACGCTGTCGAGACTCACCCCCAGAATGACGGCGTGCCTCTCGGCATACTTCGACTGATCAGCCTGAAAGTTGTGCGCTTCCCGCGTGCACCCCGGAGTCTGATCCTTGGGATAAAAATAAAGCACCACCCAACTGCCGCGGTAATCCTTCAAGCTGACAGAAGCGCCTTCCTGCGAAGCTAATGTGAACTCGGGTGCGGCGCTCCCGGCACTGGGGAGAGCGCGCCCACCCGAAAATAGGCGCGGAACCAGAAATAGGATGATCACAACCGCAATCACAAGCAGTGCGATTCGCAACATTCAAGGGCCTCCCAGCTTGCATTCACGCGGACTTTAGCATTGTAGATCGTTTGAGCATCAGCCTTCGCCCAGCAAAATTCCGCGCAATTGAATATCATGGAGTGTTCGGCATCATCCAACGGAGATACCAGACGTGGCTCAGACGGAAACTGACGGTCAAGAGGTATTGGAAACACGAGAGTGGGTCGACTCACTGGACTATGTGCTGTCCAAAGGTGGAGGCCCGGTGCGCGCAGGGCGGCTGCTGCAGCAATTGGCGCTGCACGCGCGGCGCGCCGCGGGAGTGAACCTTCCTTTTTCCGCGACCACTCCTTACCAGAACACGATTGCATCTCCGCAACAGCCGCCATTCCCCGGAAGCCAGGAGATGGAACGCCGCATCAAGAGCCTGGTGCGCTGGAATGCGCTGGCCATGGTGGTGCGTGCCAACAAGATCCAGGAAGGCATCGGCGGGCACATCTCGACCTTCGCTTCCGCGGCAACCCTGTACGAAGTTGCTTTCAACCATTTCTTTCGGGCGCAAATCGAAGGCGGGGACCGCGACTTCGTTTATTTTCAAGGCCACGCCGCGCCCGGAATTTATGCTCGCGCCTATCTCGAGGGCCGCATTCCGAAAGAGAAGCTGGAAAACTTCCGCCGGGAGCTGAAGCCGGGAGGGGGGCTGAGTTCGTACCCTCACCCGTGGCTGATGCCGAATTTCTGGGAGTTCCCTACCGTGTCGATGGGCCTGGGCCCGATTCAAGCGATCTATCACGCGCGCTTCATCCGCTATTTGGAGAATCGTGGCCTGAAGCAATCGACCGGGGGCAAGGTGTGGGCGTTTTTGGGCGACGGCGAGATGGACGAACCGGAGTCCCTGGGATCGATCACCCTGGCTTCACGCGAGAACTTGGACAACCTGATTTTTGTAGTGAACTGCAACCTGCAGCGCCTCGATGGCCCCGTGCGCGGCAATGGAAAGATCATTCAGGAACTCGAAGCCATCTTCCGCGGCGCGGGATGGAACGTCATCAAGGTCATTTGGGGCTCGGACTGGGACAGCCTGATTCGCGGTGACCGTGACGGGCTGCTGGTGAGGCGTCTGGGAGAAATCAGCGATGGGCAATACCAGAAGTATTTTGTCGAGAGCGGCGCCTACTTCCGGCAGAACCTGTTCGGCACGGACCCGCGTCTTCTGAAAATGGTGGAGCACCTCTCCGACGAACAACTGGCGCGCATGCGGCTGGGCGGGCACGATCCCATCAAGGTGCATGCCGCTTACCGGGCTGCGGTTGATCACACCGGCTCTCCGACAATCATTCTGGCCAAGACCATCAAGGGCTACGGCCTGGGCGAAGCGGGCGAAGGCAAGAACATCACGCACCAGCAAAAGAAATTGAACGAAGAGGAGTTGGAGATGTTCCGTTCGCGTTTCGGAATTCCGATTCCGGACGAAGAACTGCACAACGCTCCGTTCTACCGGCCCTCCGATGACAGCGCCGAGCTCAAGTACATGCAGGCGCGACGGCAGCAGCTCGGCGGGTACATGCCGCAACGCAAAGTGCGCGCCACGCCGCTAAAGCCGGTGCCCGAATCGTACTTTGAAGAGTTCTACAAAGGCACCGAGGGACGCGAAGCTTCGACCACCATGGTCTTCGTGCGGCTGCTGGCGAAGCTGCTGCGCGATCCGGAATTGGGCAAGCTGATTGTGCCCATCATTCCCGACGAAGCTCGCACCTTCGGGATGGAGGCTCTGTTCCGCCAGGTTGGAATCTACTCGAGCGTCGGACAGCTTTATGAGCCGGTCGATATGGACACGCTCCTTTATTACAAGGAAGCGAAGGACGGACAGATTCTGGAAGAAGGAATTACCGAGGCTGGGTCGATGTGCTCGTTCATCGCGGCGGGCACAGCCTATGCGAATCATGGCATCAATACGATTCCTTTCTTTATCTATTACTCCATGTTCGGGCTGCAGCGCATCGGCGACCTGATCTGGGCAGCCGCGGATATGCGCTGCCGCGGATTTCTGGTGGGCGGAACAGCGGGACGAACCACTCTCGCCGGCGAAGGCCTGCAGCATCAGGACGGCCACAGCCACGTACTGGCCCTGCCGGTTCCCAACTTGCTGGCGTACGATCCGGCATTCGCGTATGAGATTGCCATCATCATTCAAGATGGCATCAAGCGCATGTACGTGGACCAGGAATCGATTTTCTACTACCTCACCGTGACCAACGAGCCGCTTCCCATGCCGGAAATGCCCAAAGGCGAGCACGTCCGCGAAGGCATATTGCGCGGACTCTACCGCTTCAAAGCATCGGAGGCTCCGGATGCAAAACTGCGCGTGCAGTTGCTGGGCAGCGGAACCATCATGTATGAGGTGCTGAAAGCGCAGACGATCCTCAAAGAGAAATACGGCGTGGCCGCGGATGTATGGAGCGTGACCAGCTATAAAGAACTTTATCGCGACGCCAACGATTGTGAACGCTGGAACATGCTGCACCCCGGAGAATCGCCGAGGGTTCCGTTCGTCACCGAGTCTCTAAAAGAAGCGCCGGGCCCGTTCATTGCGGCATCCGATTACATGAAGGTGCTGCCCGAATCCCTGGCGAAGTGGGTACCGGGGCAACTGGTCTCGCTTGGAACCGACGGCTTTGGCCGCAGTGAGAACCGGGCGGCATTGCGCGACTTCTTCGAAGTAGACGCGAAGCATATTGTGCTGGCTACCCTGGTCGCGCTGACGCGGGAAAAGAAAGTCAGCCTTGATCTGGTGAAGCAGGCGATCCATGACCTCGGGATTGATGTGGAAAAACTGAACCCGGCCACGAGTTAAGCGCTAAGTCGCGAATACCCTTCGAAACTAATAAGGAATGAAATCAGTGATCGAATTCAAACTCCCCGCACTCGGTGAAAACATTGAACAGGGCGACCTGGTGCGCCTGATGATTGCGCCTGGCGCGACGGTCAGCGAGGGCCAGGCAGTCATGGAACTCGAAACCGACAAGGCGGTAGTGGAGGTGCCTTCATCGGTGAGCGGAACGATCAAGGAAATCCTGGTCAAAGAAGGCGACAAGATTAAGGTCGGTCAAGTAGTTTTTACGGCGGACAGCAATGGCGCGGCTCCTGCAGCCGTGAGCAAGACTCCGCGCGCAGAGGAACCCGCGAAACCTGCCGCTAAGGTTCAGGCGGCAGGTTCTTCCGCTGCATCGCCGTCCGACACATCGTCCTCCGTCACCTCAGCGACCATTGCAAAACCGCAGGCTGCTCCCACATCGCAATCGGGAACCGCCAGAGGACCGGAACGAACGCGGTCGACCGATGCCGCTCCCGCCACTGAATTCCGGCTGCAGGAACTCGGGGAAAACATTTCCGAGGGAGATCTGGTGCGCCTGATGATCACCCCAGGCGCCAAGGTTTCCGAAGGTCAGCCGGTCATGGAACTGGAAACCGACAAGGCAGTGGTTGAGGTTCCTTCGTCCGTGAGCGGGATCGTGAAAGATATAAAGGTCAAAGAAGGCGAGAAGATCAAAGTCGGCCAGGTAATCTTCACGCTGCAAAGTGCGGCGCCGTCGCAGACAGAAGCTGCACGCCCGCAGAGCCGGCCGGTGGAGCATGTCTCCGGCCAACACGGCGCGCGTCTTGCATTTCAGGCTGCCATTCGTGCGGAGGGCAAAACCGAGGAACAGGCTCTGCCTCCCGACCAGCCGCAGCCGCGGCCCGCGGCATTCTCCATGCCCGTTCAGTTGGGCAAGGTTGCCGGAACCGAGCATCGCGAAGCGATTCCCGCAGCTCCACACACGCGCCGCCTGGCTCGCGAAATCGGTGTCGACATCTACGAAGTCAAGGGCACCGGTCCCGGCGGACGCATCAGTGAAGACAATGTCAAGGTCCATGCCAAAGCTCTCGTGACCGCTATGGCTGCGGCCGCGCAGGCCCCGCCGCGCGCCGGACATTTCATCGAGCCCAAGCTGCCGGACTTCGCGAAGTGGGGCAAGATCGAGCGCGTCTCCATGCGCGGGGTTCGCCGCAAAACGGCAGAACATCTGGCGGAATCCTGGAACACGATTCCGCACGTCACCCAGCACGACCGCGCCGACATCACCGAACTCGAACAGTTGCGCGCGCGTTTTGCTCCCAAGGCTGAACAAGCCGGCGGCAAGATGACCGTGACCGCAATCGCCTTGAAAGTCTGCGCCGCCGCGCTGAAGGTGTTTCCGCAGTTCAACGCCAGCATCGATATGGAGAAAGAAGAAATTATTTACAAGCAATACATCCACATCGGGGTCGCGGCGGATACGGACCGCGGGTTGCTGGTTCCGGTAATCCGCGACGTGGACAAGAAAAATATCGTGGAGCTGGCGGTCGAGTTGTCGCAATTGTCGCAGAAGGCGCGGGACAAGAAGATAACGCTCGCCGACATGGAAGGCGGCACCTTCACCATCACCAACCTCGGCGGCATTGGCGGAACGGCGTTTACGCCGATCGTGAATCATCCCGAGGTGGCCATTCTCGGGCTCTCGCGTTCGCGCATGGAGCCGGAGTGGATTGGCGGAAAGTTCGAACCGCGGCTGATCCTGCCGCTCTCGCTCTCCTACGATCATCGCCTGATCGATGGCGCCGACGCGGCGCGTTTTCTGCGCTGGGTCGCGGAGGCGTTCGAGCAGCCCTTCCTGCTTTCCGTTCAGGGATAGGTGCGGCGCGCAAGGATCCCAATGAAAGTCACTTCATGAACGAAGCTCTCAACCAAACGTCGGATCGAACTCCGGAAGGAGTTAAGAAGTTGAAGATCGCCGTCGTGGGCGGCGGACCGGGCGGTTACGCTGCCGCTTTCCTGGCCGCTGACCTTGGCATGCAGGTGACGCTGATCGATCCGGAGGCGAATCCTGGTGGCGTGTGTCTGTACCGCGGTTGCATTCCTTCGAAGGCGTTGCTGCACGTCGCCAAGCTGATAGAAGAAACCCAGCAGGCGAAGAACTGGGGAATCGAATTTCCTCCGGCCAAGATCGATCTGGCACGGCTGCGCGGGTGGAAAGAAACTGTGGTCAAGAAGCTTACGGGAGGGCTGGGACAACTTTCCAAGCAGCGCCATGTGGAATACATCCAGGGCCGCGCAGCATTTGAGAATTCAACTACGTTGCGAATCAGCAAAACGGATTCCACTGAAGTGGTTCTCAGCTTTGACCGGATCATCCTCGCGACGGGCTCGCGGCCTGCCATCATTCCGACGCTCAAACTCGATTCGCCGCGCCTGATGGATTCGACCGGAGCGCTCAATCTCGAGGACATTCCCGCCAGCCTTCTGGTGGTTGGCGGCGGATACATCGGCCTGGAGCTTGGTTCGGTATATGCCGCGCTGGGAACGCGCGTTACGGTGGTGGAAATGCTGCCTGGACTGCTTCCCGGCGCGGATCGCGACCTGGTTCTCCCACTGCACAAACGTCTGGAGAAGATGTTTGAGGCAATTCTGCTGAATACCACCGTGGCCTCTCTCAAAGAAGATGGTGCGGGAATTCGTGCGACGTTTGAAGGCGCGGCGGTGCAGGAAAAAGATCGGGAAAAGGTTTTTGACCGGGTGCTGGTGTCCGTGGGACGGAAACCGAACTCGGAGATCGATGGACTCGAGACTACGCAGGTGCACGTCAATCCGCGGGGATTCATCGAGGTGAACAAGCAACTGCAGACCGCCGATCCGTCTATTTACGCCATCGGCGACGTGGTTGGCGAGCCCATGCTGGCGCACAAGGCTTCGCATGAAGGACGAGTTGCTGTTGAAGCCATTGCCGGGCATAAGGTCGCCTTCGAACCCAATGCGATTCCGGCCGTGGTGTTCACCGATCCGGAAGTTGCGTGGTGTGGACTGACTGAGACTCAGGCGGAAAAGGAAAATCGCGAGATCAAAGTTGCGAAATTTCCCTGGGGCGCATCCGGACGCGCGGTTACGCTGGACCGTCCTGAGGGGATGACCAAGTTGATCATCGATCCGCAGAGCGAGCGCGTGCTGGGCGTGGGGATTGTTGGGGTCGGTGCCGGCGAACTGATCTCCGAAGGAGTGCTGGCTATTGAAATGGCCGCGCTGGCCAGCGATGTAGCGATGACGATCCATCCGCATCCCACGCTATCGGAGACAGTGATGGAAGCCGCGGAAGTTTTTTTTGGCACCAGCACGCACGTATTCCGCCCCAAGCGCGGATAATCTGGGGAAGAAACCCATGCGTACTTTTTCCACACGAATTGCGTTTCTTGCTCTTGGTTTGGCGGCGTCTCTGCCGCTTGCGGCACAGACTCCGCTCAGCCAGATCCTGCAACCTCCGGCAGCCGCAAGCACTTCTTCAAAACCTTCCGACCAGCTGGGCCGCGATACGCCGTATGGGACAGCCTTTGGATTTCTGCAGGCGGCGCAATCGGGGAACTACAGCATCGCAGCGCAATATCTGCAGCTGAGCGCGGCACGCCGCCAGGCCGATGGCGACGCGTTGGCGATGAAGCTGAACGTGGCGATGAACCAGGCATTTTCCGGCAGCTTGCGGCCCAGCAGGCAGCCTGAAGGCACACTGCAGGAAGACGTCCCGCTTGACCGGCAGAAGCTGGGAACCATGTCATCCGGCGACGTGGAAGCCGAGCTGGAACTGGTTCGGGTTACGGATCCCAGCGCGGGGAGAATCTGGCTGATCTCTTCGGACACTCTGGCCAAGGTTCCAGAGCTCTACGATCAGATCGAGGCACGGCAGGTAGAAACGCGATTGCCTCGATGGATGGTGAAGAACCAGTTGGCCGGCATGCCGCTGTGGCAATGGTTCGCTCTGCTATTGATGATTCCCGTGGCAGCGGCGGCTGGCTGGTTGCTGTTAGTGGTGCTGCAAATTCCTTTGCGATGGTGGGCTCGGAAGCGCGGGCCTGTTGAACTGGCACATTGGCGCTCGGTCTCCGCTCCAGCGTGGCTTCTCGCCAGTACGCTGGTTCACCGGATTCTGGCCAGCTACCTGGGCATGCCTCTGCTTCCGCGGCATTACTACAACCAGGTGGTTGCGGTCGCTGTCATTATCGGGGCGAATTGGATTCTGTGGCGGGTCATACGCTGGTTCTTGCTGCGCGTGCGCAACCGGGCTCTGGCCCACGGTCACTCCGGCACCGGCTCGCTGATGCTGTTGGGCGAGCGCATCATCAAAGCCGTGATCGTTGTGATCGCCATGTTTCTAATCCTGGGCGTGCTGGGCTTCAACATGAGCACAGCGCTCGCGGGCGTTGGAATCGGCACGCTGGCCATCGGCTTCGGTGCGCAGAAATCCATCGAGAATCTATTTGGCGGTGTTTTCGTCCTGGGCGATGAAGTGATTCGTGTGGGGGATGTTTGCAAGTTCGGCGACCGCACAGGAACGGTTGAGGACATTGGCCTGCGCTCGACTCGGGTGCGCACCGAAGAGAGAACGCTGCTGGCTATCCCCAACGGCACGGTCGCGACCATCAATGTCGAAAACCTGAGCCGCCGCGATAAGATCCTTTTCAAGACTGTCCTTGGCCTGCACTTGGAAACTTCGCCCGATCATCTCCGCAACGTTCTTTCGGAAATCCGCCGCGTCTTAAGCAGTCATCCCAAGATTGAGACCGACACGGTTCGCGTGCGGCTCACCGAGTTGGCCTCCAGCTCCCTGAATGTGGAGCTTCTCTGTTATGTCTTGACGCAGGATTTCAACGAATTCGCTGAAGTCCGGGAGGACTTGCTGTTGCGCATTATGAATCTCGTGGAGGACTCCGGAACCACCCTCGCTTCCCCGTCGCAGACGCTCTATTTAAGCCAAGACGCGGGAACAGACAAAGACAAGATCGACGCTGCGGCCAAAACAATCATCAAACAGAACGAAGGGATCGCAAAGGACTCCGGCAAGCGCGATTAGAATTTCTCTGGCCAGCGGCGGGTCAACCAGAAAAGAAACCGATGCGTTGGGTAGTAGACAACCGCAGGGACAACGGTCAAGTATCCCAATAAATAGACGAGTCCGGGCATTGCATGTTGTTCGTGAAAGAAGGGACCGCGGGACCAGTTCACATCGTATTCCGGACGCCAGAAATAATTGATCGGAACCACCATCCACGCGGTCAGCGTCTGATACTTCCAGCCTCGCCGGTCATAGCCCAAACGCCAAATCGCCCACAGGAGCAAGGGCGGCGTCACCACGTGAAACAGGCTAAGCAGGCGAATCCATAGCGAAACGTGCGGGTCGAGCATGTATTCCGTGCCGCCGATCAGGTGTCGTCCACTTAGAAGAGCGCCTGCCAGGTCGAAGGTGAACAGAGTCTGGAACAACAGCAGTCCCGTTGCCTGCCAGGAGAAGAGGAGCGGGCTCTCGAGCCAGAGACCAGCGGCAATGAAGAGATTGCCGAGATCGCAGAAGAAAAGGAAATTCTGCAGCCCGTACTGACGCCAGTAGACCGGCGCCCAGACCACCACCCACGCGGTCCAAAACACCTTGAGCCAGAGCGGGAGGCGCATGACACGGTATTGTATCCGGGGGCGGCATTCTGGAATCGTTATGCCCCAAAGGCCCATTCTGGCAAGCCAAAACCGGCTTAAGTGCGGGTACCACCGTAACTTGATGAGGCTTACGAGTGTACCTACGATGACCTTAGTATGGGTTATCAAGCACTCTTATTCTGCCCCGATGAGAAAACGGCTCGCACCGTAACGCAAATTCTGAGCGAGCTGGACTTCACCGTCATTCCCTGCACCGAACCCTTTGCCGCCGTCAAGAAGTTGATGGGCGAGCACTTCGATGCCGTGGTGGTGGATTGCGATAACGAGCAGAACGCCACGCTGCTGTTCAAGAGCGCGCGCAATACGCCCAACAACCAGTCGTCCCTGGCGGTGGCAGTGGTGGAGGGGCAGACGGGAGTCGCGAAAGCATTCCGGATCGGCGCGAATCTGGTTCTGACCAAACCCATCAATGTAGAGCAGGCAAAAGGCACGTTACGAGTGGCTCGCGGACTATTGCGCAAGGGGGAAGCGGCAAAGCCCGCGACCCCGGCGGCGGGTACTGGCGTGAAGCCGGCAGCGTCCGTGCCGACTCCTCCGAAATCAGGGCCGCAACGCCCAATTCCTGTTGTGGCCACCACGCGTCCGGCAGCACCGGGTGCGCCTTTGGTGAGGGCTGCAACGGCAAGCATCCCAGCACAGAAAGCGGCGCCGCAACCGAGTGTTGTGGCCTCTGTTCCCACCGGGGTCCCGGAAAGCGGCGCGAAGATCGTCGAGGTGAGTGAGGATGTTGCAGCGACGGCGACCGCAAAGTCCGCGGCGCAAACTGTTCCGGCGCCGACTCCGGGCGTTGGAGGTTCGCCGGCGAGTTCGGCAGGGTTTGGCGCCGCCAGCGCGGCCGCTCCGGCCCGTGAGCCAAAACCCAGTGTTTCAGCTGGGGACAAACTTTCGACTGTTATCTCCGAGCCAGAGAGTACTGAGAAAGCCGCGGTTGGTGGCAGCAGTTCTCCCGCCGACGGGCCTTCGTTGCACGCGTCTTCGTTCACATTCGGCGGTAATGTCAGCAGCACCGCTTCCGCTGGCGGCAGAAGCAAGAAGACGCTGCTGGCAGTAGCTGCGGTTGTGCTGATAGCAGTCGGTGGCTACGAAGCATGGATGCAGTGGGGAATTTCGAGCGGGACGATCAATGCTCCCGCCCGCGTTGCCGCGCAACCGGTGAGAACTCCTACCGCAGTTCCGCACTTGGCGCCAAGCGCGGTTCCGCCGGCTACGGCGTCCTCGACTGTTTCTACTGAACCCTCGACGGCAAATTCCGCAGCCGCTCCGCCAGCAACTGGAAGCGCAACGGCTTCTTCCGATTCCGACGCGCAGCCGGCTGCGAGTGACGAGAAAACAGCAGCTCATCCGAGCAAGAGCAACGCGAAAACGGACTCAGCCAAACCTTCCACTTCGGCTCCGGCGGCAAACAAAGCGCCGGCAGCGAAAGTGGCGGCGCAGCCCATTATGATCAAGAGTGGGGCTTCAAGACAGACGTCAAGCGCTGATGCGCAGGCTCCGAGCATGGCGGGAATTGCGCCAGCCGACGACGGTGGGACACTCCCTACTCTGATGGGCAGCCAGAGCCAGGCGCCGACTCCGGTGCTGCAAACACTGAACGTATCGCAGGGAGTATCGCGGGGACTGCTGGTGAAGCAAGTGCAACCCGTGTATCCGGCAAATGCGCTACGGCTGCGCACTGAAGGTGCGGTTCAGCTTCTGGCAACGATCTCCAAGGAGGGCGACATCTCCGCGGTAAAGATTCTCAGCGGAGATCCGAGTTTGGCGCACGCCGCGGCGGAAGCGGTGAAGCAGTGGAAGTACAAGCCGTACCTGCTCAACGGCGAACCGGTGGAGATTCAAACGCAGATCGCGGTGAACTTCAAGCTGCCTAACTAGTTTCAGAGCCTGCCGGTAAAATCCAGCCTGTGAATTTCTGCCCATAAAATACTTTTCGCGGAGAACGTAGTCGAGTGGAGGTTTTCCTTTCTGGGATACGTCAGGGGTATACCCCCCTCCCCCTGGTCTATTGGAATCATCCGGTTGGCGGGAAAACGACACTTAATCCTAGGGGCACAATCACTTGCGGGTAAAATCTTGTGCTCGAAGGAGTTAGCCCCGCGTTGCCTGCGCGGGACGCGCCGCACCTGCCCTGGGATGATGGACTGATTCGAAGTGGAGAGCAAGGTCAGATGTCACACCGCTCTGTGGATTTCGAGTTGTTGCTGGCGGACGATGGAGGAGCGGCCGCACGGGTTCGAGGTGCATGCCCTTGCAAAAACGGCAAGGGCGGGGCCGGCCCGCGTGGTTTGATATCCGTCTGCAAAGAGTCAGAGTCGATTACCTCGGAGCACTTAGTTGGCATGGATAGTGATTGACAAGCGCCTAGGTTCGGCGATTTCGTTCTGAAGGAGTTTCTATGAAGTTGCGCATCGGCGGTTTGATGGTTGTGTTGTTCTTGCTTGCTTTAGCGATGACAGCCTCCGGTGGCGCCCTCAGTGGCGCCAACCCGGGGGCGGCAGTCGCGTCCCTTCCGCCCCCGTATACCTCCAAAGTCGTGGCGCGGGTTGAGTTGAAGGGGCAGAGTAGGAATATTCCGAACACCACGATTTTCACGACGGGGAACGATGGCTTGTTTCGGGTTTCGGCCTACATGATAGCGACCGCTGCGTCTAACGGTGATGAATTGGGCCTAGGCATCTCCTACTCCGACGAACTGGGGCCGACCTCCCAGAGTTTTCTTGAGAGCCTCACCGGGCCGGGCTGCTCGGGGGGTGCTCACGGCAATAGCTGCGCCTGGGTTTCCACGATGAGAGCGGTAGCGGGCTCACCCATTTCATATTCTCAGTTTGGATCGGGTCAGGTGACCTATGACCTGTTCTTTACGGTAGAGCGACTGCAATAGGGTAACCGCGCTTCGGAACGAGAAACTTTTCAAACTACACGACTACCCGGCTCCAGCACGCGCTCGGTGGAAATAAACCATTAAGGATCACGTCGCGGCGATTACGTCGTAGGGGCGCATCATTTCGTTGTCCTCGTGTTCGAGGATGTGGCAGTGCCAGACGTAGCGGCCGGTGTAGCCCTCGAAGCGGATGATGATGCGGGTGATCATGGCGGGATCGGCGCGGACTGTGTCTTTCCATCCAGCCTCGCTGGGGTCGGGAGGGATGGGCGGGCCGAAAAAGTTCACCTTGCCGGTGGTCCAATAGGCGGAGACGTCGAAGCTGCGGCGGTCGAGAATCTGGAAGCGCACCAGGTGAAGATGAATGGGATGCGAGTCGTCGGTGAGGTTGATCAGGTTCCAGATCTCGGTGGAGTCGAGGACCGGGTTTTCGGTGACTGGCATATTCCAGTGAGCGTTGTTCAGCAGCATGGTGACGGGGCGTTGAACGAGATCGTCCACTTCGACCAGGGTCAGCATGCGAGTCTTGACGGCGGCGGATTCGGGAGTCTTTGGAACCGGACGCAGCGCGGCGGGCAGGGCAATGGCATCGCGGACGCCGTTCTTCTCAGGGTTCTTCGCTACGCGGAACTGCATCATGGTGAAGCTATCGTTCCTGACGATGATTTGCTCTCCAGCGGAAGCGGAAAAATCAACAATCAGATCAGCGCGTTCTCCGGGGGCAAGAATTACGCGCTTTAGTTCAAGCGGGGCAGGCAGCAGGCCCTGATCGGTGCCGATCTGGTGGAAGGACTGGCCGTTCGACAGCGACAGATGAAAGAAGCGGCCGTTGGCGGCATTCAGGGCGCGGAAGCGATATTTACGCGGTTCGACTGCGAGGTAAGGGAAGAGTTTGCCGTTGACGAGCAGGGCGTCGCCGAAAACTTCGGGGGTCCAGGGCGACTTGGGATTGCCGGAGACGGGATAGTTAAGCTGGCTTTCGAGATCGAAGATACGGTCGTAGAAGACCAGAGGAATTTCGTACTTGCCGCTGGGCAAGTTGAGAGAATCTTCAACTTCATCCCGGACGAGAAAGACACCGAGGAGGCCGGCGAAAACATTCAGCCGGTTAATGCCCAGGGCATGATCGTGATACCAGAGCATGGCGGCGTCCTGGTGGTTGGGATAGTGATAGACCGCGGACTTGCCGGGAACGTACCAGTTGTCAGGATAGCCGTCGCTCTCCGCGGGAGCTTTGGCTCCGTGCAGGTGAACTACGGTTCTTACTTCGGGCTTGTCCGCTTCTGCGCCGTGGATGCTGTGATCGATGGGAAGGAAATGCTGGGTGGGGAGTTCGTTGGCCCATTCGACGAGGATTCCCTGGCCGCTTCTGGCTTCGAAGGTTGGGCCGGGCGAGCTTGAACCGTAGGCCCAGAGCCGTGTCGGCTTCAGGTCGCGATGCACTTTGCTTTCGATCTGGCGCATGGCGATGCGATAGTACGGGAGCTTGCCGGTCGCATCCGACGGACTTGGGCGGTGATCGATGGGCTGCGCGATTTCAGGAATTGGGAGCGGGTCGACGAATTGCGCCAAGGAGCTTGCGTTGAGCGTGGTCCGAAACTTGGGTGCGGGTTGCTGATGCGGACGTGTTCCCTGGGGCAAAGCCAGAGTTGCAGTCAGGATTCCGCCGCGCTGAAGAAATGCTCGCCGGGTCAGGGACACTTTTGGGTTTCTCCTTCATCGGAAGCTAGGGGTCAGGGGCTAGGGGCCAGTTGCCAGTGTTCAGTGGCCAGTTCCCCTAGAACTCCTTTCGTCATTGCACAGCTAGTCTTCCTTGTGGGGCTCCGCGGGCCATTCGACAGGTCCCGCCACCCCTGACGAAAGAATGATAAGCGGGCATGCGTACCACTTAGTGTCGCATGCCCGCTGGTGACAAGACAGAGTGATTGCTTTCGGTTATTCCCTTTCACCCGTGGTCGGATTCAGGTAGAGGACGCCGTTGCTCCGGATGCTGGAGAAGTTGAACATCTGGGCGATTGAGTTGGCGATTCCATCGAACGAGCCCTGGCCGATGCGCTGTCCGCCGAGCCAGTTGTCTTCGATGAAGTGGATGACGGAGCTCTGGTCGGTCACAGTGTGGTCGATGAAATTCTGCCGCGCCCACGGGGAGATGACCAGCAGGGGCAGTCTGGGACCGTAACCGCAGCGGCCGAGGGCATGCAGATTCGCGGGATTGAGGCCAGGCAGCGAGGTGGGTGCCGTGCCGCAAGCCTCCGGACCGGTAAGGGCATCCGACGGGCCCGTCGAAGTGTTGACGATCGGTCCCATCTGGTGGTCGTACCATCCATCGGAGTCGTCGTACATGATCACGACCGCGGTGCTGCTCCAGGTGGGCAACGATTCCAGAAGGTTGATCGTGTTCACGACAAAGGCCTGCTCGTCCAGAGGATCGGAGTAGCCGGCATGCGCGTCTTCAAAAGACGGCGCTTTGAGGAAGCTGACTGCCGGGAGATTGCCACGCTTCGCGGCGGCGTAGAAATCCTCAATATCGTACTGATGGTTGGCGGGACCGGCGTTGCCGATTTCGGCGGCCGATGCGGGCCGGGTATGGGCTGGGTTCGCGGTCGAGGACCAATAGGCGAACAGCGAGTGATGCGGTGTGTAGTCGTTTTCGGTGACGTCCGTGACGCTCGACGTGGTGCTGCGGGCGCATCCGGTGGTGCCGTTGGAGTTCACGGTCGAGAGGTTAAAGCCGCCCATGAAACCTCCCCAAGTGACGCCGGCAGCGGTGAGGAGGTCGCCGATGTTATCGCTGCCCATGGTGCCCTGGGCGCGCGTGGGCGAGGAGCAGACGTCTCCGATGGGATCGGCGTCGCCGATCATGGTGAGAGAGCCATCACTGCCGCCGCTTACTTCGTCCCCGGTTCCGTTCAGCGTAGCGATCACTCCGTTGGTCTGGCCGGAGACGAGGTTGATTACGCCCGGCGTGGAGGGACCGAAGGTGCTCCCGAAAGAATTGTCATTCAGGGCGAAGTGCTGAGCGTAGTTCCACATGGCAGTCACAGTATTGCCGTCGAAGTAGCCCATGACCAGTCCGTTAGTCTGAGTGACGCCTGAACCGGAAGGCGGGGGTCCGGCAGCGCCGGTGTTGAGCGGAAACAAATCCATCAACCCGGAATCGAATGCCATCTGCTCAGGGGTGTAGGCGTGGTCCTGATCGTTGGTGTAGGCCTGGGAGCGATCAAGGCGGAAAGGGTTCGAAGCGCCGGTGCCGTTGGCAGGGTTCAGGTTGGGGTTGGCATTCAACAAAGGGTTGCCGAGGCCGTTGACCGTCGGCGTGTTGGCCACAGCATTGAACACAGGCTCCCCGGCAGGATTGGCCGCGTTGGGGTAGGTTCCGAAATAGTGGTCAAAGGAAACGTTCTCATTAAAAATGACAACCAGGTGCTGAATGGGGGTTGCGGTGGCGGCTACTTTCCTGGTTTGCTTCGGCGCTGGTTTTGAGGCGGCGAAGGCGGGCATGGCGGTCGGTCCCAGAGCGGTGGTTAATGCCAGCAGCACAGCCAGCGTCCTCCTGGGGGCATCTGACGTCTTCAGCTTGTCGAACATGTTTTATCCTCCGCCCTGGAAGCAATGCCCCGTTCCGCCGTGGCGCGCACGGTCGGTCGCGGGACTGCCCTTTGAACCGGGGCGAAGGAAAATATAACGGCCACGTGTTGCAGGGAGGTTGCGCGATTGTTAAATGAACGTAAATCGGGTGGGCGTAAAGGCAGGGACACGGGCTGCCCCAGAGTCTGTGCGGGGGTTGGGGCCGGACTCAATGCCCTGGTGCGAGGGAGCTACTCGTGCTGCATGACTTCGTCGATGACGGCTTTTCCACCTTTGTCTACAGTGATGACTCGGTGGATGGAGACATAGCCGCTCAGGCTGATGTCAACGACGTAGTTGCCGGGATCGAGCATGAAGTCGACGGGCGAGCCTTTATCCAGCATGTGCTGGTTGACGGCCACCTGGGCTCCCTTGGGCTGGGTTTTGATGCTGACCGTGCCCATGCCCTGGGTTTCTTTGCCGCCGAACATCTTCTTCATTTTTCCGACGGTCTTGATGTCGTCCACATTGCCGAGTGAGCGCAGTGCGGGCGAAAAGTTCACAGTCTGGCCCAGCATGAACTGGGCGTTCGTGGTCTCGTCAATGTAACCCGACTTGCGCACCAGCACCACGTGCTGACCTTTGTCCACGGAGACTTGGGCGGGAGTGAGCTTGCCGGTGTCTCTGCCGTCAACGTAGACATTGGCGCCAGCGGGACTGCTGGAGACGGCGAGCGTCGCCATAAGCTGGCCCAGGTGGCTTACTACAGACGCTTTGCTGCCGGAAGCCACATTGACGGTTCGGGTATCGGTGGAGTAGCCGGCTTTGCTGACCGTAACTGTATGCAGGCCGGCACCCAGACCCGAGAGAGTGAACGGTGTAACCCACGAAGGATCGGTTTTCCCGTCGACTTGCACTTGCGCACCCTGGGGAGTGGAATCGATCGCCATCAGTCCGGGTACGACCGCGGCAACTAAGGGTGCTGGTTTCTTCCGGGCATTCTTGCCTCTGGCGGGCGTGGCAGCGGCGCGAGTTGGCGCGGGCTCGGCTTCAGCGACAGGGGCCGGGGTTTGAACTTCGGGTGGGGCTGGGGCTGCGGCGACAGGTTGCTCCGGTTGTGGCTGCACGGGCTGGGGCGGCTGGGCGGCGGGCTGGCTGGCCGCGGGTTGCGTTGTCGCCTCGGGGGCGGGGCGAGGTGTGTCGCCGTCACTATTCAAACTGTTGACGTGGAGGACGAGGATCACGGCAATGATCAGAATCAAGACCGCCGCGCCGGCAATGGCGTAAACCATGAGCTGCGGGGGAACGTTCTTGATTTCCTTGATCGCCTTCCCCGCCGCTTCCCTGGCTTGAACTTTCGGCTTCTCCGGTTCACCGTCGTGCGAGGTGAAGATAGTAGTAGAGGTCTGAGCAGGTTTCGGCTCGAAGGCTGGAGGGGGCGGTGGCGGGATATAAATTTCTTTGAGCGGAGGCAGTTCAGTCATGTCCGAAAAGCTCACGCTGCCGCCGCCGCGAGACGCACCACCTTCGGCCATCATGGGATCGACCGCAATTCTTGGCGCCTCGACTTCGGGAGCATCTACTTCGGGTTCATCGAGGGCGGGTGAAGACATGGAAGCGGATGGCTCAGTCGTAGCATGAGCGGCCGCTTTAACGGATGTGGATGACGGCGACTGGCCGCCTGCCCATCCTGCTGCGGCCGCCGATGCTCTGCCGGGAGCGGATGCCGGGACTGCGACTTTCTTTTCGACCGGTTTGCTTTGAACCGGCGAGGTAGCTTGAGGCTTCACTTCCGCGGGACGGCCGGGAGCAGAGGCACCGGCGAATTTTGTCTGGGCGGCGGCCTTGACGGCGTTCGGAACGGCTGCACTCTTGGCAGGCGCGGCAGGCTGTTTCGCTGCCTTGGACTCCTTGCATTTCTCCAGATCGTCGAGCAGTTCCCTTCCACTCTGGTAGCGTTCCGCCGGATCCTTGGCCAGCGCCTTCATGATGAGATCGCTCAACACCGGGTGGAGCTTGGGGTTCACGTGCATCGGAGGCACGGGTGTGCTCTCGAGAATGCTTTGGCGCAGGGATTCGGCATCTTCACGATCGAAGGCCTTGCGGTCGGTTACCATCTCGTAAAACATGGCGCCCAGACTAAAAAGGTTGGAGCGGGCATCGATGCTCTCGCCCCGAACCTGCTCCGGAGACATGTATTGCAGGATGGAGGGGACGCCGGGCATTTGGGCGGTAAACTTACCCACGCTGGAGACGCCGTAGCTCAGAACTCTGACGGTGCTGTCCCAGCCGCACATGATCTTGGCGGGCTCCAGACTATAGTGAAACAATTTCTGAGAGTGAGCGTAATCCAGGCCGCTGCAGACCTGCCTGCCGATATCGAGCAGATCCCAGATGGAAAATCCTTCTTTGCGGGCGAGCATGGTGGCGATGCTGTTGCCCTGGATGTATTCCATCGAGGCACAGAGTTGGCCGTCGATTTCCTGCGCGCTCTGCACGGGCGTGAGGTTGGAGTGGCTCAGGACCTTGGTGGACTCCGCCTCTTCGAGCAGGCACTTCTGCAGTTCGGCGGCGCTTTCGCCAAAGGCTGCGAGCTGAATCGCTTTTAAGGCGACGGTTTGGCTGCTTTGCGGGTCATTTGCCTTGTAAACCACGCAAGTTGCAGACTTAGACAGTTCACTCAGGATTTCGAAGTGGCCAATTTTTGTGGACATTGTTCCGTGCCTCATCCCAGAAAAAAGCCGCGCAGTTCCAGTTGCCAACTGCGTGGGTTAGAACCCTGGGGCAGGTTAAGGGTAGGATAGCGCTCGCGAGATTGATGTTCGAGTTACCAAAGTACTGAGAAAACAGGATGAACCGGGAGGCAGACGATTTGGTGGCGGTCTGAGGAATTGTCTTGTTTCGGGCAGGAAAAAGGTCAATCGCCAGCGTGACCTTTGGCGGGACGGCGCGGTTTACCTCGGTTGAGCAAAACGAGGGTGACAATTGTCATGGAAGCTGGATGACGATCTCCACTGGCGTGGCGGGGTATGCGGGTTGAGCATGGGGAAGCGCTTTGTTCCGGGGCAGATGGGGTAAAGCTGCCGGGTTGGGGGACGTTGTGGGAAGCGGACTGGTTCATTTATGCTTGAGGCCTGCATGGACTAAGGCCATCCGCTGTCCGGCATGCCGCGTGTTCCCTGGGGTTGAATCATGACTTTGAGCCGGTTTGTCACCAAGAACGCCTTCCGCAACAAGCGCCGGAGCCTATTAACGGTTGCGAGCATTGGGGTTTCCCTGCTGCTGCTGACCTTCATGATGACTTTGTGGCACGGCTTCTACGTCGACCAGGGCAGTGCGGAATCGACCCGGCGGCTGGTCACACGCCATCGCGTGTCGCTGACGTTCAACTTGCCGGGCTTCTACCGCGAGAAAATCCGCGCCGTCCCCGGAGTGCTGGCGGTCGTGCCCAATTCGTGGTTCGGGGGACTCTATAAAGACAACAAGCCGGAGAACTTTTTCGCGCAGTTCGGTACCGATCCCGACGAGTTTCCGAAAGTCTACCCGGAAATGGAGATGCCGCCGGATCAGCTTGCCGCCTGGCAACGCGATCGTGCCGGGGTGATCGTGAATGACGAACTGGCGCGGCAACATGGCTGGAAGTTGGGAGATCGGATCGTTCTGCAGGGCACGATTTATCCCGTGAATCTGGAGCTCACTATTCGCGGCATTTACCATTGGCCGGCGGCAAACAAGACGGTTTACTTCAACGCGAAGTATGTTGAAGAGGCGGTAGCTTTCTTCAAGGGTCAGGCCGGCACCTTCAGCATCATGGCCAGTTCGCCGGACGATGTGGCCAAGATCGCCGGCGCGGTTGACGATATGTTTCGCAACTCGCCGCAGCCCACCAAGACTGAGAGCGAGAAAGCTTTCGGCCTGACCTTCGTCAACATGCTGGGCAACGTGAAAGCGTTCATTCTCAGCATTTGCATGGCTGTGGTCTTTACGACGCTATTGGTTTCGGCCAACACGATGGCGATGTCGATTCGCGAACGCACCCGCGAGGTGGCGGTGTTGAAGACTCTGGGCTTCGAGCGGCGGACGATCCTGGGCCTTTTTGTGGGCGAGGCTATGTCGCTTTCGATTGCCGGCGGACTCTTTGGCTGCGGCTTTGCATGGCTGCTGCTGACCCTTATGAGACAGTCGCCCATGGGCTTTTTCCTGGCGCAGATGCAGGTTACGCTCGGAACGCTCGGTCTGGCCGTGGTGGTGGCGGCGCTGGTGGGATTCTTCAGCTCGCTGGTGCCCTCCTATAACGCTTCGAGAGTGGAGATCGTAGAAGGGCTGCGTCACATCGGTTGAGATTATGACGTTAGGAAGTTTTGTGGTGCGCAATACGTTTCGCAACAAGCGGCGCAGCCTGCTGACGCTGCTGAGCATTGGCTTCTCATTGCTGTTATTGACGCTGATGATGTCGATTTGGCGCACGTTTTACATCGACCAGGGACCTCCCGATTCTGCCAAGCGCCTCATTACTCGGGATCGAGTCTCGTTGACATTTTTTCTGCCAGCGTATTACCGCGACAAGATTCGAACTGTGCCCGGCGTGGTAGCGGTGGTGCCGATGACTTATTTCGGAAACCACTACAAAGATGACCGCTCGGCGAACGCCTTCGCCCAGGTGGTCACCGATCCGGATGAATACCCGAAGGTTGCGACAGACAAGATCATCCCGCCGGACCAGTTGCTGGCCTGGCAGCGCGATCGCACAGGGGCCCTGGTGGACATTGAGCTGGCAAAGAAATACGGGTGGAAGATTGGGGATCGCATCACCTTGCAGAGCCCGTATTTTCCAGTGAAACCCGAACTCACCATCCGTGCGATTTATACCATCGATCCGCCGGTTCGCTCGTTGATTTTCAATACCAAGTATCTGGAGGAGTCGCTCGACTGGTTCAAGGGGCAAGCGGGGTGGTATCTCATACAGGTAGCATCGCCGAGTGATGTGGCGCCCGTTTCCATGGCGATCGATGAGATGTTCCGCAACGCGCCCCAGCGTACCAAAACCGAGAGCCAGCAAGCCTTCCAGCTCTCCTTCGTATCTTCTTTGGGGAATGTGAAAGCGTTTATTCTGGGCATCTGCGGGGCTGTGGTTTTTACAATTCTGCTGGTCTCGGGTAATACGATGGCCATGTCGATTCGAGCCCGAACGCGGGAAGTGGCCGTACTGAAAACGCTTGGGTTCACACGCCAGCGTGTGCTCTCGCTGTTCGTGGGCGAAGCCATTGCCTTATCAGTGGCGGGCGGGATACTGGGAGTATTGGGTGCGACCATGCTGATACGCTGGCTGACTCACTCTCCGCTCGCGATCGGGATTCCGGCGGGCATGAGGGTCACCGTTCCAACCATGGCTGCGTCTCTGTTGGTAGCGGCAACCGTTGGGTTCATCAGCGGCTGTTGGCCGGCTTATAGCGCGTCCCGTACGAATATCGTGGAGGGGTTGCGCCACATCGGCTGACCTGGCCGACTAGACTGAGAGTGAATTTATGGCGATACCGATCAGCTACAACATCCGCAACTTGAAGCTGCGCAAGGGGCTCACCATCATGACGGCGCTGGGCATTGCGCTGACGGTTACGACCGCGATCTTTCTGATGGCGCTGCTAGCGGGCCTGCAGCGCGCCTTCGTTTCCAGCGGCAATCCGCAGAATGTGCTGGTGCTGCGCAAGGGATCGGAAGCGGAGTTATCCGGCGGCTTCGATGCTGCGCTTTTTCCCACATTGAAGGTTCTGCCCGGCATTGCGAAAGACAGCCACGGCGAGCCTATGGTTTCGGGAGAGTGGGTGGTGGTGATCGTGCTGCCGCGCAAGGACGGTACAGGCGAAGTGAACGTCACGGTGCGGGGAATGATGCCCGACGGCCTGGAGCTCCGGCCCAGCGCGAAGCTGATCGAGGGACGCTGGTTCCAGACGGGGCAGCGTGAAGTAGTGGTGAGCAAATCCATACGCTCGCGTTTTTCCCATGCCAACATTGGCGACACGGTTGAGTTCGGCAAAGGATCGTGGAAAGTTGTCGGAGTGTTTGACGCGGGCGGTTCGGCCTATGAATCGGAAATCTGGGGCGATGTGAATCAGATGGCTTCGGATTTCGACCGGCAAGGCGGCTATGCCTCGGCTTACTTGCGCGCAACCGATCCCATTGCCGCCGACGCGCTGAAGAACCGCGTGAGTGACGACCAGCGTCTGAAACTGGAAGGAGTTCTGGAGACGGATTATTATGCGAAGCAAACCAAGTCGGGCGGACCGATCAAATACATTGGTATCGTGGTGGCGATCATCATGGCCATTGGATCGAGTTTTGCTGCGATGAATACGATGTATGCGGCGGTTGCGTACCGCGGGCGTGAAATCGCGACCTTGCGAGTGCTGGGATTCTCGCGTCCGGCAATTCTCACGTCGTTTGTTCTGGAATCTCTGATGTTGGCTTTGCTGGGCGCGGTGGTTGGAATTCTGCTGATGCTGCCCTTCAATGGCATGCAGACGGGGACGTCGAATGCGGTGACGTTTAGCGAGGTTGTATTCAGCCTGCAGATCACGTTACAGGTTGCCGGTTATGCGATTTTATTCGCGCTGATCATGGGATTGGTCGGCGGATTTGCTCCTGCCTGGCATGCGGCGCGGCAGAATATTCTTACCGCGTTGCGAGGTTGATTTGCAGCATGATTTGCGATTCGGGAAACTAGAGCAGTACATAGTTCGTATTCATCTTTAATCCTTATGCCGATTGACGCAAAACACGAAGACTTGCAGAGTTTGCGGATCGACCGCACGGAGCGCGGCTCGGGGAATGGAGAGCCGCCTGCGTGGGCGCGCCGGTACATCCTGATTGGGATTGTGATCGTGGTTTTGCTGAGCTTGTCCGCTCTGGCCTATCGCACGCTTTCGCGCGACGTGCCGGAGGTCGAGGTGGTACGAGCCTCCGCGGAGAGCAGCGACGTGGGCGGCACCGTGCTTTCGGCCACGGGATACATTGTGGCTCATCACACCATCAACGTGAATTCCAAGGTTACGGGACGCCTCTCCTGGATTGGCGTGGAAAAGGGTGACAAGGTTAAAGAGGGCCAGGTTCTGGTGCGACTGGAGGATCAGGAGTTTCGCGCTTCCTATGAGCAAGCGCAGGGCGCGTTGGACAATGCTCGCGCTTATCTCGACGAACTTGAGCATGGGTCCCGTCCGGAAGAAGTTCAACAGGCCCAACACAACCTTGACGAAGCCCGCGCCACGCTGGTAGATGACAAGCTGACTCTGGACCGCACCAAGGAACTCTCGGGTGCGGGCGTAGTTTCGCGCCAGGTAATGGACGATGCCACCGCCAAGTTCGAATCGGACCAGCAGCGGGTTAATTCGCTGGACAAGGCTTTTCAATTGATGAAGATCGGCCCCCGGGCGGAAGAAATCGCTCGAGCCCGCGGATCGCTAGCGCAGGCGCAGGGCCAGTTTGATTATGCCAAGTCGCAACTCGACGCCACCGTGATTCGCGCGCCCGTCACCGGCACAATTCTTGACCGGACCGCTGAAAAAGGTGAACTGATTACGGCGCAGTTTGCCAGTGCGGCGGCGGGCGGTCCTCAGGGGTCGGTCGTGTCGCTGGCGGATTTGAACGATCTTCAGGTTGAACTCGATATCGCGCAGGCCGACTTTGCCCGGCTCGGCCCCAAACAGAAGGGGATCGTCACCACCGACGCGTATCCCGATCGCAAGTACAAGGGGGAAATTGCGCAGATCTCCCCGGAAGCCAATCGACAGAAGGCCACCGTACAGGTGAAAGTGCAAGTGCTGAATCCGGACGAATATCTGCGGCCGGAAATGAACGCCACGGTGAAATTCCTGGCGGATGAGCAGAAATCCACCAGCACGCAACCAGCCGGAGCGTTTGTACCGGCCAGTGCGGTGCGGGATCGTGACGGCAAGAAGTTCGTGTACCTGGCTTTCGACGGAAAAGCGCGCACGCGCGAGGTTCACGTCTTGAGCCAGCGCAGCGACGGCTTTCTCGTGGACGGGCTGGTGGGGGGTGAAAGCGTGATCACGCAAGCGCCGCAAGAACTGAAAGACGGAGACAGAATCAAAATCAAGGGGCAGTCATAATTATGAGCACAGTCGCTGAAAACAAGATCGCTACCGGAACCAAGGTTGTTCAGGCCCGCAATGTCAGCAAGATTTTCAAGCGCGAGGCTTTTGAAGTGAAAGCGCTCGACGATGTCTCGATCGACATCGCGACCGGCGAATTCATGGCGCTGATGGGGCCCTCGGGCTCGGGCAAGACCACACTGCTGAACATGATCGCAGCCATCGACCGGCCGACTTCGGGCGAGTTGCTGGTGCAGAACCAGAACGTTTTCCGGTTCAGCGATTCGCAGGCGGCGCACTGGCGCAATGAGCACATCGGGTACGTCTTCCAGACGTTTAACCTGATCCCGGTGCTGACCGCGTTTGAAAATGTGGAACTGCCGCTGCTGTTGACCAAGCTCAACACGCAGCAGAGGCGCGAACATGTTGTGACCGCGTTGAAACTCGTAGGCCTGGAAGATCGAGTCAACCATCTGCCCAAGCAGCTCTCGGGCGGCCAGGAGCAACGGGTTGCAATCGCGCGGGCGATTGTGAGCGACCCTACGCTGTTACTGGCGGATGAGCCCACGGGCGACCTGGACAGTCACTCCGCTACCGAGGTCCTGGAGATTTTGAAGCGGCTGAACGAAGACTTCCACAAGACGATTGTGATGGTGACGCACGATCCGCACGCGGCATCGTACGCTCACGTCACTCGGCATCTTGAAAAGGGGATGCTGCTGCCGCCGGGATAGTTTTGCTTATCGCTACGCTGACACCGGCAGGCCCGGCTTCAACTCCGAGTCGGAGTCGGCCACCCACTGCCAAGCGCGGCGACCGTTGTCGAGAGCCACTGCCTTGGCCTCTCCGTACGCTACCAAGCGATTGAGTACCGTGGTCACGGAGGCCATAGGGTCTTTGTGGCGGGCCAGCATGGGCGGGACCTTCTCCTGAATCCGATCACAGACGTCGCGGGCACTCAGGGCACGATTGGCGTCCATCAGAATCATGCGGCAGGCCTTGGTGAAACCTGGCTGGCGTCCGCTGCTTTTGCGATCCACCAGTTCCAGCAATTCATCGCTCAAGACTCCGTCTCCAAAGAGGTTGGCGAGGCCGGCGATGGTCTGTTTGATGGTACCGATCCGGCGCATCACCTCCGCGCGCTGTTGCAAGAGTTGCCGCAGCTCTTCGTGGGCCTGCCGCACTACCTCTTCCACGTGTCCATTCCCGGTGTTGGTGATGGTTCTCATCGCGCTTGCGGCCTCCTGGATCTGCATAAATCCTCCGATCACGCCCGCTGTCGAAGCACACTCTCGCTCTGTAGCTGATACGCAGGAAACCAGGCAGGGGTTCCCTGATTTTCAGGCCGAACGAGGCGGATCCCCCCCGTCCAGACCTGAGCGTTAGACGATGGAGCCTGGCATTGGTTAACGAACAAAAGACAAGTTAGGGACGGGCTCACGGTTTAGGAGGGCGAACGGCGCGTGGAGAGGGACAGGCTTCGCGCTTTCTGACAATTCATCAAAGCAGGGCAGACACAAACCGGCGGGTCGGATGGTTTTGCCCCATTTCCGATCTAAAGGTGGTCCAGTTCGTCCCAAACTGGACCCACCCCCGATCTGGGATTTCTTGTCGAACGCAATGATTGCCTGTCTTCCCAAAGACGACGCTGCGACCGAAACTGTCCGATGGGAAAAGAGTAGCGAAGGATTCCCCTGTCAATCCCGGCACAACTCGGGCCCTCCCTTTTGCGTGTCCTGCTGGTGGGAAACCGTGCAGACTTTGTTTTGATCCGGGAAATCCTCGAGCGGAACCGGGCTGCTTTGCCAGCGGAACTCGATCATGCGGGCTCGCTGGAACAGGCCAAGACGATGTTGCAGGATGGCGACTACGGGCTGGTCTTGTTTGAGCATGAGGCCGGGGATGCGGCCACCCAGCTTCTTTCCGAATTTCTGCACACCCGGGACGCCATGCCGTTCATCCTGCTGACTGAGCACGCCGACGTGAAGGCGGTTGCGGAAATCGTGCAGGCGAGCGCGTGGGAGTGCATGGAAAGGTCGCTGCCCAACGGCGCCAACCTGGTGCGTACGATGCGCTGCGCCATCAGTTTGCACGCGACTCAGCAGGAGCGGCAAATGGCGGACCAATCGTCGCGGAAGTTTTCCTGCGCCGTGGAGCAATCCGCCGATGCAATCCTTGTTACCAATGGCGAAGGCATCATCGAATATGTGAACCCGGCGTTTGAAAGGCTGACTGGCTATTCTCAGCAGGAAGTCACAGGCCATACACAGGCCATGCTGCAGTCTGGGCAGCAGGCGCCAGTACTCTACCGCGAGTTGTGGGAAACCATTCGTTCGGGCGGCGGCGGCCGCAGCATTCTGGTAAACCGCAAGAAAAACGGTGACCTTTACTACGTAGACGAGAGTATCAGCCCCATACGGGACGCCGCGGGAAGCATCACGAACTTTGTCACCAACGGACGCGATTACACCGAACGCCTGCGTCTGGAAGCAAAGTTGCTGCAGTCACAAAAAATGGACGCGATTGGCCGGCTCGCCGGGGGCGTTGCCCATGACTTCAACAACCTGCTCACCATTATCATCAGTTACTCGGAACTGGCGCTCGACTCGGTGTCCCTCGGAAGCCCCGCCCAAGCGCGGGTCCAGGAGATTCTTTCCGCCGCCCATCGGGCTGCCGCTCTGACGCGGCAGTTGCTGGCCTTCGGCCGCAAACAACCGCAAGCGTTGCGGGTCGCTGAGCTCAACCCGGTGGTGGAGGCAATCGTTAAAAGCCTCCATCGCCTGATCGGTGAGGATATCGAGCTGATCTTTGCCCCCGGCGAGGGCTTGGGCAGAGTTCGGCTGGATCCGGTGCAGATCGAGCAGATTCTCATGAACCTCGCGGCCAACTCACGCGACGCAATGCCCCAAGGTGGACGATGCACCATTGAAACGTTCAATGTGCAGCTCGACGAGCAATACATCGATCGCAAGAGGGCTATCATTCCCATCGGACGTTATGCGCTCCTGACCGTGACCGACACGGGCGCCGGCATTGCCAGCGAGCATTTGCCGCACGTTTTTGAACCCTTCTACACCACGAAAAGCTCCGGCAACGGGACCGGACTTGGCCTGGCCACGGTGTACGGCATTGTCAAACAGAATCATGGATTCGTCTGGGTCTACAGCGAACTCGGAATGGGCACCACCTTCAAGATCTACCTGCCCTGCGTGCGGAATCAGACCGCCACCATGGAAATCCAAGACTGCGGCTCGGAAGCCGTGCTTCGCGGCTCAGAGACAATCCTGCTGGTCGAGGATGAGGAGGCCCTGCGCCGAGCAGTCGCCGAGTTTCTCGGGCTTCGCGGATACACCGTTCTGGAAGCCAGAGACGGCCTGGACGCTTTGTCCGTCACAAGAAATCATGGATCGACGATCCACCTGGCCGTCACCGACGTGGTAATGCCGCACATGAGTGGGGGGCAACTGGCGAAGGAGCTGGTAGCGCTTCGTCCGGAGACCAGAGTGCTATTCGTCTCGGGCTATGCCGGCCAAAAGGTGCTGGACCACAAAGTCGTCGATGTCGAAAACAACTTCCTGCAGAAGCCCTTCACCTTGAAACAACTGGCAAGCAAAGTCCGGACGGTTCTCGATTACGGCGCAACACGGCTTCCAGCATAGGCGCTGCCACGATGGCGCACCCTTACGGAGCTATGGCAGGCTCCGAGTGAGCTTGCCATCTTTCAGCTGAAAACGGTCTCCACGCCAGGTCACGGTGTGACCGCCAAGGCTCGCAATCCAGACTACGACGGCAACCAGGTCCCGGAGCGGAATGAGCCAGGCATCCCTCAGGACCTGGCGGTCCCGCAGAACACCCCGGCCCACAGCCAGCGCGACCACAAAGCGAAGGCACAGCGTGACGGCCAGCGCGCCGGCGGCCCAGAGCGCTCCCCCACTGGCGGCCAGTGCCAGCAAGGCCCATAGCAACCCAAACGTGAAAATCAAACCCAAATAACCACCCATGCGTGCATCCCGGACTCCACGCGCCCAACGAAGCTGGTGGGCAAAGAATTCCCGCAGGCGATAAGACGGAAGGTAGGTCTCAACCACAACCTCGGATAGTTCGACCTTAAGCCCCAGGCTGGCAATACGCTTTCCTAGTTCGTAGTCATCGGCAAGATAGTCCGCAAATGAAATGAAGCCGCCGATCTTCTCCAACTCGGCCCGGCGGAACGCCAGTGTGGAACCCAGCCCGAAGCGCATGCCGCCTTCGAGTTGACGCGCGGCCAATACGCCCGCACAAAAATCCGTACTGATACCTAAAGCCTCCAGACGCGAGCCCAGGGTTGCACCTGCAACTCCCCGGTAGAGGCAGGTGACCATTCCTACTCGCGGATCGGCCAGCGGAGCGGTCACCCGGCGGAGGTAGTCGGGCTCCACTCGAATGTCGCTGTCGTTGACAATCAGATGGTCATAGCGCGCTTCCGCCAACATCTGCGCCAGGTTGCTGACCTTTACATTCGCGCCCAGGATCTTCGGATTCACCACCAACTGAATTCTGCGGTCCGGGAATTCCCGCTGCAACTGCTTCACGCTATCGATCACCGGGTCGTTGGGATCGTTGACCCCGAAGATCATTTCGTATTCCGGATAATCCTGCAGGCAGTGGCTGCGAAAGCTCTCATAGATTTCCGGGTCGGTGCCTTTGAGTGGCTTGAGTATCGAGATCGGCGGCAAGGCTTGTGTAGAGGACAAGGCTGGTGTGAGGCGAGCAGTCCTGGGGGCCTCACGCGCGCGCAAGAATATCGACGCGCTCCAAAGACAAAGGAAGTAGTAGATTGCGCTGGAAACCATGCCGACGACCGCGACGATCTGAACTATTCTGAGGATGGAGTGCATCATGCGCCAGCGCAGGCCACACTATTCGTAACGCAGCGCCTCAATCGGATCCAGATTCGCTGCCTTCCATGCGGGATAGATACCAAAGACGAGCCCAACTCCCGCAGCGGAAGCGAAGCCGAAGATCGTCCAGAACATCGACATGCGAGCGGGCAGCGAGGGCCACAACGCAGGAATGATCCAGACGGCAACCGCGCCCAGCACAATCCCAATCACTCCGCCGATCGCGGTGAGAATGATCGCTTCCAGCGTGAATTGCAAAAGAATGTCCCGCTTGCGGGCGCCGATCGCCTTGCGGACGCCGATCTCGCGCGTCCTCTCGGTGACGCTCACCAGCATAATGTTCATCACGCCCACGCCGCCGACGATCAACCCAACGCTTGAGATGGCAAACATGCCTACGAAAAGCGCGCCAGTGAGCTGATTCCAGAAGTCCGAGATCGAGTCCGAGGTGAACACGGCGAAATTGTCCGGCTTGTCGAACGCAACTTTGCGCCGCCGCCGCAGCAACTCCCGGATTTCGTCGATAGCCTTCGGCATATCGTCATGGGAGGTGGCCTTGGCGCTGATCCAGTGGTCTTTCAATTCGGGATGAAGCGTCCGGAAAGTCGTCAGCGGGAAAATGACGCGGTTGTCGCTGGGATTTTTCCCGGCTCCAAACACCGACTTCAGTTTTGCCATAACGCCGATCACCTCGAACAAGCGCCCCTCGATATTGATCTCCTTGCCTACGGGAGTCTCAACCGGAAACAGTTCTTCCGCCGTATCGTGTCCGAGGACAATCACCGTAGCATGCCGCTCATCGTCGGCTTCGGTAAACCACCTTCCCGAAGACATCGCCAGGTCAACCACATCCTTTACGGAAGCCGTATCTCCCTCAAGGATTGTGTTTTTCACCTTGCGATCCTGATATTTCACCACGAACGAACCGATGCCGAGTTCGGGACGAAAGAAACGGATTCCCGCGGACGCAGCCTTCACATGGGGCAGGTGACTGATCGCTTCCGCATCTTCGAAAGTGAGCTTCTTGCGGGTGCGCATTTCTTCGGTCTGGCGCCCGAACGTGAAGGGCTCGAGATGATAGCAAAAGATAACATCGGAACCGATGCTGGCGACCACGGCGCGCACGTTGTCATCCAGTCCGCGGCCGATGGAAGAGACGCCGATCACCATGGCGACGCCGATCACGATTCCCAGCACGGTCAGCGACGAGCGCAGCTTGTTGCCGCGGATGGTGTCCGTCGCCATCTGGACGATCTCGCCGAATTCGTCTTTGCGAATCATGTATGGATCGTCAGCTTTCTACGTTTCGAACCGTAACGCCACAATCGGATCGAGTTTCGCCGCTTTGCGCGCCGGATAAACTCCGAAGAACACTCCCACGCTTGCCGACACCAGTAGTCCAGCGGCCACGGCCCAGAGCTTGATGGCCGAGGGCATCCCGATCAGCAAGGTCACGGATAGGGCGATCCCGGCTCCCAACAACACCCCTAGAGCGCCGCCTGTCACTGCCAGAGTAACGGACTCGATCAGAAACTGCAGCAAGACATCATCGCGCCGGGCTCCCAAAGCCTTGCGGATGCCGATCTCACGCGTGCGCTCGGTCACCGACACCAGCATAATGTTCATGATCACAATGCCGCCGACCACCAGCGACACCGCGGCAATGCCGATGGTTGCCATGAAAAACGTATTGCTCAGGCCCGACCAAATACCAAGAAGGCTGGCATTGGTCTCGATTTCGAAGCTGTCGTCTTCGCCGGGACGATCGTGCCGGTGCGAGCGCAACGCCACGCGAGCCTCGTCCATGGCCTCGTTCAGCGGGACTCCCGTTTCCACTGCCTTACCCCAGATGCCGATGCTGCTATTGTGAGATCCGTACTGCTTCAGGTACGCGGTGAGGGGAATCATCACATAGTTATCGGCACTCTGCCCTAGAGTCTTGCCCTTTTTCTTGCCTACGCCGATCACCTGGTAAGTCCAGCCATCGACGCGAATCTCCTTGCCCAATGGGTCGGTCCCGGCCATCAGGTGTTCCACGATGTCGGTGCCTACAATGGCGACCGCGGACCGGGTGTTCAAATCGGTCTCGTTCAGCATGCGGCCCGAGGTCAGATCCGTGTCCAGGATTTGCGCCATGGACGGCGTAATTCCCTGGATCGTGGTATCGCTGATCGATTGTTCTCCATTCTTGACCTTGCCGCTGCCGCTCAGGATCGCTCCCACGGACTCGCAGTGCCGGCAGGTTGCAAGCACAGCCTCATAATCCTCCAGGATCAGGTTCTTGCGCTTCTCCGCCGCCAGGAAGTGCTCCACATTGGTCTCGACGGAGGACATTTTGGAAACGATGAAAACGTCCGCGCCCAGATTAAAGATTTTCTGCGCCACGTAATCGTTGATGCCAGAGACGAACGTGACCACGGCGATGACGGCAGCCACTCCAATCACCACGCCGAGCAGCGTCAGCACGGAGCGCAGCTTGTTCACCCACAGCGACTGCAGCGCGATTCGGATGGCTTCGGCGATGTTCATGGATCAGGTGTTCGGTCTCCGGTCTTACGGTCTTCCTAGAATAACAACGCCGGTTGCTCCGTCCCTGACGTTCTTCGTCAAGGGTGGGTTCGATGGTCGTATCCAGATTGTAAATCTAAACCGCTTTGCCCGTTTTGTTCCCCTTTTCAGGTCGAATTCAGGTCGAAGATCGCCGGCTCGAACGTGATCTTGCCGGGCTCATCGGGGTGTAGCGCCTACGGAGTGCCTGCGAATGTCGTGATGCTGTTCGCAGGCAATCGATACGTAAACGAGTTGGAAGATACCGATATGCTCGCCAGTGGATGCAGGCTCAAACTCGCAGATGTAATCCACGGAGTCAGAGCCGAAAATGCGGGAGCGTTGGTTATGGTGAACTCTTGCGAGACGGCAGAACTGCCGTAGTTGGTCGCGATGATGACCAGAGCATTCGTGGCCGTGTCCTCGTATGCCGAGACGCTGACTTCTGCTTCCGGAAGGTGCGTCGCATCGATCCGGTAATATCCAGGCCGGACAAATTTACTATACTGCCCGAGCATGTAAGCACGCTTGGCGATGGTGCCGTCACTGGCCAATAGGCCCTGGTCGTCGGTACTGTTATCGTCGATCAGCCACCAGTAGAGCCATGCATTGGCGTTGTCGACGGCGATGCGCTGGTCAACCACTGCTGCCCAATTGAGAGCATCGGTGATGTCGGTATTAAAACCCGGCTGACAAAAGTTCGGCCCGAAACCCTCGCCACAGGAAGCTTCTGTTTCCCAGTACTTTTTCCCCGCAGGCCAGTAGGAAGGGTAGGTGTCCGCGGCCACAGTGTTTGTGCCGCTAAGTGAGGCGTCGTAGTCATGCCAGTTGACGCCGCCTACATATCCGTTGCAGGACGAGTCCCCTGCACAAGTACGGCCCAGCTTCATATCGTAGTAGCCGGCGGGTTCCGGGACAAAGATGAGCGTAGACAGCTTGTCCGACGAAAACGTTGGCCCCAGATTGGCCGCCACGAAGGTATCGATCTCGGCCGCGGTCCAAATGGCGCTGTCGTAGGTTTGGCAAATATCCGGCTCGTTCTGCAAGGATAGGGCGTACAGGGCGATATCATCCTTCGCTTTCAGACTCTTGACGTAGTTGGCCAGCCAGGCCGCATACGCGGCGTAGTCCGTAGTCTTCAACCCGGAGTTGTCGGTACAGTAGGTGAGTCCGTTGGTTTTGTAGGCGGCCGGAGGCGTCCAGGGAGAGGAATAGACTCGTCCTCCATTGGCGAGGACTGCCTTCATATCGCTGATATACGGACCGGCACACCCCGCATTAACGGTGGTGCAATTTCCGGAGACGTCGGCATTGTTGGGAACTGCCGTTCGTAGCAAAGACACACCAAGCTGCCCGTTCCCGGTTCCAAAGAAAAACTCTTGTTGCGCTGACGTGAGTGGGCCTACGTACGCATCGGCTGCGCCGAAGCCGTCGATGACTTGATGAACGTCTGTCCAGTTGATCGTTGCCGTGCTGCTCTTGGGGTTCCCGTCGGGACTGTCGATCGTGGTTTGTCCCTGAGCCTGTTTGGTGGCTGCGGCGAGGGTCAGTGTGAGCGCTAGTGCCGCGACGATGCGTGCCGCTCTTTGCTGCCGAATGTTTTTCATGGAAGCCTCCCAACGGGATTCTTGCTGCTGGAGAGTACTAGCTTGGGTCTTGCGCCTCGGGACGCGGGTCTCAGCGTCAGTCGGCCCAACCCCGGTCCACCAGAACCTCTTGTGGATACAAGTCTATCAGCCAAACGGCTCATCTTTGGAAAGGCCGAGCCGAACTTCGAGCCTAAGACCCAGGACCTTAAGCCCGGAGACCTGAGACCCCACAGCGTTAGGTCATCGCATATAATGATCAGGTTGGCAGCTGGACCGGACGGTCGCTTTCTGCGTCTTCGGACGCGGGGAGAGGAAAGTCCGAACTCCGCAGAGCAGTGTGCCGGATAACGTCCGGGAGGCCGGGTTCAAGCCCGTCCGACGGAAAGTGCCACAGAAAACATACCGCCCGCATCTTCACGGATGCAGGTAAGGGTGAAAAGGTGCGGTAAGAGCGCACCGCCGCCGCAGTAATGCGGCGGGCAGGGCAAACCACACACGGAGCAAGACCAAATAGGAAGGGAGCCGGAGCTTGATTCTTACGAGTCGAGTTTCGGCACGTGCCGGCTCGGTGCGTCCAACCTTCGGGTAGGTCGCTAGAGCCCCGCAGCGATGCGTGGCCCAGAGGAATGACCGTCTCGCAGGAGCAATCCGGCGGACAGAATTCGGCTTACAGGTCCGGCTGCCGCAAGTTCATTTTCTCAATTCACTTCAGGAGCACAACTCATGTCAGCACCCAGCCGCCGCCCGGAGATTCGCCGGCGCCGCGCACGCCAGCACAAGATCACTACTCTTCGCAAACGTCTCGCCTCGGCCAAGACTGATGGCGATCGCGACCGCGTCACTGCCAAGCTCCACAAGCTCGCCATCGCTTCGCCGGGCCAGCCGTTGCTGAAATAGTCTTTCTTAGGCCGGCGTGCGTAGGGCTGGCGAGAAGCTGGCCGAATCACGCCACGCCTGCCGTGGTCTTTCTGCTCGTGGAAGCGGACTCGCCGCGGGATTCCGCGTTGCCTCGCGGACCCAGAACTTCCTGATACGATTCCATGATCCGGCGAACTGATTTCTCCCAGGAAAATTTGGCCGCCTGGCGATAGCTGCGCTCCTTCATTTTCTCGCGCAACGGCTGGTCCAGAAGAACCCGGTGCAGCGCCCTCATGATTTCGAAAACATTCTCCGGGTGAACCAGCACCGCGGCATTGCCCACGACCTCAGGCAGGGACGACACATTTGAGGTCACGACCGGCGTGCCATGCGCCATCGCTTCCAGGGGTGGCAGTCCGAAGCCCTCGTACAACGACGGGAAGACAAAAATCTTGGCTGAATCGTAGAAGGTGCGCAAGACTTCGATCGGCACAAAGCCCAGGAAGCGCACATCGTTCTGCACCCCGCTTCGGATCACGGTCCGCCGCAAGTCGGGATTGCCGGAAACATCGTCTCCAATAATGATGAGCTTCAGATCCGGAAAGGCCTGGTCTTTTTCAAGCTCCGTCTTCAGCGCGGAGAAGGCTTCGATCATGCGCACCACGTTTTTGTGTGGACTGATTCTTCCGGCATAGAGCAGGAAAGGATAGGTGACCTGGTAGCGTTCGGCAATCAACTGGCGGTCGGCTGCGCTGGCGTGCCCATGAAGGAAGCGCTCATCGATCGCGTTGTAGACGACTTCGATGCGTCCCGCGGGAATGCCGAACAGCTTCTCCATTTCGATCTTGGTGAAGTTTGAGACCGCGAAAATGCGCGCCGCTCCCCGCAACACACGCTTGGTCAACTGGAAGTGCAGGGAACCCCAAAACCCGGTCTGCTGGCGCGCCCGCGAAAGATGCTCCAGCATGTCGTGCACCGTCATCACGTAGGGGCAGGGCAGCGCACGCGGAATGGAAAACAGATTCGGGATGTGCACCAGATCGCATTCGAGACGTTTAACTACGACGCGAAACTCCCAGAAGCTCTTGAGGGAGCGCTCGGGCTCGGCCAGAGGAACGGTGTGGAAGTTAGGTGGCAGGGGACCGATTTCCTTGACCTTGGCCGGAGAGCCGATGAGGAAGTACGTGGTCTCGTGGTCGAGGCGCCCCAAAGTCCGCACGACATTGCGGATATAGGTACCGACGCCGAACTCGGTCATCCGCCGGATGTCGATGGCGATCTTCACGGATGGAATTTAAACATAGAAGATCGCAACATCAGAGGTATTTCTAGTGGCCCCGCCGATTCTTGCACCATTCGAGAAGGGACTCAGCTGTCGCGACGCCCTGGGCGACGACCTTGGCTTCGCAGATCAGATCCGTCAGAGCAGGGTTCTGCCAGCCGTATTGAGGGTTGAAGCCAAGAACAACGATCCATTGCCGGCCGTTTGCGCGAGTGATTGAAATCCTGAAATCTCCGGCTGCCGGGCCAGCATTGGCATATCCCCCAAGACCCTTAACATCGTCGCGGTCCAACAATTTCTTTAGGTGATCCAATTCACCGACGTCAACCTTGCCCTGAGCACATGCTCTTGCGAGTCATCCCATCGGAAGGGCCACCGAGAAGGATCTGGGCAATTCTTCCCATCTTCGCCAGAACAAATCTTCCAGGTAGAAACGCCATACTGTATTTCTCCGTTATCCAGAACGGTCAGCCGCGAATCAGGAGGCATTGCTGGCGGGTTGCCCGGGTTGTAGGTGATGACGAGCGGACGTTGGCGGGCCGCATCGACCTCAAGGATCTGTCTTGAACCTGGGGGATTCGAAGATGGCGAGGACGGCCGCTGACATGATCCTTGGCAGCCGAGGAGGAAGAAGCCCACGGCGAGCCCGGCAAAGATGCCTGGCGGGGCGCTCATTTACGCCCGTACTTCGGCCTGCGCCTGCGCCCGCGCCCTGCGCTCGGCATACAGCGGGAACGCCTCGCAGAGATCGAACACCTGCTTGCGAACTTTCATGAGCAGGGCTGCATCGCTCCGCTGAAGGAGGGCTTCCGCAATCCAGAGCCCGACCTGCCGCATCTCAGTCTCTTTCATTCCACGCGTGGTCAGAGCGGGCGTGCCGATGCGGATACCGCTCGGCTTCATCGGAGGATTGACATCGAACGGAATGGCATTCTTATTGACCGTGATCCCGGCTTCGCCCAGCGCCTTCTCCGCTTCACTGCCCAGCATGCCCTTGGAGAAAACATCGACCAGCATCAGGTGTGTATCCGTCCCGCCGGAAATGATGCGGAAGCCTTCGGCGGCCAGCGTCGCCGCCAGCACTTTCGCATTGGCCACGACCTGTTTCGCATACTCGCGGAACTCGGGCTGCATCGCCTCGAGAAAACAGATCGCCTTGGCCGCAATGATGTGCATCAGCGGACCTCCCTGCATCCCGGGAAATACCACTTTGTCGATCGCAGCGGCGAACTCCGCCTTGGAAAGAATCATCCCCGCTCGCGGTCCGCGCAGAGTCTTGTGCGTAGTGGAGGTCACGATGTGCGCGTGCGGCACCGGTGAAGGATGCACGCCGCCCGCCACCAGCCCGGCAAAATGCGCCATGTCCACCAGAAACAGCGCGCCCACTTTGTCCGCAATCTGTCGCATGCGGGCGAAATCAATGATGCGCGGATAGGCACTGCCGCCACCTATAATCAGCTTCGGTCGATGCTCCTCCGCCAGCTTTTGCAGTTCGTCATAGTCGATCGTCTCAGTCTCTTTGGTCACTCCGTACGGGACGATCTTGTACGTCTTCCCCGAGAAATTCAGGTGGTGCCCGTGCGTCAGATGGCCACCGTGGGCAAGATTTAATCCAAGGATGGTGTCGCCGGGTTGCAACACGGCCGCATACGCTTCCATGTTCGCCTGCGATCCGGCGTGCGGTTGCACGTTGGCATGTTCCGCTCCGAATAACTGTTTGGCGCGATCCCGGGCCAGATTTTCGACAACATCCGCGTACTCGCAGCCACCGTAGTAACGCTTGCCGGGATATCCCTCGGCATACTTGTTGGTGAACACCGAGCCCGCAGCTTCGAGCACCGCCTCGCTGACAAAATTTTCCGAGGCAATCAACTCCAGACCCTCGTGCTGGCGGCGAGTTTCGTTGTCGATGGCGGCGGCAATCTGCGGATCGGACTCATACAGCGGCCGGTACATGTTCGTTACAGCAGCTGAGTTCTTCATGTCGTTTTCCTAGGACGTTTCGTAAACGTTGGGTTGGTGAAGTTCCATGTATCGCTCGGGAGCCTTCACTGGAGTAAATCCAAACCGTGAGTAGAGCCCGTGCGCATCGCGGGTCAAAAGAATCCAGCGGCGCAGGTTCTGGAGTGCCGGATGCTCGATGATGCACTGCATCAGCCACTTGCTCAATCCGCGCCCACGATGCGACTCCAATACAAATACATCACCCAGATAAGCCACGGTGGCAAAGTCACTGACCACGCGGGCAAAACCCACTTGCGCACCGCTTCCATCATAGATGCCGAAGCACAGCGAGTGCTCAATCGATCGCGCCACGACTTCCCGCGGAATGCCCTTGGCCCAGTAACAATTCGTCAGGAAACCGTGGATCACATCCAGGCTTAGGCGCGCACGGCTGGTGCTGATTACGAACTCGCCACGCCGGTACTCTATTACTTCTTCGGAATCGACAATGCGACCGGTCGCCATGCCCACATTCTACCGCTTCATTCGCGCCCCGAGCGCCGCAGCCCTCGGCGACGGTCGCGCTCATCCCTCGAATGCCGTCCGAAAGAACGAAGCCAGCTGCCAACCATCCATATACTTGTACGGCGTTTCGCCCATCGTGTAGTGACCGCAGGGCAGCACCACAACTTTGTGATCCAGTCCGTGGCGCTCGAATTCTTCCACCACGTTACGCGAAAGTTCGGGCAGGAAAGTCAGATCATATTTTGCATAAATGATCAGCGACTTCCTGGGCCAGCGGGAGAACTGATCGAAGTATGCCATAGGACTCACCGCCAGCCAGGATTGGCGCAACGTATCCAGCGTGATCTGCGACTCCATGCCTTGCCGGATGTGCCGCGTTGATTGTCCATGCCACACTACGTCGGCGACATAGGTGGAGGCATGATTGAACGCCGCGACTCGAATGCGCGGATCGTGCGCGGCCGCGATGAACGCGTAACACGAACCCAGACTCGTCCCCACGATGCCAAGCTTGCTGTAGCCCTGCTGCTCCAGCCAATCGAGACAGCAGCGGACATCCACCACGCCCTGCCGCACCGCATCGAGCGTGCGGCCGATGTTAGCGGAGACGGCATAGTCCGCGCGGCTGATCTCGGCCGGCATGCGGATATCGTGATAAGGCATGCTCAGCCGCAACACCGCGATTCCCATCATATTCAGAACTTTGCAGAGGCTGACGTAAGCAATCGCGTCCGCATTCCAGTGCGGCAAAAGAACGACAGCTCGCCGCCCTCGCGCCGGAAACCAGCGCGCATTCACCAGATTGTTTTCTGGATACGGAGTCTTCACCGGCGCAGTAAAGCGGAGAAACTCCGCGAATGTTCCTTTCACCTTGGCCTCGAGCTTCGGGTCTGGAACTTCGCGGGTGGAGAAAACCTGCACTTCGCGGTTCTCCAGCCTGAAATCGTTGGGCCGCGTGTAGGCATAAAACTCATCGCTCGAGGCGACGATACGCCGGTTGAAGTCCACCAAGAATTTCTCGGGATCATCCACGGCTTGCCCCGGACGCGTGCCGTTGCGGCAAGGCCAGTCTCGCGCCCACTCCACGCCCCACTCCAGCGGACGCACCACGCGGTTGTTGTCCACCGAGGTGAGCCGGTGTTCCCAGTCATACATCCATTGTGCGTAACGCGAGGCCATGGTCAACCTTTTAGTGTAACAAGCGGAAATCGATTCGCTCAGGCGCCGCCATTCAACGGGTGTATTGAGCGGTTGGCGCTGAACATTTGATCCTTAAACGGGAGAGCATAGAGAGATGCTCGTGGAATGTGACATCCGTCACTGAGAATTCCCGGGAGAACGAGTATCAGGGGAAGGGCAGTCATCACTGGAAGGCCCGCTTGAGATGTAGCTACGTTTGGAGTTACAATGACTTTTGAGTGGGACGAAGCCAAGAGCCGAACCAATATCCGGAAGCACGGTCTTGACTTCGCGGACGCTCAACAGATGTTCCGGGGCAATGTCATCGCGGAGCCCGACACGCGTGATGATTATGGGGAAAAGCGATGGGTTGGCCTCGGCCTAATTCACGGTCGTGTCACGCATATAGTTTTCACGGAGCGTGAAGGGGACGTAATTCGCATCATCTCACTCAGAAAGGCAACTCGGCGTGAAAGAGAACAGTACGAAAAGGCGATCCAGGACAGACTGGAAACGGGTTGACGCGCTTAAGGATTCGGACATAGATTTTTCCGACTCACCCGAACTCGGCCCGGACTTTTTCAAGAACGCCATTCTCTGGCCGGGGCCCAAGAAGCAGATCACCCTGCGCGTTGATCCCGACGTGCTGACGTTTTTCCGCAAGCACGGCCGCGGCTACCAGACCACGATCAACGCCGTCCTGCGCAAGTACATGGAAGCCAGAAAAGAACACCAACGATAGGCCGGCAGCTAGCTTCCGTACCGTCGCGGCACGCGCTTGGAAATGTTGCAGAGAATCTCGTAAGGCGAACTATTCGCCAACTTTGCATGCTCCAGGGCATCAACACTAAGCCCGTCGCGGGCTCCGAGCAGGATCACCTCATCCCCGACGGCAACCCCGGGAATCCCCGTCACATCCACCAGCGTTAAGTCCATTGAGATGCTGCCGATGATGGGCGCGTAGTGGTCGCGGACGATCACGCGGCCGCGATTGGAAAGCTGCCGGTTGTATCCGTCGGCGTATCCCACGGGAAGCACGGCAACGTGCGCTGGAGCCTTCGTCACATAGGTTCCACCATAGCCCAGCGCCTGGTTCGCGGCGAAGTCCCGCATCGAAAGAATGCGCGTCTTCCACGTCAACACCGGCTTCACTGCAAGCCGCAACGTGCCGCCGCTCACTTCCCTGCCCGCACGCTGGAACGGCAAGTAATAACCATAGAGCGCGACGCCCGGACGCACCATAGTATTCCAGGTCTCGCGCCGCGAGATCAGGGCGCTGGTGTTGGCCATGTGCACCAATCCCGGATCAAAGCCGGCCACTCGCACCGTGCGCTGCGCCTCCTCGAAGCGGCGCTCCTGTTCGGCAACCGAAGGCGCGTCCATGATCTCGGACGAAGCCAGGTGAGTTGAGAGTCCTTCAAGAACCAGATGCGGAGCCGCGCTCAGAGCTTTCAAGACAGCCGGAAGTTCAGCTAGCGCCACTCCCAACCGGCCCATCCCCGTGTCCACCTTCAAATGCACCGCTTGCCGCATCGCGCCGGCGGCAGCGGCTTTCTCCAGAGACTCGATGTGCCAAGGCTCCCACACCGTGGGGGTGAGGCGCAGGCGGACGATCTCACTCTCTTCGCCGCGCCAGAAACCAGTCATCAACAGGATTCGTGACTCGATGCCCGCCTCGCGCAGCGGGAACGCCTCATCGAGTGATGTCACTCCCAGCCATTTCGCGCCTTCCTCCTGCAGAGCGCGCGAGCATTCCACGGCGCCGTGGCCGTAAGCGTCGGCTTTCACCACCGCGCACACGGTCACGCCCGCGCCCGCATGCTTCACAACCGTGCGGAAGTTTTGCCGCAGAGCGGCCAGGGAAACTTCCGCCCAGGTGGGGCGGGTGGCCACGCGGCTCAGAATTTCTACAGTTGTCGCCACTGGGCTCGATTATAGCGGGAGCGCCGCGTGCGGTTAGGTTACGCTTGGGCTACTCCTGCGCGATTTCCTCCGTCAGTGTGGTCAAACGTGGACATCAACCGTGTCCAATCAGTTCCCAGTCAACGAGAAGTTCACCGTGATCTGCGTTTCCACCTCGACCGGCTCATTGTTTAAGACGTAAGGCCGGTAACGCCACTGGCGAACGGCCTCGATCGCCGCAGGAACCAGCATGGGATGTCCCACCACGACTCTGAGATTTTCAATCGCGCCTTGCCGGCTGATCATCGCCTGTAGCACGACCTGCCCCTGAATGCGCGCACTCCGCGCCAACGGCGGATAGGCCGGCAGAACCTTGTGAACCAGGTCTCCCTCGCTCATATGTGAGATGTGGACCGGAGCGGCAACGGGCGCCGGCGCTGTTGGCATGAGCGGGCGCGGCCCACCCAATGAACCAAGCACCCCATCGAGACCTCCCGTCCCCGTCGCTCCCTGAATGTACGGGCCGGAGGGTCCAACTTGTGGCGGGGCACTGTCGCTGGCGGCAGATGCGTCACCGCGGAATCTTTGCGACGGTCTCAAGATGATGGCCGCGGGATTGACCGGAGCAACGACGTTTCCGCCGGCGTGCGTTCTAACCGCGGGAGCGTCCGCCAGCCGACCCAAACTGACCGGCGTAGGGAGCTGGCGCAACAATGCCAAGCCCGTGGGCCGAAGTAACGGCACGGCCAGCAACACGCCAACCGCCAGTGCCTGCAAGGCAAACGAAGTTAAGGTTGTCAGTCCGCGGCGCGAGCGCTCGCCCCATGACGAATGGAGTGTGTCGTCAAACATGGTGTCCTCCTGGAACCGAATCCGGATACTGCTAGGGACACCAAAACACTCTCCCCGGACCGGACGAAGCAAAGAAAAAAGGCCGCGCTTGAACGCGGCCTTTGGGAACTTTCTCGACACTCACGGTGTCGCGGAAACTACTTGGGTGGTGCGGTCGACTGCGGAGTCGCCGGCTTGGGAGCTGCAGGCTTCGGAGACGCCGGCTTGGCGGTTCCAGCAGCAGCCGGGGCGGCCACACCGGATTGCACGTTGTAGATGTCGACCACCGCCTTGGTTATGTCCCCGCCCTCGCCATACCACAGCAATGGGCTTTGCGGCCAGGGGTTCGAGGTGTCAAAAACCATGGCGAAGCCGTTTTCCTGTGCGTGTTTCACGATCACGGGCGCCATCTTCTGCAGAATGCGTTGAAACATGTCTTTCTGCTGATTCTGCGCGTCTTCCTGAGCGTCCTGCACGGAACGATCGAAGGACTTCTTCTTGGTCTCGATCTGTTTCACGAGCGTAGCGCGGGCGTCCTCATTCAACTTGTCACCCTGGGTTTGCAGTTGCTTTTGCAAGCTCTCGAGCTCGTCGTTCTGACCTTTCAATTCGTTTTGTTTCGGCTCCAGCTTTTTGCGCAGCGCTTCGAGGTCGCGTTGGCCCTCGTTACTGCCGAGTACGGCTTGTTCAATGTTGATGGTCCCGAGCTTTGCGCCCGTACCAGTCGTGATCGTTGTGGGGGCGGCTGGGGTTGCGGGCGAACTGGCCGCACCTGCTGGTGCAGCGCCACCGGTTTGGGCCCATGCGGAAATCATCGAGAGAACCGCAATGGCCAGGACAGACCGCAGAAACTTGCTTGTCATTGGATCGCTTAGACTCCTTGGAACATTGTTCCGGTAAATATGGTTCCGGTAAATATGGTTCCGGTGAATATGGTTCCGGTAAAAACGGGTCCGGGAATGAACTCAGAGTACCCTGTTCAGGCAACGCTGGGCTGTACTCACGAGGTCTTCGTCTCGCGTTTCTTCGAGGGCCGCCGTCAGACGCCGCCTTTCAGACAAGGCGCACTGGATTGCCAGCGTCACACGCCGGGGTTGCGGACGTGTCGTCCACCCCTGATCAGCTTTCTGCAATGGCGTGGATCGTAACGATTATAGAGAGCCTCCTCAGCCGCCGTCAAACCCCTGTACCGCGAACTTGCCCTTAGAATGTCGTCGCCACCGTGAAGCGGAACGTCTTGCGCGGCTCCCGTAGCAGGAAACTCGGCGCGTAGGAGTCCCTTGCCAGGTTATACGTGTACCATCCTGCCGGAGTCAGGTGGCAGCCCGTGGGCCCGCAGGTTTGCGGGAACATGCCGGGCGTAATCGGAATCGGCGGAGTAGCCGGGTTATCCAGCCGCAGCGGGTTGTATGCCCAGTAGATGCGGAACGGCGCGTTAATCACCGGCAGAAACACCTGGAGCTCCAGTCCCGTGGACATTCGCGGACGCCAGTTGGTCGAGCCCAGCACCTGCAGATTTTGCGAGGGCGACGGGTTCAAGACACTGCCCAGAGCGCAAGTATTGGCCGTGGCCGTCTGCAACAGCGTTGGACACCCGACTGGCGTGCCGATTACGGTCTCGTATTGTACCTGCGCAATCTGCAACTGCGACGGCCGGAGGATTGGGTCAATGCCCGTGTCCACAAATGGAGCAATCGCCACTGGCCCAACGATGGTGATGCGATATTCCAGGTTGGTGACCACGCTCAAATCGCCGCCCGGGAACGTGATCTGATCGATTGGAATCGGAATCGTCACATTCCCCGCCAGAGGATCCTGCGGGTTCTTGAGCACGGGTGTTCCGTCGCGATTGGTTAGCGTGATCGCTCCCACGCTCGGCAGGAAGGCCACCGGCGACACGGAGCGTATGTCGAAACCGCGCAGGTCGTTCTCCCCACCCATGTAGGCCCGCTGGAACGGCGGCGCGACCAAACCGCCAAAGCCGGTGATAAACGATCCCTGAACGTTGAAGCCCAGGGCATTGCGCCGGTGCTGTACGGGAATGAATCGTTTGTACTGAATGATGGGCCGGACCGACCGAACCGTCCCTCCTAACCCTGCGATCTCCGCTCCCAACGTGAACTGGTGTCCGTGGTGGGGCGAGATGGGACTGTCAATGGTATTGAAGGAGAAGTTGGGAAAGATCTTGCTGGTGATGATTCCTTCCAGCGCATTGGGCCCGGAAATGCCGCGAAAGGCCAGGAACTCGAACAGGTTCTTGGATGCCGAGCTGAGCGCCACCAGCGACGACCGGTCGAAGGAATAGGTAATTCCCACGCGCTTGAAAGAGCGGCGCATCGGGTAGCTCAACGAAGTGGTGAATCCGGCGCTCTGTTGCGTGTAATTCTGCAGGTTCTGCAGCACGGCGTTGGGCAGGTTCAGGGTCTGCCCGCTGAAGATGGAGAGTTGCCGCGCCTGGTCGAACTTGGTTTTGTTGAAATACACATTGAAACCAAACTGCAGCGGCCGGTCAAACATGTAGGGCTGGGTGAAGCCGAACCGGACGCTGCGCGCCAGGTTGCCCAGGCTGGCCTGCACCTGCAGCGTCTCGCCCAAGCCCAGGAAGTTGTTGGTCGCGTAGTTGAGCCCCACGAACGCGCCTTCCAGTCCGCTGACGCCCCCGTTCAGGCCAATGCTGTTCTTGCCCCTCTCATGGACCTTCAGCGTCAAGTCGACCAACCCGTCTTTCTCGTCCAGTTGACGGATGGTGGTATTGGGATCGTCGGGCTTCAACTGGTCGAAGTATCCCAGTTGGTTCAGGCGCAGCAAGCTCAACTCCCAGAGACGCGAGTTGTAGATGTTGCCCTCCTCCAGGGCGACCTCGCGCCGGATCACCTTGTCGCGAGTGGTGGTGTTGCCCTCGAACTCGATGCGGCGTACATAAAACTGCTTCCCTTCGTCCACGTCAATGTCGAGAAAGATCAGTTTCTTGTCATCGTCAAACCGGGTCTCTGGCACCGAAGTGAAGTTGATGTAGCCCAACTCGCCATAGGCCTTGCGCAGGTTTTCTATGCCTTTGCCAATCTTCTCCTTGTTGAAAACATCTCCGTCCTTGATGGGGAAGATGGCTCGAAGAGCCTTCACATTCGCAACCGCCTTGTTGTTCTTGAAGTTGATACTGCCCAGGGTGTAACGGTCGCCTTCCTCGATCGGCATGGTAATGTCGACGGCCTTGCCGGCTCCCGGCTGCAGCAGCGGGATATGGAAGCCGGTGTGCCCGGTATCGTGAATCTGTGTCTTGGGATCGTTCACCAGGGCCTTGAAATAGCCGCGATTCTGGAATTCGTTCCGCACGCGTTCCGTATCTTCATCCAGCTTGGTCGCGTCGTAGGTTCTGGCGAAGATGTTTTCCAGGAAGATGGAGTGCGGCACGCCGATGGGCCTCAGGTTCTTCATGGCATAACGCAAGACTCGCGTCTTGACGTTCTTGTTGCCCTCGAACTTGATCTTGCCCACCTTGACCTTGGGACCCTCCTTGATTACAAACGTGACCCCGATCGCCGCCGGCGGAATCTGCCGTATTTCCGTCCGGATCGTGGCGAACTGGTGTCCGTGTTCGGCCAGAAGGCCTTTGATCGCCACTTCCGCTTTCTTCACTTTCGTCGGGTCGTATTGATTCTCCACCGACAATGGAACCTTAGCTTCCTTAAAGCGGTCTAGCACGTCGCTTTGGGAAACCGAACTCAGGCCCACATAGTTGATCTCGCGGATGGTCGGCTTTTCCTTGACCTGGATAATCAGCCGCCATCCTTTGGGAGTCTCTTCCCGAAGAAAAACAATGTCCTGGAAGTACCCGGTGTTCCACAGCGAGTTGTAATCACGCTCCAGCGCCGCCGGGTCATAGATGTCCCCAGGGTGAGTAAAAATGCGTGCCTTGACTGTTTCGGCGGGAATTCTGCGGTTTCCTTGAACGTTGATTTCCGAGATCACGTCGGTCTGCGCCCAGCTCGCTGCGGCGGAAAGCAGCGCCAGGGCCATGCCCAGCGCCCACCCTAGCCCTTTCATTCTCCGGCAAAGCCGTGCAAATGAAGAAGATGGAGGATGAGCAGAGGCGGAAGAACCTTGGCTGCGCCCGGACACAGCAATGTCTCGATGAGAGCAAAAATGAATCGCTACGACCTCAGCCTCTGGGATATAGGAAAACGATCATTATACGGTAGAGAAACAGAAAGCGTCCAAGCCGCCACTCTGCCGGTGGCTTCATGGAAGGGACTTGGCTGACTCCACCTCCACCAAGACGGAATAAAACGTGGCGGAGTTGCCCAGACCGGCAAGTTTTTCTGAGGTCAGCACGTTGAGATTCTGGAACCCAGAGCCCCCGATGCTCCGGATCGCCAATTATAAGGTGCTTTTGCGTGAACCTCCGCCGGTCAGAAAAGAAAACGGGCGGCTTCCCGGCCGCCCGTCTGAAGGTTTGCTCGTTGCAGTTTGAGTTATTGCGTCTGCGGCGGGTCCACCACCACAGCCGTCGCCAGCACAGGCGTACTGGTGATCGGGTTCACGAACAGCAGACCGCCCGCGACCAGCGGAATCGATCCCCCGGATTGCAGCGCGCTCAGGCCCGTGGTGTTGATGAACAGCGTGCCGTTGCCGGTAGCCACCGTCAGCGGCGAACCACCCAGCGAATAACCGATCAGCCCGTTGTTCTGCAGTTGGAAGCTTCCGATGTTCCCGCTGGTAATGTCCACGCTGCCCTGCGTCAGCAAGCCATAGACGCCCTGGAAGCGCAGCGACATCATCTGCGGCGTGAATACGCCGCCGGAGTAGCTCCCGCCGATGAAAATGCGTTGTCCCACGATCACCGTGGAATTGTTGAACAGAGCGTTGGTGAACAGATTATCGAAGAAGCACATGTCATACTGCGTGACCGCGCTCACATCGATAGTTTGGATGGTATCGACATCACTGACCAGGTCGGCCCCGGTCTCGCCCACCCAGAGCGTGATCTGCTGCACCGGCCCTGACGTCGGATTTACCGCCAGCACCCGGCCGGAGAGGAAAGTTTGCGACGTGGTAATCACTTCCACGTTGCTCGCCATGAGGCTGCCATCAGCCTGGAACCATCCTTGGACCCCAACAAATGCAGGAGCGGCCAGATTATTGATATTCCATCCGCTGTTGAACTGCGTGCTGTTGTTGACGTCAACCGTCAACTGATGTCCATACGGACCCTGGATGATGAATGAATTGCTGGCCGCACTTGCTGAAACCAGCCCACCCATAAGATCGGTGACCTGGCCGGTGGAGTCGGTGGCATGCACGGCGTGAGCATAGATGGTCGGGTTCACCACGCCAGTGACCTGGCCGGAGCCGTCAACCGCGACCGATTGCCGGATGTCAAACTCCATCCTCAGCCCTGCCAGGCCATTGCTGCCCACAACCATCGGCGTCGGGAAACTTACGGTCACCGAGGTCTGCGTAGGCGAGCTCGTGGTCGGGCTGAAGGTGCCGTCGATGGTCCCCACCGTCGGGCTGGGGCTCATATTCACGTAAGAAATCACCGGGTTCGACAATGAAAACGTGGCGCTGGTATAGGTATCCGCGGGAACACTGCTGAACGCGAGCGGAGACCGCAGCCCCAATAGGCGGGCGAAATCCACGGTGGTGGCTGTGGACAACACCTGCGGCGAACCTTTGCTTCCGGCCAAAGTGATGGAGTTGATAGTAACATCGAAGCCGACCACGGAGGCCAGCGGAGCATCCTCGCCGGTCACAAACACGCTTGCCGGCTGCGAGGATGTAGACGTGGATGAGTTCGACAAACCACAACCCACCCCCAGCATCGAAAAGATGAGCAAAAGTGCAATCCCATAAACTCGTTTCATGGCGAACTCCAAGTCAAAGATTTGGTGTGGAAGCTCTTTGGGGGAGCACGATTTGCTTCACCATGATGGAAACACGCTGCCCGCGAGGATGTCGCGTAACCTACGTCCTGGTTACCAGGATGCACTTCCGCAGGTGGAAGCGAGCTATGTAAAGATGTTTCAGGGGTTTAGGAGGTCGCGCCGAGAGTGGGCCCTCAGGACACGTACTTCAGAGTTATCGGTTGGCGCGCCGGGAGTCCGGCTTACTTCAACTCCAGCACTTCTTTTTCTTTGCCTTTGCTCATCTCTTCCATCTTCTTGATTTCGTCGTCGGTAAGCTTCTGGATCTCTTCGAGCGACCGCTTCTCGTCGTCTTCGGTGATCTTCTTGTCCTTCATTGCTTTCTTGATGGCATCGTTGCCATCGCGGCGAATATTCCGCACAGCGGTGCGGTGCTCCTCGAGCACCTTGTGCAGGTGCTTCACCATCTCCTGGCGGCGTTCCTGGGTGAGCGCTGGGACCGGCACGCGGATCAGCTTGCCGTCGTTCATCGGATTGAGCCCCAGTTCGGCAGAGCGAATCGCTTTCTCGATTGCCCCCACCTGCGACGGATCGAAGGGCTGCACCGTGATCATCTGCGGCTCCGGTACATGTATGTTGGCGATTTGATTCAGCGGCATCTGCGAGCCGTAATAGTCGACCGTCACGGTTTCCAGCATGTGCACCGAAGCGCGTCCTGTGCGCGTGGCCGCCATCGCCTTGCGGAAGTCTTCGACCGCTTTGTCCATCCGCGTCTTCAGTTGTACGTAAGTTTCTTTAAGGCCCGGAATTGCGGCCATGGTGGCTTGAGCCATATCAGTCAGCTCCGTAGGATGCTAAGAATCAAAACGTTGGATTATAAACCCAACGCAAAGCCGGCCGGATTTGCACGGATCGCCGCGGATCAGAAGGCACAAACAACCCGCGTGAATCCATGAATATCCGTGGCCAAAGTTTTAAGCGCTCACCCTCGACCCAATCTTCTCTCCGCTGACCACGCGCCGAATGTTGCCATGCTGATTCAGGTTAAACACAATGATGGGCAGATTATTGTCCTTGCACAGGCTGATGGCGGTGGAATCCATCACTTTCAGTCCCAGCCTCAGAACATCCATGTAAGTGATGTCGGTGAACTTCTTGGCGTCTTTCACCTTCATGGGGTCGGCGTCATAGATGCCATCCACTTTGGTGGCCTTGAGAATGGCATCGGCCTTGATCTCCATGGCGCGCAGCGATGCTGCCGTATCCGTCGAGAAGTAGGGATTCCCCGTCCCGCCGGCGAAGATCACCACCCGGCCCTTCTCCAGATGCCGGATGGCACGCCGCCGGATGAACGGCTCCGCCACCTGATTCATCTCAATCGCCGTTTGCACGCGGGTGTACACCTTTTGCTTCTCCAGCGCATCCTGCAGCGCCAGAGCGTTGATCACGGTGGCCAGCATGCCCATATGATCGGCGGAAACGCGGTCCATGTCTCGAGCCTGGTCAGCTACGCCACGGAAGAAGTTGCCGCCGCCGACTACGATCGCGAGCTGCACTCCCAGCTTGTGCACGTCGGCCAACTCCGCCGCGACCTCGTGGATGCGAGCTGTATCCACTCCAAACCCTTGATTGGCAGCGAGGGCCTCTCCGGAAATCTTAAGCAGAACGCGTTTGAAAGCAGGGGTAGTCATAAAGTAGCGCCGGTGTCCGTCGGCTCTGGCAAGAACATCCACCCTCACATGAACGACACAAAAGGCGCCCATCAGGCGCCTTGAATTACTCCGCTTTCGGTTCTGCGGGCTTGGTCGCGGCCACCGTCGCACTCGCGTCGCCCACTTTAAAGCGCGCGAAACGCCGCACGCTGATGTTCTCGCCCAGCTTGCCGATTTTCGCCGCGATGAGCTGCGCAATCGACATGGTCTGGTCCTTGATGAAGGGCTGCTCCAGCAAGCAGACCTCTTCGTAGAACTTCTCCATTTTGCCGGCGACCATCTTCTCCGCAATATTCGGCGGCTTGCCAGAGGCAACCGCCTGCGCCAGATAAATGTCTTTCTCGCGCTCGAAGTCAGCCTTGGTCACATCTTCCTTGCGGACGAACTTGGGATCGCTGGCCGCGATGTGCATCGCGATATCGTGCACCAGTTCCTTGAAGTCGTCAGTGCGCGCCACGAAATCACTCTCGCAGTTCACCTCGACCAGAACGCCAATCTTGCCGCCGGCATGAATGTAGCTGGTCACCGCCCCTTCGCTGGTCACCCGCGTGGCTTTCTTGGCAGCAACCGAAACGCCCTTCTTGCGCAGAATTACCACCGCCTGCTCCATATCGCCCTTGGCTTCGGTCAGGGCCTGTTTGCAATCCATCATCGGAGCTCCGGTCTTTTCCCGGAGATCTTTCACTTGCGTAGCAGAAATGTTCACTGTAGTAGTACCCATAATCAAATGAAGATCCTTCCCAAATTTTCCATGCTGCTGACAAACCCATGCTGCTGACAAACCCATGCTGCTGACAAACTTTGACCCGCGCCGGACGACCCGCGCGGGTCTAATGTCAAACGCCCGGTTTGTTCTTCTCTGGTCACTGACCCCTGGCCACTGACCACTGCTTCTAAACCGTCTGGCTCTCCACCTTCACCGGAACGTCACCTTCCTCGTTCGAGACGGGCTTCTTATGCGTCCCCGGACCAAGCACCTCTTCCATGCTGATGTTTTCACCGATGTCCGCCAAATCAGACGCTGCTGCAGCCTCCTGGGCTCGAACTTCGAGAGCCGTTGCGGCATCTTCCGCCTGCTGCATTTCCCGAGCCTGCGCCTGTTCGGTCGCAGCCGTCATATCGGCAACCTGCTTGTCGGTCATCAACTGCGCGCCCTCGGCAATCGACTCCGAAATCTTCGAAGTAAACAGCCGGATCGCGCGCAACGCGTCGTCGTTGCCCGGAATCACATAATCCACTTCGCTGGGATCGCAATTCGTATCCACGACCGCGACCACAGGAATGCCCAGCTTGCGCGCCTCGCGCACCGCGATCTGCTCTTTATTCGAATCAATCACGAACACCGCATCCGGCAACCGGCTCATGTTCTTGATGCCGGCCAGGTTAGCCTGCAAGTGCTTGCGCTCGCGTTCCAGTTTGATCACTTCTTTTTTCGGCAGCAGCTCGTAACGGCCATCCGTGGCCATTTCGTCGAGTTCCTTCAGCCGCTTCACCGACTTCTGCACCGTAATCCAGTTGGTCAGCAGACCGCCCAGCCAGCGCTGGTTGATGTAAAAGCCGCCGCACTTCGTGGCCTCTTCGGCAATCGCGTCCTGCGCTTGGCGCTTGGTTCCCACGAACAGCACAATCTTGCCGTCGGCCGCCAGTTCCTGGACAAATTTCGACGCTTCCTTGAACATCTTCAGCGTCTTCTGCAGGTCAATGATGTAGATCCCGTTGCGCTCTCCGAAGATGTATTCCTTCATCTTGGGATTCCAGCGCTTCGTCTGATGCCCGAAGTGAACTCCTGCTTCGAGCAACTCCTTCATGGTGATAGTAGCCAATGAACCTCCTTCGTCAGTCTGCATCCTTCGCGTAACTACCGCTCCGGATTGCCATTCCCGCCCCGCACCGAGGCACGGGAAGAATTGAACACCTAAACCCAGCTATTAGCTTCTAGCTCTTAGCTTCTAGCCAAACAAAAAAACGTTGTCATTCCGACCCCCAAGCGAACGCGAGGGGCGGAGGAATCTCGGTCTTGCTCGCTACCAGATACTCGCAACTCAGTACTACCGCTTGCTGAACTGGAACCGCTTACGCGCGCCCTTCTGGCCGTACTTCTTACGTTCTTTGCCCCGCGAATCCCGAGTAACCATACCTTCGGACTTCAGCTTGCCTCGCAGCTCTGCGTTGAACTGCATCAAGGCGCGCGCAATCCCAAGCTTTACCGCGTCGGCCTGACCGCGCACCCCGCCGCCCAGCACGCTGGCGATGATGTTGAACGAAGCCGCCGTATCCGTGGTCGCCAGCGGCGCCTTCGCCGCCGAGCGCTGCGCCGGCGTCACGAAATACTCCTCAAACTCCCGCCCGTTCACCTTGAAATCGCCGCTGCCCGGACGCAAATACACCCGCGCAATCGCCCGCTTCCGCCGTCCCGTTCCGTAGTACTGAACCAATTCCGCCATTTAGCTTCTAGCTCCTGGCTCTAGCTTCTAGCTTGAATCTTAAGAAGCGAGCGTTTGATCCTTTGAAATCTAACCTCAAACTTGTCATCCTGAGCGCAGCCGTTTTTCAGGCGGAGCGAAGGATCTCCGGCTTAACTGCCCTCGCTATACCCGAACTTCCAACTTCAAATCCTGCGGCTTCTGCGCTTCGTGCGGATGCTTATCGCCCTTGTAAACATTCAGCTTCGACAGCATATGCGCCGCCAGCTTGTTCTTGGGCAGCATGCGCCGCACCGCGTCTTCAATGATCTTTTCCGGCTTGCGCGCCAAACGCTTGCGGTAATCTTCGGTGCGCAGGCCACCCGGATACCCGGTGTAGTGGTGATACTGCTTCTGCTCCGACTTCATGCCGGTCGTTCGAATCTTCTCCGCGTTGACCACGATCACGTGATCGCCAGTATCCAGAAAGGGCGTGTACTGCGGATTCTCTTTGCCCATGAGGATGCGCGCCACCTGCGAGGCCAGACGCCCCAGCGTCTGCCCATCCGCATCCACGACATACCACTTGCGCACAATTTCCCCCGCTTTGGGGAAATAGGTTGACATCGGAACTCTCCCAGAATGAAAAAAAGTTGCGAATGAAGACCGCTCGTTGATTCTCCGGCGAGGACGCCAGACCATCAGGCGGGCAACCACGGGACTTCCCAAAGTCTTTAAGATACCGGAGCCTGCAAGGAATTGTCAACGCAGACTTCACGAAGGTAACGCCGAAGCCAGAGTCAGAAGAATAGGAAGGAACGCTCGCACAAACCGTATTGGCTAAAATGCCTGCTACCCATTGCTACTTCCTACTCATAGGCCAGCGCGTCAATCGGATCCTTCCGAGCCGCTTTCAGTGCCGGGTAGAAGGCTCCCACCAGTGCCCCGGTAAACGCGATCACCGCCGTTTTCAATATCCAATGAGGAGTTACTACCACCGGCAGCGTGGACCGTTGCCGGATCACGGCCCCCGCCATCAAACTTACCGCGATCCCCACTCCCGTGCCCAAAAACGCCAGCAGCGCCGTCTCCCGCAGAATCGCGTCTACGATGTAAAACTTCGACGCGCCAATGGATTTCAGAATTCCAATCTCACGCGTGCGCTCCATCACGGCCGCATACATGGCCTCAAAAATCACGATGAAGCCGATGATCACCGCAATCCCGATCACGACGTTGATGAACCCAGACAACAATGGGATATTGCTCGGGGCCATCATCGTGAGGTATTCGCTCATCGGGCGGACCGCATAATCTTCCATGCCCGGAATCGCCTTCACCTCGTCCACCACTTCGGCAGCGTTGCTGGGGCTGTCAAGCTTTACATAGAATGCGGAGGCTTTGCCCTGTGCTCCGGTCAGATCCTGCAGGGTCTCAAGCGGCAGATATTTTCGCGCGCCCTTCCCATGCGCCACCACACCCGCCACGCGAAAATCGTGATTCAGGATCACAATCGTCTGCCCTGCTTTCACGTGGTTCGCCTGGGCGAAAATATCATCCACCAGCGCGTCCTGCGGCCCTTGAAAAGGTCCGCCCTGCAGAAAACGGAAGGGGCCCGCGAGCTGATCGAAGGTTTTCAGATCCACGCCGTAAATCAGGTCGAGTGACTTGGAAGTAGAAAGCTGCATGATGACCGGCGAAACCACCGTCACATGCGGGAGTTTAGCCACTTTATCCGCGACCTTGATTGGAGCGGGCGCGCCAGTGACGCCAACTATCGCCGAAGAACCGGGAGGTAGAACGATCACATCCGCGCCAATGCCGGCCTGCCGCTCTTTGGAATCGTTCAGGATGCCCAACGACAGCCCCACGATGAGCAGGATGAGAATGACTTCCAGCGCAATGGCCACAATGCTGATCAGCGACCGGATCGGCCGGTGCACCAGGTTGGCGAAAATCATTCTATTCATCATGGATGGGAGGCCAGCAACCGGCAGCTGGCAATTAGCTGCCGGCCTTCAGTAGAGTTTACGGTGCCAGGCGCGAATTGCTAACTGCTTCCCTTAACGCTTATTACTCGCGTCTGCCGGCGGCACGCGGGCGGCGCTCGATTGCGGCTGGTCCAGATGCACCACCTCTGCTCCCGGCGGCTGCTCCAGCGCAAATTGATCATCCTTGAGCGGCTTGTTGATCTCCAGCTTCAACATATTCAGCGTGATGTCGTACTCTTCCTGCGGCCGAAAAATCTCGATGCGCGAGGGGAAGCTGACCCCATCGTAATCCTTGTAATCCGCATAGCGGGCGTCGGTCACCAGATTGGCCTGCTCGTCATAGATGTACTGGCGACGCGGTTGCAGGTCGGTGCGGCTGAAAACGATCTTGCGCGACAGTACACCCTCGTTCTCGCCCTTCTTGCGGATCACGATCAGTTCGTAGTCCTCCTGCAGCACGCGATGCCCCTTGGCGTCATGCAGAATCTCATAGCTCTTCTCCAGCGAGGCGATCTCGTGTTCGGGATCGATGGGCTGGATCAGAAGCGCATCGTAGATATCCTGCGGCCGGATGCTCTCCATGGGCTGGTCCGAGTTATGGGTTTGCACGTCGTTCCGCCCTGTCACAAAGCGGTTCTTGGGCGGAATCCACAGCTTGAACTCCTGACCGTTGCTCACCATGTCGAAAGCCGTGGTCCGCACGATCGGCAGCAATCCGATCATGTGCAGCATCGCCGGCTTCCGCGCCAGCACGTAGCCGCGAATCTCCTTGTAATCGGTGACGTGACCCTTCTTCACCCCGCCTGCGGACGTATCGATATCCACCGTCGCCTTCAGCGACTGGATCTTCCCCGCCTGCTGATTAATGCCGTCAATCAACGCCGATTGAGAGGATTCCTGAAGGGCGGCCTTGGAGTAGGTTTCCTCCACCGGCCGCGTCCGGAACAAACAGCCCGTCAAGGGCAGCACCGCGAGAACCAACGTCAGGGCCCAAAGGCGCGAGGTACGTCTCATGAAATATCAGATGACTCCCAGAACATTTGAGTATACAGCGCCGGAAAGGGTGCAAAATCCGCAAGGGCGCCGGGGAAGAGCACCGGGTTAGGCAACCTGGGTGAGAATCTTACTAAAGTCAGCTACGCGCGCCTTCCCTCATCATCTAAACTGTCGCCATCGTGCGCAAGATCGTCTGGCTCATCTTTATAGCAGTACTCGCGTGTGCGGGCTGGTTCACCTGGGCTCTGCTGACTCCGGTTGAACCGCCCCGGCAAACCTTCGTGATGCTGCGCCCGGGATACTCCACCCGCCGCATCGCCTCTGAACTCAAGTCCGCCGGGGTCATTCGCAGCGAGGAAGCGTTTATCCTCTGGCACGACTTCCACCGCCTCCGTTCGCTCCAGGCCGGAGAGTATCTCTTTGAGAAGCCGGCAAACATCATCGCCCTGCAAAAGCGTCTGCGGCGCGGCGATGTTTATTTCCACACCGTCGTGGTCCCCGAAGGTTTCACCATGTTCGATATCGCTCGCGCCGTCGAGGCCGCCGGACTCGGCCCCGCCGAAGACTTCCTGAAAGTAGCGCAATCCGATACCGCGCTTATCGCCGACCTCGCTCCCGCCGCCCCTTCGCTCGAAGGCTACCTCTTCCCCGATACCTACGAATTCAGCCGCATGCAAACCATGCACGAGATGGCCGCGGCCATGGTCAAACAGTTTCGCCAGGTCGCTCGCCAGATCGGATTGATTCAGGCACCCGAGGGCATGGCCGTAGCGCCATCAAACTCGTCTCATATCGAGGTCGAGGCCGATTCCGAGCGCACCGTGGTCATGGCGTCAATCATCGAAAAGGAAACCGCTGTCAGCGAGGAACGCCCGCTCGTCGCCAGCGTCTACTACAACCGCCTCGCGAAGAAAATCGCCCTCGACGCCGATCCCAGCATCATTTATGCCGAGCTTCTCGCCGGAACTTACACCGGCGCCTTGCATCACGACGACATGCGATTCAATTCGCCTTACAACACGTATCGATACCCGGGACTTCCGCCCGGCCCCATCGGCAATCCCGGACGCAGCGCTCTCGAAGCGGCGATGCATCCCGCGCAGAGCGACTACTACTATTTCGTAGCCGACGCCCAGGGCCATCACCGCTTCGCCCGCACCATCGAAGAACACAATAAGAATGTCGACGCCTACCGCCGTGCTATGCGAGGAAAATAAAGCCAGCGCCACTGCGCCGCGGCTGAATTGATCTGCACACTCGTGGCGTGAGCGCGCCCGGACAAACAACCCCGTAGTACAATCCCCACCTGTAACTCGACCTACTCTGCGAATGTGGAGACCAACATGTCAGCCCCGCCGGCTCTTACGTCAACCCAGACGACGCCGGTGACTGTTCCCTCCGGCGTCGCGAGCGCCCGCCTCACGTCTCTCGATCTATTCCGCGGCGTCACCATCGCTGCCATGATCCTGGTCAATGATCCCGGAAACGATCACCCCTATTGGCCTCTCGACCACGCCCAGTGGAACGGCTGGACTCCCACTGACCTCATCTTCCCCTTTTTCCTCTTCATCGTCGGAGTCTCGCTCGTATTCTCTACTCAATCCAGACTCAATCGAGGGGATTCGAGAACGGCGCTCTTGGGCCATGCCTTCCGGCGCGCCGTCATCATCTTCGCTATCGGGTTAGCTCTGAACTACACCCTGGTGTTGGCTCTGCCCTCGGTTTTCACCGGACTTCGCATTCCGGGAGTTCTGCAACGCATCGGCGTCTGCTACCTGGCGGCATCCATCCTGTTCCTCTATGTGCGGCCTCGAACGCGCGCCTTCGTGGTTGTCGTCCTGCTCGTCGGCTATTGGATCTTGATGCGCTTCGTTCCGGTGCCGGGGTTCGGAGTTCCCGGTCGAGACATCCCGCTCCTCCACCCCGATGCGAATCTCGCGGCTTATCTGGATCGCAAGTTCCTGAGCCATCTCTGGGAGACTACCCGCGATCCCGAGGGATTATTGAGCACATTGCCGGCGATTGCCACCTCGCTGTTGGGAGTCTTCACCGGAGAATGGCTGCGCTCCAAACGGAGCCCGCAAACCAAGGCCTTCGGGATGCTGGCCTTCGGCGTGGTTGGGTTGATTCTTGGAAAGACCTGGGGAATCTGGTTCCCCATTAACAAAAAGCTGTGGACCAGTTCCTATGTGCTCTTCACCGCTGGATTTGCCCTGGTTTGCCTGGCTCTCTGCTATTGGGCCACCGACATCAGGCGCTGGCGTGGAGCCTGGACCAAGCCGTTTCTCATCTTCGGAAGAAACTCGATTGCGGTCTACACCATCGCATGGCTCTTCGATGTGGCGCTCTACCTCGTCAACATACGGTTAAACGGCGAGACGCTGAGCCTGCACGGTTACATCTTCCAGCGCTTCTTCGCCCCACTCGGGAGTCCAAGCTTCACCTCGCTACTCTTCTCGCTAGCCTTCGTCGCCTTATGCCTGCTCCCCATCTGGCTAATGGATCGCAAGAAGATATTCCTGAAGATTTGAAACAAGCCAGCGAAGCCGAAAGACGCTGATTTTGCGTGGCGCAGCGCTTCAGTCTCTGAAGTACCCAAAGCGGAGCTTCTCACCCGCCCACTAGCGCCCCACCTGCCCCTCCATCCACCCCTGCAGGATCAAAACTGCCGCCATGCGGTCCACCGCCTTCGCCCGTTTTTCGATCGACAACTCAGTCTCCCGCAGCAAACGATTCGCCTCCGCCGAGGTCAGCCGCTCATCCCACAAGTGCACCGGCAGCCGGAAGCGCTTGCGCAGTTCCTCCGCAAACACCTGCATCTTCTCCGACTGCGTCCCTTCCGCGCCACTCATGCGCAACGGCAGCCCGACCACGATCTCCCGCACCCCGTAGTCGCGAATCACCCGCTCCAGCGCTGCCAAGTCTTGCCGCTTGTTCCGGCGCTGCAAAGTCTCCAGGCCTTGCGCCGTAATCCCCAGCGGATCCGACACCGCGACCCCAATCCGTCTCGACCCCACGTCCAGCCCTAAGACTCGCCCCGCCGGCCCGTCTGCTTTCCCTTCGTCAAGGCTCACCCCGCGATTATAAGCGCCGCTCGACCTGCAACCCATCCCAGCACAGCAACTTACAACCTCATGCTCTCTGTGCCGGCAGCACCGCCGCACCATTCTTCCAACCCACCCCGATCCAGCCAACCCCGCACCAATCCTTGCTTTTCGCCCTGTTTCCGGGTACTCTGTTTGCAGTAAAGACAACGCTTTTCCCCACTAGACCCTTTCTCCTTCCCGGGTACCTTATTTATGAGTGGTGCGGACCTGAATTTTCACATCGGCGACAAGGTCGTCTACCCCAACCACGGGGTGGGTGTCATCGAGCAAATCAGCAGCCGCTCGATCGGCGCCACAGTGGAAAAGTTCTATCTTCTCAACATTAAAGCCAGCAGTCTCAAGGTCATGGTGCCCTGCAACAACGTGGGCAGCGTCGGCATTCGCCGTGTCGTCCGCAACGGCGAGGTCCAGAAGATCCTCGACTTCCTCTCCGTCACCGACGACCTCAGCACCGCCGACTGGAAGGACCGTTTCAAGGAAAACTCCGACCGCATGCGCACCGGTTCCCTGTTCGAAGTCGCCGGAGTCCTCAAGAGCCTGATCGCCCTCCACCAGGCCAAGCCTTTGTCCTTCCGCGAAAAAAAGATGCTCGAACGCGCCCGCTATCTCCTGGTCAGCGAACTCGCCATGTCCCGCAACTGCGAAGAGACCAAAGTCGAAGAACTCCTCGCCCTGGCCCTCGCCAAGTGCAAACTCCGTTTCCCCGAAGCCTCAGAATTCCAGGCCTGATTCAGTTTCTTGGTGGGTTACAGGAAGCCATTGACTTTGGGCGTTGCAGCGCTTCGCCGTGACGGAGCGCTTCAGCCCCCTGAAGTTCCTGAAGCGAGGTTGTGTCACACGGAGAATTTCAAACCGACCCACTACACCTGGTCTTCGTCAATCCTGACTTTTATCGCCTTGAGGAACTTCCGGTCATTACTGGAGAGTTGGAGGGGAACAGGTTCGTCGGCGGGCCTCTGCGCGCCCGCCTCCAGCAGTAGTTGACGCGGTGCAACAGCTCCCCGCACCTGAGCATAGGCCGAGAGATCAAGACAAATAAGAACTTCATATCCGGCGCTCTCCACCTCGGAAGCAATCCCTTCAAACCGGTCGCTCGCCCCCACCGCCTGGTTAACGATGGCGTCGAGTTCGCGGTAATAACGGCTCTTCTTGATTGCCGCGCTGGCCGCATCTCTTAGATCCTGCGTCAATCTGCCGACTCGCTCCGCCGCGGGAGCCCCCGCGATCGCGGCCGGCCGGGGCAACGCAAACACGCCTTCTTCCGTTCTCACCCGGATTCTCACGTTGGGCACAAAGGAGCTGAAGACCATGCCCCCCGCCGCCTGCAACTCCCGAACCGTCGATTGCACCTGAGGATCATTGTCGATCTCCCGCTTGAGTGCCTGCACTGCTTCATAGAAAGCGGAATCCCGTTGCAAGGTTTCCTGGGCTGCCCGCTCCATGCTCTCCAGCCGCGATCGCATTGTTTTTCGGTCGATCATTCTTACTCGGCCCACTTCTTCAACCCGCTTCTTCATCCAAACAAGACTCGCGCCCACCGCCAGTTATCGCCCGCTTGGATCGGCCCTGCAAGATTACGAGGGTCACAGAGCAGCGATCCCACCGTTCCCCGCTCCATCATTTCTTCTTCATCCATCCCCTATCTTCATTGATGCATTCGTCTTCGTCTGTTGGGAGGATTTCTTGCCCACCTGGGGTGAGCGAGTTCTTAGAAATGCCACCGGCCTCGCAGTAAAGACCGGCAGTTGGCATGCCCGACGTACGCTCGTGTTGAAACTGTTATGGGTGGCAATGCTTACGAATGGTCGGAGCCCTTCGGAAGCGAAGCGAATCCCTCCGCTCCCCGCCACTGAAGACAGAGTCCTCGCAGAGTGTTCCTTTTTGCACAGAAACACCTTCTCCCCCGAAATAACATCGAGCCTTGCATCGTTTAGTCTGGGGTCGTTTAGTCTTGTTACCGGAGTGAAGCAGATCCTTCTGAGTCCAACTGAGTAGGAGAACACCATGCCACAGAGCACGCACGACCGAGCCGCGGAACTCCACAACCTCGCGGCCCACGCCCACGGCGCCGCCGCTACCGCCCACGGCAAAGGAGATCATCTGACCGCCCACGAGCTCAGTCAACGAGCGAACGAGCACTCCATGAATGCCCACAAGCTCTCCCAGGAACTTCGCTCGAAGGCCGCAAATTCCCCCAAAGCGGCTGTGGGTCCGCAACCCTCCACCGCGAACCCCGGAGGCTAACCTTTAAGACGCTAACCTTTGATATGACTCCAGACCTGCAACAAGCTCTCCACCGCCACACCCAGTGGTTCGGCTCCTACAAGAAGTCCGGCGAATTGAAGAAGATCCACGTCTGGCTCGCCGTTCACCAGGGCCAGCTCGAATTCCTCACTCCCGGGGATTCTTACAAAGTGAAGCGGGTGCGCAGGAATCCGCATGTCATCTGTTATGTCGGAAGCAAGAACGGTCCCGCCATCCCTGGCACCGCCCAAGTCATCACCGCCCGGGACGAACTCGCGCGCGTCTATCGCAGCTACTGGAAGATCCATCCCATAAGAATGGCGCTCATGATCGGACTCCGCGTCTGGATCGAAATTCTTCTGAACAAACGCGTGGTGGTTCGCATCCAGCCCGATGACCCGAATCCCTTCGCCGGGATCACCGATCCTGCGTCTTGACAGGTGAGACGTTCAATCCGCGGTCGAACCCGCGGCTTTCATCTTTTGGGCTAGCGCGCTGTAGTTGCCCGCTACCTGGTCGTTCCGTGAAATACCGGCTCCCTCCAACCCTAACCCAATCACATTCAGGGCCGGCACAACCGTGTGGTGCAGAATCTGCCGCAGGAATCCGTACTTCGCAAAAATGCTGAGCGACAAGGCATTCAATCGCAGCACGCCTCCGATGCTGCTAACCTCGGGAACGATTTCGATTCTGGAGAATGGCGCCAAAACGAACTTTAAACCAGCCGGCAGGTAACGCCAGTGCTCCTCCTCCACGGCGCGAGGGCAAACCGCGGCCACGCTCATCAGCAAGTATCCGCCCGGCTTCAGGATTCGATGGATTTCCGCAGCCGCCAGCCGAGGTTCCGGAAAGTATTCGAAAACTCCCGTGGCCAGTACCACATCGAAAGTATCGGCCTTGAAAGGAAGTTGTTCACCGCTCCCAATCGCGTCCACAAACGGCGTGCGCAAGACGTCCAGCGCGAAATACCGCTGGATGCGCTGCCCCAGCAGAGGACGGTAGGGCTGATACCGTCCCCCAATATCCAGGACCGCGAGCCCTTCCCCCGGAATACTTTCCATCCACCGGCTGAGTATTAGTCTCCGTCGCCGGAGCACCAGGTAGTTCGGATTCGTAATCGACGGGTAAAGCCTGCCGTTCGCAATCTTCAGCAACTCTGCGCGCGATTGTTCGTCTTTCATTCAGCCTCAAGTTGACAGTCTCAGCCATCAAGTGCAGTCCCAAACCTTCTCGCTCACACGCTGCTCACCTGCGCACCAGGGAAAAAACTCCGAACCCGGGCCCAGATTGCGTTTGCGATAAGACGGTCGTCGGCATCAAGTCCGGCCGCAAGCACCACGCCCAGGAAGAGAACATAGACCAGAGCCGTGCTGAGCACCACCACCGCGATGTCTGCCCTCACCGATCGCAACCCGATCCTGAGTCCAACGGCAGCGGCCAACGTCACCACGGCAGGCCAGGCCAGACTCCAATAGCTGCGATTGTAGGGAAACAATCCCAGAATCTTCTTCACTTCCAAAAGACACCAGGCGTTTGAACCAGCATTCCCGATCGCCGCGCCCAGAGCGGCTCCCGCAATACCCCACCGCGGCACCAACAGCAGGCACAAGCTCACGGTGACGACCGCCATGACCGCCTGAATTCTAACCAGCCTCTTCTCGTTCCCCGACATCAGCAGCAGGAATCCCACCGATCCCGTCGCGCAGTTCACCAGTTGCCCCGCAGCTCCGATCACGAGGATAACCCAGCCCGCTTCGAACTCATGCCCGAAGATGCGCATCAGCACTCGCGAAAATATGATCACCACCACGGCTAGCGGCAACGTCAGTCCCGCGATCCATTTGGTCAGGGTCTGAAACAGCCGGTTGAGCAGCTCCATTTCGCCGCGTGCATGCAGGTCGGCAATGGTTGGCGAGAATATCTGGTTCACCGACTGCAGCGCGATCGGAACAAACGCAACCATGGTTGCCGCCACCGCATAAACCCCAACTGAGCGTGCATCCAGGTAAACCCCAAGAATGATTTTATCCGTCTGCCCGTAGAGGAAACCCATGATGTCCATGGCAAAGGCTGCCGCGGCAAAAGAGAACATCTCCCGCGGCGGGTAACTGAGAGTTCTCATCACCAATCGAGCCGCCACGGGAGTACGCCGGTAACTAGTCCAAACCAGCAGGAGTAACACCACGACCGCACTGGCAACCTGGGCAAAGATGTATCCCCAAAGCCCCATCCCCAGCGAAAGCAGGATCACCGAAAAAACGATGCTAAGCAGAACTCCCGCAAAGTTCGTAATGATCGTTCTCTTCGCCACTTCCTTGTAGCCGGTCAATAGCTGCCCAAAGAACCCAGTAAGCGCCCCCAGAAAGAGCATGAAGGCAAACAGATTGAGATACCCCGCTAAAGCCGGCGTGTGATAGAGCCTGACCGATACCCAGTGACGCATGAACACGACGCACCCAGCCAGCACTCCATTGACGCCAGCCAGAATCAACACACTCCAGGCCATAAACGCACGCAGATCCTCCATGCGCCCCGTACTGACGTAAGCCGCGGGAAACCGTGAAGCCGCCCAGGTCAGTCCCAACCCGCCAAAGATTCCCACCAGCCCCACCACCGTCATGCCCAGAGCGTAAATACCAAGCGCTTCCGCACCCAACGTGCGCGCCAGGTAAACCTTAAAGAGGTAGCCGGCAATCGCGGTGAACATCGTCCCGGCAAAAAAAACTCCAGACTGCCGCCCGATGTCTCCAAACTGCGAGCGGAACTGCTGCGCCTTCTCGCCGACAATGCGCTCCTGCGTCGTATGGTTGCTCGGCACCAAAGAGAAATCTCCCGCTGCACGAATACCTTAGCATTCGTGCCCTTAATCGCCCTGTGGGGAAGGCCGCCTCCGGAGCGCCTACACTGTCATCCCGAGCGGAGCATGAGCGTCCGAAGGACGATCCTGCGGAGTCGAGGGACCTGCTTTCTGCCCGCCCCCAGCACCGCGCCGCGACGAGCCCGCCTCGGCAGCGCCTACACTGTCATCCCGAGCGGAGCATGAGCGTCCGAAGGACGGTCATGCGGAGTCGAGGGACCTGCTTTCTGCCGGCGCCGCGACGAGCCCGCCTCGGCAGCGCCTACGCTGTCATCCCGAGCGGAGCATGAGCGTCCGAAGGACGGTCCTGCGGAGTCGAGGGACCTGCTGTGGAGGAGGCCGCCTCGGGAGCCTGCCCTGAGCGAACCCGAAGGGTCCAGCCAAGC
>Ga0308309_10000059_pt1 | contig 105276 bp, 84 predicted proteins | sample HubBroMetageWFT5_FD_192491 | JGI IMG/M metagenome (GOLD analysis project Ga0308309, IMG submission 192491) | Warmed and freeze-thawed soil microbial communities from the Hubbard Brook experimental Forest, New Hampshire - Hubbard Brook CCASE Soil... | ecosystem: Environmental > Terrestrial >...
GTTGCGGGCGACGTGGTGGGCATCAGGCGGCCAAGCGAGCGGCTGGCGGCCGCCATACCGAACGTCAAACTCGCGCCGCATTGATGGCATTTCGTGGCAGTGGCGCCGACCAGTGTGCCGCAGGCGGGGCAAAGCTTCGGGCGCGGGTTCTCCTTCGCGCCGCCGCCGAAAAAACCGCTCATTTGTTCCTTCAATCGGTCCAGCTTCCAACGCAGACGCGGCGAGATATCCAATAGGGTTCCTTGCGAGAGTGTGAGTGCGTTCCTATAATACCGAAATGAGAGAAAACCTGTGAATCGGGAAACTGCGTGAGGCCAGCGAACCGGCCGGAGAAATTCCCTAGACCATTCATGCCCGGCCAGCGCAGTGAACGAATTGGTTTCGCTCGCCTGACGCTGACAATGCTTCTCGCGCTCGCCAGCGTTGCGGGATGCGCCAAACACAACGTGACCGCGCATGCGCCGGCGAATCCTCCAGCGCCACAACCTGCACCCGCGCCGCAGCCGGGCCAGCCCAGCGCGTCTCGTCCCTCCGGACCTCCGCCTGCAATCGAACGCCAGCCCGCCGTGCCGGGCGCATATGTCGAGGAAGGCGTTGCTTCGTGGTACGGCGTTCCGTTCAACGGGCGACGCACCTCCAACGGTGAAATTTACGATATGCACGAATTCACCGCGGCGCATCGTACGCTGCCTTTCAATTGCGTGGTGCGCGTGACGAATCTGAACAACGGCAGGCACACCGAAGTGCGCATCAACGATCGCGGCCCGTTCGTCGCGAATCGCGTGATTGATCTTTCGCTTTCGGCGGCACAAGCAATCGAAATGGTGGGAACCGGAACCGCGAACGTACGCCTGGAAATCCTGTCGGGGCCGAATCCGAAGCTAGGATTTTTCGCGGTGCAGGTGGGTGCGTTCAAAATGCAGGAAAATGCCGAGCGGCTGAAAGCGCAGATGGAAGAAACCTATCCGCCGGTGAGCATCGCCACATACGATTCCGCAAATGGAACATTTTACCGCGTGCGCATCGGCCGCTTGCCGAGCGAAGACGCCGCGCAAAACCTCGCGGACAAGTTGCACAACGCCGAACAGCTCACGACGTTCGTCGTGCGTCTGGACGAATAAATGCTCTCGCAGCGCGCGCCCAGCTTTTACTTGTGCTTCATCGCGTAAACGCCGTCCCATTCGACGGGTGGTTCTTCCGCAATGTATTCGTCGCAGCGCGCAAGGAAGGCGCGCGAAGGACCGTCTTCCGGCCAGCGCTGCAGAATTTCCGCCCAGCCGGCCCTGGCAGCGCGCCAGTTACGGTGCTTGTACGCTTCGCGCGCCGCGCCAAATAATGCAACCAGCTCCTCGCCGCTTTGTTCTTTTGCGCGCGGCCCCAGGATTTCGTAAATGGTCACGGGCTGCAGCTTGCCCTTCACGCGGATGAAATCAATTTCGCGAAATAAAAACTGGTCTGCGCGAAGTTCGCGCCGGGTGAATTCGCTGATCAGTATTTGCGTGCCGTACTCCTTGTTGAGCCCTTCCAGCCGCGCCGCCAGATTTACCGCGTCGCCCAAGGCCGTATATCCGTAACGCAAAGATGAGCCCATGTTTCCCACCGATGCGATGCCCGTATTGATTCCGACGCCGATTTCCAGCACGGGGCTTCCCTGTGCGCGCCACTGCGCTTGCAATTCGTGCAGGCGCGCGAGCATGCTCACCGCGCTCAGGCAGCAGCGCTCGGCGTGATTGGGCTCATCGAACGGAGCGCCCCAGATGGCCATCACCGCATCGCCGATATATTTATCGAGCGTGCCCTGGTGACGAAAAATGATGCGGGTCATTTCGGTCAGGTAGCTGTTGAGCAGGTCGGCAAGCGTTTGCGCGTCGAGCGTTTCGGAGATGGTGGTGAAGCCGCGGATGTCGCTGAAGAGCACGCTCACTTCCGTCTTGCGCGGTTTCACGCGCTCGGGATCGCTGAGCAAGCGGCGAATCACTTCCGGGCTGACGTACTGCTGAAACGCGCCGCGCACTTTGCGTTTTTCCTGCTCTTCGATGAGCACGCGGTAGAGCGCCACCAGGCTGACGTTGGGGATCAGCACGAACACGGCGGGAACGATGAAATTAAGCCACCAGCCATGAAGAAAGGCCCAATACACGATTCCAGCGAACGGAAAAAGGAACGCGAGGCCCAGGATCATCCAGCGCGGCTGAACCATCGCCAGCCAGATTCCCAGTGGAATTCCGAACAGCAGAATAAATCCCACGTCGGTAAGCGCTTGCATGCCATGCTGCACGATGAACTGCTGGTTCAAAATATTGTCGATCACGTTGGCGTGAATCTCCGTGCCGGGAAAATCTATGCCGCCAAACGGAGTGGCGCGCAAATCGCCGATTCCCGTGGCGGATGCGCCGACCAGCACGATCTTGTCTTTGAATGTGCCGGGCGGAAATTTCTTCAGCGCGGCATCGGCGAACGAAACGTAAGGATACGTTCGCACCGGACCGCGATAGTTCACCAGCAGCCGGCTGATGTCGTCGGTGCGCGCGAAGACTTGCTTGCCGAATTCCACGCCGACGATTCCGCTGCCGCCGTAGGTGAGAGCGACTTGTTGGTCGCTGAGGCCGAGATATAGGCGCACTGCCTGCACCTCGAGTGAGGCGTAAAAATCCCAGTTGGCGCGATCCGGGTCGCGGCCATAGGGAATCGCGAGCGGCACGTGGCGCACTACCGAGTCAGCATCCAGAAAAACGTTGAAGAAGCCCACACCTTTTTTTGCTGCGACGGCTTCGGTGAAAATCGCGGCATTGGCTTCCGCGCCCCGCGGCAAATAATTCAGATCTTCGTAGATCTGGATCGCTTTAACACGGTCGGTTTCGCCTTGGGCGGAGGGCAAAGGCCGCACCTGCGGAAACGGAAAATAAGCAATCTGGTTGGCGTATTCATCCAGCGACTGGCTGGAAACTCCGGCGAGGTCCGCTTTCGTGTAAAGAAAATAACTGCCGAGGACGACGTTACCGAATCGCTGAATGGCTTCGGCGACTTGCTGGTCGTAGTTGTATTCTTTTTCCTTGTTTTCGATTGTCGAGAGAACCCCGGAGCTGACAGCGCGGCCTTTTTTTTGCTGCGCCGCCAGATCGCCCGAAAGTTCCTGCAACGGCAGGACCGTTTCGTCCGGCTTGCTGAAGGTCATATCGAAAGCGACGACGCGCGCGCCATCTTCGCGCAGCGCATCTAGCAAGTGAGCGAAATGGATGCGCGGAAAGGGCCAGCGGCCCAGCTGTTCCTGCGATTCCTGGTCCACGTCCACGATGATGATGCGCGGATCGGTGCGCAACCTGCCGCGGAACTCGTAGCGCGTGTCCAGGGTGGATAATTCCATGCGTTTGACGAAATCGGCGACCGGCATGGGCCGTTCGCCCATGAATGTGACGTAATAAGTCGCGAGCGCAAATAGCGTGCACAGCAGGCTGATCGCGAACGAGCCGCGGTGGGCCCACCATTCGCGAAGCAATCCCGCGGTGCGGTTGATTATGGTTGTGGGTTGGGCCATATTTACCGCGAATGCAGTGCGCCGCGCTTATCGGGCTGGAGATTGAAATCCGCGCAAGGCTAACAAACGCCCGCGTCCGATTCAAGACGCGAAGCCGCCGGATGTTCCGTGCGCACGACGCCTGCCCGTCGCGAACGAAAAGGATATAGAATCGGCTGCCTGCGCCGGTGTGCCTGCTTTCGCTATACTTTGACACGCGGGGGCAGGGGCGCGGCACGCAAGAAGCTATGGGCGAAAAGAGAGAGATTTGGTTCATGGAAGGCTCGACGGCGGAGAAACTCGTCGCGCCGTTGCCGCCGAACTATGCGTTGCGCAGCCTCACCACGAACAAGCCGAGCGATGCGGACGGAAGACGCGAGCAGGATGGTGCGCCAAATTACGGTGTGGTGCTCGCTGACATGCGCGATGGCGCGCCGGTGCTGCCGGCTTCCTGGAACGGTTCCGGCAGCAATTACCGCGTGATCGGGGTGGTGCCTGCGGCTGGCTTGGGCACGGTCGAGACGTCCGCATCACACGGTGCAAAGACAGCGGCGTCCGTTTTCGCGTTTGTTTCTTGCAGCGCTTCCGGCGAGGAATTGGAAAAGACGCTCGGCATTGCGTTCGAAAATCTCGAGTTGATGGCGAGCGAACGCGCTGCGCGCGAGGAGCTGGAACGCGCCGAACGCGAGCGCGAACAGCTGAATGAAATCGGGATTGCTCTCTCTTCGCAGCGCGATGTTCGCGAGTTGCTCAATCTGATTCTTGCCAAGGCTCGGGAAATCACGCGGGCCGATGCCGGCTCACTTTACCTGGTTGAGGATGAAGACCAGGGCGGCCGGCATTTGCGATTCATGCTGACGCAGAACGACAGCCTGGTGTTTCCGTTCAAGGAATTTGCGCTGCCGATGGCGGAAGATTCCATGGCGGGCTACACGGCGCTGCGCGGCGAGGTAGTGAACTTCGCGGATGCGCATCACATCCCACCGGAAATGCCGTTTCACTTCAACGATCATTACGATCGCGAGTCGGGTTACCGCACAAAATCGCTGCTCACGCTGCCGATGCGCAACGCCAAGGGCGAAGTGCTGGGCGTGCTGCAGCTCATCAACGCGAAAAATGATCCGGCGGCGCGTTTGCACGATGAAGCTGACGTGGCACGGCACGTGCTTCCGTTCCACGAGCGCTCGGTGCGGTTGGCTTTGTCGCTGGCTTCGCAGGCGGCTGTGGCTTACGAAAATCGCAAGCTTTACAACGATATTCAAACGTTGTTTGAAGGCTTCGTGAAAGCCGCGGTGACGGCGATCGAGCAGCGCGATCCCACCACGTCCGGGCATTCGCTGCGCGTGGCCGCTTACACCCAGGGCCTGGCTGAAGTTGTGGACCAGGTTTCCACGGGCCCCTACCGCGACAGCCGTTTCGATCATGAGCAGATGAAGGAAATTCGCTACGCCGCGCTGCTGCACGATTTCGGAAAAGTAGGCGTGCGCGAAGAAGTCCTGGTGAAGGCGAAAAAGTTGTACCCGCTACAAATGGAACTGGTGAAGCAGCGCTTCGACTACATTCGCAAGGAAGTGGAAGCGAGCATGGTGCGCCGCAAGCTGCAGATGTTTCTGGAGCGCGACCGCGGAGACGCGCTGGGCGAAATCGCGCGCCTGAGCGAGGATTTCGAGCAGCGCCTCGAGCGCATTCAGGATTATTTGCGGTTCATCCTGGATGCGAACGAGCCGACGCTGATGGAGCAGGGACAGTTCCGCAAGCTGAGCGAAATCGCGCAGCAATTTTTCGTCGACAGCAGGGGCAGCGAGCTGCCTTACCTCAATGCCGATGAAATGCGCCTGCTTTCGATACCGAAAGGTAGTCTGGACGCTTCCGAGCGGCAGCAGATTGAATCGCATGTGCTGCACACTTTTAATTTCCTCAGCCAGATTCCCTGGACCAAGGAATTGCGCGGCGTGCCGGAAATCGCGCGCGCGCATCACGAAAAACTGAATGGCCTTGGCTATCCTTACCAGCTGCGCGGCGATCAGATTCCGCTGCCCGCCAAGATGATGACGATCTGCGATATTTTCGACGCGTTGACGGCTTCCGACCGGCCCTACAAACGCGCGGTTCCCGCCGAGCGCGCCCTGAGCATCCTGGAGGAATGCGTGCGGGCCAACGAAATTGACGCGGAGCTGTTCAGGCTTTTCCGCGAATCCCGGGTGTACGAACGCGTGATGCCCCGACCGCCCAAATAATGCGCGACATGCGATCTTCTTCCGGATTGCTCGCCCGAGCGACGACGCGCGCCTGGACGCTTGCGCGTATGGTGAGCAGCGTTTGCCCTTTCATCGTGGGCGCTTGCTTGGTTTTAGCTTGCGGCCAGACGCCGCGCGCTCAATCGACGGCAGCTACCACCTGGACGGTTTCGATCGTGCTGCCTGCCCGGCTGGTCGCCGGGCAACCGGCGACGCTTGCGGTTCTCGGGGTGGATGGCCGGCTGGCGGACGGAATCACGGTGGACCTGGGAAAAGGGCAGCGCGTGAAGACGGACAAAACCGGGCGAGCATTCTTCACCGTTCCCGCCGATTTGCTGGTGTTGATTGCCAGCGCCGCTGGCAATTCGGCTGCTGCGCTGGTTGATGCGCCCACGACGGGCACGGGCGAGCAGGCAGCGACCGTTGCCCCCGTGGTGTCGCCCGTGGATCGGTTTTCAGTGTGCGGCGGCGGGTTTCGCGGCGACGTGGATGCGAATCGCGCAAGCATCAATGGCGAACGCGCGTTTGTGCTGGCGTCTTCGCCGGAATGCATCGTGCTGCTGGCGAGCCCGCGCGCGCTGCCCGGTCCCGCGAAAATATTGATGGAGGCGCCCGGTGGGCAATGGAACGCAACGACGACCCTGGCGAGTTTGCATTTTGATCCTCCCTTGCCGCCGCTGGTGCCGGAAAAACGGAGCAAGCTCGCCTTGCACGTGCAGGGAACAGACCAGGCATTGCGCCTGTGGGTGGAAAATCAAACTCCCGGCGTGCTGCGATTTTTGCGCGGCGACCGGCAAGAGGTACTGACGTCCGGAGGGCCGCAGAATTCCGCCGAGATTGAAGTGCAAGCCGTTGCCACGGGAGATTTTTCGTTTCACGGGCGAATTCTTGCCGCGCCCGATGCGGGAGTGGCCCGGCGCTATCTCACGGCGGCGGAAGCGATCGCGCCCAAAGATCTGCAGCATTTGCTGAAGAACCTGGCGGACCGGCTCACCCATCATCCCGGCGACACACAAAAAGTGTGGCGTGACACCGAGGCGATTCTTGCCACGACGATGGCGGGAGATTTTCGCACGCTGCTGGAATGCGCGGCCGCGGCGTTGCAGTAAGAGTTGCCAAGATTGGGGCGCACCGCGAAAGCGCGCTTCCGGGGCGAATGCCCCGCCCTTCCGCATTGCGCGCTTGCGGATGGCTATTTTTCGATTGTGGCGCTGAGGATTTTCGGGGGCGCTTGCGCTTCGGGCAGCGCGCCCTGCGCCATTTGTTCCAGCGCATTGCGCGCGCGGCTCAGGCGGCTGTCGGCATCTTCGTAACTCTGCTGCGCGTGGCGCAGATGCGTGCCGAGCCGGTCGTAAACTTCGGCGAACGTCTCGAATTGCTTTTTCAATCCGCCCATGCCGGCGAGCAAATGCCGCGCGTTCTCTTCGATTTTCTGGCCTTGCAAGCTGATGGCAATGGCGCTGAGGCAGGCGTAAAAAGTGTTTGGCGAAACGGGGAACACGCGTTTCGCGCGGCAATATTCGTCAATTTGGCCGTATTTTGAATCTTCGGTCATCAGCAGCTCGTAATACACGCCCTCGGACGGCACGAACATCAGCGCGTAATCGAAGGTGTGCTCGTCCGGCAGAATGTATTTCTCGGCGATCGAATCGGCGTGCTTGCGAACAGCCAGCGAAAATTCCCGCCGCGCGGATTCGCCGGCGTCGAAAAGCCTGCGGTACGCGTCCAGAGGGAATTTCGAGTCCACACAGAGAATGCGGTCACCGCTGCGCACGATCGCGTCCACGATCGCGCCGGTGGTATCAAAGCGGTATTGCGTCTCGTAGGCGCTGCGCGGCAAGGCATCCTGCAGCAGGCGCTCCAGTACAACTTCGCCGAGCACACCGCGCGTCTTCGCGCCGCCGAGAACATTTTGCAGCGTCTGCGCGGATTGCGACATCGCATTTCCCGCCTGCTGCACTTCCGCAATCTGCATGCTGATTTTGCGAATCGTCTCGTTCGAGGATTGCAGCTGCTGCGCCATGGCGATTTGCGCGTCGCTCGCGAGCTTGCCGGAGGATGCGACGCCGGATTGCAGTTCCTGGCGCACCTGGCCGAGCTGCGTTGTGACGGATTGCATCAGGTGATTGATTTGCGCGTTGACGGATTGGCCCTGGGTGGCGAGAGAATTCTGCATTTCCTGACGCACGGCGGAGAGTTGCGCGTCCGCACGCCGCGCCGCGGACCACAGGATTGACGCGACAACGCCGATGGCAACCAAGCCCAGGATCAACCACACGATGGGGTTCATCAATATTCTTCCCGCTGCTGTGAACGCGCGTGCTGAGCGCTTGCAAACACTTTAGCGCGAACGCGCTTGCAGCGCAAAATTTCGGGTGAAGTGGGAATAGCGCACTCGCGCTGCGAGCGATGCAAAATCTCGCGGGAAATGCTCTGTGAGCCGAGCAGAAACCCGCCCAGCGTCTAGAAGTTGAGCTTCAGCGCGAACTGAAACGTGCGCGGATCGTAGGCCGATGTTGGCTGGCCCGCGGCGCAATTCGCCGCGCCTGCGGTGGAATCGCAGACCGGGTTCACGCCGCTGACGTTGAAGTGATTCAGCATGTTGAAACCGTCGGCGATCACCTGCAGGTTTACGCGCTCGGTGATCGGGATTTCCTTGGCGATGCGCAAATCAATCTGGAAGAAACCCGGCTGATTGAAAGCGTTGCGGCCAAGATCTCCCGTACAGCCCGTGGGCGGCACGGGAACGGTGGCGCTGGGAGGAATCACCGAACCGTCGCTGCCAAAGCAATTCGTGGGAAGGATGAACTCGGCATTGTGGATGAAAGGCGAAGTGGTCGCCGCGGGGAATCCCGCCGGAACCGAGGCGCCGGCAGGAAGTACCGACGGCCGGCCCGTGGAAGAACCGAAGTCGAGGTTCGTATCGTAACCCAGCAGGACGTTGTAAGGCCGGCCCGACGCCACTTCGATCACCGGCGAGACAGTAAAGTTCGCAAGTATTTTTTTCCACATCGCGGAATCACTCTGGCGGAAGGGCGTCTGATACACCGCGCTGGTGATCCAGCGATGCCGCTGGTCGAAGTCGGAGTTGCCGCGTTCGCCATTCGGATTGCTGTTGTCCTGCGGATTCAACAGCGTGGAAAGGTCGGTGGAATCGTCGATCGTGTGAGAATACGTCCAGCCAGAAACCATTTCGAAACCGTGCGAAAAACGTTTCGTCACCGTCAGCGTGAAGCCGTTGTAAAGAGAATTGCCCGTGGACGTTTGCGGGTTCACATCGCTCCAGGGAACCTGTACTCCCGCGAAGCCCGTGGGAAATCCGCCCGCAGCCGCGAGCGCAAGCAAATTTGCGTAACCTCCGACCAGCCCTGCGAACGATGGATTCGGACCCGAGGGGCGGAAGAAATTAAACGCGGCAGCCGTGCCGATCGCTCCGATGGGCGTTCCGCATCCGGCCGCGGAAGAGCCGATGCCGAAGACGCCGGGCGCTTCGACCAGAACGCTGCCGCTGCCGGTATTCACGCAGCCCGGCACGCCACCGTTGGCGGGAACCTCTACCGTAAGAGGATTTGTTCCGGGCGTGATCAGCCCCGCCTCGATGGCGTGGGTAGCGTTGGAATCGAGAATCGCCGGATTGGTGACGTTAATATTGATGGTGCGATCCAGATGGGTGCCGTGCGTGTAGTTGTAACCAGCGCTCACTTTCCAGTCGCGCGAAAGCTCACGTTCGATGGAAAGGTTCGCCTGTTGCGCCAGCGCATACTGGAAATTGCTTTGGATCGGAATGGTGTAGGGAATGCCCACCAGCGGATAGCCCAGCGCTCCCGGCACTTCGGGGTTCGGCACCGTCAAATAATTTTGATTGATAAAAAGGGAATTCGGCTGAAACGCGTTGAAGCGCTGCTGATTGGCCTGATAGCACATGTTCGGCGTGGCCGTCGAGCAGCCCATGTCTGGCACATTCAGTATTCCCTGAAAAATCGAAGCGGCGTTCAAAGAGCCATCGGGCGTGCCGCCGGGGAATTGCAGAAGCGCAGAACGCGCGCCGTCTTCCGCGGTGGCAAGAAAAGTGAGCGCCAGTGCCGGATTGTCGTAGAAAAAACCGTAGCCGGCGCGGATGACGGTCTTGCCGTCGCCAAAGGGATCCCAGGCAATTCCGATGCGAGGAGAGACGTTGTTCGAGTCAACCGGCACGCCTTCCTGGACGCCAAAGGCCTTCTCGGCAATCGCGTTGGCAGTGGTCGCTGCGGGAAAGGTAGGCTGCCATCCGATGTCGTAGCGCACGCCGTAATTCAGCGTCAGTCGCTGATTTATTTTCCAGCTGTCCTGCGCGAAAACGCCGAGCAATTTATTGTTGAATGGGCTGTCCGACTGGCCGATGCCCTGGTAAAAAATCGTGGGAGTGCCGAAGCCGTAGGCCTGTACGGGCGTCAAGCTGGGAGCGCCCGCTGCGATCGCAACGCTGCCGAAATCATAAACGCCGCCGTAATTCAGCGTGAAGATCTGCGCGGAAGGAGACTGCAGCTGGATAAAGTTGAAGTCCACGCCGAACTTCAGCGAATGCTTTCCCTTGATCCAGGTCAGATTGTCGGTGAGCTGATAGCGTTTTTCCAGGCGATCTTCGGTGGAGAAAGGTTCGCGCCCGATGTACGCCGCGCCCGCAATGTTCACGGCGGGAGCGGAGCCGCCCGGAAGATCCGAGAAGCCGTAAAAAAGACTGCGCCGCGCAAATTGGAAGTGAACTTCGTTGAACACATTGCTGCTGATGGTCGTGGTGTGCTGTGCGATCAAAGCCCAGTCATGCGTTTGCTGCGAGGACGTACGGCTCCCGGAATTCTGTCCGAACGTCTGGTTCTGCGCGTTCACCTGGATGCCGTCCACGCTGTCCGGCGAAACCATCGCGCGCACGAAAGTGTTGTTCCGCGAATTCCAAGTGTGATCAATACGCAGGGAGTAGATACTGCCCTTTTCGGAAATGGGGAAATTTCCGATTGTCGAAACAAGCCCGGCAAAGGACGCGGGCAGCGGCGCGCTGGTGCTGGGAAATGTTGAACCTGGATAAAACGGTGTGTTGCCAAAGATAGCCGTGAACGAACTCGCCGCCGCCGCGCAAAGATAGGGAATCCCCGCAGGTCCCGCGGCCGCAACGAATGCTTGCTGCGTGGGCGTCACCAGATACGCGGGCAGCGGACACGGCCCCGCGTTTGGAGGCAGAATATGGGAATTTATGAATCCGAAGTTGTCCTGCCCGATCGCGGTGAATCCGGTTTCCTCGCGGCGCGTGAGTTCGTAGCTGAAGAAGAAAAAAGTTTTGTCCTTCTGGATGGGGCCGCCGAGCGTCAAGCCGGTCTGCACGCGCGTGTAGGATTGCTTCACCGGCGTGATGCCGCACTCAAACGTTGTGGGATTGCAAGACGCCGTCACGGAAAATGGATTCTGCGCCTGGATGGCGCCGTTGCGCAGAAAGCCAAAAGCATTGCCGTGAATTTCGTTCGAGCCTGATTTCGTGACGATGTTGACGACGCCGCCCATGGCGCGCCCGTATTCCGGCATATAACTGCTGCTGATCACCTGAAATTCCTGCACGCCTTCCTGCGATACCGTCGCGCGCACTCCGTTCACCGAACTGTCCACCGCGTCCGCGCCGTCCACGGAAATTTCGTTGGAACGGCCGCGCTGGCCGCCCAAGTTCAGGCCGGTGTTGGGCGCGGCGCCGATCGAAGGCGTGTTATCGCGCGCGGCGCGCGAATCCAGGAGGGTGAAGTTGATGTAGTTCCGGCCGTTGATGGGCAGATTATCAATCTGATTTTGCGAGACGGTCATGGAAACGTCCGTCTTGCTGGTTTCCACCAGGTCCGGTGCGGCTGAAACGCTTACGGAAGCCGCTGTGGTCTTCAATTGCAGCTGCGGATTGTATTCGGCCACTTGCCCGAGCGTCAAAGTGAAGGAGGTGTCGGTCCAGATCGCAAAGCCGGGCGCGTCCACGGCGAGCGTGTAGGTTCCGGGCGGCAAGCCGACGAATTCGTATCTGCCATTGGCGTCGCTGGAGGCGGTGCGTTCGATGCCCTTGGCCGGATTTTGCAGTGTGAGTTTCGCGTCCTGCACCGCGAGGTTCTGAGGATCCAGAACTGTGCCGGACAGGTTCACCGTGTTCACCTGCGCGGAACTGCGTGCGGGAAGAGCCACGACCATGGCACAAAGCAGTAACATCCAAACCATAAATTTGCGCACGCTCATCGTCACCCTCCCCAGGAAACCCGAAGCTTTTGCCGGGCATGCAGCCGCGTCGGCACGAAAAAAGAATGTGGATCCGCTCCGGACCCCGCGGAGCAGTAAACCGACCGAGGAGCGACCTTTACCCTTACGTGTCATTCTTTGCAACAGGAAACTCTAATCCGTTCGATAGGAATTGCCCACGCAATTAGCGCGTGGCGCTGCGAAAGAGAAACGGGGGAGCGACGGCTGGATTTTCAGGAATTGCGGACGCGCGGCAAAATTACGACGGGCGATTGGATGGGCCCGTGAGCTGCACCAGGTTTTCCGCTGCGGTCACGGGAGGCGTGGCGCCGGGTGCAAAGGTTTGCGGAGCGCGCCAGAAATCCATCGCCGAGGTTTGATGCACGCAGGAGACAGTGCAACGCGGGGCGCAGCCTTTCTTGGTGAGGAATTCGCGATGACGCTGCTCATCGGTGTACTGCGCCAGTGGAACGCCCGGATAACCCCGTTGCTGCGAGCAATAGTGCACCAGGCCGTCCTCGCAAATGTACAGATAGCGGGATCCCGCGCGACAGCGCCAGTTGTTCTCCAGACCCTTGGCGATATTGTGCTGGAACTGGTTGATGCGCGTGAAGGACTGCTTGCCGAGCGACATGATCTCTTCGAAGATTTCCTGCTCGCGCGGGCCGAGCGGCTGCAGTTGGCCGTTATGATCGTGCAGAATCCCGACGGTGGAAGTGAAGCCCAGCGCGACGGCGCGGTGCGCCACGGTCAAAGCATCCTCGGAATTTGCGACCCCTCCGCCAAGCACGGAATTAATGTTGATCTGAAATTCGGCGTGCTCCGCGAGCAACTTCAGTTTTTGGTCGAGGACCTTCAGGCTCTTCATGGAAACGTCGTCGGGGTTCACATTGTCGATGCTGATCTGCAGATACTCCAGCCCGGCGCGATTCAGCGCCTGGATGCGATCGGCCACAAGCAGATAGCCGTTGGTGATCAGCCCGGCCATGATGCCGTTCTTGCGGATGCGCGCGATGATCGCGTCCAGTTCGGGATGCAGCAATGGTTCGCCGCCGCTGATCGTAATGACGGAGGTGCCCATCTCGCCCAGGCGATCAATGCGCTGGAACATTTCTTCCAGCGGCACGGGCTTCGAGAAATCGTCAAACTCGTTGCAGTAGGTACAGGCGAGATTGCAGCGCCGTATCGGAATGATGTGCACCAGCACGGGATGGCGCGTGGAGACGAGGCCCTTTGCGAGCATGCGCAACTCGCGCAGTTTGCGGTGCGCCGCGAGCAGCTTTTTGCGAATTTTGGTGCGTGTTGTCACGGGTGCTGGAGATCAGGCTGCCGTCCAGGTCGAGCGCCTGATTGCGCCTGAATTATTATGCCATATTCGCGGCGGGGGTCCCCGGCAGATCGGCTGCGCGTGCTGAAATTGCGCTGCGCAGCGGCTGCCGTGCTCGAGGTCAGTCCGACCAGCCCTGCGGGACGCGATCCCAGCGATGCGCTTTCAGCCTTTGCAGCAGAGCCCTGGCGAGCGGCCCTGCATCGCTTACGGCGATGTTCTCTTTCACGTGCGCGAGCTTTCTCATTCCGATGATCGTGGTGCCGACGTCAGGATGGGAGAGAATAAAACGCAGCGACATCTCCGGCAGAGTCATGCCAGCGGGCACAATTTTCTTCAATCCGTCAACGCGCGCCAGAGTTTTCGTGAGGTTTGCCGGGCCAAAATATTTCGCGCGCCAGTCGTTCGCTGGGAACTTCGTCTCGCGCGTCATTTTTCCGCCCAGGCTTCCTTCGTCCAGTGGAACGCGCGCGATCACGCCGACATTCAATTCGCGACAAACTGGAAAGAGCTTGTCCTCCGGCGATTGGTCGAAAATGTTGTAGATCACTTGCACCGTATCCACCAGGCCCGTGCGCAGCGCCGCGATTCCATTTTCGGGCTGCCAGCGATTCAGGCTCAGGCCGAAGAAGCGAATCAGCTTGTCGCTTTTCAGTTTCTCGACGGTTTCGCGAAATTCCGGCTCCTCGGCCCAGCTGTCGTCCCAAACGTGGAACTGCAGGATGTCGATCGATTCCGTGCCGAGTTTTCCCAGGATTTTCCGGGCGTAACTCACCACATGCGCTGCGGGAAAGACTTCGCGATATTTGTATTCCGGCGTGGCGGGCCAGCGGCCATTCAGCGGCGGGATTTTCGAGGCGGCATAGAGGCGTTTGCCCTTGTTGCTTGCTAGTATTTTACCGAGCAGGCCGTCGCTCTTGCCTTCTCCGTAGGCCCAAGCGGTATCGAAGAAATTGCAGCCCTGGTCAATCGCCCATTGCATCGCCTGCAGCGATTCCTGATCTTCGGAACCGCTCCAGCCGCTCATGCCCCACAGTCCATGGGCGATGTCGCTCACATCGAAACCGGTGCGCCCCAGTTTGCGATATTTCATTTGATCTCCTCGTGATTGTTATACAACGAATCGCGGCGTCGCTACGGCTTCGCTGAAGATTGGAACGATTCCGGAGGATCGAGCGAGCACTGCTTCCAGAAAACGGTTTCGGTGATCGCGCCGTCCGCAAGCTGCTTCAGGCTGGAGATCGTGGCCGCGATTTGTCCGCCGTCGGCTGAATCGAATACGATCACCACGCCATCCACGGCAGCCGACGAAGATTTCAGTTCGCGATACGTTTTTTCGAACAGCGCTCTGGCAAAGGTGAGTTTTTCCCGGGCGGTGGAAGTGGCCGCAGGCGAAGCCGGCTCGATCCAGATCACACGAACTTTCTTGCTGGCCAGCGGTGGCCACTTGCCGCCGAAAGTGGTGGTCTCATCCTTGCTGATGTTGAAAAGCGTCGCGGCGGCGGGTGCCGGGTCGGCGCTCTCAGCGCCGCTGTCCTTGAATTCCGCAGGCAGATCCAGCTGCGCGCGGCGAATCCAGCCGCGAGAGGAGCCGGAGATCTGCACGTGCACCCAGGCGCCCTCCAGTTCGAGCACCTGGAACTCGTCTTCGGCATCGGCGGAAAAAAGCACCGTAGCGCCTTCAGCGGGTTTGGAGAAGATGTGCGTGCCAGCCTTCTTCACGGTTGCCAGGTCAGCCGGACGCACCTGATTGTGAAGAATGTCTTCAAAATTCTTAATATCTGCTGAAAGTTCCTGCCCCCGCTTTTCCACCGCTGCCCGCTGCAGCTTCAATGTCTCGAGGTCGGGACCCGATGGCGGAGGGGGCGCGGCAGCTTCCGCCGGGGCGCGCGGGGCACTTGAAAAATCTCCTGCTACGCCGCTCTTGTTTGACGACGATTCACCCAGATCCGAAGCAGTGGGATCGAGCCTGGTCTGCGGCCGCAAGCCTCCGCTACTGGCTGGGGGCGAAGAAGGCGAGCTGGGTTTAGCGGCCGGTGTGGCAGCGGGCGACCCGGCTGGCTTCGGGACGGAATTGGGGCCCAAAGCGTCCTGAATCCGGTCCAGGAAATCGTTCTCGATGTGACCATTCGAGACGAGCACGTGGTATCCGGAGCGCCCGGGCGTGGGATCGTTGTACCAAGCCGTGATTTTGGCGGTGGCGCGGACGGTGGCGCCGCCCGAAGGTGTGCTGACAACCTGAAATGTGCACTCGTAGTAGCCGCGTTCGAAGTGGTCGATCGGCAGGTCGCTCGCCTGGACGAAGCCCTCAACCGTGGGCAGGCGCCCGCTGGAACTGGGGCGAAGATTGCGCACTACGCGCTCAACGTCTGCAACAGCGGTCATGAATGTGCGTTCGTAGGGAACTGCAGGAACCGCCTGCCCAGAGATGTGCGCAGCCAGGAATGCCAGTGCCAGAAGCAGAGTTCCAAAATGGAACGTGGGCCGAAAGGTTTTCTTCACGGTAGGGGTTCCACCTGGTCGTGCCGAAGCCATCCGCGATGTCCGTCCACGGTTTCCACTCCGTACCAGTAGGGCGTGATGATCTCGATCAGTACGTCTGAATTTGCGGGCACCGACTGCAGCGTCGCGGCATGTTGGAAGGGAGCTGATTTCAGATTCGCCTGGGCTTTTACGCGCAATTCAGCTTGGTGCTGCAGCTCGTGCAGCCGCAGTTCCAGGCTCTGTACGGAGTTTTCCGCGTCTTTAAGCTTTGCCGCTTCCGCGTCGCGCTCTTTCACGTTGGATTGCGCCGCCAGTTGCAGCTGCCGGCGCTGCACCAAGTCCGCGGTCTGCCGTTCCTCACGCTGGAGGCGCACGATATGGCTTTGAATCTCCGCGAATTCGCTGGTTTCCACGGTAGTGTCTGAGGGATGGACTCTTTTCGAGCCGTCCTCGACGAATATGGCGTCAATTTGCAGATGGGTGCGATTCGGTGCCACGCCGAGAACGATGTAGCGCACAGAAATGGTTCCGATGTCTGCGCTGTTCTTGAAATGCAGCGGCGAGAGCGCCTTCGTGCGCACCTTATAGAATGCGTGGCCCGGGCCCGTCCACGGTCCATAATATGCGGAGCCCGTAGCAGCCTCTGCTTCGGTCAATTCGTCTTCCCGGGAATAGACCTGCGTGCCGTGCAGGATCGTGTCCTGCGTCACGATTTCCACCGCCTTCAGCACGTCGGCTTCGGAAGCTTTCAGGTCAATCGCAAAGCCCTCCGGCACATCTGTTGTTTTCTGGCCAGACCTAGATGGCGCAGCAGGGAACGCCTTCGCGGGCGCGCCGAGAACTCCCACGAGCGCAAAGAACGCAAAACCGCAGCAGAATAGCGCGTAAGTTCGTCGAATGCAGTCACCCAGCGCCCACCTGCGAACAGCGTCTTCCCCGGTGAGGCCCCACATCCGTGCCAGCTTGACGCTGCGCTGAAGCCTACAATTCACCCATTTCCTCCGCTACCCCACCCGTGTTCGCAGCGAGCGTGACTCGACCGCCGGTACCGGATCATCCAACTGTCGGCCGGAGTGGGGCCGAGCAGCGTGCCGGAAGACTGAACCGGGCAGAGAGCAAAATACACTAAAAGAGAGGCGGAGAACAAATTGTTAAGTTTTGTTAATTTTTATCTTGCATTCTTAATCCGCGCGGGGTAATTTCCTGGGCGTTTGGAGTGTTTGCGGCGTTAAGGCGATCGCCATGAAGCGAGAACCATGTTCTTCAAATGCGCGCATACAACGATCAACTCAGTCTTCATTTCACCAGCTGGCCTGCCGCGCGAGTCGCTCCCACTGCCTTACGCAGCACAGTTGCCAGTCACATCGAAGCGATCCCGCCAACCGCAACAGGAGGGTGTATGCCAACGAAGTTTCGTGAGGGTGCGAATCCAATGAATATAAAATGGTCGCGGTGGAAGACAATTTTGACCTGCGCATTTCTGGTGCTGGCGATCGTGCTGTGCGACGCGCGCGCAGCAAGTGCTCTACCCGCGGGCAAGGTGATAGCGCTCCCGATGTTCGCGCGCAAGTATGGCCTGCCGTGTTCGGCGTGTCATACCGCGTGGCCGGAGCTGAATAACTTCGGGCAGGTGTTCCGCGACAACGGCTATCAATTGATGAACGACCGCGACTCTCCGATTTGGCAGAATCCCTCCTACTTCCCGATATCGTTCCGCATCACCCCAAGCTGGCATCGTGAAACCACGACCAATCAGCAAGTCGATAGTGTCCCTGGAAACGGACTGGGAGACGGCATCGGCACGTTGACTCAGGCTGGATTCGACCTCTCGGGAATGGACCTGTGGTCGGGCGGAACGCTCTACAAGAACATTTCATTCATCCTGCTGCCGTCTTCCGATCCCACCGCAGTGTGGCACTTTGAGAGCGCTTTCATTCGTTTCGATAATCTATGGCACTCTCCGTGGCTGAACGTGAAGTTCGGCAGATTTGAACTCGACAACTTGATTTCGGAAAAGCGGTTTCTCTTCCTGTCCGCAAACGGCGGGCTCTACCAGATTTATCACTTCGATAATCCGGGCAGCAGCAACAACTTCGGCTACGGGGACAACCAGATCGGCGTTGAGTTGGCAGGGCACTCAGCGAATAGCTACACGCGTTATTCCGTCTCCGTGTTGAGCAGCAACGAAGGAGGGGTGAACTTCACGACTGACGTGGTGCCGGGGGGTACGCCCTCGAACCGGAGCTACGACGTCAACTTGGCGTTCAGTCAGGCCTTCAACGCCCCCGGGACTCCTGGCGAAAGCGGATTTGGCCTGGAGCGCGTCGGTGCGTTTGCCTACATCGGCCAGCGGCCGACCAACTACGAGACAGAACTCGGTGCGCAGCTGGTGGGCATCAATAACAAGCCGTTCTTTCGCATCGGCTTTGCGGGAGACTTGTCCTACAAGAACCTGGAGCTCATGCCCTTATTTATATACGGTCACGACAATCCGTACTTGGGCGCGGGCGTCCCTTCGACCGCGCCACTACCCCCGGGCGCGCAGGCTCCCACCTTTTACGGCGGCTTCCTGGAAGCGCACTATTACTTCAATCCTCAGAACGTGGCCTTGGCACGCTTCGAACAGATCAACGTCGGGCAGCAGGCGTTCACCAACACCAGCTTCGGCGGCAGCAATGGCAACATCACCGCGGTGTCGTTCGGATATCGCTGGTATCCCATCATGTTCAGCCGCGCGGGCGTGGCGCTGGACGGCGAATTCTCGCGCGTAAGAACGATCGGACAGGAGCCAGAAAGCGGTAATGGCACTGGGGTCGTCGGCAATCCCACCGGCGCCGTCTGGAGCAATAGCATCTATTTCGGCATTGATTTCGACTTTTAAGGGAGAGACCAGCAATGACACTCAAAAAATTCGCAGTGACATTCGCGCTGGGCTCGATGGCTCTGCTTACGGCCGGCGCAACGGTTAGCACGGCGCAATCCCACGTTAACTCACCTGATCCTTTGCTCGGTACGCCCAGCGTGGCGACCGAGACCAGCAACATTGATGGGATCACCGGGCACGCCGAATCCGGGAAGCATCTTTACCGGCGTTTCTGTATCGGCTGCCACGGACCCGATGGCAACGGCCAAGGTATGAACGCGCAATGGATTGATCCCAAGCCGCGGGACTTCACCGAAGCGACGTTCAAGTGCCGCTCGACACCCACCGGCACGCTGCCCACGGACGAGGATCTCTACAACGCCATCACGCGCGGATTCGTCACCACGAATATGCCGTCGTGGCGGCCGCTCAATCCCCAGCAGCGCGCCGATTTGGTCGCGTTCATCAAGACCTGGTCACCGCGCTGGGCCAAGGAAAAGCCGGGAGCCTCGCTGAATATTCCACCCGAGACGGCGATTACAATCGAGAGTATCCTGCACGGGCGCGAACTCTTCCAGAAGCTCGAATGCTGGAAGTGCCACGGCCCCGAAGGTCACGCGGACGGCCCGTCGGCTGCAACCCTGACGGACAGCAAGGGCAACCCCATCCTGCCCTTCAATTTTTCAACAGGCGAACGATTTATGTGCGGCGACTCGAACCGCGATCTGTACCGGATCTTCATGACCGGTCTCGATGGCTCGCCGATGCCTTCCTTTGCGGATGTAATCCAGCCGAACGACGCGTGGGACTTGGTACACTTCCTGCGCACCCTGCAGGTCGCTCTGCCGAACCAGGAATTGACACTCTGGCAAACCTACAAAGCTGCTCACGGAAAGGATCTGAAACCGATCGGTCCGGATTCCGCGGGCGGCGCACAGTAATTCTAGATAAGAAGGAGGGACTGATTCGATGCGTATGAAATTTTTTGCAGCACTGGCACTAACGGTAGCGATGGGCAGCGCACTGATGGTTTTTGCAACGCCGCCGCCGGCGGGCTCCGGGTCCATCACCGGTAAGGTGACGTACACCGGCACGCCGATGAAGATGAAACCCATCGACATGTCGAAGGAACCGTCGTGCGCAAAACAGCATGCGACTCCGATTACGACGGAAAACGTCGCGACCGGGCCCGGGAACACTTTGCAATGGGTGGTGGTTTACATCTCGGCGGGCGATGAAGGCACGACGACTGCGTCCCAGGGCGTGCGTTATGACCAGAAAGGGTGCCAGTATTTGCCCCACGTACTGACGATGCTGGCCGGCCAGCAGCTGCAGATTTATAACGACGATCAAACCTCCCACAACATCCATCCTTTGGCCAAGGTGAACCAGGAGTGGAACAAATCGCAGCCTCCCGGATCGCCTCCCATTGACACCAAGTGGGACAAGCCGGAATTCATCGCGGTGAAGTGCAATATCCATCCGTGGATGCACGGATACTTCGCGGTGCTGAAAACTTCTCACGTTTCGATTACAGGAGAGGATGGAACTTTCGATATCAAGGGGCTTCCTCCGGGGAAGTACACCGTAACCGCCTGGCAAGAGCAGTACGGCACAAAAACGCAGGACGTTACGGTTGGGGCCGGTGCCGCCACGGCGAATTTCGTTTTCACGGCGACACCGTACTGAGCTAGAACTGCCCGTGTTTCAGACAGCCGCACCCCTCGCATGCATGGGGGGTGCGGATATCCGAAGACCCGTTGGTTTTGAGCGCAGCGCATCGAGGCGAATAAATTATGGGCAGACTGTTTGCAGTGGTCGTTACCGTGATCACGCTCCTTTCGGTGTCGTTTTTCGTGATGCACACTTGGTGGATGCCGGTCGACATCTCCACGACTGGCCCGGCCATTGATCATCAGCTCGAGGAAACCATGACTGGCTCGGGGCTGCTGTTCTTGGGCGGGCAGTTGCTGCTGGGTCTTTTTGTCTGGCAGTCCAGCGATAAGAATCCAGCGCGAAAGATCAAGATATTCCCCGGTGGCGCCAACCCTCTCGTCGCGGCTGCGATCATTCTGGTGGGCATCGAAATTCTGACGCTCACCTTCGTGGGGTCCAAGGCCTGGGCCGCCGTCAACCTGGTGCCCGCCGCTGCGGATTCCTTGCATATTGACGTGCAGGCCGAGCAGTTCGCATTTTATTTTCGCTACGCGGGCCCGGACGGCCAGTTCGGCGGCCTGCATCCCGATAAAATTGACGATGGCAGCGGCAACTACTTCGGTTTGGATCCGGCAAACGATGTAGCGGCTCGCGACGACGTGGTGGTGGGTTCGCTGGTGATACCTGCGAATCGCCCGATTCTGCTTACCCTGCATTCCAAGGACGTAGGGCACTCTTTCTATGTCCCCGAGCTGCGGATCCAACAGGACTTTGTCCCCGGCATCGAGATTCCCGTGCACTTCACCGCGACGCAAACGGGCAAATTTGAAATCGTGTGCACGCAGCTGTGCGGGCTGGGCCACTACAACATGAAAGCGTACCTGCAAGTGATGTCCGAAGCCGATTACGAGCAGTGGTTGAAGGGTCAAGAAGGGCAATAAGCACAGCAGAAAATTCGGTCGTTCGCGCGTCCTCCTGCGCGAGGGGTCAAGTTGCTCTCTTCGAGGTCCACATATGCATGAGACATCCGCATCACACGCTGCGCACCAGCACACGGCGCCGACCAGCTTCATTCGCAAGCATGTCTTCAGCCTCGATCACAAGGTGATCGGAAAGCAGTACTACGACCTTGCGCTCGTCGCGGTGTTTATCGGGATGGGCCTCTCCTGGCTGATGCGTATTCACCTGGGCTGGCCAGCTTGGCCGATTCCGCTGCTGGATAAACTTTCAGCCGTTGGCGCTCCGGGCGGCGTGATGACGCCGGAGTACTATCTTTCGCTGATGACCATGCACGGCACCATCATGGTGTTTTTCGTGCTTACGAACGCACCCTTCTCCGCATTCGGGAATTACTTCCTGCCCATTCAAATCGGCGCGGAGGACATGGCTTTTCCACGATTCAACATGATGTCCTTCTGGACCATATTCGTAGCCTTCATCGTCATGATGGCGGCATTTTTCATTACGGACGGGCCGCCCATTGCCGGATGGACTTCCTATGCTCCGCTCAGCGCCGTGGGTGGCGACGCGGGTCCCGGTATGAGGCTGGGCCAGACCTTGTGGGCCGTCTCGATTGCGATCTTCTGCATTTCATCTCTTCTGGGCGCGCTCAACTTCATCGCCACCACCCTGGACCTGCGCACCAAGGGAATGTCGTTGGCGCGTATGCCTTTAAGTACATGGGCTTGGTTCGTAACCGCCGTGATCGCCTTGCTGGCCTTTGCCGCTCTGCTTCCCGCCACGATTCTTCTGATCCTGGATCGCACCGCCGGAACCAGTTTCTTCATTCCCGCAGGATTGGTGCTCAGCGACAAGCTGCAACCGCATTCCGGCGGTTCCCCGCTGTTGTGGCAGCACCTGTTCTGGTTCTTCGGCCACCCGGAAGTCTACATCGCGATTCTGCCTTCGATCGGAATCGTCTCTCACATCATCCCGGTATTCGCGCGCAAACCGCTCCTTGGCCCGCGAGCCGCTATTGGCTGCATCATGGCCACCGGCTTCTTGAGCTACATGGTGTGGGGACACCATATGTTCGTGAGCGGAATGAGTCCGTTCTCCGCGAACCTGTTTTCCGTCCCGACCTTGTTCATCACCATTCCGATGACCATCTTGACTCTCCTGCTGATCGGCTCGGTTTACGGAGCGAAGATGCGCTTCACGGCGGCTTCGCTGTTTTGCCTGGGATTTATTTCCGTGTTTATCAGCGGAGGCATCAGCGGCTTCTTCCTGGCGCAGCCCTCCATTGACATTTATCTGCACGCCACCTATTTCGTGGTGGCCCACTTTCACTTCGTGATGGCGGTAGCGTCGATATTCGGCGTGTTTGCGGGAACCTACTTCTGGTTCCCCAAGATGTTCGGCCGGATGATGAACGAAGGGCTGGGAAAATTGCACTTCTGGCTTACCTTCATCGGCGTGTACTGCGTCTTCATGCCGATGCATTATCTGGGACTGGCGGGCAACGTTCGGCGGTATTCAGCGTTCACGGACGACTATCTGATTCCGCTGATTCCCGTGCACAAATTCATCACCGTGGCAGCGCTTCTGACCGGTGCCGCGCAATTCATCTTCTTGTTCAACCTGATCTGGAGCCGCTTCAAGGGTCCCATCGCGTCCGAGAATCCCTGGGAAGCGACTTCGCTTGAATGGTCAACCACTTCGCCTCCTCCGTTTGACAATTTTGGCGGTCGGCACATGGTGGTGTACCACGGTGCGGACGAATACGGAGTCCAGAGCAGCGACGGCAAAGACTACATCATGCAGACGTCGCCTGAAAAGGTTGCGGCGCGTTAACGAGGGCAACCAACGATGGCTACTACAACCCTACCTCCGGGCGCCGACATTGCCCTAGACGATCACGGTTCTGGCGGACCGCCAGAAATTGCTCCTCGTCCGGGACATGTGACTGGGTCGGGCTCGCACGCCCAGAAATCCGAGACTGGGATGTGGGTGGCTGTTTCGGCCATCGGGATGTCTTTTGCGGCGTTCACCAGCGCGATGATCGTGCGGCAGGATTCATCCACCGATTGGCAACACTTTCAGTTGCCGCACGTGCTGTACCTGAATACGCTGATTCTACTCGGGAGCAGCGTGACGCTGGAACTGTCGCGCCAGCGCATCGGGGCGATTCAGGGCGCCGCGCGGCATGCATCCGCGTCCGCGAAGAATTTGTTGGCCAACGGGATCTACTGGTTGTACCTCACCGCTGCCCTGGGACTGATTTTCGTTCTCGGCCAGATCCTGGCCTGGCGGGATCTGGCGGCCCAGGGACTGTTCCTTGCGACGAATCCGAGTTCTTCCTTCTTCTACGTTTTCACGGCTTTGCACGCCGTGCATTTGCTGGGCGGAATGGGCGGCCTGTTCTATGTGCTGCGGAAGCTCGTGCGCAGCGGCGGCGCCGCCGAAACCAGCGGGCTAAGCGCATTTTCGATCTACTGGCACTTCATGGATTTGCTGTGGGTGTACCTGCTATTGCTTCTCGCGATCCGCGTGTAGCTGGGAATTAGAGGAGGGGCTGTGAGCGAATCGGAAATCACCTTAGATGCGGGGCACGCGGCGGTGCTGGAGCCCTCGCCTTACGCCGTTCAGTCGAAAAAACTGACGATGTGGCTGTTCATCATTTCAGACGCGGTAACCTTTGGAGCGATCCTGTTCGGTTACGCCTACCTGCGAATCGGAACGCCGAACTGGTCCACTCCGTTTCACTTTTCGCCGAACATTGTCAATGGCTTGATCATGACGTTTGTGCTGCTCAGCAGCAGCTTGACCATGCTGGCTGCTGACGCTGCCGCGAAACAGGGACGCAAATCGTCCTGCCTGCAATGGCTGGGAGCCACCGTGGTGCTGGGAATCGTTTTTGCGACGCTCCACCTTCGCGAATGGTTCCACATGTTCGATGAGGGATGGAGCCTGTCCAAAAACCCGCTGGGGGGATCGGTACAGTTTGGCGCTACCTTTTTCAGCATCACCGGCCTGCATCTTATGCACGTGATTTCCGGAATCATCGCGCTGATTGTGATCGCCATCGGCTACAACACCGAGTGGCTGGACGCCGGACACGTCGAAACTACCGGCCTGTACTGGCACTTTGTGGATTTGGTGTGGATGTTCGTGTTTCCACTGCTGTATCTGATGAACGTGGCCCGCTGAATCGGGTCCGCTGAAAAACAGGGAGGCGCTGCCGTGACGGAAACGAATCACGAACCCGGTATGAAGGAGTACATCGCCATCTGGGTTGGCTTGCTGTGCATCGTCGGCATCGAAACTTTTCTTACCTCGATGAATTTGTCCACCCATGGACTGCTGGCGGCGTTGCTGATCCTGGCATTTATCGAAGCCGGAATCGCGCTGCTGTATTTCATGCACCTGAAATACGAAAAGCCCAATCTGTTTTGGTCGCTCGTGCCCGCGGTAATCTTCGTGCTGTTCATGATGAATCACATCTGGCCCGATGCCTATCGCATGGTGAATTTGCGGGTGCCGATTCAGTAGTTCGCCGTTCCCGTTGCCTAGCGGTGGCGCGGCGGTTCGAAGCAAAGTATGATTCGTGAGGATGACGCGTTTCCAGGGGAGCTTGATCGCCATGAGCGGAACGAAACGTGGAATTGCCGGATTCCTGGGGTGCGCGGCAGCTGCGCTCGCCGTCCTTGCAAGTCCCGCTGCGCTCTACGCGCAGAGCTGCGCGATGTGCTATCAAAGCGCGGCTGCTTCCGGCCCGCGTTCGATTCACGCTCTGAAGGTCGGCATCCTCATTCTCATGTTTCCGCCGCTGCTGATCACCGCTGGCGTCGTTTACCTCGCCTATCGGAAACGCGATCAGTTCAACCAGAACTCATAATCAGCGAAGCTTGCAATTTGCCGCGGCTCAGTAAGATCGCAGCAGCCTCACGCAGAACCGAGCGAACTGTAAGCCTTCGCAATTTGCGCCGCCACGCGCGCATTGTGTACGAGCAATGCAATATTCGTTTGCAGAGTCTTGCCCCCACTCGCTTTCGCCAAATAATCCAGCAGATACGGCGTGACGGCCTTCCCGCGAATCTCCGCGGCGGCAGCCGATTGCAACGCCTGCGCGATCCACCCATCCACTTCCTGCTTCCCCAGCGCGCTGGCTGACGGCGGCGGATTGCAGAACACAATTCCTGACATCAATCCCAACTGCCAGTGCAGCTGCATCCAGAGCGCGGCTTCGGCGGGGGTGTCGACGCGAGACTGCAAAGGCAGACCGCTGTCCTCCGCGTAAAAAGCCGGAAACTTGTTGGTGCGATAGCCCGCGACTGGCACGCCAAGGGTTTCAAGCACCTCCAGCGTGCGCGGAAGATCGAGAATGGCCTTCGCCCCGGCGCAAACCACGGCCACAGGAGTTCGCGCGAGCTCCGGCAAGTCCGCTGAAATGTCGAAGCTCCGCTCCGCTCCGCGATGCACGCCGCCGATCCCGCCGGTCGCGAAAACGCGGATTCCCGCACGCTCAGCAATCAGCATCGTCGCGGCGACCGTCGTGGCTCCGGTTACGCGTGCGGCTAGCGCGGCGGCGAGGTCCGCGCGACTGACCTTGGCGATTCCGCCGCTTGCGGCAAATGCTGCGAGCTGCTCGGAGGAAAGCCCCGCCACCAGACGCCCATCCAGAATGGCAATCGTTGCGGGTATGGCGCCCTCTTCTCGCACAGCCGCTTCCATTGCGCGCGCCGTCTGCAGATTTTGCGGCCGCGGCAGGCCGTGCGCGATTACCGTGGATTCCAGCGCCACCACGGGCTGCCCAGCCTGCAAAGCGAGAGCGACGTCTTCGCGAATCACGAGTACGTTATCCAACCAAGCCTCCGAGTCCTGTTGGTCTTATCACAAAACGCCGCGCAGGGCGAAGTTCACGCGAAGAACTTTCTCCGCCGTGCTAGCATTTCGACTCCATGCGCCGCGAATCCATCCGCCAGCCCCGCATCATCGTGCTCGGAGACATCAGCGTAGACATCATGGGCCGCGTGAAAGCCTGGCCCGAACCCGGAGAAGATTGCCTGGCGCAAAAATTGGAGATTCGCTGTGGAGGAGTCGGCGCCAATTGCGCGCTGGGATTGACGCGTTGGGGCGCGGCAGCGCAACTGGTGGGCTGCGTCGGGCAGGATATTTTCAGTGACTATGTCCTCAAAGTGCTCGAAGAAAACAAGGTAGACGTTCGCTGCGTCGAACGAACCGGCGCTGCGATGACCGGAATGTTTTACATCAACGTCACGCCCGACGGCGAGCGCACGTTTTTCGGAGGACGCGGCGCGAATGCCGAGCTGCGACTGCCTCCGCACAAAGCCGGACGGACGATGGGCGCAGTCGCGGCGCACCTAGCGGGCCATAGCTTTCTCGATCGCGGCTCGGCACAAGTCGCCAAACACTTGAGCAAAGCCATCCACGCGCGCGGAGGCTGGGTTTCGCTCGACGTCGGCATGGAACCGAGCAAATCGATTCCGCAGAAAATTTTGCAAATGGCCCGCCGCGTGGATATTCTGCTGGTCAGCCTCGACGAAGCCGCTGCGCTCACCGGCACGCGCGATCCTTTTCGCGCGCTCGCAAGCCTGCGCAAAGCCGGCGCGCGCGAGGTGGTGCTGAAAGTTGGCCGCCGCGGCTGCCTGATCAGCGAAAGCGGCCGCCCGCTGCTGGTCCCGTCTTTCGTCGTTCGCGCGGTAGATTCCACCGGTGCGGGAGACGCGTTCGTCGCCGCATTTGTGCAAGCGCGTCTGCGCGGCTGGCCGACGATCGAAGGCGCGATCGCCGCGAATGCCGCGGGCGCGCTGGCCACCACGGTCGTCGGTGCCGGCCAGAATCTGCCGGGCCAGCGCGAAGTTACAGCGCTGCTGAGCGCGCAACGGCTAAAAGGAAAGTGGGATGAAGTGCGCAAGCGCGTACTAGCGCGACTGCAACCAAGCCGCTCGCTGCGAAGAAGGAGTAGCAAATGACGCGAACACCCGAGAACACGCCGCCCCCGGAATGGAAAAAAGAAATGGATCGGCAAAGATTACGCTCGCTCGCGGATCTTTTCCCCGCGCCGAAGCCGGTGATCGGCATGGTCCATCTGTGGCCGCTCCCAGGAGCGCCCGGCTACAACGGATACGGCATGCAAGGAATCATGGACCACGCGCTACGCGACGCCGAAGCGCTGCTGCAGGGCGGCGTGGACGGTTTGATGGTCGAAAATATGTGGGACCTGCCGTACTACGTTGGTAAGGAAGTGAAGCCGGAAGCGATGACCGCGCACGCCGTCGCCGCCGCGGAAGTCGTGAAAAATTCGCCCGTACCCGTCGGCATCAACGTGATTCACAACGGTGGCGTCGTATGCCTGTCGATCGCTCTCGCCGCCAACGCGCGCTTCATACGCGTCTGTATTCTCACCGGTGCGCGCGTGTGGGACACTGGAGAATTCGATCATGGATGCGCCGCCGAGCTGCTGCGCAAACGCAAGGAACTCGCCGCCGGCGATATTCATATTTTCGCCGACGTGGACAAGAAACACTCCGTCCCGTTTCCCGGCATCGATCTGGCGACGCACATCCAGTGGACCGAGTTCTACGGCGCGGACGCGTTGATCGTTTCTGGAAAATTCACGGGCAGCGCGCCGGACGTCGAGAAAGTCCGCGAAGCAAAACGCCTCGCGACGCGCCCCATCCTGATCGGCAGCGGCGGCAGCGCCGAGAACGCAGCCGCCCTTTTGCAGTACGCCGATGGAATCATCGTGGGAACGAGCCTGAAGAAAGATGGCGTGATGGAAAATGCCGTAGACGTACATCGCGTCAAGGCGCTGATGGACCGAGTGCAAGCCGAGCGCGAGCGCGCCGCGGCGCCGGCATCTTGAAGCTCGAGCGCGAAGCCCCATGCAACGCGCTCTGGAGATAAAATGTATGGGTTAACGAAGCGTTGCTACCGCATCATCCCATCGCCTTCCTATCTCACGCGGCGAATGCGGCAGAGCAGACAGCCTGCTCATTCAAAATCGGAGGAAAAGTGCCAGTACCGGCAACCAGAAGCTACCAGATTGCAGTGATCCCGGGTGATGGGATCGGAACCGAGGTTGTGCCGCAGGGTATTCGTGTGCTGGAAGCTGCCGCCAAGCGCTTCGGATTTTCCTGTACGTGGCGGAATTTCGATTGGAGCTGCGAAGTCTATCGCCGCACGGGCCGCATGATGCCGGAAAACGGCCTGGATCAGTTGCGCCCCTTCGCTGCAATTTTTCTGGGCGCGGTCGGACATCCCGACGTCCCCGACCACATTTCGCTCTGGGGGCTGCTGATCCCCATTCGCCGCCGTTTCCGCCAGTACGTAAACCTCCGGCCCGTGCTATTGCTCGAGGGTTTGGATTCGCCGCTGAAAAATGTCCGGCCCGGCCAGATTGATATGGTGATCGTCCGCGAAAACAACGAAGGCGAATATTCGGAAATCGGCGGCAGGCTATACGCGGGCACGGACGACGAGCTGGCGATGCAGCAGTCCATCTTCACCCGCCGCGGCGTGGACCGCGTCCTGCGCTATGCGTTTCGCCTGGCCAGAACGCGCAAATCGCACGTAACTTCCGCCACGAAATCGAACGGCATCATTCACACCATGCCGTACTGGGACGAACGCTTTCACGTGATCGCGCAGGAATTTCCCGACGTCCGCACCGATCAATATCACATCGATATTTTGAGCGCCCACTTTGTGCGCCATCCGGAATGGTTCGACGTGGTGGTCGGCTCCAATCTTTTCGGCGATATACTCTCGGATCTCGGCCCGGCCGTAGTGGGCTCGATCGGCATCGCGCCCTCGGCGAATCTGAATCCGGAGCGCGAATTTCCATCCATGTTCGAGCCGGTGCACGGTTCGGCGCCGGACATTGCGGGGCAAGGCGTCGCCAACCCGATCGGGCAAATCTGGTCGGGCGCGATGATGTTGCGGCACCTCGGCGAAGAGGAGGCTGCGAAGGCTGTCGAGCAGGCTATTGCGCAGGTGCTGGCAAGCGCGCAGGTGCGCACGCCCGATATCGGCGGCAAATCCACCACCGGCGACATGGGTGAAGCCATCGAGCGCGAAGTCCTGGCAGCGCACAAACAAAACGCCTGACGATTTAGGAACAGCATCCGCCGTGTTAAAATGCGCCCGTGGGGCTGTAGCTCAGTTGGATAGAGCGACGCACTCCTAACGCGTAGGTCGTCGGTTCAATTCCGACCAGCCCCACCACGTTTTGTTTCTCGCCACTCGATTTATTTACCGCAGAAGTCTTACGCAAGGCAGGATTCGGCTTCACGAACTTCACGGCTTCCTGTTTTTCGACGCGCGTTTCAAATCTTCGACGGCAGGAAAAGATGCGGGCGCCGTCAGCGCCAATTCCGGCGGATTTTTCCCCTGTTGCGTCGCGGCCACCAGCATCTCCAGCGCCAGCTTCGTATTCGGCGGGACCACCACGGTAGCCGCCAGCAAACCGCTGCGCACATATTGTTGTCCGGTAGCGATCAAGCCATCGCAACCCGTGAACGGAACGCCCAGCCACTTTTCTCGCGCAGCTTCGTCGGAACTTTCCCGCATCGCTTTACGCGCGCCCATGGCCATCGAATCGTCCTGCGCGCCCACCAGATCCACGAACTGCTTCACGGACGTGGACAAGCGCATCCACGAACTCACCGCCTTGTAAGCGCTTTCCTCGGTCCACTGGCCTTTCAGCGTATTGATTTTGATGTTGGCAGGCTTGGTCTGTTGCATTCCGGTAGTGCGTTCTTTCGCGGCGGAGTTTTCTGAGGGACCCTGAATGTAGAGAACCGATCCTCCGCTGGGAAGCAGCGCCGCGAATTGCTGTCCCTGAATCCGCCCGATCTCCAGATGATCGGAGCTCACCGCGAAAGCGGGCGCGCGCCCGGAGCGGCGCAGTTCGGGCAGGTATTCCGCGTTGCGATTCAGCACCACCCAGCCAATTCCTGCCCCGGCAGCCGCGCGAGCCACCTGCGGCAACGCGGTCGCTCCCAGTGGTTCGAAAAGTATGGCATCAGGCCGCGCCCCCGCCGGCGCTTGAATCGCTTGCAAGATCTGATCGCTCTGCTTGATCGCATCGTTGGCCGCGTACACCACGCGCAGGTCAAAACCCAGCCGTGTCGCCGTTTCCTTCGCGGCTGTGGCTTGTTCCTGCTGATAATCGTTGTCGTCGGTGGGCAGTGAAAGCAGGTAGGTCAGCTTGGGCATGGGTCGCCTTGGGTCCTTAATTCGTCCGTCCCGGAAAGAGTACATGGAAAACACCGGAGGGTGTTCAGCGAAGTCGTGGCGGAGTGCCGTGTCGTGACATGCTCGCACACGCCCGCGCGCGAGACGAATCGCGCCGAGTGCGCCCGCAACGGCCTAATTGAATCGCACGTATTCGAAATTCAGGGGCTGGCGATTAACGCCGCGAATCGGCGGCGCGATCCAATTGGCGAATTTCCCGGGTTCGATCACGCGCCCCGTCATCAGCGATTGCACGAATTTGTGATCTTCTGGACTGGGCATCCATTTATATCGATTGTTGTCCCACGCTTCTTTCGTTAGCACCTCGCCTTCGGGACTAATGAAATGCCCGGCGAAATTGCCGATCGCGCGATGGAACCCCTTGTGCGGCAGTGTCAAGCGGAAGGAAAGTCCAGCCTGCTCGATGATGTTGTTCCAGCGGTCCACGCCGCCTTGAATTTCCGCGATGTAGTCGTCACGCAGCCGTTCATTCAGCGCCGTCAATGCGGAAACGTGCCGCGTGATGATTTTGTTGCCGGAAACTTCCAGCACGGGATATTCCGCATTCTGCAGAACGTGGTCGTCCTCGATTTTGGTCTCCTCGTAACGCCCCTTCAGCCCGGTGGTGTAGTAGCTGGCGGCGTTGGAGGAAGCGTCGGAACCAAAGAGGTCAATCGTGACGCTGAAATGGAAATTCAAATATTTTTGCATCGTCGGCAAGTCAATCACGCCGAGCGCGCGCACGTCGCTGGCATTTTCAACCTTGTGTTCCTTCATCACTTCGCAGGTGCGCTGCAACATGCGGCTGATCCCCGTCTCGCCGACGAACATATGGTGGGCTTCCTCGGTGAGCATGAACCGGCAGGTCCGCGCCAGGGGATCGAAGCCGGATTCGGCCAGTGCGCACAGCTGGAATTTTCCGTCGCGGTCGGTGAAGAAGGTGAACATATAAAACGCCAGCCAATCCGGCGTGGGCTCGTTGAACGCGCCCAGAATGCGCGGATTGTCCGCATCGCCCGAGCGACGTTCCAGCAGCGCTTCGGCTTCCTCGCGTCCATCGCGGCCGAAATAGCGGTGCAGCAAATACACCATGGCCCAGAGGTGCCGCCCCTCTTCCACATTCACCTGAAAAATATTTCGCAGATCGTATAAAGACGGGCAGCACATTCCCAGCAGCCGCTGCTGTTCCACCGATGCCGGCTCCGTATCGCCCTGCGTGACGATCACCCGCCGCAAAGTGGAGCGATATTCGCCGGGAACTTCCTGCCACGCCGGCTGGCCTTTGTGCACGCCGAAATTTACCTGGCGCGCCGCATCGCGCGGCTGCAGAAAAATTCCCCAGCGATATTCTGGCATGCGCACGTAGCCAAATTGCGCCCAGCCGTCAGGCTCGACGCTCGTTGCGGTGCGCAGATACACTTCGAGGGCGTGGCTTTCGCTCGGGCCCATGTCGTACCACCAGTTCATGTAAGCCGGCTGCCAGTGTTCCAACGCGCGCTGCAGCACGCGGTCCCTGCCCAAGTCCACGTTATTCGGGATTTTTTCCGTGTAATCGATCATGACGATCTCCTAAAAATGAAAAATGGCAAATACTCGCGTAGCCGCGAATGAGCTTCACACTCGCTCCCAATTAAATTTCACCGGCGCGCCCGTGCCGTAAATCTTCAGCGCGCCGCTTTCACCAACGGCGTTCGGACGAATGAAAATCCAGTTTTGCCACGCGGACAGCCTGCCAAAAATGCGCGTCTCCGTGGTTTCCGTCGCGCCAAAGCGCAGATTCGCTTCCAGCCCCGTCAGCGCATCCGGCGAGAGCGCGATTCTGGATTCGATCGCCTGCCGCACCTCATCTTGCCAATCCAGATCGTCGGGCGCGGCGGTCACCAGGCCGAGCTCCACCGCGTCCTTCACCTGCAACGCTCGTCCCATCTGCTTGTGCAGAGTTGCCATTCGCGTCGCATCCTGGTAAAAGCGCGCCGCCAAACGCGAAAGGTGATTCACCATCGGCAGCGGCCCGAAATTCATTTCCGAAAGCGCCATCGTCGCGCGCGCTTCGCCTTCCTGCGTGTCCAGCATGTAAACGCGATCCGCCGCCAGTGCCAGCTCCAGCAAAGCCCCGGCAAAACAGGAATTGGGCTCGACCAGCGCATAGATCGAACGTGAGGAAACATCCAGCCGTGCGAACGTGCGCCGCATCATGCCCAGGACCTCGCGCACAAACCAGTGGTTCTGATTGTTGAGAATGAATTTGTCAAAAGCCAGAACCGCATCGGGAATTCCGGCGGCTTTCACAATCCACAAACCAAGTTCCGGCTCGCTGGTGCGCAAGCCGAGAATCGCGTCGTCCAGTTCACGAGCCATTTGCAGCGGCCACCAGCGAGCCCCTGCAGCCAGCGCGCTCTCGAGGGTAGGCGCCGCCGCGGATTGCGGGGCGCGGACGGTCAAAGTCACGGTGCGCGATTCGCGGTTCACCTGCGCGTCCACAAATTCATAATGCCGCCCGGTGTCGTCGATGGTTCGCTGCAGTGGCGTGAGAGCCACGCCTTGCGCGCTCGCGGGACGGTCGCTGCGTTTCGCCAATTCGAGCGCGCGCTGCTTCGCGTACTCCGCGAATTGCTGCGTTTTCACCACGTCGTCCACCAGTCCCCAATCCTTCGCGCGCTGGCCCTTCACTCCATCCGCCGTGGTACAGAAAATATCAGCATGGTCACGGCGCACGCGGCGCTTGTCGGTGACGCGCGTGAGGCCGCCGGTACCGGGTAGAACACCCAGCAAGGGAACTTCGGGGAGGCTCACGGCGGAGGAACGATCGTCCACCAGAATAATTTCATCGCACGCCAGTGCCAGCTCGTAGCCGCCTCCGGCCGTGGTCCCGTTCAGCGCGGCAAGAAATTTCACCCCTGAGTGCGCGCTGGAATCCTCGATGCCATTGCGCGTTTCGTTCGTGAACTTGCAGAAATTCACTTTCCAGGCGTGTGAGGACAAGCCCAGCATATAGATGTTGGCGCCGGAGCAGAACACGCGGTTCTTCGCGCTGGTGAGCACCACAGAGTGAATCTCCGGATGCTCGAAGCGGATTCTCTGCAGCACATCGTGCAGCTCGATATCCACGCCCAGATCGTAGGAATTCAGCTTGAGCTTGTAGCCAGGACGCAAGCCGCCGTCCTCGTTCACGTCCATCGTCAGCGTGGCCACCGGGCCTTCATAGGCCACACGCCAATGCTTGTATTTTGCCGGCTCGGTCTGATAATCCACCGGCGCGGCTTTAATTTCTGAATCTTGCGCTGCGGTCACGTCCACGCCTGCCTCCTACCCGATTGCGGATTGCAATGCTTGCTTCAGTTTCAGAAAACTTTGCTCGACCGATTCGTCCGAAGTGTCCAGGTGCAGATCGGCCTTGCGGTAAAACGGTTCGCGCGCTTCCAGAATCCGGCGCAAGTCCTGCATTGCTTCATCGTTCTCGGCCATCGCGCGAAAATCGCCCTGCGCCATCACCCGCGCCATGTAGTCTTCCGGATTCGCTTTCACCCACACCGTGAAACAGCTTCCGAGCAGCCGGTCGTAGGTCTGCTTTTCGGAGACGACGCCTCCGCCGACGGAAAGAACCGCGCGCGGGTAATCGCGCAGGATGCGCTCGAGCACGCGCTGTTCGATCCGGCGATACCCGCTTTGCCCGTAAAGCGAGAAAATTTCTGACAAATCCATCCCGGCTTCTTTGGCGATCTCGCGGTCCAGTTCGATGAAAGACGCCTCCACCGCTTGCGCCAGCCTCACTCCCAGAGTTGATTTCCCCGCTCCGCGCAGCCCAATCAATGCGATGCGCGCATGCCGGTCTTTCGCTGACGCGCCGAATTCCTGCACGAGGCGCTCCACAACGGCACTGAGTTGCTGAGCAGGAAGACGATCCAGGATGCTTTGCATCGAACGCCGCGCGTCGGAGTCGGGTCCTTCGGCGGTAAACAGGTCGGCCAGCGAGACATGCAGAGCGGTCGCGATGCGCCGCAGCAGAACGACCGAGACATTGCCGTCACCCAGTTCTAGCTGCGCCAAATGCCGCTCGGAGACGTCCGACTCCCGCGCCACCATCTTACGCGTCATGCCCCGGCGGCTGCGCAGCTCGCGGACCCTCATCCCCAGCAGGCGCAGGAAATCCTCGTCACTGGGATGCGCAGGAAGGGAAGGCAGGACCGCGCCGGACTGCGTCTCTTGGGTCATATAAAAAACACTCGCCTGACATGCACTATAATACATGCAACGAACGCTAAGTCAAACATTTCGCTCCAGAACAGGTCAAAGTCCGAAAGCCTCCGGCCGCGATCAAAGTATCAGTTAACTGCACATACTAAATATCTTAGCTGAATACAAACCTCTGTTTAGGCGCGGAGGGCCTGGTTTCTACATGCAACATACTGCCAATCGAATTGTCGGCTGCCTCGTCGCGTAAATGCCCGTCCGCGCAAGGGAATCGGCGGAGAAATGGTACGAACGGGCCATCGCCGCCACCTATGCCCATCGTGCTAAAGTTAGTCATGCGCGTCAGATGCCTCCATTGCGCCGCCCAAGTAGAACTCGACGACCGCCGCGTCAAAGGCCGCAAAATGGCCCAAATTCGCTGCTGGATGTGTGCGCAGAGCTCGGTTGTCGACCTGGTCCCTCCGGACCTGAAATCCTCAACGATTGCCACCGACGCGCTCGCGCCGCAGGATCGTCCCTCCGCCGCCACGCGCCTCGAGCAATCCGACAGTGCCAGGGTCGCGACGCTGGACCTACCGCCGGGAAAATCAATCGCGATTTCGGTGGTTGCGGGACCTTCGCAGGGTCTGGAGCGCGGGTTAACCATGCCCTTGGTGACCATCGGACGGTTGCGCGGGGGAGCCGATTTCGAACTTGACGACCAAATGATTTCGCGACTGCACTGCGCCGTAGAAGTAAAGAACGACGCAGTTTACCTGCGCGACCTCCGCTCGACCAACGGCACCTACGTAGCCGATAAGCGCGTCCTTGCCACACAGATCGATGATGCCACCGAGTTCCGAATTGGAACTTCCACCTTGCGCGTCAGCATCCGCTCCCACCAATAGTCCTCCGGGCGTTGAAAGTTTAGCCCTGTGTCGCGCCACGCACTGCGGTATGCTCTTTGCCTATAAATCTAAAGCCGGTTAGAGCCGCATGCGCTCGTTTTGCCGGTGGTCAAATCCGCGGGGGAGCAGGTGAGTGGTGCAAAGCGCGATCGCAAAATCGGCATGGGCAGCAACATCAGCAGACGCGATTTCCTCAACGGCTTCGGCATCGCAGTAGGCGGATCCTTAATACTTCCCGACGCGAAATGGTTCGAACGCTTTGGCCTTCCGCAATCGCCCCTGTCTCCTGATCAGTCCGCCGCCTACTATCCCCCCGCGCTCGCCGGCATGCGCGGCACAACCGACGCGGTGATGGAAGCAGGCCACGCCCTGCGCGACGGCAACACCTGGAACACGCCCGCCCCCGATTCCGAGTCGTACGACCTGATCGTCGTAGGCGGCGGCATCAGCGGCCTTTCCGCGGCATATTTCTTCCGCAAGCTCGCCGGAGCGAAAGCCAGGATTCTGATCCTGGAAAATCACGACGATTTCGGCGGTCATGCGCGGCGCAACGAGTTTCAGACCAGCCAGCGCATGATCCTCGGCTACGGCGGCACGCAATCCATCGCCGGCCCGAAAATTTACAGCAAGCAGTCCAAGCAGCTCTTCGCGGAGCTGGGCATCGATGTCGAGCGGTTCTACCAGTATTACGACCGGAATTTCGAGAAATCGCATGGCCTCGAGCGCAGCACGTTTTTCGACAAGAAAACATTCGGCGAAGACAAGCTCGTCACCGGCACCGGTCAACCTAGCTGGCCGGCATTTCTCGCGAAGACGCCACTGGTCCCGCAAGTTCAGAAAGATCTGGCGCGCCTGCACACGGAAAAAGTTGACTATCTGCCCGGTCTGTCTTCCTGGGACAAGAAAGTCCTCCTCGCAAAAACCAGTTACAAAGATTATCTGCTGCACTATGTGAAGATCAGCCCGGAAGCGATTCCATTTCTGCAGACGGAGACCTACGGCCTCTACGGCGTCGGCATTGACGCAGTTCCAGCCGGCGATCTCGCCGGCCTCGGCTATCCCGGATTTGCTGGCATGGATCTTTCCGGCCCGCCGGGACCCGGCCTCGGCGCCGAAATCACCAAGCAGGATGAAGACGAGCCATACATTTTTCATTTTCCCGATGGCAACGCTTCCGTCGCGCGCTTGCTGGTGCGTTCGCTGATACCAGCGTCGGCGCCGGGCCACACGATGGAAGATATCGTCACCGCCAAGCTCGATTACGCGACGCTCGATGATCCCGCCTCTCCCGTGCGGGTACGGCTGAACAGCACCGTAATCCTCGCGCGCAATATCGGCGACCCCGCCGCCCCGAAAGAAGTCGAAATCACGTATGTGCGCGACGGCCGCGCCCGCAGTGTGCGCGGCGCCACCTGCGTCCTGGCGTGCTGGAACATGGTGATTCCATACCTCTGTCCGGAGCTTCCGGACCAGCAAAAGGACGCGCTGGCCTACGGCGTGAAAATTCCGCTGGTCTACAGCAACGTACTGATCCGCAATTGGCAATCGTTCAAAAAACGAGGAGTGAGCGCGGTACGCTGCCCGGGAAGTTATTTCGAAACCGTGACGCTGGATTTCCCAGTCAGCATGGGAGATTACCACTACCCAACCAATCCCGCCGAGCCTTGCGTCCTGCACCTCGAAAGAGTTCCGTGCAAAGCTGGTTTGCCTGCGCGCGAACAGCAAAAGGCCGGCCGCCGCGAGCTTCTGAACACCAGCTTCGCGACGTTCGAGCGAAATATTCGCGAGCAGCTCGGCGCGATGCTCGGTCCCGGAGGTTTCGATCCGGCCGCGGATATTCAGGCCATCACGGTAAATCGCTGGCCGCATGGCTACGCCTACGAATACAATTCCTTGTACGATCCTGATTGGCCGGAGGATCAGCAGCCCTGCGTCATCGGCCGCCAGCCCTTTGGGCGCATCTCAATTGCAAATTCCGATGCGGAGGCCTTTGCCTACACCAACGCAGCCATCGATCAGGCTTATCGCGCGGTCAACGAGGTCGCGCGGTTCCATCATGCCGCAGGCGCGTCAAGCGGCCGCCCGTAAGGTGATATATTCATGAAGAAATAAAGCGCCGCGCATTCATCGGCCGGCGCTGCGCCGGGATTGGAACCACTTGAGCGAAAAACAAACAGTCCGCCTGCTCGATCCCCTATTCACCACGGATTCCATGCGTGAAATCTTCTCGGATCGTCGCCGGTTGCAGGGCATGCTCGATTTTGAAGCCGCGCTGGCGCGAGCACTGGCGCGCGCGGGTGTCGCTCCCGATGCTTCGGTCGCGCCCATCGTCGCGCAATGCACAGCGGATCGATTTGCGATGGATGTGCTGGCCCGCGAAGCAGCCCTCGCCGGAAATTTAGCGATTCCGCTGGTGAAGGCGCTCACCGCGGCCGTCGCGAAATCCGACGCGCAAGCTGCCGGCTTCGTTCACTGGGGCGCCACCAGTCAGGACGCGATTGATACCGGCCTCGTCCTGCAATTGCGCGAAGCTCTCGATTTGCTGCAGCGCGAACTTGCGCAATTTTCGAGCCCACTTGCGCGCGTCGCCGAAAAGCATCAATCCACGCTGCTCGCCGGCCGCACATGGCTGCAACAAGCCAGCCCCGTGACGCTTGGCCTGAAAGTCGCCGGCTGGCTGGACGCAATTCATCGCCACCAGGCGCGACTCGCAAACGCGCGCAGGGAAGTTTCGACACTGCAATTCGGCGGCGCGGTTGGCACTCTCGCCGCACTCGGCGACAAAAGCCCGGCCGTGGCCGCCGCACTGGCTTCCGAATTGAAATTGCAGCTACCCAGCATTCCCTGGCACACGCATCGCGACCGTTTCGCGGAAGTCGCCACAAGGTTGGGCCTGCTGGTAGGGACAATGGGAAAAATCGCGCGTGATATTTCGCTGCTCGCGCAAACCGAAGTCGGAGAAGTTCTCGAGCCTGCGGAATCCGGCCGCGGCGGCTCCTCCACTCTGCCGCACAAACGCAATCCGGTCGGCTCCGCGGTCGTCCTCGCTGCCGCGATTCGCGTTCCCGCGCTGGTTTCCGTGCTGCTCACCGCGATGGTGCAAGAACAGGAACGTGGCCTGGGTGGTTGGCACGCCGAATGGGAAACGCTGCCGGAGATTTTTCTGCTCGCTGCCGGCGCGCTGGCTCATCTCACGCACGTGGTCGACGGCCTGGAAGTGTTCGAAGAACACATGACGCACAATCTTGGCGCGACGCACGGCCTGATCCTCAGCGAAGCCGTGGCGATTGCACTGGCGAAGCACATCGGGCGCTCGCCCGCGCATCAACTCGTCGAGCGTGCCGCGCACCGCGCGCTCCAATCCGGCCGTCCGCTGCGCGATCTGCTGCTGGAAGACCAGGAAGTGCGCGCGCGTCTTTCTTCCGCGGAAATTGATGGCTTGCTGGATCCACGGAACTACACGGGCTCGGCCGCATCCATGATTCAGCAAGTACTGGCTGACGAAAAGAAGAACCGATAAATTATTGCTCGCGTATTTGTCGACATGACCTATACCGAAATTCATGGCGCGCGATTGCATTGCCGGCTGGACGGCGCGGCGGGCTCTCCCGTCGTGGTGTTTTCCAATTCGCTCGGCACGAATCTGGCGATGTGGGACGCGCAAGTCCCCGCACTTGCAGAGAAGTTTCGCGTCCTGCGCTACGATTCGCGAGGGCACGGTCTCTCGGACGTCACTCCCGGGCCGTATACGATCGAAGGTCTAGCCCGCGACGTCGTCAGCTTGCTCGACGCGCTGCAAATTTCCACCGCGCATTATTGCGGCCTGTCGGTTGGCGGATTGATCGGCCAGTGGCTCGGCATTCATGCGTCGAAACGCTTCCAGAGTTTGACGCTTTGCAACACCGCGGCGCGCATCGGCACGACGGACGCCTGGAACACGCGCATAGCGGCCGTCCGCGAAGGTGGCATGACGGCCATCGCGAACGGTGTAATCGCCCGTTGGTTCACCGAAGATTTCGCAAAGCGCGCGCCCGCCGCGGTCGAGGCCACACGCCAAATGCTGCTGCACTCGCCGCCAGAGGGATACGCTGCGACGGGCGCCGCATTGCGGGACGAAGATCTGCGCGCAGCAGTTTCGCGCGTGAGTTTGCCGACGCTGGTGATTTCCGGCACTCGAGATGCAGCAACGACGACCGCTGACGGCCGATTTATCGCGGAAAAAATCCCGGGGGCGCAATACGTCGAACTGGACGCCGCGCACCTTTCGAATATTGAAGCAGCCGAGCCGTTCACAGCCGCGCTGCTGAAATTCCTCGGGCAACAGGAGGCGAAGTAATGGACGAGCGTGAGCGTCATGCTGCGGGAATGAAAGTGCGCCGCGCAGTTTTGGGCGACGCGCATGTGGACGAGGCGGAAGCAGCCAAGGGTTCCTTCAGCGAGCCGTTTCAGGATTTGATCACGCGCTATGCCTGGGGCGAAATCTGGTCGCGCCCCGGTCTTTCGCGCCACACGCGCAGCCTGCTGACGCTTTCGATGCTGATCGCGCTCAACCGCGGCGATGAATTCCGCATGCACGTGCGCGCCGCGCTGCATAATAAAGTCACGCGCGAGGAAATTCAGGAAGTGCTGCTGCAGAGCGCCATCTATTGCGGCGTCCCGGCGGCCAACGCGGCATTCCATCTGGCGCAGGAAGTTTTTGCGGAGATTGATGCCGGGCGTTGATGCGATATTGACGTGCTGCGCTTGATTCCGCATTGCGAGATTTCCAGTGCCGCCAATTTCAGGAGGAATCATAAATGCCGATCGAAAAAGTTGCAGTCGTAGGGTGCGGCCTGATGGGTTCAGGAATCGCGCAAGTAGCGGCTCAGTCGGGTTGCCAGGTCACGGTCCGCGAGGTCTCGGGGCCGCTCCTCGATAAAGGTTTGCAATCCATCGAGAAAAATCTGCAGCGCCTGGTGGACAAGGGCACGCTCGCTGCCGCCGAGCGCGATCAGGTTCGCGCGCGTCTGCGCGGCACCACGAATCTGCAAGATCTGAAAGACTCAGACCTGGTCGTCGAAGCGATCATCGAGCAGCTACCGGCAAAACGCGAGCTGTGGACCGCGCTCGATAAGATTTGCCCCAAGCCCACGATTTTTGCCAGCAACACTTCGTCGCTTTCCATCACCGAAATGGCCATGTTCACGCAGCGGCCAGACCGTTTCCTCGGACTGCACTTTTTCAATCCCGTCCCGGTAATGAAATTGGTGGAAGTAATCCGCACCATCGCTACCGACCCCAAAGTAGATGAAGCCGCGGTCGCCCTCGCCGCCCGCTTCGGCAAGACGCCCGTGCGCACCACCGATCGCACCGGCTTCATCGTCAACCGCCTGCTCGTCCCCTACCTGCTCGATGCCGTGCGCGCGCTCGAAGAAGGCGTCGGCTCCATCGAGGACATCGATAACTCCATGAAGCTCGGCTGCGGCCATCCGATGGGTCCGCTCACGCTGCTCGATTTCGTCGGACACGACACCACCTATTACATCGCGAATATCATGTTCGATGAGTTCAAGGATAGACGCTTCGCGCCTCCGCCGCTGCTGAAGCGCATGGTCGCGATGGGATGGAATGGCCGCAAAGCCGGCCGCGGATTTTACGACTACAGCGACCCTGCAAAACCGAAGCCGCTGCAATTCACCTAGAAACTGTCCTGCGCTTGGCGCGTGAAAATTTTAATACTTCGCTTGGCCTTCTCTTGCTGTGTCGCCGGGTTGGGAAAGCCGCTCGATCACTTGCGCAGGCAGCGCACGCGATTTCATGCGCTCGGGATTCGCGGGATCGGTGCCGGCCCACACGCGCGTTTCAAATCCTTCTACCGCCAGCGCGCCGGCCTTGAAGAATTGATGCCGGATGATGAAGCTGCTGCGGCGAAATTCCGTCACCGTGGATTCCGCCAGCAGTTCGTCACCGAATGTCGAAGGCAGCAGAAACCGTACGCGCACATCCACCAGAGGAACTCCCAAAATCGCATGGGCGCGGAACAAAGCGCGCGTAGGCATCCCGGCATTGGTAAAAAGCGCGGTCGTGCAATCGTCAAACCACGCCAGGTACTGCGGATAAAACACGATTCCCGCCGGGTCGCAATGTCCCCATTCGACCAGCAGATGCTTCTTGCTTACGAACATCGCCTAACGCCCCCGAGACGAACAGCGCAGCTGCGCGCGAAAATCCAGTCCCACAAAAATCGTCCGCATGCAACGTCGCATGGTAACACCCGCGTCCGCGACCCTCCAACTATTTGCCTCACTTCACGATATCGTTCCGCGACGCGCGCTGCTTCTGCTATCGTTGCAGCGAAACGGCTCGAGGTTAGACGATATGCGCACGCAGGTTGGCATCATCGGAGCCGGGCCCGCAGGCCTGGTGCTCTCGCACTTACTTCATCTCCACGGCATCGAATCCGTCGTTCTCGAAAATCGCAGCCGCCAGTATGTGCAAGAACGCGTGCGTGCCGGTGTTCTCGAACAAGGCACGGTCGATCTGCTGAAAGAAACTGGCGTGGGCGAACGCCTGCAGCGCGAAGGCCTGGTGCACTACGGAGTCAATCTGCGTTTCGGCCGCCGCACGCATCGCATCGATTTCGCGGACCTCACCGGCGGAAAAGCGGTCACCATCTACGCGCAACACGAAGTGGTAAAAGATCTAACCGACGCCAGGCTCGCCGCCGGCGGCCAGGTTCACTTTGAAGTAGCCGACACCAGCATCCACAATTTCGATAACTCGAATCGGACTTCCAAACCCGCGATCCGCTTTCGCAAAGATGGCGAACCGCTGGAACTCGTTTGCGATTTCGTCGCCGGTTGCGACGGTTATCATGGCATCTGCCGCCCGTCGCTGCCCGAAGGCATTCTCACCACTTTCGATCGCGTGTATCCGTTCGGCTGGCTGGGGATTCTCGCCGAAGCGCCGCCGTCTTCCGAAGAGCTCATCTACGCTTACCACGAACGCGGTTTCGCGCTGCTCAGCATGCGTTCGCCGCACATCGGCCGCCTTTATCTGCAGTGCCGTCCCGACGAGGACATTCTCAATTGGCCCGACGCTAAAATCTGGCAGGAACTGCAAGTCCGGCTGGCGGCCGAAGAAAAATGGAAGCTGGTAGAAGGCCCCGTGCTGCAAAAAGGCGTCACCGGCATGCGCAGCTTCGTCGTCGAGCCGATGCAGTACGGCAACCTGTTCCTCGCCGGCGACGCCGCGCACATCGTGCCTCCCACCGGAGCGAAAGGCCTGAACCTCGCCGTCGCCGACGTGCGCATCCTGGCCCGCGCCCTGGCGGACTTTTACTCGACCGGCCGCCGCGACTTGCTCCATGCTTATTCCGAAACCTGCTTGCGCCGCGTGTGGAAAGTGCAACGCTTCTCCTGGTGGATGACCTCCATGCTGCATCGCTTCGACAACGAGAACGCTTTCGACCACCGCCGCCAGCTCGCCGAGCTGGATTACCTCACCAGCTCCCGCGCCGCTGCGCAATCGCTCGCGGAAAATTACGTAGGTCTGCCGCTCGAATAAATCCTGTTGTGCGTCCGCTGTCGTGTTTGGTTTCGGCACACTTCCTTCACTCTGACGTTGGTACTAGCCGATTGAGAGTACCGGCCTATCGCTGAAGTCGCTGGTGAAAGCTATCCTGTCCAGGTTGCAAGCAAGCAAACGCAACTCCGCAGCGCCGCAGCGGGGTAGGTCAAACGGGGGGTTTCGATGCAATCTGGGGGAGTCCGCAGCATCGTTCGGGGCCTGATCGCAGCCGGCACCATTCTCGTCGCCAGCCAGACGGCGCAAGCACAGCAACCCTTTTATCTGCAGATACATATGGGCGAAAACGGTCCGGACCCTATCGCTTTCATGGGCCCTCATTACTACATCCATCAGGCCGCGGGCGCAAGCCTGAGCACTCCGCCAACGACGGCTTTCACTCCATCGCAAATGCGCCATGCCTACGGTTTTGATCTGATCACCAACCAGGGCGCTGGCCAGACAATCGCGCTCGTCGACGCCTACGACGATGCGAACGCGGCAAGCGACCTCACCGTTTTCAGCAAACAATTCAACCTCCCGGCCTGCACCACCAGCAGCGGGTGCTTCCGCCAGCTTTACTCCAGTGGACGCAAGCCTGCCGCCAATGCGAACTGGGCCGTCGAAATTGCGCTGGATATCGAGTGGGCCCACGCCATCGCGCCGCAAGCCAAGATTATGCTGGTCGAAGCGCCTTCGAACAACCTGAGCGACTTGCTCGCGGGCGTAGATTTCGCGGTGCGCAACGGCGCATCGGTCGTTTCGATGAGCTGGGCGTCCGCGGAATTTTCCGGTGAGCGCAGTCTGGACAATCACTTTGTCGCCACGGGCGTCACCTTCCTTGCTGCTTCCGGGGATAATGGCAGCGGAGTGAACTATCCCGCGGCGTCGCCGGAGGTGATCGCGGTGGGCGGCACTTCTCTCACGCTGGATAAAGCGGGAAACTACAGCAGCGAATCAGCGTGGAGCGGCAGCGGCGGCGGCCTCAGCAAGTACGAGTATGAGGCGCTCCCCCAGGCGCAGTTTCCAATCGCGGACGACCTGCACGGAACCCGCGGCGTGCCGGACGTTTCCTACAACGCTAATCCCGGAACCGGTTACGCCGTTTATGATTCCGTCGGAGTCAGCGGCTACAGCGGCTGGTTCCAGGTAGGAGGCACCAGCGCCGCGGCACCGCAGTGGGCGGCACTGATCGCTATCACCAATTCACAGCGCGTTGCTGCCCGCAAAGCAAACCTGAGCTCAACCGGCACCTCGCTGTACGCGGTTGGAAAGTCGAGCCTGAGCACCAATTTCCACGCGGTCACCACGGGCACCAATGGTTCCTGCGGCACGATATGCGATGCCTCCGCCGGATACGATTACGTCACCGGTCTTGGCACGCCGCAATCCAAGGTGTTGATCCCAGCCTTGGCCGCCCGACCGTAATCGTTCGGCCTCAGTTTCGGATGCGAGCCGCCCAGATCCCTTCTCGGCGGCTCGCTTTTCGATTTCCGCACCTTCCCTCCGCATTGTCTTACAAATCTGCTTCCCCACTCCCCGCTCTTTTTGCTTGCGAAACACCCTCGCCTTGCGGCCCTCTCGGAATTCGCCGCAGTAGTGTATAGTTTTTTCAGGCGCGGCCATTCCAAAAGCCACATTTGCTACAGGCCACATCGTTTCGCCTCGCCACAGGTCTATCCCAAATGAAGCCACATTTGCAGGTCATGAAATTCGGCGGCACATCGGTGGGCGACGCTTCCTGCATCGCGCGCGTCGCCGAAATTGTCGCGCAAGCTTCGCGCCTAGGCCCGCTCGTGGTGGTCGTCTCGGCCATGAGTGGCGTCACGAACCGCCTGATCGAAGCCGCTACGTGTTCGGAAACTGGAGATCGCGAGCGAGCCACCGAATTGCTGGAAGCTTTGCGCGAGCAGCATTTCGAAGCACTGAAAATTCTGATTCAGAATCCGGAAACACGAAATTTAATCGCGCTGGGCATCGAGGAACTTCTCCGCGAAGCGCACCGCCTGTGCCAAGGCACCGCGCTCATCCACGAACTCACCGTGCGCACACTGGATTCCGTTTCCAGCCTCGGCGAACGCCTCTCCGCGCCTCTGGTTGCAGGAGCGTTGAGTGAACGCGGCGTCCCCAGCGAAGCCGTCGAAGCCACGGAATTGATTGTCACCGATTCCTATCACGGCGCCTCCGAACCTCTGATGGAGCCCACGCAAATCCGTTGCGAGGCTCGCCTGCGCCCGCTGCTGCAGCAAGCGATCGTTCCGGTAGTCACTGGATTTATCGGCGCGACTGCCGAAGGCGTGCTCACCACGCTCGGCCGCGGAGGCTCGGACTACTCCGCAACCATTTTAGGCGGCGCGCTCGGAGCGGATGAGGTGATTATCTGGACTGACGTGAACGGCGTACTGACCGCCGATCCGCGTCTGGTCCCCGGTGCGCGCACGATCCCGGAAATTTCCTATCGCGAGGCCGCGGAACTCGCGCATTTCGGCGCGAAGGTGCTGCATCCCAAGACGCTGCGCGCCGTCACCCAATCCGGCATCCCCGTATGGATTCGCAACACCTTCGAGCCGGAACACCCCGGTACAAAAATCACGCCGCAGGGCCGCAAATCCAGCGCCGGAGTGAAAGCGCTCACCGCCATTCGCGATGTTTCGCTGATCGCCGTCGGAGGCCCGGGAATTGTCGGCCTGCCCGACGTGGTCGGCCGCACATTTTCCACGACGTCCAATGTGCGCGCGAACGTGCTGCTGATTTCGCAGTCCTCGTCGCAGAACGATATTTGCTTCATCGTTTTTTCCTCCGACGCCAAACGCACCGTGGACGCGCTGCGCCAGCAATTCGCCCAGGACCTGATGCATCAGAAAGTCGAGCACATCACGCTGGATCCCAACATCGCCATCGTCGCTGTGGTCGGCGAAAATATGCGCGGCACCGTGGGGATGGCCGGGCGCACCTTCAGCGTGCTGGGCCGCGAAAACATAAATATAATCGCGATTGCGCAAGGCTCGTCGGAAACCAATATTTCGTTTGTGGTTTCCAGCCAGGACATGAAGAGAGCGCTGCTGGCCGTGCATCAGGAGTTTGCGCTGGACACGCGCAATGCACAGGAAACCTCGTCCGCCTCAAAATGAGCGACGCCATCGCAAAAACGGCGCAGCAGGCCGGCACATCGGCGGTGCAACGTTGCATCGTGCCTGCATGCGCCGCTCTGTTTGCGATACGCCAACCGATCTACGTGTGCCCTCGTTGCGGTGGGCCACTGGAAATCGAAATCCCGCTCGAACCGCTGCAAGCGGTCGCCGATCTTCGCGAGCGCTGGCGCGCGCGCGCGGCGTCGCACGATCCACGCGACCGCAGCGGCGTGTGGCGTTACCGCGAACTGCTGCCGTTTGACAATGACGCACCCGTCGTCACGCTCTTTGAAGGCAACACGCCACTGTACGACGCTCCGCGCGCCGCGAAATACGCAGGACTCGCCGCGCTGCGCCTGAAACACCAGGGCTGCAATCCCACTGCGTCTTTCAAAGACACGGGCATGACGACGGCCGTCACGCAGGCGAAATTGCTCGGCGCGCGCACCGTGGTTTGCGCCAGTACCGGCAACACCGCCGCAAGCCTCGCCGCCTTTGCCGCACGCGCGGAACTGCAATGCGCGATTTTGCTGCCGCAGGGCCAAATCAGCCCGGCAAAGCTCGCGCAAAGCATGGATTACGGCGCCGTCGTTTGCGAGATCGCCGGAAATTTCGACGATTGCATGAGATTGATCTCAGAACTTGCCGATGTGCCCTCGATTTACATTGCGAATTCCGTCAATCCTTTTCGCATCGAAGGGCAGAAGACCGTGGCCTTCGAGCTTCTCGAGCAGTGCGGCTGGCGCGTGCCGGATCACTTGGTCGTTCCGGGCGGAAACATGGGGAATAGTGCGGCGCTCGGAAAGGGTTTCGACGAAATGCGGCGCCTGGGTTTGATCGATCGCTTGCCGAGGATCAGCATCGTTCAAGCCGAAGGCTCGGCGCCCCTCGCGCATTTGTTTGCTGGCCTGAAATCATCAGAAATCGCCGCAGACGCGGCGTTTCCGGACGAAATCGCGCCGGTCGCGAATCCGCGCACGCTCGCCACCGCCATAAAAATTGGCGCTCCCGTCTCCTGGAAGAAAGCGCTGCGCGCGGTCCTGCGTACGCACGGCAGCATTATCACCGTCAGCGAACCAGAAATCGCCGACGCCAAAGCCATCATCGGCCGCGACGGTATCGGCTGCGAGCCGGCGTCGGCAACGACGGTGGCGGGCATCCGGAAACTGGTCTCTGCCGGAAAAATTCGCGCGGACGAATCGGTGGTCGCGGTTTTGACCGGACATGTCCTGAAAGATCCCGACTACGCGAGCCACTATCATCGCGGCACGTTATCGTTCGAGTCCCTGACCGCTGCCGGAGCAGCAAAGTCCGTGCCAATTGTCGGCGCGTTTCGCAACGCTCCCGAAAAAGTTGCCGCAAGCAAGGCCGCCATTTTGAAAAGTCTGGAGAGCCGCCGCTAGAGCAGGGGACTGCATCAGGAAGTACGTACTACCGTTGCAGAAATTCCCGGCGATGGCACTAGCATCGATGAAAAAGTCCAAGCCCTGTTCCTACGAAGTGCGAGTCCCCGCATCCAGCGCCAATCTGGGCGCGGGCTTCGATTGCTTTGGCCTGGCACTGGAGCTGTTTCTCACCGTGCGAGCCACAGTGCACTGCGACCCGGGCGCTCGCAGCGAAGCGCGCAGCAGCGGCGTTGACGGCAGCGCAGCGCTACCCAGCGCGCCGGAAGAAAATCTGATCCTGCGGGCTATGCGGCATGCGGCGGAGCGCCACGGCTTCGGTTTGCCGCCCGTTCGGCTGGCCGTGCGGAACCAAATCCCAATCGCCGGAGGCTTGGGGAGCAGCGCCGCAGCCATCGTCGCCGGCATCGCGTTGGGTTTTGCCGTGTGCGGGAAAAAGTTGACGCAAGAAAACGCTCTGCGGCTCGCCGCCGAAATGGAACACCACGCCGACAACGTGGGAGCGGCGCTGCGCGGAGGCTTGGTCGTCTCCTTCGTGGGCGCGGATGGCAACGTCGTCGCACTGCGCAAAAAATGGCCGAAGCCAATCCGTGTCGTCGCCGTCACGCCGAAAATGACTTTGCAGACAGCCGCTTCACGCGCGGCCTTGCCACAGGCCGTTGAACACGCTGCTGCGGTGCACAATCTGCAACGCTCCGCTCTGTTTCTTGCGGCCCTGGACGACAAACGCTACGACCTGCTTTGGGACGCCATGCAGGATCGCCTGCATCAATCCTTTCGCCAGGCGCTGATCCCCGGACTCGCCGAAGTTCTGGCGATTCCGCGCATGCCCGGCCTGCTAGGCGTCGCTCTCAGCGGCGCCGGTCCCACCGTGGTCGCACTCGCCAGCAAGAATTTCGCGCAAATCGGCAGAGCGATCGCGGGTCACTTCGAACGAAAAGGCCTATCCGCGACGGTCCGCAATCTGGCTGTGGCTCAAGAGGGAATTCGCCTAGCCGGAAAGCCCCTCGCGAAAAAATAGCTGCGCCGTTTGGAAGGGCATCCCGGCGCGAGGCGAGATCACTTCACAAACGTCAAACCGTGCGGCACAAAATGCGGAAACACGTAAGCGTAGAGCATCACAATCACGCCCACGATCGAACCCAGCGCGATCGAATGCCAAAACACAAATCGGAAGATAATTCCTTCGTTGCCCACTTGCTCCGTCGCTGACGTGGCAATGGTGATGGATTGCGCGTCCACCATTTTCCCCATCACGCCGCCCGCGCTATTCGCCGCGCACATCAAAATTGGATCAATTCCCAATTGCTGTGAAGTGATCCGCTGCAAACTGCCGAACAGCGCGTTCGAAGAAGTATCGCTTCCGGTCAACGCCACGCCCAGCCAACCGAGAAACGTTCCGAAAAACGGATAGAGCCATCCCGTTCGCGTGAACGCAAGGCCCAGCACCGCATCCAGCCCGGAGTAGCGCGTCACGTATCCCAGCCCCAGCATGAAGGAAATCGCGATCATCGCCAGTCGCATGCGCACCAGCGTGCGCCAAAATATTTTCATCAATCGTAACGGACTCACGCCAAGCAGCAACCCGGAAACAATCGCAGCCAAAAAGCAGCCGCTACCCGTCGCCGACAGCCAATTGAAATCGTAGCGCGCCGCTTCCGGAGTGGGTTTGGTCACGACCGGCGCCGCGCGCGTGATGGCGTTGTGCAGATAAGGCCAATTCCATCCGGGGGCGCCCGGCCGCAGCTTGCCGTCTGCCTGCACTACAATAAACGCGGGCGTCGTTGCCTTGTTGATCGCCAGTTTCACCGAGGGCAGCCCCCACGTCAGCACGAATAGCGACAAAACCGCGAACGGCATCCACGCCTTCGCAACCGTGCCGGCGGGGTATTTGCGCGGCGCCACGTATCCATCGAACTCCTTGGCCTTCCACTCACCACCCATGTCGTCCGCAAGTTTTCCTTCCACAGCCGCCGGTTTCGCCCGCTCGCGGTCATAATCGAAGCGCCAGATTTTTTTCGGCTTCCAAAAATGCAGGAAAATAATGGTGCACAGAATGGACACCACGCCAGCCATAATGTCTACCAGATTGCTGTCGCGGTAGTTCGACCACACATATTGGGTTGCCGCGAATGAAATCCCCACCACCAGAATCGCGGGCAACACTTCAAGAGTTTCCGACCAACTCACCATCGTGCGCACCAGCCAGAACGGTACGATCACTGCCGTAAACGGCAGAATGCGCCCGATCATCGCGCTCAAATCCGATTCCGGCAAACCCGAAACCGCCGCCAGCGCGTGCACCGGAGTTCCAATCGCACCCCACGCCACCGGCGCGGTGTTCGCAATCAAATTCAACGCTGCGGCGTGAAACGGCCGGAAGCCCAGCCCGATCATGAAAGCGCCCGCGATCGCCACGGGCGCTCCAAAACCCGCTGCTCCTTCGATGAACGCGCCGAAGCAAAACGCCACCAGCAGAACTTGCAGCCGGCGATCCGGCGTGATCCCCGCGATCGATTCCTTCATGATCTCGAACTGCCCCGTTTCCACCGAAATATCGTAGAGATACACAGCCGCCAGCACGATCCAGGCAATTTTCAGAATCCCGTAGGCCACGCCGTAAGCAAACGCCGATGCCGCCAGCAGCGCCGGCATTTTGAAAACTAAAGTCGCCAGCAGCACCGCCGTAAACGCGGCGGCAATCGCGCACCAATGCGGCTTCACTTTCAGGCCGGCCAGCAATGTGAACAGAACCAGGATTGGAAGCGCTGCGATCAGCGTCGAGACCCACCAGATCCCGGCGGGATCGTAAACCTGCGTCCAACTCATACCAGCCCCCTTGCAGCAGCACGGGATTGTTACAAGAGCCGACTTTGTGGACGTTGCATATCCCGCCACAGAAATTTTGTCAAGAAATGGAATTACACAATGGAGCGTTCGAGGCAAAAAGTACGGAAGGTTAGGCTCGAGCCCTTCGGCGCAGCAGCCCAACGCATGCCCCACCTGCGATGAGCATCAGAAAATCAGAAGATTCCGGAGTGCTGATTGGTGGAGGAGGCGGTGGTGGTAGCGGGGAAACGAGCGGCGGTGGCAGCGGACCCGAAGGGATTCCCGGAGAAGATGGTGTGCCGCCGATTGGGAAAGGTGGCGGAATAATCGGTACGAAGATGGATCCAGGAGCTTGCTGCGGCAGGACAATCGCGGTCGTAGGCGGCACGACAAGCGGCAATTCAGGCGCAGACTCCGCAGCAGGCAGCAATCCGCCATCCGCCGGAACTTCCATTGCTTCCGGGGAAGGCTCGCTGTTCAGCACCGGCGCCACCGGAGCTTCGGAAATGCGGTTTCCGCAGCGGGTTCTGGCCATGTGCTCGCCGTCGGTTAACACCGTTTCGCCCGCGGGCAGATTCAGCCTGTTCTTCGTCCAGAAAATCCGGCTGCCAACGCGATAGGAGACGAACACCGCGCGCGCTTGGTTCAACCGTGCTACGCGCACTGCGCGCAGATCGAAATCCGAATAGTGCTGCGCCACGACTTCGTCGTGCACGACGGCGTTCCGCAGTTCGGCCGAATTCCTCACGCCGCCGGGAATCACGGAGTACGGGTAGAGGGTGCGGTCTGTCTTGGCTAGTTCCGGATTTGGCGCGAACCAATTGCTGTCGGCAGGAGCTTGTTTCGCTGCCGCGGAGACATTCCAATCGCTAGAAGTACGATGTCCACGCCCGTAGTGATACGGAAGTACGACCGATACGAGTACGCTTTGCACGAGCAGAAACGCTAATGCCCCCAGGCGACGGCGATCAATTTTTCCGGCGAATTCCGCAGCGTGCGTCCAGCCTTTCCCCATTTCCCCTTTTTACGGTTCGGCAATCCCCATTGCCGAAACTCTTCCCCGCAGCGGTAGTACGCAATCGCCCTGCCAACCAGACCGGCGCTCTCGCCCGAAGCAGTCCTATTCGCGGCCTGGAAGTTCATGTAAACAAAGGGGAAGTGTCTCAAGTGGTAAGGAAATTCTCCCGAGCGGCAGGGTCTTTGAGGAAATCAGAGAAGTAAGTTTCCTGTTAATGGTACTAATGTACTAAGGCCAGCGTGGGGTCTAAGGGCCGCTTTGTCCCCGGATTTTTGGGCTGCGTCGGCCCGATCGGATACTCGAACGAACGAATCTGTGACGCTTAGTCGTCGGAAGATTTGGAGGTTTGTTCCCGCGAGCCGGCTGCCGATCCGAGCACCACTTCGCCTTTGCCGTGCTTCCACACTGCAAAACCTAATCCCAGAATGGGTCCGATGAGCACGACCAAAAAGGCCAATAAGAACAGCACCAGAAAGATAAGAACTATCACGATGGCTGGCATTGCTTCTCCTGGCTCCCACCCTCTAGCCGAGTTCTCCGCGCCCCTGACGCAAGCGATGACACAACAAAGCGCGGACCCACCTCCTTAGATGTTTATAACAACCCCGCGGGGTACAGAAAGTTACTGTCGTCGTGGATATTTTTTCGTCCAGGCAACTCCCCCGGTTTTGCGCGCGCAGAGCCGTGCCATTCTCCGCCATGCGGCCTGCCAATTTGGCCGCATAACCTCGCACTGCCACCGGCCAGAAATGGCTGTCGGCCTGCTCGCCAGTTGCGCCGCAACATCCGCGGAATCAATTTCTTCCGTGGCCGTAACCAGATTACCAACCCATCCGTCCAAGATATGTCCGTCAATTCGATTTGAATCTCTTTAGCTTCGCCGCGAATCTCTTGACGTATGCCATAACCCCGGCGTTCACCATGAGTTCGGACGTGCGATACTGAACCTCCCCACGCGGGTTCGTAAATCTCCGAAGGACGGAGGTGCCGTACTTGCTGGGCATTCGGGAGCCTTTGATCGATGTGGATTGTTCGACTTGCGTTACGACGGCCTTATACGTTCGTCGTAACTTCCATCCTGCTGTTGATTCTGGGGCCGGTAGCAATTCTGCGCACGCCTACCGACATTTTCCCGAATATTGATATTCCGGTCGTCAGCGTTCTCTGGAACTACACCGGCTTGTCGCCGGAGGAAATGTCCAACCGCATCGTATTTCAGTACGAGCGGGTGCTGACCACCACCGTCAACAACATCGAGCACATCGAATCGCAATCCCTGAATGGAATCGCCGTCGTCAAAATCTTTTTTCATTCCGGCGTGGACATCGGCAACGCGGTAGCCCAGGTCACCGCAGTTTCCCAAACTCTCTTGCGTCAGCTGCCTCAGGGGACAACGCCTCCTCTCATCATCCAGTACAACGCCTCGAGCGTGCCCATTCTACAGCTGGCGCTTGCCGGCGAAGGACTCTCGGAGCAGCAACTCGGCGACATCGGCCTGAATTTCGTGCGCACTGGATTAGTCAGCGTACCCGGCGCAGCAATTCCGTACCCTTACGGCGGTAAGCAGCGTCAGGTTCAGGTAGACCTCGACACGCGAGCGCTGCAGTCCAAAGGCCTTTCACCGAACGACGTCGTTAGCGCTATCAACCTGCAGAACTTGATTCTCCCCGCCGGCACCGCGAAAATCGGCACGTTCGAGTACGAAGTGGATATGAACGGCGCGCCGGCCACCGTGCCGGAATTGAACGACCTTCCCGTCAAAACCGTGGGGACCACCACGATCTATATTCACGATGTCGCCAACGTGCGCGACGGCTTCCCTCCGCAGACGAACATTGTGCGTGTCAACGGCCAGCGCTCGGCCCTCATGACCATCTTGAAATCCGGCGACGCTTCCACGCTCGACATCATCTCCAGCGTGAAATCGCTGCTGCCTTCGATCAAAGCGACGTTGCCGCCCGCGCTGGTCATCAATCCGCTTTCCGATCAATCCATCTTCGTGAAAGCCTCCATCGTCGGCGTGGTTCGCGAAGCGATCATCGCCGCTTGCCTCACCGGCTTCATGATTCTGGTGTTCTTGGGAAGTTGGCGCAGCACTCTGATCATCGCGGTCTCGATTCCGCTGTCGATCCTCACCTCGCTGATCGTTCTCAGCGCGCTCGGCGAAACGATCAACATCATGACGCTCGGCGGCCTCGCCTTAGCCGTCGGTATCCTGGTGGACGACGCCACCGTGGAAATCGAAAACATCAATCGCAACATCGATCAGGGCAAGGAAATCGTGCAGGCGATTCTGGACGGCGCTTCGCAAATCGCCGTGCCGGCCCTGGTTTCGACGCTGGCCATTTGCATCGTGTTCGTGCCCATGTTTTTTCTTTCCGGCGTCGCACGCTATCTGTTTGTTCCGCTGGCGGAAGCGGTTTGTTTTGCCATGCTGGCTTCCTACTTGCTCTCCCGTACCCTCGTCCCCACCATGGCCAAATATTTGCTGGAGGCGCGCACCGAAGAAGATCCCAGCGCGCCGGCGCAAGCCTCCTCCAATCCCTTTGTGCGCATGCAACAGAAGTTCGAGCATCATTTCGACGGGCTGCGCGATCGCTACCATCGCTTGCTCGAACGCTGCATCCACCACCGCGTGATTTTCGCCATCTGCTTCCTGGCTTTCTGCGTGCTTTCCTTTGCGTTGCTACCGCTGCTCGGCCAGGATTTTTTCCCCGCCGTGGACAGCGGTGAATTCAAGCTGCACATGCGCGCCCCGACTGGCACGCGCATCGAGGAAACCGCTGCGCTTTGCGACCGGGTGGAAGCGGTCATCCGCAAACAAATACCGCCGTCGGAATTAGTCAGCCTCATTGACAACATCGGCCTGCCCTACAGCAGCATCAATCTTTCGTACAGCAATTCCGCACCGATCGGCACCGGCGACGCGGATATTCTCGCCGAGCTTTCCAAGGATCATCATCCCACCGCTGATTACGTCCACGATCTGCGCATCGAACTGGCCAAGGATTTTCCCGGAGTCACTTTTTATTTCTTGCCCGCGGATATCGTCAGCCAGATTCTCAATTTCGGCCTTCCCGCTCCCATTGATATTCAAATCCTGGGACGCGATCTTGCGGCCAACCGCGTGTTCGCGGACAACTTGCTGAACCGCCTGAAATTCGTGCCCGGCACCGTAGACCTGCGCATTCAGCAGGCCTTCGACCAGCCCAAATTGCACATCGAAGTGGACCGCACCAAAGCGCAGCAGATCGGCTACTCCACGCGTGACGTCGCCAACAACGTGCTGATTTCACTCAGCGGCAGTTTTCAGACGACGCCCAACTACTGGCTCGATCTGCGCACCGGAGTGAGCTACAGCATCGCCGCGCAAACGCCACAATACCAGGCGGATACTTTGCAGGATCTGGAGAATATTCCAGTCACCGGCCCCGGCACGCCGCAGTCCCAAATTATGGCCAGCGTCGCTTCCTTCAGCCGTGGCGCGGAGATGGGCGTGGTCTCGCACTACAACATCATGCCGGTGATTGATATTTTCGGCGCGGTGCAGGGCCGCGACCTGGGCGGACTCTCTCGCGAAATCGCACCGATCATCGAAAGCAGCAAAAAAGATTTGCCGCGCGGCGCGCAGATCATTGTTCGCGGGCAGATTCTCACCATGGCCTCGTCCTTCTCCGGATTGCTCTGGGGTCTGGCGTTTTCCATCGTGCTGGTTTATTTGTTGATTGTCGTAAACTTTCAATCCTGGCTGGATCCCTTTATTATTCTCATGGCGCTGCCCGCCGCGCTCGCCGGGATTGTCTGGTTTCTTTTCATCACGCGCACCACCGTCAGCGTGCCGGCGCTCACCGGCGCGATCATGTGCATGGGCGTGGCCACCGCCAATAGCATTCTGGTCGTCAGCTTTTCGAAAGAACGCCTCGGAGAAGGGAAAACCGCCGCGGAAGCCGCCTCCGAATCGGGCTTCACGCGCTTCCGTCCCGTGCTCATGACGGCCCTTGCCATGATCATCGGAATGTTGCCAATGTCTCTGGGCCTGGGCGAGGGCGGCGAACAGAACGCACCGTTGGGCCGCGCTGTGATTGGCGGCCTGATGTTCGCCACCGTCGCAACCCTGTTTTTCGTGCCGGTAACTTTCAGTATCGTGCACGGTGCGCGCGAGAAGAAACCAGCCGCCGCACCGGATGAACGGCTGGCAGATTAAACGACCAAGCATGCTCAAAAGATCGCAAAGCACAAATTCAAGAGGACGCAATGACCGAGCCAGCTGAAAACAAATCACCGCAGCCGAGTCCACACCACAGCGGAGGGGAAAAATCCGGCCACGGAGTGCTGATCGCCATCATCGCGGTGATCGTCGTGATTGCGATCGTAGTCGCCGGAGTCGTGCCGCGCCTGCGTGCCAAGACCGCCCTGAAAAAAGAAACCGACACGCTCGCCGTTCCCGCGGTCGGGGTAATTCAGCCCAAGCGCGGCTCGACGGCGCAGGAAATCATCCTGCCCGGCAACATTCAGGCATTCATTGACGCGCCCATCTACGCGCGCACGAACGGCTACCTGAAAGTGTGGTACTTCGACATCGGCGCCCACGTGAAAAAAGGCCAGCTACTCGCCGAAATCGAAACGCCCGAAGTGGATCAACAACTTCTGCAAGCGCGCGCAGACCTGAACACCGCACAGGCGAACTTAAATTTGTCCCAAATCACCTTCAACCGATTTGAAGGCTTGAAGAATACCGACTCGGTCGCCGTTCAAGATGTGGACAATGCCGCAGGGGACTACGCCGCGAAGAAGGCCACGGTGGATTCGGCGCGCTCCAATGTGAACCGGCTCGAAGACCTGCAATCTTTCGAGAAGATCTATGCGCCGTTTGATGGTGTCGTCACTGCGCGCAATACCGACGTGGGCCAATTGATTGACTCCGGTTCGTCGGGTGGCGTCGCCAAGGAACTGTTTCACGTTGCTGCGATCCGCACTTTGCGCGTTTATATCAACGTCCCGCAGCAATATTCCGTGGCAGCCAAGCCCGGTATCCTCGCGGACTTAACGCTGGCGCAGTTTCCGGGCCGGAAATTCCAGGGAAAACTGGTGCGCACCGCCAACGCCATTGACCTGGCTTCCCGCACCCTTCTGGTGGAAGTGGACGTTGATAATTCCACCGGAGAGCTGCTTCCCGGCGCCTTCACCGAAGTTCATCTGAAGCTGCCCACCGAAGTTCCTTCCTACATTCTTCCGGTAAACGCGCTCATCTTCCGCGCGCAAGGCCTGCAGGTTGCCACCGTCGAAAATAGCAATCGCGCCAAGCTCGTCACGATTGTATTGGGCCGCGATTTCGGCGCCACCGTGGAAGTTGTCTCGGGCCTCACCGACGCAGACAAGGTGATCGTAAGTCCGCCCGATTCGCTCGTTGACGGAGAACAAGTGCAGATCGCGCAAGCGAATACGCAAGGAGGCTCGGGCAGTGCAGCGCCTCAACCTCACTGACGCGCGCCACAACTGCACGCCAGCGCGCCACGGCCTGCCGCGCCGTTCGCGCCTGGCGGCGTTGTGTGCCGCAGCAATCGCAATTTTCGCGGGCTGCACGGTAGGGCCGAACTACGTTCGTCCCACGGCCGAGGTCCCCACCGACTTCAAGGAAACTCCCGCCAACTGGAAGCAAGCGCAGCCCAGCGACGCGGTCGCGAAAGGCAAGTGGTGGGAAATCTATCAGGACCCGCAACTGAACGAACTCGAAGAGAAGATCAACGTCTCCAACCAGACTCTGAAAGCCGAGCAGGAACAATTCGCGCAGGCGCGCGCCGCCTTGCACATCGCTCGCTCGAATCTGTTCCCGAACGTCGGCACGACCCCTTCGGTCACGCGCACCCACCTCGCTCCCAACCAACCGCTCTTCAATGCTCCCACCGAATCCAAGGACTACAACACCTACACCATCCCCGTGGACGTTTCCTACGAACCCGACCTCTGGGGCCGCGTGCGTCGCAGCGTCGAAGCCAGCCGCTCGGAAGCGCAAGCCACCGGCGCGGATCTGGCGAACGTCAGCCTCAGTCTTCACGCCGAACTGGCGGGCGACTATTTTCAGCTGCGCGGACTCGACGCGCAGAAACAACTTCTGGATTCGACCGTAGAGGCCTTCGAAAAGGCGCTCAACTTGACGGAAAGCCGTTTTCACGGCGGCCTCGCTTCGGCTGTGGACGTCGCCCAGGCCCAAACAATTCTGGACACCACGCGCGCGGAAGCTACCGACGTCGGCGTTCAGCGCGCTGCCTTCGAACACGCCATCGCTGTGCTGATCGGCAAGCCTGCGTCGCAGTTCAGCCTGCCGCCCATTCCGCTCACCGCGCCGCCTCCCATAATCCCTTCGGGCCTGCCATCGGATCTGCTGGAACGCCGCCCTGATATCTCCGCGGCGGAAAGACGCGTGCAGGAACAGAACGCGCAGATCGGCGTGGCCCGCGCCGCGTATTTTCCGCAGGTCACTCTGGGCGCCTCGGGCGGTTTCGAAAGCGCGGTCTTCACCACGTTGCTGCAGGGACCCAGCGGTTTCTGGATGCTCGGCGGTCAAGCCGCCGAGACTCTGTTCGATGCCGGCGCCCGCCGCGGCGCGTCCGATCAAGCCAAGGCTGCGTGGAATCAGTCGGTGGACAATTATCGCCAGACCGTGCTGGTCGCGTTCCAGGAAGTCGAAGATAATCTTGCGGCGCTGCGCATTCTCGAAAGCGAAGCCAATCAAGAAGCCGCAGCCGTCACCTCCGCGCAGCACTCGCTCTCGCTCTCAATCACTCGCTACCGCGGCGGAGTCACCAATTATCTGGAAGTTACCACCGCGCAAAGCGCCGCGCTCGCCGACGAAGTCACCGCAGTAAATATTCTGACTCGGCGCCTGGCCGCCAGTGTCCTGCTCGTCAAAGCCCTGGGCGGCGGCTGGAATGTTTCACAAATCCCCCACGTCTAGTTTCGACCGCGAGTCCATCGTCAACGAGCAACATCAAAAGCAATAGGAGGAAAACAATGTCCAAGAAACTCGAAGGAAAGATTGCACTCATTACGGGCGGCTCGCGCGGCATCGGCGCGGGAATCGCCAAGCGTCTGGCCGCGGACGGTGCGGATGTGGCGATCACCTACACCCAAGGCGCCGACGCGGCTGCAGCGGTCGTCCGGGAGATCGAACGCGCCGGCGGAAAGGCGATCGCGATTCAGGCGGACGCAACGGATGCCGCCGCCGTCAGTGCCTCGGTAGAAAAGACGGCCGCGACGTTCGGCCGGATCGACATCCTGGTGAACAATGCCGGCACGGCCATTCCGAAGAGCTTCGAAGAGACGACGCTCGAAGACATGGACCACATGCTTGACCTCAATGTGCGCGGCGCCTTCGTCGCGACGCAAGCGGCGCTAAAGCACATGAAGAACGGAGGCCGCATTATCATGATCGGCTCATGCGTGGGCGAGCGCATGATGACGCCGGGCCTTGTGGCCTACTCGGCCACCAAGGGAGCCATCAAGATGTTCACGCAGGGGCTCTCCAGAGAAGTGGGGCACCGCGGAATCACGGTCAATAATGTCCAGCCCGGTCCGATTGACACGGATTTGAATCCTGCGGCGGGCGATTGGGCGGTGCCGCAAAAGACCAATACGGCGCTCGGGCGCTTCGGAACGGTTGACGAAGTGGCCGCGTTGGTAGCCTTTGTAGCTCGTCCCGAAGCGTCGTACATCACTGGTGCGAATCTGACCGTTGACGGCGGCACGAACTCCTAACCAGGGATGGCAGCTTCAGGGAAGCAACAGATAGAAAGGCCAGAGCGCAAGCGATGAGTACTTCCCTATCAGGGCAAGCGCATGCCGGTGCGGCCGCAGGTTTCGAAAACGGAGAGTACATTCGTGATGCTGAGTAGTTCGCGGATCCGCGGGCTCAGGTTCAGCAACTGCAGTTCGCATGCTGCGCCCTTCGCCGATATGTAAAGTCCCACCAGCGTTCCCAGACCGGAACTGTCCATGTACGCCAGTTCGCTGAGGTCCAGGATCAACCGCCTTTTCGCCGGCAGCAGAGCCTTCACTTCCGTCTTCAGCTGCTGTGAAGTTTCGGCGGTCAGGCGGCCGGTGCAACGCACCACGGTCGCATCTTCCCAAGCATAGGTGTGCAAATTCAGAGGCCGCGCAGGAATCGAAACATCGCTGGACATTTCAGCTGCTTGTTTACTCCGCTTGCGCAGCGATGGCAAGCTCTTTCGCGCTCGCAGCAGGCCGCGTAATCGAACCGGACCCTCGGCGCATATCCAGGATACGGTGAACCTGTATTCAGATATCGCAAACGGCACGCTGCCCGCGGTTTCCTTCGTCAAGCCCAGCGGGTATGTGGACGGCCGTCCGTCCTCCTCGAAGCTGGATCTGTTCGAGGGCTTCGTCAAGAATATCGTGGACCAGGTCGAGGCATCCCCGACGTACACCCGGGACACCGTCATCCTCATCACCGAGGACGACGGCGGCGGCTACTACGACTCCGGCTATGTGCAGCCGCTCGACTTCTTCGGCGACGGCACGCGCATTCCGCTGCTCGTGGTGGCAAACCCGCAGTACCTGCCTCTGCGCGCCACCGGTTATATCTCACACAAGTATCCCGATCACGTATCGATCCTCAAGTTCATTGAGCGCAACTGGTATCTGCCTCCTGTAACGCACCGCAGCCGGGACAACTTCCCGAACCCGTTGCAGTTGGAGGAGTCCTATGCGCCGTTGAATAGCCCGGCACTGGACGACCTGTTCGACTTTTTTGACTTCGACTCTTTCAACTCCCCGGGTCGTTAGTTAGCCTCCCGGTTAGCACCGAGAGTGGCATGAGCCTCCGGTGTCCAACGATGGGCACCCGGGGGTTTCGTCTTTTCGGGGATGGCTAGGAGCGGGAACGCGGACGATCCGTGGCTGCCACGCACGCCGGTTTCTGCGTGTCGCGGCAGCGGGAAAGTTCTGTGCAAGAACTCCAAAAATTGGATGAACGCCTTAGCCCGGCACTGAAGGTCCGTCGGGGCTGGTTATTGGTTCCAGCGCTGCGATCCGTTTGCCGCTTTTGAAATGGTTACCTTCTAAACACGCACAGGTGCCACAGTCCTATTGGCATCGGCGTTTACCCCCACGACAATTGAGCACACCGTTTGCTGCGCTTTTTCCCGTTTGGACTGCCCCGGACGCCGAGACACTCGAACAGCGGGCGAGCAACCGGCGAGCAACGAGCGCGCGACGGTCGAGAGGAGACCGGCCCGATGATCATTCCCATTGGCCACGAAAACTTGCGCGGCCGGCGCTGGCCCTGGGTGACCACCGCCATCATCGTGTTGTGCTCCGCCATTTTCCTCGTCACCAACAGCCCCATGCAGGGCCAAATGTTGCAGATGGGGCAGACCGAACTCCACATCATGCTGCTCAGCGCCATCTACCCCGATGCGCCTCTGACTCCTGGCGCGTCCGAAATCGTGCGCGCCTACAAGTTCGCATACGCCGACTCCTACTCCCAGATGAAAGATCCCGACCGCGACCACTTCCTTGACTCGTGGGACAGAAAGATACACGGCAGCGATTTTTCCGCGAGCGACGCGAATACGGAGATGAACACGCTCTGCACGCAGCTCGCACAGCAGCAGGCAGGCTCCATCGCCTGGAACTACGCCTTTCACTCCGTGCATCCTTACGCGCAAAGCTACGTAACGGCAAACTTTCTCCACGGCGGCTGGCTCCATCTCATTTTCAACATGTGGTTTCTCTGGATCGCCGGGACGATCCTGGAGGACCTCTGGGGACGCGTCATCTATCCAATTTTCTACCTCGTGGCGGGCGCTCTCTCCTGGGCAGTACACGGGGCCGTCTTTCCGCACAGTTTCATGCCCGCGCTCGGGGCCTCCGGAGCAATCGCAGGTTTGATGGGAGCCTTTCTGGTACGCTTTCCCACCACGCGCATACGCCTCGGCTGGGTTCTTTGGGTGAAAATTATAAAATTCGATGTTCCGGCGTACGTCATTCTGCCGATATGGCTGCTCATGAACTTGTCTTCAGGCATGCTGGCTCGCGTCCTCGGGGTTGAGGCGGGAGTTGCCTACTGGGCGCACATCGGTGGCTTCGCCTTCGGTGCACTGGGAGCATTCCTGCTGCGCACTTCAGGCCTCGAGCAGTCCGCTGACCAGGCGATCGAAGCAAAAGTCAGCTGGAGCGCCGACCCTCTAATCGTTCGCGCGCACAATCTGCTCGCCGAGGATAATATCGAGGGCGCAATCTCCTGCCTGCACCAGCTCGTTCAGGAACAGCCGGAATCGGTCGATGGTTGGGACCTCTTGTTCAAGGTCCAGGAACGAAAAAAGGACTACGCTGGGCAAAAGCAGACTCTGGCCGTTCTTTGCCGGCTGCGCGTAATGGCTGGAGAACTGGGAGCCGCGGCGGCCGACTACGAAATGTACAAGAACCTGGGTGGTGACAAGTTGCCACGCGGAGTCTGGCTGGAAATTTGCCGCTATCTAGAGCGCGTGCAGCGCTGGGAACAGGCGGTGGAAGAATATGAAAAACTCGCGCACGCATTTCCCACCGAGCGCGCTGGCGTCTCTGCGCTTGTTTCCGCCGGACGCATTTGTGTCACAAATCTTTTCAGCCCCGCGCGCGCCGAGAAATTTTTTAGAGGCGCGGAGATGTCTCCGGTTCCCCATTCCGATCTCGACGCCGCGATTCAAGCAGGGCTGAAAAAATGCGCTCCAGTCGCCGTTCAGGACGTGCGCTACTTGCGCTAGAACCTCTGCCGCGGGCCTGGGTTACTTCCCATCTGAATCATCCAGACGGCCGTGATGTAGGCGAAGTTTCCGCCACCAGGAATATCACCGGTCCGGTGATTACAGTTTTCGTTTGCCAGCGCGCCCATCACAACACTTCTAATACGCTCGAAATCGGCCCGCTGGCTTCTCGATGTCCGATGCCAGCGGCAACGATGCGATTGATCCAGTCGTATTTCGGGGCCGCAGTCTCTAGCAAGGCACTGATGCGGGGGTAGTAGCTCGTCGGATCCACCACCTCGCCCTTCGCGATCCTGTCCAGGACTGCAGGTGGCCCATGGCGCACGCCCTGGTAAGTCATGCCGATCAATGCGTCATCCGCCGTCTTCAGCACAAGCCGCACATTCAAAGTCGTGGCGCCGTCGTCGTCGACCGCCTGCCAATCGCGGCCACCGTCCAGCACTTCGCCGGACAAAGGTTCCCGCTCGAACGAGCCACCCGCAAGCACACCGATGCGCCGGACACCGCCGGGAGTCGCGCCGATGTTCAGCACCTTTCGCAGGTCCAGGCGCATTACGAACAGCGGTCTGGTGCGCACGCTTTTAAGGACCTCAGGGAGGTTGACATTCAAGCTTGTGGACAGGATAGTTGCCTCTCCATTGAAAAGTGCTTTGACGGCCCCACATTTGTCCGCTTCAGGCTACCGGCTCAACCGCTCGATGCAACGGCAACCGGGCGGCCGATGAATCCGTATTTCCGAATGTGTGCAATTTCGAACAGACTTCTTCCGAGCGGCTTGCCATAAGAAATAAGGAGCCAATGACCACCTCAATCGTCTTGCAGGAGAACTGTGCGCAGAACGATCTATCTGGCAAGAATCGGTTGAACTGGGCGATTGTGCCTGTTATGGCGATCTTTCACCTCGGCGCGGTGGCGGCGCTCTTCTTCTTCAGTTGGACCGGCCTGCTCCTTGCGCTCTGGTTATACTGGGTGACCGGGGCCTTGGGACTCGGCATCTGTTATCACCGGCTGCTCACCCATCGCTCCTTTGCGACACCCAAGTGGTTTGAGTACTTTCTTACGATTTGCGGCGTAACCGCCATGGAAGGCGGCCCTCTGCTGTGGGTAGCCATCCATCGTAAGCATCACCAATTCGCGGACAAGGAAGGTGATCCGCACTCCCCGCGCGATGGCAAATGGTGGTCGCATGCGGGTTGGGTCTTGTGTGGAAACGCATTGCGCCAGGACGTTGCAACACTAAAACGCTACGTCCCCGATCTGGCCGAGGACAAAGTTCATGTCTGGCTTACCAAGTACCATCTGGCGCCGATGGCGATCCTTGCGGTGGTGCTGTACGCCATCGGTGGATTTCGCCTGGTGCTGTGGGGCGTTTTTTTTCGCACCGTCGTGGGACTTCATGCGACGTGGATCGTGAACTCCGCCGCGCATATTTGGGGTTCGCGCCGCTTTGAGACCCGCGATACCTCAACCAACAATTGGTGGGTGGCAATGGTGAGTTTCGGTGATGGATGGCACAACAACCATCACGCCTACCCGGTTTCGGCCCGACACGGCCTGAAGTGGTATGAAATCGACTGCAACTGGTACACCATCTGGATCTTCAAGCAGCTCGGACTTACTTCCCGCATCCACGACGGCAGGCCACCCGCCCGTGGACACGCCATCCAACGTAACTCCGACGCGCCGGATCGCGTCGCCACCGTGCCGAGCATAAGCAACATCAGCCACGCACCAAGCGATGCAACACCACCTCATCCGGGAGCGCCTGAACTCCTGTAAGTCCCGATGAGTCGCCTAACCTGACTTCTTCGTACTGGCACCCGCTTTACCGGTCAATGCGTTCACCAGGACTTGACCGCAAACCGCTCCCAACTTTTCTTGGATTAAACTCTGGCCAGCACGTCAAGGCACCTGGATCGCTTCCGAGTGCGCGGCGATTAGGCCTCGCATCGAGTCTAGGAACCTAAGGAAATCTCCTTAGCAGCTCTTGCGACTTCAGTTCGGGCTCCCTAACGACCACAGGCGAAGCAAGTCTTTCCATTTCTGCTGCGTTTGCGCCCACTCCATATAACTGCGATCGCCGCGCTCGCGTGCGCTGTCGAACGATAATGGCGCATGCAGCAGATCCTACCATCGAACGAGGAAGCCTAGGCCACGCCCTTGACTCCCGATACCGCGTTCACGGCGTCCGCTCCTCCGGCACGTTCGTCGTCGAATGCTTCGGCAGGAATTCACGGAGTATATTCCCACCCACACGCCCGGCCAGGCCCACGGCGGCATTGCTGAAGACCAGATGCGCTCCCCGATTCGCCTGCGGGTAGTACAGATTCGACAGCGCTCCCGAGCACATGTCACCCAGCACATAAGAATAGTTAGGCTCGGTGCGCCCATCATCGCCGCGGGTGAAAAATGCGGAGCCGATCGCATGCATCAATCGCGACTTCATCGTACCGGAGCCTTGGTAGTAGTAGCGCGGATCCTGATGCAGCAGAGTGGGGAAGATCGCATGAGTCAAATAGTCGCTGCTTCGCCCATCTGCAAACTTTGCGGCAAAACGCTTGCCATATCCTTCGGCGCCCTGCCCGTATCCGGCAAAGGAGTTCGTCGCCTGTTCCATGCCGGCGGCAAAGCCCACGCCAACCATCGCAACCGGATCGAAAGTGCCGCGCGTAGCAAGTGCGAATTTCTGTTTCCATGTGAGCGGCGCCGCGTCAGGAACGTAGCTGGTATAAAAGTTAGGCAGGATGCCCACCAGCCGCTGCTTCTCTTCGGCCCTGACTTGTTCCGCGGCGATCACGTCCGTGGGATGCACCGTCACCTCTGAATTCATCCCCGCAAGTGATAGGGAGACGCCCGGAACCTCGTAAGTCTGCTGCGCCGCGACCACGAACTCGGCAGAAGTAAAAAGCGCAAAGCCTTTGGCGTTGACAATCACGAAATAAGAACCGGGAAGAATTGCTATGAAACTAAATTCGCCGCCCGCCCCAGACACCAGCATGTGCGATTGCGTTCCATCTCTGGGCAGCAGGCTGACATCCGCACCGGAAACGCTCGCGCCGCTCTCATCCAGCACCGTGCCCGTGACGCTGGCTGATCTCTCGGTGGCCGGTGCCGTGGCGGGGGGTCCCTCCAGAAGGGAATTGCGGTGAATCGCGGGTTCGGCGGCAGCTTGCTGAGCGGGCGTGCCTGCAGGGACCATAAGCAACAGTAGAAACGCGCAGACGAGAACGACATAGCGACCGGGGCAGACGGACTTTCTCAAAGCGCGCTTGACCAGGGAAGAACAAGCCGGAGAGCGAGGCTGACTCAGGCCAATCAGGCTAGCGCGGAGAAAGATAGACGCATAGGTCACGAAGTCACAGTAGGTCGGCCTGCGCAGATTCCACACGTATCGCGTAGCGGATGGATCACCCGCTAGATTATTGCGCCGGGGTTCCCCTACATTTTCATTAGCGCATTAAGTCAATCGAGAAGCTGTCCGCAATTGCACACTCTGCCGTGGCAGGCAGGCAGGCGCGGCGTACAACCCGCGCGATACATGCCCGAATCTCAAATTCCAGCTACAATCGAGAGGTCCATCTTCGAGGCGAGGCGTCCCATGGAAAATCACAATCGCGCAGCGGTCGTCGGAATCAGCGCGCTGGCGTTCTTCGCGACGCTCGTTCCTGCGGGCGCCCGCGCGCAAGCCAAGCCCTCGCCCGACGCTGAAATCGTCGCGCGCGTAAACAACGACGTCATCACCCTCTCGGCATATCAGAAAGCCGAACAGCAATTGCGCGACGAAGCAGCGCGCGATTGTCAGGGCTGCCCGCAAGATCAGATCGACGCGCAGTTCAAAGAACAGCAAAAAGATCTGCTGCGCGGCATGATCGATCAATCGCTCATGGTGCAGCGCGCCAAAGATATGGGCGTGAGCGTCGAATCCGACCTCAGCAAGCGCCTCGACGAAGTCCGCCGGCAGAACGGCCTCGCCACCATCGAAGATCTGCAAAAAGGCGTCGAAGCTTCCGGCCTGAGCTGGGACGATTACAAGACCACGATTCGCAACGGACTGCTACAGAAGGAAATCGTGCGCCGCGAAGTCGGTTCCCACGTGGATATTTCCGCCGACGAAGTGAAGCAATACTACGCAGCGCATCCACAGGAATTCACGCTGCCCGAGCGCGTCGTGCTGTCTGAAATTTCACTGAGCACGGAGGGTAAAAGTCCCGAGGAATTAGCTACCGTGCGCAACAAAGCCGAAGGCCTGCGCAGCAGCGTTCTCAACGGCGACAACTTCAACCAGGTCGCCAGTCTTTATTCCGAAGGCAGCACCGCGAAAAACGGCGGCGGCCTGGGCACCTTCAAAAAAGGAGAACTGGCGCCGCAACTCGAAGCAATCGTGTTCCAAATGAGTAAAGGTGAGATCAGCGAAGTGATCCAGACTCGCACCGGCTTCGAAATCCTGAAAGTTGAAGATCACCTGCAGGCGGGATTGCAGCCCCTGGAAAAAGTGGAACCCGACATCCGCAACATTCTCCACGCCCAGAAAATGCAGCCCCTGATACGCGATTATCTGGCCGAGCTCCGCGAACAAAGCTACATCATCTTAAAGCCCGGCTACACCGACAGCGCCCTGCTCTCCGGCGCCAACGTTCCGTCGCCGGACAAGTCTCATTTGTAAACGCAAGATACGAAATTCAATTCACGCCGGTATCAGAATCTACGCCGTCGCAGCTTTTGCTTTCGCCGCGGCCTCTACGGTGTAAATCAGAGTCGCCTTTTTGCCGCCCTTCGCGGCCGTAGCGCAGACTGAATTCAGATTCACGCCTTTCGCCGCAAGTTTGTCCAACTGCAGCGCCAATGCGCCGGGCTTGTTTTGCAATTCAATTTCCTCCGCGGCGGTTTCCTGGTAGGTCAGCCCAGCCGCGTCGAGCGTCTTTTTCGCGCGCCGCGCATCCTCCACCACGAGTTCAATTGTGCCGTTCCTTCCCTGTGCGGTACCCAACAAAGCCAGAATGTTCAGCTTCGCGTTCCCCAATGTCTTTGCGATCTTCGCGAGCGCTCCCGGTTGATTCGCAACGGTGATTGTGAATTGCTTCGTGTTGGCCATTTCGGCACCTCCGGTAAATCTCGCAGGATTATACGCCTCGCTCCGCATTCACGGTCGCCGAACGTAACTACGAATCGCCGCTGCGGTCGCAGATACCTTGGCCGCTGACTTCTCGACTGCGGTGATACCTACAGAGCCAGTCGCACCCACGGCTGCCAAAAACTCCAGTCCCGTCGCGGTCCAACCGAACAGCTGAAATCGAATTGTCGCTCGCAAATGAAATTTCTCCTTCATCCGGCATGGTCTGACTTTTCGACAGGGGGACAACGGACGCAGTGCTGTGCGTAGGCATGCGCCCCGCAAAAGACAGCAGGCGCAACGCCATCGTGCCCGAATCCGCGCGAAGCTGCAGGTCAAGCTGCCTCGTTTGTGAAGGGGTGATTGCGGTCTAGATTCGGTTCGGCACAAGCAATATGATTCTTGAATGCAGCGTTCGCAGCATGCGCCAGAAGCAAGGCACTCCAGCACTATCCGTTTCAGCGCCTGCTGCATGGTAATATGGCGCACATCCAGGCAAAGAAAGCCGCGACGACAACGGAGGCTGGGAATGGCGAGAATCGAATCCGCGCAAGTGCCCCTGCCCACCTGCGCCCCGAGTTCTGCCGCGTCCGTCCCGGCTGCGACCGCTCATCCGCGACACTCTGCACTCGTCCGTATCACTCACTGGATTACCACTCTGTGCTTTCTCGCCCTGCTCGTCACCGGATTTGAGATTGTAATCTCTCATCCGCGCTTCTATTGGGGCGAAACCGGAAATGTACGAACGCCAGCGCTGTTTCAAATTCCGATCCCTGCCTCGAGGCACCTGGTGCAGACCGGCTACGGGTACGTGCTGCCAGACCAGAACGGATGGAGCCGCTATCTCCACTTTCAAGCCGCTTGGATTGCGGTATTGACCGGCTTGCTCTACGTAATCTCCATGTTGTTCACCGGACACTTGCGCAAAGACTTGCTCCCGAATCGATCCGATCTTTCCTGGCGAAGTTTTTCGACCACACTCGCAAGTCACCTGCGTTTTGCAAAGCCGAGCCAGCAAGAAGCCTGGTCGTACAACCTGCTGCAGCGCCTCAGCTACCTGTTCGTGATCTTCGTCTTGTTCCCATCAGTGATCTGGACTGGCCTGGCGATGTCCCCCGCCTTTGTTTCCGCATTTCCGGCCACCGTGAATCTGTTGGGCGGCCAGCAATCCGCGCGCACGCTTCACTTCTTCGTCTCGCTGGCTCTGCTGCTCTTCCTTCTCGTCCATGTCGGGATGATTTTTCTTGCCGGATTCAGCAGCCGCATGCGCGCAATGATCAGCGGGCAACCCTTGACGCATAAGGAGCGCACATGACCAATCCAGCAAGCCGCAAACTGTCACGCCGCAAATTGATCGTCGGCGGACTCGCAGCCACCGCAGGAGTAGCTGGCTTGGGCGTGGCCGCGCGCATCGCGCAAAAGTACGGACTCGTCCCGCCCGATCACGGCGGCATCTACGGCCTCGGCGAAACGCTGACCTACGCTTCGCAGCGTCTGCTGACCAGGCACTCTCTCGCGCGTGAATTCCCCAAGAGCCAGATTTCGCAGCCTCCATTCGCGAACGAAGTCGAGCCTCCCAGCGACCAGTTCAAGCGCTTCCAGGCCGGCCACTTCGCCGATTGGCGGCTTGATGTAGACGGCATGGTCGCCCGCCCCACCTCGTTTTCGCTCGATCAGCTTAAGAGCTACCCGTCTCAGTCCCAGATCACGATGCTGCAGTGTGAGGAGGGTTGGTCGTATATCGCCGAATGGATCGGCGTGCCGCTGTCCCACGTTCTGGATGTTGTGGGAGCCCTCCCGCAGGCCAGATATGTCTTTTATTTCTCGATAGAACCCGACACGTGGGAAACCATCGACATGGCCGAAGCATTGCACCCGCAGACTTTACTGACCTACGGGATGAATGGCGATGAGCTTCCCGTCGGCCACGGCGGCCCGCTTCGCTTGCGGGTCCCTCGCCAGGTCGGCTACAAGAACGTGAAATTCATCAACCACCTGACGGTCAGCGACAATCTGAAGGGTTTCGGTAAAGGACTCGGCTCCGCGTCTGCAGACGCAGGCTATGCCTGGTACGCCGGCATCTAACAGACCCGTTTAACGTGACCGTCGCATCTCGGTCGCTCTTCCCGTTTTGGGCTTCCTCGAAATCTCTTATCGGCCACATGCCCCCAAATTCGCGATCCCGCCGAAGCCGCGTCCCAATATCGGACAGTTGCGGTTGCTTGCGTGCATGGCAAGCCGACTAAGTCGCGTACCTGCAATTGCTTGGAGGACAACTCGGTTGGGCGGAGACATGCTCTGCAACACCAAGATGTAGAGAAAGGTGCCCAGATGACCTCGTTCTGGCAAGACATACGCTTCAGCCTGCGAATGATCGGCAAGGCGCCGGGCTACGCGGCGATCGTCATCCTCACGCTGGCGCTCGGCATCGGCGCAAACTCCACGATTTTCAGCTGGATCAACTCGGCATTGCTGAACCCAATTCCTGGCCTCACGAAACCGAGCGAAGTTGTCTCGCTCACAGTCGGCAACCCCGGAAATAGCCCGCTTGGCTTCAGCTATCCGGATTTCGCATCCATACGCGACGGGCAGCAAAGTTTTTCAGGCATGGCGGCGTGCTGGTTCGCTCCCATGAGCCTGACCGGCAAAGGTAGGCCCGAGCGCGTCTGGGGCATGGTGGCGTCGGCGAATTATTTCGACGTGCTGGGTGTGCAGCCATTGCTGGGCCGCGGTTTTCTTCCCGTGGAAGACCAGAAGCCGGGAGGAGCGCCCGTCGCGGTGATCAGTTACCGCCTGTGGCAAACGCATTTCGCTCGGAATCCGAATATCGTCGGCCAGGCGATCGAAATCAATCAGCACTCCTACACCATCGTCGGCGTTACGCCCGCGGTCTTTCAAGGAAGCCAGACCGGCGTACGCACGGAGATTTGGGTTCCGGTCATGATGGAGGCGCAACTGGTGCCGGGGGCCGAGCTGCTTCATGACCACGGCAATTTCACGTTCTTTGTTTTTGGCCGATTGGAGCCGGGCGTCACGCTAGCGCACGCGCAGGAAGAAATGACGCTGCGGTTGCAGCGGGAAGCCAAGAATTATCCCGAGGAACACCAGGGAAAAGACTCCGTGATGGTGTATCCGCTGTGGCGGAACCCATTCAGCTTCAATTATTTTTTCGCGCTGCTGCTGCCGACGCTGATGGCCATCGCCGGCGTAGTGCTGCTACTCGCCTGCGCGAACGTGGCCAATCTGATGCTGGTTCGAGCGGTGGGCCGGCGGCGTGAAATCGCCATTCGCATGTCGCTGGGCGCGAGCCGCTGGCGGCTGGTGCGCCAACTTCTGGTGGAAAGCCTGATGCTGGCACTGGCCGGAGGCGCCGTGGCAATGTTGATCACGCTGTGGACCGCGGGCACGCTGATGAAATTCCTGCCGCCGGTCGATTTTCCGATTGGAATGGTTGTCCGGGCGGACCGCAACGTGCTGCTGGCAACCGTTGTGATCTCCATCCTCACAGGGGTGATCTTCGGAATTTTACCTGCGCTGCGCGCTTCCAGCGAAGCCCCCGTAGCGGTGTTGAAAGAAGATACCGGCAGCGCTTCAGGCAGTCTGCGTAAGGCGCGCCTGGCGAGTGCCCTGGTGGTGGCGCAAGTTTCGCTCTCGCTGTTGCTGCTGGTCTGCGCGGGATTGTTCCTTCGCAGCGTCCTGCGCGCCCAGCAAATCAATCCGGGATTCAATTCGCACAACATAACGATCGCGTCCTACGATCTTTTCTCGGCGGGATATTCGCCAGAGAAGGGAGCGGAGTTCGACCGCCAGCTCGTCGTGAAATTGGAAGCGCTACCGGGCGTCCAATCGGTGGCTCTTTCGAGCCGCGTGCCACTAGGCCTTATCCCGGACTCAACCAGCGTGAAGCCCGAAGGCTACGTGCCGCAGGCAAAAGAATTGATGGAAACTCCGGACGCCATCGTCACTCCGAATTTTTTCCGCACCCTGCGGATTCCGCTCGTCGCAGGGCGCGATTTCACGCTCGAAGACACCAAGAGCTCGCAACGCGCGGTGATCGTCAACGAAGCATTTGCGAATCGCTACTGGCCGCAACAGCAAGCGCTCGGCAAACGGCTCAGCTCCGACACCACGCACGAATGGTTTACGGTGGTCGGCGTGGCGCACGACACCAAAACAGGGACCCTGACGGAAAAGGCCACGCCATTCGTGTATCTGCCGCTGTACCAGGTTTATTCCCCTGCGATGATTATTCACGCTCGGGTGGCTGGAGATCCCGTGGCTTTCGGCAAGACGGTCGAGCACGCCATCCATCAGCTGAATCCCGACCTCGTCGTGTACGACGTGAACTCGCTCGATTTGAACGAACAAATCAACACGTTCCCGCAGCACATCGCCGGAACATTCGTCGGCGCATTCGGCCTGCTTGCGCTGGTGCTCGCTGCGGTGGGAATTTACGGCGTCACCGCTTACACCACCCGGCAGCGCACCCATGAAATCGGCATTCGCATGGCGCTGGGCGCCGGGAAAGAGGACATTCTCCGGCTGGTCGTCGGCCACGGACTGCGCTTGACGTTCATCGGCCTGGCGCTGGGCTTGGCAGCGTCGTACGCGCTGACGCGCTACCTGAGCAGCTTGCTTCTAGGTATCACGAGCACCGACGCGCTCACGTTTTCGACCGTCGCGCTCCTGCTCTGCGCCGTGTCACTGGTCGCCTGCTTCCTACCCGCCCGCCGCGCCATGCGCCTCGACCCAATGTCCGCGCTGCATTACGAATAGAAACCGTCGAGTATCTCCGTGCGACGGAATTTCTGCCCGATCGATTCTCGCTCTCAGCTACTCCATTACCGCCGTAGGCGCACACGCCCAACATCCGCTCGCGCCGCTTCATGATTTGCCCTCCTGCTCCGAATGAGTTGTAATCCTATTCAGGAGCGTGCCCGTGCCATTCTTGCTGCTGGGACTCGCCGCCGTCGTCTGGGCGGGCTTCAGTCTGATTACAGGAAAGGGCCACTACAAGGGCTGTCCGCCCGGCGGCTTCGACCTCAGCGAAGATCCAATTCATTTCTGGACGCCGACCATAATCATTTTGGCCATCGGCATCTGCATGATTCTGATCTTTCTCGGAGTGATCCCATTGCCGTCGCGCTCGATTCAGCACTAGCCGCGTTCGGCACCGATCACTCATCACCTGCCACTCGTCACGTTTGGTCTACTCTTCGCGCAAAGCCACCAAAGGATTCACCCGCGTCGCCCGCTGCGCCGGAATGTAACAAGCGAAAAACGCCACGCCAGCCAGCACCGCCGAAGCCGAAAGAAACGTAATCGGATCAGACGGCGCCACATTAAAAAGCATCGACTGAAAAAATCGCGTCATAACCGCGGCTCCCGCCAAACCCGCAACCAATCCGATCACCACAATCCGCATCCCTTCCAGCAACGCCATGCGCAAGATATCCAATCGCTGTGCCCCCAGCGCCATGCGAATCCCCACTTCATGCGTGCGCTGGCTGAACGCATAAGACATAACGCCGTAAATCCCGATCGCCGCCAGCAGCAGCGCCACCGCTGCAAAAATTCCCAGCAGCTGCAGCGCAAACCGCCGGTCCGACACCGATCGCGCGATGATTTGATCCATCGAGCTGATGCTGTGCACCGGCACGTTCGGATCAACGCTCTCCACCACCTTCCGCACTGCTTCTCCCAGATGTTCCGCGTCGCCCCGCCCGCGCAGAAACAGCACCGCATTCACCGGCGCGAACTGTCCCAATGCAACATATATATGCGGCACGCTCGCAGCTTCAAATCCGTCCGATTTCACATCGCCCACTACGCCGACAATCGTCACGCCTTTGGGCCCCGGTCCAAATGCAAATTTCACCTGTTGCCCAATCGGATCCTGCTCCGGCCAGTAACGCCGCGCCAGCGTCTGGTCAATCACCGCCACCGCCTGGGTCGTGCTCGTATCGCTGACGGTGAAATTTCTTCCGGCCATCAAGGGAACTTCCATGGCGTGAAAATACCGCGTATCAACGATGGCAATGTCCGCCACCGGATTGCGCTCGGAATCATCGGCACGCCCTGGAATCGAAAACGGAGAATAATTTCTCCCGGAATTCATCGGCAAAGTATCGTTGCCTGCAATCGAGGACTGCTCGACGCCCGGCAGCTCCGCCACGCGGCGATAAATTTCCATCAGAAAAGCGGCGCGCTGATCCATGTCTGCGTAAGGATCTGTTTTCGGATCGTTAGGCTGCGGAATCCAGATTTGCACGGTCGTCAGATGGCTGGGATTGAATCCCGGACGCACCTCCAGCACGCGCCAGAAACTTCGCAGCAGCAATCCCGCCCCCGCCAGCAAAATAATCGACAGTGCCACCTCGGACACCACCAGCACCTGCGAAAGTCGCGTATGCCGCCGGCTCGCACCCGATCCGCGGCCGCCTTCTCTGAGGTTTTCCACCTGATTGGGATTCGAAGCCTGCAGCGCCGGCGCCAACCCAAACAACACGCCCGTAAATATCGAAATCAAAAACGCAAAAAACAGCACCTTGACGCTGACGTCCACCTCATTCAGCCGCGGAATATCCGCAGGAGCCAAACTGATAATCGCATTCTTCAAAAACAGTACCGTAAGCAGCGCGACCACGCCCGAGATCACGGCCAAGAGCGTGCTCTCCGTCAAGAGCTGCCGCGCCAGCCGCGCGCGACTTGCTCCCATCGCCAAGCGAATCGCAATCTCGCGCCGCCGCCCCGAAGACCGCGCCAGCAACAGATTCGCAATATTCACGCACGCGATCAGCAGCAGGAATCCCACCGCGCCGAAAAGTATGAACAGTTCCGTCCGCTGCGGCCCCACCAGATCTTCTTTCACCGAAACCAGCCGCAGCCGCCATCGCGCCGCCGCCGGATACGCAGCGGGATACTGCCGCGCCAGCTGCGCTACATAAGCATCCAGCTGCGATTGCGCCTGCGCGACCGTCAGCCCCGGCTTCAACCGCCCGATCGCGCCGGGAACAAATCTCAGCGTCCGATCCGGCGGCACAGGAAACGGCGCGCCGTTGAATCCCGTCGCGCTCCACACTTCCACATCCGTATCAAGAGTCCGCCCCGGATGACGAAACCCCGGCGGCATCACCCCCACAATCGTATACACGTCGCGATCGAGCGACATTTTTCGCCCGATGATGTTCGCATCCGAACCGTAGTTCCGCCGCCAGAAGCCGTCGCTGATTACCACCGGCACCGAAAATCCCGGCACCGTATCCTGCCGCGTGTAAACGCGCCCCAGTTCCGGTTTCGCTCCCAGCAACTCAAAATAGTCCGGGCTGGTGACCAGGCTTTCCGCGCGCACCGTCCGCTCTCCGCCGCCGACCGCCGAATTGCTTGGCGCCACTGCGGAAATTTCCCGAAACACACCCGAACGCTCTTCCAAATCCCAAAGCTCGGGCGCGGACATGCCCACATCCTGCGAGTTCGGCCCAGCCAAATCATCGAAGATCCGCACCAGCTGCTCCGAATGCGGGAAAGGCAGCGGCCGCAGCAGCACTCCATACACCACGCTGAAAATTGCGACATTCGCGCCAATCCCCAGCGCCAAAGTCAGTACCGCCACAATCGTGAACGCGGGACTTTTGAGCAAAGTGCGCAGCGCATAGCGCGCATCCTGGACGAACGTGAACACGGCTCCCTCCTTCGCACACACCCTAAACTTGGCAGAAGCGGTTAGGCCTGTTGCTGTATGGACGAACAGAGCCGCACGATTGTTAGCAGAAAGATGGCCACAGAGGAAAACTCAGTGAAGATTCGGCAGAGGAATCGAAATCGCCGCAGCCGCAGCAGCCGCGAAGTGTCCGCGCCGTCGCGGAAACGGACATTCCCGGCAACATTGCCCGTCTCCGCACACCGCGCTTACTACTCGTATCTCAGCGCCTGCGTCGGCGCAATCCTGCATGCTCTTCGCGCCGGCACGTACGCCGCCAGCATGGCCACCAGAAATAGCGAAGGCACCACGATCAAATAAGCCACCACGTCCACCCCGCCGGAATCGAACAGCATGGAATTCATCAGCTGCTCCAAGGCAAAACCCATCACCAGTCCCAGCGCCGTTCCAGTCCCCACCAACGCGAAGCCCTTGCCCATCACCAGGCGCAGCACATCCGAACTCACCGCGCCCAGCGCCATGCGTATTCCGATTTCTCTGGTTCTGCGGCTCACGTTGTACGCCACCAGCCCGTACAAACCGGCGATGGCCAGCAACAGTCCCACCAGGCCCATCGTGCCTACCAGGTCGATCGCTATTTGTGGCCCGCGCACTGCCTGGTTCAGGTAGAACTCCTCGTAAGCGCGCGTCTGCAGCAGCGGCAGATTCGGATCCAGGCTACGAACAACGTCCTTCACCGGCTGCAGCAGCTGCAACGGGTCGCCGCTCGAGCGCAACAGCAAGACCATTCGCGCCACAGGATGCTGCGCCAGTGGCATGTACACGAAATCGGTCGGGGTTGCCATATTTTGATATTTAATGGTCTGCGCGACGCCTACGATCTCCACCGGCGCCCCGGCGCTGTTATCCAAGCGTATGTGTTTTCCCACGGCGTCGCCACCGGGCCAATAGTGCTTCGCGAAGTGCGCATTCACGATCGTCACGCGTGGCGCATCCGCGGTGTCGGTCGCCGCGAATGCGCGGCCACGCAGGATCGTAATCCCCATGGTGTCAAAATATCCTTCATCAATCGTATCCATCGTCACAGTGAAATTCTCGCGATCCGGCGGCATCGTGAAGCCGTCCGGCACAAACGTCACGCCGTCAAAGTCGTCGTTTCCCAGCGGAATGTTCTGCGTGAGAGCTTCGCTCTGCACTCCGGGAGTTTCGCGCATGCGTTCGGCCAGCAGTTTGTAGAATTGCTGTGTCTGAGTGGCGTTGTACTGAATCAGGCGTGGATCAAAAGTGGTCATCAGCAGATGGTCTTTCGTGAAACCGGTATCCAGCATCAAGTCGTGCTCGAAACCGCGGGCCATCAGGAAGGCCGCGGTCAGCAGCATCAACGACATGGAAACCTGCGCCACCACCAGCATATTGCGGCCCCACAGACGCTTGCGTCCGGGAACCTCCACGTCGGCAGACTTCAATGCGTTCACTAAATCCACCCGGGTGCTCTGCAGCGCAGGAGCCAAACCGCAAAGGAAGGCACTCAACACCGACAATCCCACGCACACCAGCAGCACGCGCTTGTCCATTTGGAACGGCACGGCCAGCGGCAACTCCGTCGCAAAAACGATTGTGTCTTTCGAGTGGAACCACTCGATCACGCCGTAGCCAATGGCGATCCCGGCCAGTCCACCCAAAATCGCAAGGATCAAGCTTTCCGTCAGCAGCAATCGGATCAGCCGCAAACGCCCCGCACCCAGCGCCAGCCGCACCGCGATTTCGCGCGCTCGCTCGCGCGCACGGCTCAGCAGCAGTCCCGCGACATTCGTGCAGGCTACCAGCAGCACAGCCAGCGCCAGGATCACGAAGACAACGCCGAATTTCCAATTGTCGTCTTCGATCGTCCGCGTTTGAAATTGTGTGTAAACCGCCGCGCCGCGACTGCGAGTGACGTTCGGATAATCGCGCTCGAAGCCTTTCGCCAGCACCGCGAGCTCGTTGCGCGCATCTTGCAAACTCGTGCCCGTCTTCAACCGCGCCTTCACGGTCAATTCGCGATCGTCGCGGTCCTCGAAAAAATTCTTCCCCAAGTTCGTCGAAAACACCGGCGCCATCGCCAGCGGCACGTACAAATCGGGATGTCCGAATGTCAATAAGCCCGGGAAGCTGTCCGGAGCCACGCCAATCACCGTGAACATCGTGCCATTCAGATGAATCGTCTTGCCTACGACGCCGGGGTCGCTTGCGAATTCGTGCCTCCAGAAGTCCGGTCCCAGCACCACCACCGCGTCGCGACCCGGCACCTGGTCTTCGTCCGCGCGAAACCCGCGCCCCAGCCGCGGCTCGACGCCCAGCACGCGGAAGAAGTTACCGGAAACCATCACCCCACCTTTGATTCGCGGTGTGACGCCCGGTTCAGCACTGAAGCCCACCGCCTGCATCCCCGCGTAAGCGATCACGCCGTCGTAGCTTTTGGTGTTGTCGCGGATGTCCCTGTACTCGCGGTAGGAAAAATTCTCGTAGCTGCTATCGTGCGTCGTGCCGACCAGCGTGACCACATTGCTCGGATGCGGCACAGGGTAGGGTCTGAAGATCAGCGCGTCCACCATGCTGAATGTCGCCGACGTCATTCCAATCCCCAGCGCCAGCGTGATCACAACGAACACCGTAAGTCCGGAAGTCCGACGCAAACTCCGTATCGCGAAGCGAAAATCCTGCAGCAGCGAATCCAGGAACGCCCCCGTGCGCGAATCGCGCACCTGCTCCTTCACCTGCTCCACTCCGCCGAGCTCGATTCGCGCCGCCCGCCGCGCCTCCGCCGCCGGCATTCCCGCTCGTATCTTCTCCTCAATAAGTAATTCGAGGTGGGAATGAACTTCCTGGTCCAGGTCGGCATCCACCCGACGAGTAAAAAACAAATTGCGCAGAAAACTTCGTGCTTTCACGAGCAGCGGCATGTGCGTTACCTCTCTACGATGCTTCTAATGCCTGGCCGATCGCCAAGGAAATGCGGCTCCAGCGCTTGGTCTCAGCTTCCAGCTGTTTCTGCCCCGCTTTAGACATCCGGTAGTATTTCGCGCGGCGATTGTTCTCGGACTCTCCCCAAAATGCCGCGATCCAGCCTTCTTCTTCCATGCGGTGCAGGGCAGGGAAGAGTGATCCCGGCTTCACCACAAAAGTCCCGCCGGTAAGCTGCTGGATCCGGCGCGAAATCCCCAACCCATGCATCTCGCCCGCCCGCAGCGATTTCAATATCAGCAGGTCCAAAGTCCCTTGCAAAAGGCTTGTCTGTTCAGGGCTCAATCGAAGTCTCCTATCGGCGTTCTATACGAATACTACCACTCACCTATAGAATGTCAATAGGAAAAGCGCGCCGCGAGCTGCGACGAAAACTCGCTTCGCCCAATTCCGCGTAGCGAGCCTATTTTGGAGTGCGGCGGCTTGCCGCCGCTTCGCCCGGCGCCAGGCTTGCCTCGCGTGCCGGAATCGCTTGTAAGGAAAGCGCAGGTGGCTGTACTCGGTCGCGAAGATCTTCGATATCTGGCGGCAGCGAATTGAGCGGCGGCGGTACGGGGTGCGCATTCCGTGTATATCGTCACGATCATGCTTTTTCTTCTGCCCTGTTCGCTGCTGTGGGTGGGCGGGAGAGCTTTGGCCACGACAGCAACTGAAGGAACGACTCCTGGCTGGAGGATGTACTGCACCGTGGCTGCACTGATCATCGCGAGCTGCGCGACTCTATTGGAATTGGTTTTCTTCTTTGCCTGGTTCCAGAATGGCGGAAGCCCGCACGGAATGATGCCGTCTCCTGGCCTTCGGAAAGTCGTCGGCCGCATTCCCGCATGGGCGCTTTTCGCGAGCGTAGCGTTGGGCGGCTTCGGAAAGGGTAAACCGAGGTTGCTGAATCTTGCTTGGGCGGTGGCCCTGGTTTTTGTTCGATACGCGATCTTCATGTTGGAAATGGATTGAAGCGCGCTCTCCCCTGATCGAACCTGCGCCTCGTTGCTGGCTTCGCCGCATACGTGACCTGCGACGCCCCCTCGTACCGCTAGCCTCCTCGCACCGCCTGTGATAAAGATGTTCACTCTACGTGCGCCACGATCCGCCACGATCTCGGAGCCATTCTTGACCCGTCGAAAACTTAAAAGCACCGCCGTCACCCTGCGCGACGTAGCGCTGGAAAGCGGCGTTTCTCCCGCCACCGTCTCCATCGTCCTCAATAACGCCCCGCTCTCGCGTTACATCCCGCCCACCACCAAAGACCGCATCGAACGCGCCGCAAAAAAACTAGCCTATCGCCCAAAAGTCGTCTCGCGCTTCCTCAGCGCCAAACGCAATCGCACCGTAGGCGTCATGGTCTTCGACATCACCGACCCCTATTGCACCCTGATCCTTCGCGGCATCGAAAACGCGCTCTACCAGGCCTCCTACCTGCCCATCCTCACCGACGTGCACAATCAGCGCGGCCGCTTTGAGCGTTACCTAGAAATGCTCCTCGCGCGCCCCGTCGAAGCGCTGATCGTCGTAGCCAACTGGCTCTTTGTGGATATCGATCTCCTGGCAGACGTCGAAAAACGCAACATCCCCGCGGTGATGATCGGCCGCGAGCTGCGTTCCGGCGCCGTCAGCTCTGTCATGGTAGACAACGAAGCCGGAGCGCATCTCGCCATGGAACATCTGCACTCCCTCGGCCATCGCAAGATCGCTTTCATCCGCGGCCCGAAAATGCTCGGGGACAGTTCCCCCCGCTGGCGTGGCGTGCGCGCCTTCGCCCGCTCCGTGAATCTGGAAATCGATCCTGCGCTGGTCCTCGATCTTCCCGATTCCTTCGATCCCAATTCCAGCTACGAAGGCGGCCTGAAGCTCACCGAGGAATTCCTGAAACACAAAAAACGTTTCACCGCCGTGATGGCCTTCGACGATATGACGGCCTTCGGCGTAATCCGTTGCCTGGCTCGGGCGGGCATAAAAGTTCCCGAAGATTGCTCGGTGATCGGCTTCGACGACGTGATTCCCGCCGGCCTCTCGGTCCCGTCGCTCACCACCGTCCGCCAGCCGATGGAAGCTCTGGGCAACGCCGCCGTAGGCATCATTTTGGACGCCGTCAACGCCGCTATCGAGGAACGCGAATCCCCAGCCCTGCACCGGCTGCTCGCGCCCGAACTAGTCGTGCGCGAATCCACCCGCGCCGTTTCCTGGGCGTAGCATTTTGCCTCGCGTGGCTCTGTCGTGCGTCGTTTTGCCGCGCCGCAGCGGTTTTGCGCTTGACTTGCACGCAGCGTGCGCATAATACTCGCTTTAATAAATTTTAATGAATCTCTTGATTTTGACATTGCAGCCAGCTCTAGCTGGGCGCCGTTGACGTTGCTTTTGAATCTGTAGCGGCCGCCTGCTTTTTTCGGGCGGGCGTCTTTGACTTTGCTTTTTTTTGAAGTTGCTCGAGAATCTTTGTAGCTCGTGGCTTGAGCGGCAGAGGTTCCGTTCTTTGTAGCGATCATACAAAACCCCTTACTGCCCAATGGTTCTCACGGGAGGTCTAGGCACCGTGCAAAAAAATCAGATCGTTCGCTCGCGCCTCCATCCTGCCGCAGCCGCCTCGATCCTTATTGCCTTGGCCTGCGCGCTCACTCCCGCGCGCGTCTTCGCCGATACTCGCGCAGACGAAGCCAAGAAATTATTCCTGCACTCCGGCTGGGCCCTCCAATCCTCCTGCCAAGTAAACGCCACCGGCGAACAAATCTCCACCCCCGGCTTCAACACCTCGGGCTGGCACCCCGCCACCGTCCCTTCAACAGTCCTGGCCGCGCTGGTCGCCGACAAAACCTACTCCGATCCCTACTACGGAAAAAATCTCCGCGATATCCCCGGCACCGAATATCCCATCGGCAAGAATTTTTCGCTCCTGCCCATGCCGCAAGACAGCCCCTTCCGCTGCTCCTGGTGGTACCGCACGGAATTCAAGCTTCCCGAAAATTTCGCTGGTCGAAAGGTGTGGCTGCACTTCAGCGGCATCAACAACCGCGCCAACATCTGGCTCAACGGCCACAAAATCGCCGACGCCAAGGACGTAGCCGGCGCCTATCGCACCTACGAATACGAGATCTCCGCACAACTCACGCTAGGCCAATCCAATTCACTAGCCGTCGAATCCTTCGCGCAAACCGATAAAGATCTCGGCATCAACTGGGTGGACTGGAATCCGGCGCCCCCCGATAAAGACATGGGCCTCTGGCGCGACGTCTACCTGCAATCGAGCGGCCCGGTAGCCATCCGCTACCCGCAGGTGATCACCCATTTCCCCACCACATCGCTCGCGCAAGCCAATCTCGCCATCGAAGCCGAACTCCACAACGCCACAAGCGAAGTAGTCACCGGCACTCTCGAAGCTCAGTTTGACGGCGTGCAACTCCAGCAAACCTACACGCTGAAACCAAACGAAACACGCACTGCCCGCTTCCTGTCCGACAGCTATCCGCAACTGCAAATCAAGAATCCCAAACTCTGGTGGCCCTACGGCATGGGAGCGCAAGACCTGCACGAACTTTCCCTGCGCTGCACCGCGGGGAATCAGGAATCCGACGCGCAAACCGTAAAATTCGGCATCCGCGAAGTCACCGCCGCGCTGAATTCCACCGGCGCCCTGCAATTTTCCATCAACGGCAAAAAAATCCTGATCCGCGGCGGCGGCTGGTCCCCCGATATGCTCCTGCGCCAGGATATGGACCGCCTGCAGAACGAATTTCGCTACGTCCGCGACATGAACCTCAACACCATTCGCCTCGAAGGCAAGCTCGAAAGCGACGAATTTTACAATCTCGCCGACGAGCGCGGCGTCCTCATCATGGCTGGTTGGTGCTGCTGCGATATTTGGGAACAGTGGAAGCACTGGCAACCCGAGCATCTGGAAATTGCCACTGCCTCGCTGCATTCCCAAATCATGCGCATGCGCGGCCATCCCAGCATGCTCGTCTGGCTCAACGGGAGCGATAATCCTCCCCCCGCGAACGTCGAAACCGCGTACATCAAAGTGCTGAAAGAATCCTCCTGGCCCAATCCTTATATCTCTTCCGCGTCGGCCACGCCCACCACGGTCACCGGCCCCTCCGGCGTGAAAATGACCGGCCCCTACGACTACGTCCCGCCCGATTACTGGCTCATTGACACCAATAAATACGGCGGCGCCTTCGGTTTCAACACCGAAACCGGCCCCGGCCCCGCGCTTCCGCTGGCAAGCTGCCTGAAAAAATTCATTCCCCCCGACCACCTGTGGCCGCAGGATGCTTTCTGGAATTTTCACGCCGGCTCCGAAGGCTTCAAGGACCTGACTCATTTCAACAGCGCGATGGACGCGATCTACGGCCCGCCCGCAGGCCTCGACGATTACCTCGTGAAATCCCAAGCCATGGCCTACGAAGGTGAACGCGCCATGTTTGAGGCCTACTCTCGCAACAAATACACCAGCACGGGTATCATTCAATGGATGCTCAATAACGCTTGGCCTTCCACCATCTGGCATCTCTTCGATTATTACCTGCAGCCGGCTGGCGGATACTTCGGCACCAAAAAAGCCTGTGAGCCGCTGCACGTGCAGTATTCCTACGACGACAACAGCATCGCCGTCGTCAATAGCCTCTACGAAAAAGCCACCGGCCTCACCGTCACCGCGAAACTCTACGACGCTTCTCTTCACGAACGGTTTTCCAAGCAGGTGCAGGTTGATGTGGATGCCGACGGCGTTCAGAAAGCCTTGACGCTTCCCGCGGAATCTTTCAGCCCCGCGTCGCTCGCCTATTTCGTCGAGCTGCAATTGCAAGGCAGCGACGGAAAAATCGTCAGCCAAAATTTCTACTGGCTTTCCGCCAAGAAGAACAGCTACGAATGGACCAAGACCACCTACCGCTTCACTCCCGTATCCTCTTACGAAGATTTAACAGCCCTCAGGTCGCTTGAAAAAGTCACAGTGGACGCGACCGCCAGCATGTTGCCCGGCCCCGATGGCCCCGTCGCGCACGTCCTGCTGAAAAACCCCAGCGACCATCTCGCATTTCAAATCCATCTGGGCATCCACAAGAGCGGTCAGTCCGAAGAAATCCTTCCCGTATTCTGGGACGATAATTACATCGAACTGATGCCCGGCGAATCTCGCGAACTCACCGCGCGCTATCTTCGGTCCGAATCCGTCTTCGGTGGTTCGGAGCTAAGCGTCTCCGGCTGGAATATCGCACCCGTCACGATCCCCCTGAAAGAAGGCCGCGGCCTCCCCGCCTCATCCACCGGAGCAGGGCACTGATGTCCAGCGAGCAGGACGGGCCATTGACCATACCCCCGGGACAATATCCGAATCACATGCTGCGCGAAATTTACGAGCAGCCGCTGGCCATTCGCGAAACCATTCGCCAGAACGTAGCGGACGACGTAATCTTTTCGAACTCGCTCCAGCCCATCGAAAAAGCTCTCTTCGCATTCAAGAAAATTATCATCGCCGCCAGCGGCTCCAGCCGCAACGCCGGTCTCGCGGGCGAAATCATGATGGAAGATCTAGCCGGCGTAGCTGTGGACGTGGAATACGCCAGCGAATATTGCTACCGCTCCACGCATTCCGACACCGATCCGATCGTGGTCGTCATCACCCAGTCCGGTGAGACCGCAGATACCACCGCCGCGCAACGGGAAGCACTAAATCGCGGCGCGAAAACCGTCGCCATATCGAATGTCGCAGGTTCCACGATCTCCCGCGAAGCCAGCGCCAACCTGCAAACCTGCGCCGGCCTGGAAAAGGCAATACCCGCGACGAAAAGTTTCACCTCGCAACTCACCATGCTCTATCTCCTGGCCCTGTTTCTCGCGCGCCAGCGCGGACGCATCACCGCCGAAGTCACTCGCACGCATCTGAATTTCCTGGCCGAGCTGCCGCGCCACATCGAGAAGTATCTGCCGAGCTGGGACGCGCAAGCTTCTGGGGCCGCGCGCGCGTTTCAGCAAGGGCGCACCTTCATGTTCCTGGGCCGCGGCGTGCATTACGCCATAGCCCGCGAAGGCGCGCTCAAGCTCAAGGAAATTTCCTACGTTCAAGCCGAAGGTCTGCCGGCAGGCGAACTGCGCCACGGCTCCAACGCTCTCGTGGACGAAAATCTAGTGGTGGTAGTGCTGGCCACGCGCGACGCCGCCGATCCCGACTCCGTCCTGCGCTACCAAAAAACCGTAGCGGTGCTCGAATACGTCAAAAGCCGCGGCGGAAAATCCATCGCCATAGCCAGCGAAGGTGATCGCGAAGTCACCACGGTAGCCGATCGCACCATATTCGTCCCTCCAGCCACGGAATTGCTCCTGCCGATCCTGGAAGTAGTTCCCCTGCAACTATTCGCCTATCACTACGCAGTCCTAAACGGCTGCGACGTAGACCGCCCCAGAAATCTGGTAAAGTCCGTGATCACTGAATGAAGCCGCGCGCCGTTGGTTTTGCCTCTGACTTTGCCTGTTGACCTTGCCGTTGCTGTCGTACTTGCCGTTGCTCTTGAATTTGCAGCGGCCGCCTGGTTTTTCTTTTTCGGCGGGCGTCTTTGAGGTTGCTTTTGAGTTTGCCGTTGAATTGATCTTTGTAGCGGCCGGTTCAGCTTCATCGAACCGGGAAGCCGTTGCCGTTGGTTTACCTTGGACGTTGCCTTTGCTGTCGTAGCGGCGCACTTCAGTGCGTCATCGCCGTCGCGGCACGGCACGATGGTGCTCGCTAAAGCGCCGCCACAAAGACTGAAACGCCAGGCGCATTCAAAAAAAGGACCAATGGCCAACGAACCCGCCGTTAAACTCCGCCGCGTTCTAACCCTGTGGGACCTGATCATAATCGGCATCGTAATCATCCAACCGATCGCCCCCATGGGCATCTACGGCGTAATCAGCAACGACGCCCGCGGCCACGTAGTCACCACGATCCTAATCGCGATGGTCGCCATGCTCTTCACCGCGATCAGCTACGGAAAAATGGCGCGCGCGTACCCCTCCGCCGGCTCGGCCTACACCTACGTCGGCCAGGAACTCAACCCCGCACTAGGCTACGTCACCGGCTGGGCCATCGTGATGGATTACATCCTGAATCCGCTCATCTGCACCATTATCTGCAGCCAGCTCACCCAAAATATCCTTCCCTTCCTGCCCTACTGGACTCTGGCCGTTTTCTACGCCGGCGCTTTCACCCTTCTAAATATCCGCGGCGTCAAAACCTCCGCGCGCATCAACGACGTAATGGCCGCCGGAATGTCCATCGTCGTAGTGATCTTTTTTGCCTTCGTAATCCATTTTCTCTGGGGCATCCACGAATACGGCCAGGGTTTTTTCACGCACCCGTTTTACAATCCCGCGACTTTCAGCTTTAAGAATGTTTTCCACGGCACATCCGTCGCCGTTCTCACCTACATCGGCTTCGACGCCATCTCCACCTTCTCCGAAGAAGTCGAAAATCCTCGCCGCAACATCATGCTAGCCACCGTCCTGGTCTGCCTGATTACCGGCGTCCTCGCTTCCCTCGAGGTCTACGCCGCGCAACTCGTCTGGCGCGACCAGCCATTCCCCCCCGATAAAATCACCTCCGCCTTCCCGCTTGTTGCCCAAACCGCTGGCGGCTATTTTCTCTTCCAGCTCGTCAATTTCACCATCCTCATCGCCAACATCGGCTCCGGCCTGGGCTCCCAACTCGGCGCCGCTCGCCTCCTCTACGGCATGGGCCGCAGCAACGGCATTCCCAAAAAATTCTTCGGCGCGCTCGACCCCAAAAATCACATTCCGCGCAACAACGTAATCCTAGTCGGCGCCATTGCTCTAGCCGGCTCATTCATCATCACCTATGATCAGGGTGCAGACCTGCTCAATTTCGGCGCTCTGCTCGCCTTCATGGGCGTGAACGTTGCCGCGCTCGTTCGTTACTACGTACGCGAAGAAAAAAAGCAAGTCCTCAACCTGCTTTCGCCTCTGCTCGGTTTTCTGATCTGCGCATTCATCTGGACCCACCTCAGCGCCCCGGCCCTCAAGCTAGGCGCCATCTGGATGGTCCTAGGCATGACCTACGGAGCCATAAAAACCCGTGGCTTCCAAGCCGACCTCGTGAACTTCGATATACCCTCCGACGAATCCTAGCGCCAGCGAGAAGCCGTCGCCAGCCTTCGTCGCGCACATCCACTCACCGCGTTATCCACCACGCCGTCCCTGCGCCCCAATCTCTCTTAAACTTTTCGCCCTCGCCTGACGATTGTTCCGATAGGGGTCGCCCGAAGCAGTCGGGAACGAGCCTCCGATACCTGCGCTCGTTGCAACCCCGTACCACACGGAGCGGCTGTTTCATTTCAGAGCACCTCCAAACGATGGATCAGGCAGTACTCAACGTTCTCTTGGTCATCGCGGATGCTCAAGACGAGGCCGACACCAAGGAGCCAGTGCTGGCGGGATCACGCTCCTGAATCTTGGCGATTTTGTGGCCAAGGCAGGCGCGTCGTCCCAGCTTACTTGGCGATAGGGGATGCGCAATGAACAATCGCAGACTCGAGCCGCTGCGAGACGGTGCCCCACCCTTCGCTTTTAGAAGGGTGGGGTTTAGACGCTAATCCATCGACCGCTCAAAATCCCGCGCGCCGCTCACTCCGCGTCCTGGGTCACAATGTGCACATCCACCGCCGGCGCATCATTCAAGAATCGATTAATCGCGTTCATGTACAAGAGCTTCCGCCATCCCTCCGTCGCCGACCTGCCAAAAATCACATGCGTAATATGTTTTTCCCGCACAAATTGCGCCATGGCATCCGCCACGTGATGCCCCTTCAGACGCACCGGCTTCGCTCCCAAGTTCTCCGCAAATTGCAAATTAGCGGCCAGCGATTTTGATTCCTCCTGCTCGCTTTCACTGTCCAGGTCCACGTGCACTGCGTAAAGCTCCGCGTCCATGCGCCGCGCCATGCGTGCCGCCCTTGCCACCAGATATTGCGCCTTCGGATTCTCGCTGATGCACACCGCCAGCCGCTCGCGCACCGCCCACGCTTCCTGTATATCCTTCTCCACCATGTATGATTCCAGGCTGCGATCCACCTGTTCCGCCACCTGCCGCAACGCCAATTCCCGCAACGCGATCAAATTGCCGCGCCGGAAAAAATTCTTCAGCGCCTGCTCCACTTTCTCCTTCCCGTAAACGTCCCCGCGCCTCATGCGGTTCTGCAGCGCTTCCGGCGTCAAGTCCACCATCACCGTTTCGTCGGACACTTGCAGCACCCAGTCCGGCACCGTCTCGCGCACCGCCACTCCGGTAATCGCGCGCACGGTTGGCGCGATGCTTTCGATGTGCTGGATGTTTACCGTCGAGATCACATCAATATTCGCATCCAATAATTCCAGCACGTCCTCGTAGCGCTTGCGATGTCTCGAGCCAGGAATGTTGGTGTGCGCCAGTTCGTCCACCAGCACCACTTTCGGTTTCCGCTCCAGGATCGCGTCCAGATCCAATTCCGCGAAGAGCGTGCCTTTGTAGTCGATCATGCGGCGGGGAATGGTCTCCAGTTGTGCGGAAAGTTCAGCGATTCCTTTTCGCCCATGCGTTTCCACCACCCCGATCACCACGTCTTCGCCGCGGCTGTGCCTTCGAATCGCCTCGCTCAACATGCTGAACGTCTTGCCCACACCCGGCGCGTATCCCAGGAAGAGTTTCAGTGCGCCTTTTGTTTTTTCGACGGGCTTCGCCGCGGCCAGCCACTGCTCGGGAGTCTTGGGCATGGGTGTATTCTCTTCTGCGAACGCTGTGAAAGCTACGTTAGAATGGCAGCGTGCGCGTGCACTGGTTCACTCATTTCCTGCGATTTCTGGCCGCTTTCGTACTGGTGCTAGGAATCTCCCTCACGTACCGCCACATTCTGCTCGTCAATCCCACCACCGTTGCGCTCACTTTTCTGCTCGCCATTCTAGCCGTTTCCACCGTGTGGGGCATCGCCGTTTCCGTCTTCATGTCCGTAGTGGCAATGCTCGCCTTCAACTATTATTTCCTGCCGCCCATCGGCAGGTTCACCGTCGCCGATCCCCAGAACTGGGTTGCGCTTTTCGCCTTTCTGGTTGTCTCGGTGCTGGCCAGCCACCTTTCCACCCGCGCCCGCCAGAAAGCCGAAGACGCCTCGGCGCGTCGCCGCGAAATCGAAAAACTCTACGCCTTCAGCCAGGGTCTGCTCGAATCCGGCAACGTGATTCAATTGCTCAACCGCATTCCTTCGCAGATCGTGGACATTTTCGAAGTCGGCGCCGCCGCCCTGCTTCTCGCTGAAAAACAAAAAATCTACCGCTCCGGCCCGGTTGTCGCGAAACTCGATCTGGAAAGCCTGAATACCGTCGTCCTTCGCGAAGAGCCCGTGATCGACGTCCCGAACAGCCTCTGCTTCGTCTCCGTGCGCCTGGGCGGCCGTTCCATCGGCAGCCTGGGAATTTCCGGCTCGATGCTTTCGCGCCAGACTCTGGAAGCCATCGGCACGCTCGTCGCCGTCGCCATCGAACGCGCCCGCGCCATCGAGCAACTTGGCTTGACCGAAGCCGCCCGCGAAGGTGAGCGCCTCCGCACCGCGCTGCTCGATTCCGTCACGCACGCGCTGCGCACGCCGCTCACTTCCATCAAAGCGTCCGTGACGAACTTGCTCTCCAACTCCAGCGTCACCGACCGCCAGCGCCAGGAACTCCTCACCATCATCAACGAAGAAACCGATCGCTTGAATCGCCTCGTCGGCGAAGCCGGTGAAATGGCGCGCCTCGATGCCGGTGAAGTCGAACTGGAACTCGAACCGCGCCCCATCGAAGACGTTATTGCCGCCGCCATGAGCAAATGCCAATTCGCGCTCGGCGATCGCGTCGTGAATGTAAACGTGCAGCCCGGGCTGCCGCGCGTCCGTGTGGATATTTCGCGCGCCCGCGAGGCTCTGGTCCATCTGCTCGAAAACGCGAATCAATATTCGCCCGCGGCCCAGCCCATCACCATCACCGCGGAGGCGCAAGGTGACTTCGTCGTCACCAGCGTCGCCGATCGCGGCGCCGGTATTGACGACCTGGAGCAAAGCCTCATCTTCGAAAAATTCTATCGCGGGAAGGACCAGCGCTATCTGGTGCAAGGTACCGGCATGGGCCTGCCCATCGCCAAAGCCATCATCGAGGCGCACGGCGGCACCATGAACCTCACAAGCCAGCGCGGCCAGGGCTCCGTTTTTTCCTTTACGTTGCCCACGGAACGCGGCCGGACCAGAGACTGATGAACGCCGCTACCATTCTCGTTGTGGATGATGAACCGCAGATCCGCCGCGTCATGCTCACTACTCTCGCGTCGCAGGGCTATTCGGTTGTCGAAGTGCGTAGCGGCGAAGAAGCGCTCGAAAAAGTTCGCGGCACGCGGCCCGATCTAATTCTGCTCGACGTGAACTTGCCCGGAATCTCCGGCCTCGAAACTTGCCGCGAAATTCGCGCCACCTGCGATGCGCCCATCATCATGCTCACCGTGCGCAACACCGAACGCGACAAGGTCCAGGCCCTCGATGCCGGCGCTGACGACTACGTCGTCAAACCCTTCGGCGTCGAAGAACTGATGGCGCGCATCCGTGCCGCACTCCGCCGCGCCGCGCCGGGAGATGCCACTCCACCCTTCATCTCCGACGATCTGAAAATTGACTTCGACAAGCGCACCGTGATGGTGCAGGAAAAGCCCGTCCGCCTAACGCCCAAGGAATTTGAACTCCTGCGCCAGCTCGTTTCGAATTCCGGCAAGGCGCAGGCGCACCGCCGCCTCCTGCAAGCCGTCTGGGGACCCGACTACGGGGAAGAAACCGAATACCTGCGCGTTTTTATCAATCAGTTGCGGCGGAAAATCGAGCCCGACCCCCGCCATCCGCGCTACATCCACACCGAACCCTGGATCGGCTACCGCTTCGACCCACCCAAGCCAAAATCCCGCACCCACCGCCCCGAAAAGTAACCGATAATTCCGCCGCAGTTTTGCCTCAGCAAAACGCTTTGTGGTCCGCTGATGGCGAGAATCGCGTGTCATCCCGAACGCAGTCCCGCGCTTTTTCTTGCCCGCCGCAGTTTGGCGCGCGCGGGAGCTAGAGAGGGACCAGCTTTAAGCGGAAACGGTAAGCGAGTGTTGATAGCCCGTCTCGTCTGCCGCGACATAAGCTTCGCAAAATCAGCGCGGCCGCAGCCCCTGAAGCCACCAGTTTCGATCGAGCCAAGACCTACGCCCTAACTCCTAATGCAACGGATGCACCGCATCCAACTCCAAATTCAATTCCAAAACATTCACCCGCGGCTCGCCGAGGAATCCCCACTGTCGCCCTTCCGTATGTTCAGCCACCAGAGCACGCAGATCTCCCTCACTTATCTTCCGCTCCCGAGCCACACGCGGAATCTGAAATTCCGCCGACGCCGGCGAAATATGCGGATCGAGCCCCGATCCCGAACTAGTGACCAGATCCGCAGGAATCCGCGCCCCAGGATTTTCCGCCTGCAACCTCTGCACATCACTATTCACCCGCGTAAGCAACGCGGAATTCGTCGGCCCCAAATTGGAAGCTCCTCCACTCGACGCATCCGGATCATATCCAGCCGCCCCCGCAGCAGAAGGCCGCGAATGAAAATATCCCGCCGAACTAAACGGCTGCCCAATCAAACTCGACCCCACCATCTTCCCGCCCAGGTGAATGATTTCTCCATTTGCCTGCCGCGGAAACGCCCACTGCGCCAGCAAGGTCACCGCCAGCGGATACAAAATCCCCAGCAGCACAGTCGTCGCCAGCGTCATCCAAATCGAAATCAGCAAATTCTTTTTCAGCATTTAAGCACCCCTAGGCCATTCCCATGTGCGTGATAATCACATCAATTATTTTGATCCCGATGAACGGCGCGATAATTCCCCCCAGCCCGTACACCAGCAAATTCCGCCGCAGCAAGGCCTCCGCGCCCAACGGCCGGTATTTCACGCCGCGCAGCGCCAGCGGCACCAGGGCAATAATAATCAGCGCGTTGAAAATCACCGCCGAAAGAATCGCCGAGTGCGGATTCTTCAGCCCCATCACGTTCAAGACTTCCAGCTCCGGAAAAGCCGCCGCGAACATTGCCGGAATAATCGCGAAATATTTCGCCACGTCGTTCGCCACCGAAAAAGTCGTCAGCGCGCCCCGCGTAATCAGCAATTGTTTTCCGATCTCCACCACCTCAATCAGTTTCGTCGGATTCGAATCCAGATCCACCATGTTCCCAGCTTCTTTCGCGGCCTGCGTTCCGGCGTTCATCGCGAGACCGACGTCCGCCTGCGCCAGCGCCGGCGCGTCATTCGTCCCGTCGCCCGTCATCGCCACCAGTTTGCCCTTGGCTTGCTCGCGCCGAATCAACGCCAGCTTATCCTCCGGCCGCGCCTCCGCCAGAAAATCATCCACGCCGGCCTCGCGCGCAATCGCTGCCGCGGTCAAAGGGTTGTCGCCCGTAATCATCACCGTGCGAATTCCCATCACGCGCAAATGTTCAAACCGCTCGCGCATCCCGCCCTTCACGATGTCCTTCAAGTGAATCACGCCCAGCGCCCGCGCATCCTCCGCCACCAGCAGTGGCGTCCCCCCGGAATTCGAAATCCGGTCCACAGCCTCCATCGTCTCGTGCGGCACGGTCCCGCCCGCATCCTTTATATATTTCACAATCGCATCTCGCGCGCCCTTGCGGATCTTTCGTCCATCCATGTCCACGCCGGACATTCGCGTCACCGCTGAAAATGGTATGAACGTCGCCGCCACCGATCCCAACTCCCTCCCGCGCAATCCGTGCTTATCCTTCGCCAGCACCACGATCGACCGGCCCTCCGGGGTCTCATCCGCCAGCGAAGCCAGCTGCGCAGCATCGGCCAATTCACCCTCGCTCACGCCCGGTGCCGGAATAAATTCTGTCGCGAACCGGTTCCCCAGAGTAATCGTCCCGGTTTTATCCAGCAGCAAGGTATCCACATCCCCAGCCGCTTCCACCGCCCGGCCCGACATCGCCAGCACATTCTTCTGCAGCACGCGATCCATCCCCGCAATCCCAATCGCCGAAAGCAATCCGCCAATCGTCGTCGGGATCAAACACACCAGCAAAGCCACCAGCACAAACACCGACTGCGGCGCGCCCGAATAGATCGCCATCGGCTGCAACGAGACCACCGCCAGCAGAAAAATAATCGTCAACCCCGCCAGCAAAATGTTCAACGCGATCTCGTTGGGCGTCTTCTGCCGCGAAGCGCCTTCCACCAACTTGATCATCCGGTCCAGAAAAGTTTCGCCGGGATTCGAAGTGATCCGCACTTTGATCTCATCAGAAAGCACGCGCGTCCCGCCCGTCACCGCCGACCGATCGCCGCCGCATTCTCGAATCACCGGCGCCGATTCTCCGGTAATTGCGGATTCATCCACGGACGCGACACCCTCGATCACTTCGCCGTCCCCCGGCACGAATTCACCAGCTGTAACCATCACCAAATCGCCAGCCCGCAATTGCGATCCCGGCACCGACTCAATGCTCCCATCCTGTTTCAATCGCCGCGCCACGGTATCCGCGCGCGATTTGCGCAAAGCCTCCGCCTGCGCCTTCCCGCGCCCCTCCGCCATCGCTTCCGCGAAGTTCGCAAACAGCACCGTGAACCACAGCCACAAAGTGATCTGCAGCGAAAATCCAAATCCCTGCGAGTGCTGCACCACTCCGCGCACCAAATCGATGGACGTGAGCAGCGCGCCCACCTCCACCACGAACATCACCGGATTGGCCGCCAGCGTGCGCGGGTTCAGTTTGACGAATGATTCCCACACCGCCTGCACCACAATTTCCTGTCCCCAGCGCGATTTTTCCTTACTCGTCGTTTTAGTGGCCATGGGTCCTCAAAACACCTTTCCCGCATGCATCATCAAATGTTCCAGAATCGGTCCCAAACTAAGCGCCGGGAAAAATGTCAACGCGCTCACGATCAGCACCACCGAAACCAGCAGCACCGTGAACAGCGGTGTCGTCACCGGAAACGTCCCCGCCGATTCCGGCACATATTTCTTCTTCGCCAGGCTTCCTGCGATCGCCAGAATCGGAATCACCGCAAAAAATCTCCCGAACAAGGTGGCAAATCCGATCGTCGTGTTGTACCAAAGCGTGTTGCCATTCAATCCGCCGAACGCCGATCCGTTATTTCCCGTGGCCGAAGTGTACGCATACAAAATCTGCGACAGCCCGTGCGGCCCGGGATTTGAAATGGACGGCGTTCCGAACGATTTCGCCACCACGGAGATCGCCGTGAACGTCAAAATCACCAGTGGAAAAATCAGCACCGAGAGCATCGCCATCTTCACGTCGTAAGCCTCGATCTTTTTCCCCAGATATTCCGGCGTTCTGCCCACCATCAGTCCGGCGATAAAAACGGAAAGAATCACGAACACGATCATTCCGTAAAGCCCCGATCCCACGCCGCCGAACACCACCTCGCCCAACATAATGTTAATCAGCGGAATCATTCCGCCCAGCGGCGTGAACGAATCGTGCATTCCATTCACCGCACCGCAACTCGCGTCGGTCGTCACCGTCGCATACAGCGCGGTATTCGCAATGCCGAACCGCACTTCTTTCCCCTCCATGTTGCCGCCCGACTGCGCGCCGCTCGTCCGCTGGTCCACCCCATGCAACAACGGATTGCCCCGCGCCTCCGCGCTGTACACCGAAACCACGCCAGCCAGGAAAAGGACTGCCATCGCGCCCCATACCGCCCAACCGTGCCGCTGCGACCCGGTCATTCGCCCCAGCGTGTAAGTCAGCCCCGAAGGAATCGCAAAAATCAGCACCAGCTGCAGAAAATTAGTCAACGGCGTGGGATTTTCATACGGATGCGCGCTATTGGCGTAGAAGAAACCGCCGCCGTTTGTGCCGAAAATCTTGATCGCCTCCTGCGACGCCACCGGACCTTGCGGTATCTTTTGTTCGTTCACCACCTGCGTGGTCGTCTTGCCGTCCGTGCCAGTCGTCGTCACCGTCTGTGCGTCCACCAGTTGCGTTTTGGCATAGGGCCGTAGATTTTGAATCATGCCTTGCGACACAAAAATCATCGCAACCACCAAACACACCGGCAGCAGCACCCACAAAATCGTCCGCGTCAGGTCCACCCAGAAATTGCCGATGGTCTCCTGTTCGCGCCGCGCGATTCCGCGAATGATCGCTACCGCCATGGCGATGCCCACCGCCGCCGACGTGAAATTGTGATAGGCCAGCCCCGCCATCTGCGTGAAATAAGTCATCGTCACTTCCGGCGTATAAGCCTGCCAGTTCGTATTGGTCGTGAACGAGGCCGCGGTGTTGAATGCCAGATCCGTCGGCACCCCCACAAGCTTCTCCGGATTCCACGGCAGGTGTTGCTGCACGCGCTCGATCACATACAGCAGCGTCATCGAAACGCCGCTGAAGAGCAGCATGGCGATCGCGTATTCCGTCCAGCGCATTTCCCGCTTTTCGTCCACACCGGTCAGCTTGTACAGCACCCGCTCGCACGGCCGCAGCAGGGGGTCCAGCCACGTCTTTTCACGCGCGAACACTCGCGCCATGAAGAGCCCCGCCGGCTTCGCCAGCGCAAAAGTCACCAGCAACAATAAAAATATTTGCAGCCAGCCATTGGCCGTCATCGTTAGAACCTCTCCGGCCACAACAAGGCCGCAAACAAGTAACCAAGGATCAAAACGCAAACTACGAGCAGCACGATGTTGCCCACCATATTCTCACTCCCTTTACTTCAGCCGGTCGCACCCGCGTACGTACGCCAGTGCCACCGCAAAAAAACAAATTGTCAACACCACGAACACGATGTCCTGCATACACCAAGCCTCCAGGAAAACAACGCCGCTGCTCTCCGGCGCGCTTAGAACTTCACCAGAATGGACATATCGATAAAATTCTCATCCCGCCGCAGGTCCGGGAACCACACGCTGGAGTTCTGCGGCGCGCTGGTGCAGAAAGCCGTCGCGGGTCCCAGCGTTTCCGATCCGGAGGAAACGCCGTTGTTGCAAATGTAGTCGGTCGGAGTGTTGGTATTTCCACCAGGAGGCGTAATCCCGCCACGGCCGGTCCAGTACGGCACGCTCGCGTGTCGGTAGTCATACTCCCAGCGAAAAGTGATGTACTGCTTGGGCATGTAGTCAAATGTGATGGAAGAATCCCACGCCTTGAACGGATCGCCCGGATTCTCCGTAAAGTAAGGAGAATTTGTTGCAGCCGTAATTGCGGTTTCTCCGTTGATCGGCGGCAACAGCACCAGATACCGTCCCGGATTGTTGATCTTCCCGCCGCCTATCGTCAGGCCGAACAAATCGTTATGGAACCAGAAGCGGTTGTAGAGCATGAACCCGAGAAAACTTTGCTTGGGTCCGCCCGCCTTATCGCCGTAGCAACTCACGCCGCCGCCGTATTCGCAGCCGATATCGCCAGTCAGCGAGAACGCCATCTTGTCCAGCGGCTGGTACGGTTTGTCGAAGTACTTAATTTCAATGCTGTTGTCGCTGTGTATGCGTTTGCGGTTGGGAACGAAAAGATCATCCTGACCAACGCCGTAGTTGTTGGAGATGATGTTCATCCAGTTGGTCGGAGTCCATTTAATCTGGCCCCCGATCCCCGGCGTGTGATTGGCCGAACCGTACGCCTGCCATCCATTGATGAACCACGGTTCAATCTTCAAATGCGCGGTGGGGAAAATTTGCACGCGCACGCCGTTGAAAAACCACGGCGTGTTCGAGGAAACGTATGACGGCTGATAGGCCCAATTGTCGAAATTGTAGTAACTGAACAGGCCGATGTAGGACATAAAAATTCCCGCGTCCACATTAATCCCGTGCATCACGTTGAAGTGGTATCCACCGTACGCTTCCGATACGTAGCGGTACGCATCGGCGAGGTCCCATTGGCCGTGTCCCGGGCTTGGGTCGTTGCGCGGGGTCGTCGTGGAATACATGCCAAACTGCGTCATCAGCCGGGCACGCACGTTGTCATAGTGGAAATCGCCGCCCACGCCAAGCTGCGTCAGTTGCACCTCTTGCGATCGGAAAAGTTCGCTGGATCCGCCCATCGAATGGTCCGTCGGGCGGTTGAAGTCGAAGACGTACACCGTGTCTGACCGGATTTCCGGCGTAAAGAATTTCGTATCCCAGAATATTTCTTTGGTGCGCGGGTTGCCGTTCAGCCAGGTCCAATCCGCATCCGAAAATGGCGCGATTGGCTCCGCCGCGGCCTCGGTTGCGGCCTTTTGCAAACTCGCGGCCTCGGGTGTTGTCGTCGCGGGCGCTGCAGGTGCTGCAGCAGCTGGCGCCAGCGGTATGGACATTTTCGCGCTCGTCGCCGGCGTTGCCGGCCGCTCCGGCGCCTTGACGCTTTTCAGCTCCGCTTCCAGTTGATCAATGCGTTTCCGCATCGCTTCCAGCTCCTGGGCGATTGCGGCAGGTATCGGTTGGTCCGCGCCGCTGGCCTGCTGGGTCGGCCCGTCGCCGCTGCTTTGCGCGAAGCAAGGGAATTGCCCCAGCACAAAAACCAGCCCGCCAAAAACGATCTTCGTCTTGTACTTGATCAAGATATTCAACATGGAAGTCATCTCCTGTTCTTACTTGCGCTTTGCGTTTTTTTGATCTGCAGAATCGTTACGCCGCTCCTCGCGCAGCGTCGCCAACGGCATTACGATTTGGCCCGAAGAAATCACCGGAAATCCCACCGGCGAGTCATTGCTGCGCCTCGGCTGTCTCTCTTCCCGCCAGAACTGCACCAGCACATACAGAAAAAACACGCACGCTGCTGCCACCAGCGCGAAAAATGCAATCACAAGCATAAAACTCATCCTGCAACGGCTCGCATCCGAAGTCGCTTCACAACCGAATCGCGTAAGAGGGAATACCGCGCCGCGCCCGAACGCACACCCGCCCCGCGGGTTCGCACCCATCCCTTGGATGTCCCACAGGGTGGAAAGTTCTACGGTACTTCGATCACCTCAGGAATCCGTAAGCGAGGCATAAGGATTTCGTAAAGAATCGCAGGCAGAACAGTTCTATCGAATCGGTTCAGGAGGGCAGAGAAACCATTGCAGCGCGACCATGGCGCTTCTCAAACACCGCTGCAACAGCAATCGCAGTGAGCAACAGCACCACCGGATCAATCGGATGCCGGTAGCGCAGCGAAGCGTGCGTCACGTAGTAAATCACAGGATACGCAACCGGCCCCACCGCGAGTGGAATGGCATACGGGTCGCGCCTTAGAAACAAAACCACGATTCCGCAAAACCCACCGATCGCCGCCAGCGTATTGCTGATCAACACCAGCCGCACCAGCGGCGACTCGGCATCGCGAAATCCCTCGATGGGCTTTTCCATCCCCGCCCACGTCGCCACAAAGCGCCGCCCGTAAAGAATCATTTCCAGTTTCGGATGCGTGCTGATAAACGCGGTCGCTTTCTTCCACTTGTCCTGCATGAACGCCGTCTCACCCATGTGAATATAGCTTCGAATCTCCGCACGCTCCGGATCCGCCGCCGGCACTACCTGCGATTTTTCATCGAATTGTTCGTTATTCCCCAGCCACAATTCAAAAGGGAAGTTGGAACGCAGCGGAATGAATCGGTGAAACGCAATATAATTACGCACGGTCCAAGGCACGCAGCACAGCCCGACAATCGCGCACGCCAGCAGCGGACGGCTCAGGCGCGATCGTCCCCCTGGAAACGCGCGATACGCCGCCCAACCCAGCAGCACCGGCAACAGACTGCCCACCGAGGGATTGGTCATCAGCGCGAAACCCCACAACAATCCGTAGCCGCACCATGCGCGCAAGCTCTGCGTATCCGCAAGCTCCAGCGTCGCCCACAATATCGTCGCCACCAGCAACGCCGCGAGCGATGTATCCCAAACCCACTCGTATGGAATAATCACCGCGTTCGGAAAAATCGCCCACAACCACGCTGCACCGCTGGCCACTCCCAATCCGCCGACGCGTTTGCCCAGATAAAATACCGGCACACAAGTAACCGTAGAAAACAGGATGTTGAGAAACACGACCGCAAAAAACGAGTGCGGCGTGTGAATCCCGAATATGCGGAACACGCCGGCGACAACGACTGGATAAACCGGCGTCAGCCACGCCGTCGGCCCCGTCTCCTGCCAATACGGCGAGCTAAATCCATGCCCCGCCGCAAGCGAATAAGCGATGTTCCCCGTCTCATTCAAAAACGGCACCAGGCCAACCAGATCCGCCCGCATTTTGCGCTCTTGATTCCACGCAAACGTCACCCGCGCCCCCAGCGCAATCACCAGGATCAACGCCAAAGACGTCGTAGCCTTCCACAATCGCGATTTCATCTTGAAAGGGTCACCGCGCGCGCCGTTCAGTCTATCGCGGATGCGCTCAATGGGACCAACCACAAACCGCGCGGCCAACCTCCCGCCGGCTGATGCTTTCACTCACGCCCGCGCATCTGATAGCGTGGGGGCGCGGAACGCGGTTTGCGACAAGGCGCAAGCGCGGAATGTCGTGCGCGCGGTTTGAGAACTTGCGCAAGTTTCGAATGTGCGGATTTTGTAGCACCGGTCTTCAGTCCGCCATCGATCCGCGCCACGGCACAGGCAGCCCGCCGCGATCGTCATCTTGGTTTTATGCAAGGAGTCGATCATCGAAATGCCAGACCCACACAAAGTCGTCATCATCGGTGGCGGTTTTGGCGGCCTCACCGCCGCGCAAACCCTGAAAAACGCGCCGCTGCAGGTAACACTCGTTGACCGCCACAACTACCATCTGTTTCAGCCGCTCCTCTATCAAGTGGCGACCGGCTCGCTTTCCCCGGCGAACGTTGCCGGCCCGCTGCGCCAGGTCCTGCGCAAGCAAAAAAACACGCAGGTGCTACTGGGCGAAGCTACTCACATTGACGCCGCCAACCGCCGCGTCATTCTCAGCGACGGTGCGCTCGACTACGACACGCTCATCGTTGCCACTGGCGCCAAGCATCAGTATTTCGGCCATGACGAGTGGGAGCAATTCGCGCCCGGCCTGAAAAATCTCGATGACGCCACCGCGATGCGCGGGCGCATCCTGCTCGCGTTCGAAGCAGCCGAGCGCGAACGCGATGCCAAAAAGTTGCGCGCCTGGATGACGTTCGTGATCGTCGGCGCCGGGCCCACCGGCGCGGAGCTTGCCGGTGCGCTCGGCGAAATCGCGCACGATACTCTGCGCCACGATTTCCGCGCGATCGATCCGTCGCAAACGCGCATCATCCTCGTCGAAGGCACCGATCGCGCGCTTCCCTCCTATCCGCCCGTCCTTTCCGAAGCCGCGCGCCGAATGCTCGTGCGCCTCGGCGTGACGGTCAGAACCGGGGCGATGGTCACCGACGTGCGCGCTGACGGCGTCACGATTCGCGTCGGCGATCACGACGAAATGATTCCCACGCGCACCGTGCTTTGGGCCGCGGGCGTGCTGGCGTCGCCGCTCGGCGTGATCCTCTCGCAGGAAGCCGGCGCGAAACTCGATCGCGCGTGCCGTGTGATCGTCGAGCCAGACATGAGCATCGCAGGGCATGCGGAGATTTTTGTCATCGGCGATCTCTCGAATTTCAGTCACCAGACTGGGCAGCCGCTTCCCGGAGTAGCACAACCCGCAATTCAGCAGGGCCACTACGTCGCGAAATTAGTTCGTGCGCGCTTGCGCGGCCAGAAACTTCCGCCGTTTCATTATTTTGACAAAGGAAATCTCGCGACCATCGGGCGAGGCGCGGCCGTCGCGGATCTAAATTGGCTGCGGCTTTCCGGGTGGCCGGCGTGGCTGATCTGGGTTTTTGTGCACTTGCTCTACATTGTGCAATTTCAAAATCGTTTGCTGGTGATGCTGCAGTGGGGCTGGCTGTATTTAACTTTCGATCGCTCCGCGCGATTGATCACCGGCAAGAAGCATCTGCCGCTGGACCTGTGAATTACGACGCTGCAGTTTCCGTCGCGCGCACCTGACCGGCGCGAATCGCTTTCAGCAGCTCGGCGTGGTCACGCTCGGTCTGGTCCGCGTAGGTCACGGCAAATTCGCCGATCGCATCGTCAAACGTAGTGTTCTTGCCCATGTAGCCGCCGATGCGCGCGGCGTCGCCGGTGCGCGCATGAGCGCGCGCCAGCGTCCACCCGCAAATCTGCACATACTCCAGCCACTCGGATTTCGTCATGCTCTCCAGATCGAATTTCATTTTCATGTCGCGCAGCTGCCGAAAATAATAATCACGTCCGTCGTCGCCGCGGGTCCAGCCCAGGAACACGTCGCTGGCCGCCTGCAACATGCGTTGCCCGGTCACCACTCGCTCGCCATGATTCGGGTAACGGCTCTTGCCCGCGTGCGCTTCCAGCACCGAAGGCAGCGCTTCCTTCAGCTGCAGCACCAACGCATCATCTTTTCCGGCCATCAGCAGCGCCACGTCACAGCGCGTGCCCACGCTTCCCACTCCCACCACTTTTCGCGCGATGTCCACAATGTGATAGCGATCCAGAATTACGCGCCGTTCTTCAGGCAGCGTCAGGCGGTAGCGGTGAAACAACGCCCGCACGTGCTCGTCAATGATGGCGATGTCGCGCGGATGATAAACCAGCGGCGGGTGGTCAATGATCCGCCGCTTGCCGCGAGACATTTCTGTGATTTTCGGCAGGATGTATTCAGCCGTCTGCATCTTTGCCGCGCGCTCCACTTTTTTCCAATATTTCTGGTCACGCGCCGTCTTTGCCTTCTCGATAAAAATATCCACATCAATGTGCGAATACCACGCTTGCAGGTAGGGCATGCGCGCGTATGCGCGCATGTGCGTGCGATAGGAAGCCACCACCGCGCGCGCCGTTTCGCTGCAACGCCTTTCTCTTATTCCCTTCTGCCGGCCCGCCAGCACCACGCTCGCGGCCAGCCGCTTCACATCCCACTCCCAAGGCGCGGGAAGCGTTTCGTCGAAATCGTTGATGTCGAATACCAGCCGCCGCTCCGGCGAGCCGTAGCCGCCGAAATTCAGCAGGTGGCAATCGCCGCAGGCCTGCACGCGAATCCTCGTAACCGGAGTCGCCGCCAGATCCCAGGCCATCAGCGCCGCCGCGCCGCGATAGAAAGCGAACGGTGATTGCCGCATGCGTCCATAGCGGATCGGCAGCAGCTCAGCCAATCGCCCGCGATCGGATTCCTTCAGCAGCGTCACCGGAACCGGACGATCGGCGGCAGGCGCCCACTTCGCATGAGAAGTCCGTGGCACGCGCTCGCGCAAAGCTCTACCCGCGGCCATCCGTTCTTCGGCGGTCGGTCCCAGCGAATCCTCGCGTGAATTGTCCCGCGCCTTGCTGATGCTCACCACCGCGTCCGCGTCACTTCCGATTCTTGCCGCCCGAGCATTTTTCATAGCCTATGCGATTCTCCGCCAGATAATACGCAGTAGCAAGCTCCGCCGTTTACTCGATCCCATCTCGTAGATGGCCGACCCGGAAGGGCGGGGCTTTACCCCTGCCGTGCAGCCGCGCAAACCGGGAGCTTCAGCGCCGGAATCCGCGCTCTCCGGTCGTAGTCCAATATTTATGAGACAGCTGCTATTCCGGCGCCAGCGACCGGATGAGCCCAATATCCAGGCGTCCCTTCGCGCCCCACCCAGTCGCGTCTTCCGGAATCGCGGGGCGGAACTGTTCGTAGAGTCGGAATGCCTGTTGCGAAAGCTCCTCCGGCCGGAAAGCCTTCGCCAGGTCACGCATTGCCTCACGCACATCCGCCAGCGACTCACCGAACCTGCTCTCCAGATAATGCTCGACTCCCGGCGCCGCGATGGGTTTGTCCTTGATCACCGCGCGCACACCTTCCTCGGTATTAACCGCGGGCACCTGGCGTCCGGCAATTTCCACAAAAAATTCCTCCCCACGCTTCCGCGCGCGCGCTTTCTTGATCTCCTGCAGCGCGGGTTTGTAGATGCCCAGGCGCCGGCCCTTCGATTGCGCAGTCAGCCCGGCCACAGCCTTGCCCAGCGAAAGCGCCTCGTCGCGGTTAAATCCCAGCCGCTCGGCAACGGTAGTGGCCCAGAGCGTCAAGACGGGCGCGCGGTTGATCAGAACATTTTGCGCGGTCATGGAGAACAGCGTAGTGAATAGCGGTGTGAAAGGCCTGGCCGGCCGCCCGTGCCGAGTTCTAGGCGGCCAAAAGATTCTCAACGCGCTCGATCAACTTGGTTACGCCCTCCGATTTCGAGAACACAGCATCGACTCCAAAGAAGGATGTCAGCTTCCGGTTGATTTCTTCAGCATACATGGTCACCATGATGATCCGAATCCTCGGCTGTGTGCGGCGTAGTATTCCTGCCACTTCCAGGCCAGTGAGGCGCGGCATTTTCACGTCCAGCAGAATCAAATCGGGTGTCAGTTCTTTAGCCTTCGCCACCGCTTCCACTCCATCGGTCGCTTCGCCACAAATCTCGAAGTCTGTTTCGCGCTCGAGTGCCTGACGGATTTTCGCTCGCACCATTTCGCTGTCATCGGCGATAAGGATCGTCCGGGGCCTGTTTAGTCCCGAACGGCCAGAGGCATCGGTTGGGGGCACGTTGCTCACTCCAGTAACTCAAGCTACATTCTAGTCCCTCCGACAATAGGGTGAATCGTGTAGAGGCAAGCGCGGAGATGCTGATTGGTAATTTAGCCAGTGCGTGGTTTCAGGTCTGGAGGTGCACTCGCGCCCGGGCATCGCGGGCAGTCTCAACGGTGCGTCAGTTGTGGTCTGGGAATGCAAGCGGGAAAGTTGACCTTCCAAAAGTTTGCCGCGGGTTCCACTAATTCAATACCTACTGTCCATTTGCCCTCCTGCACCGAGCCCACATGCGCCACCCGGCATTCTTGCTCTTGGCCGGTACTCTTGTTCACGACCAAAATTCTCTGGCCCTCCCGTACCTTGGCGGCCAGCGCAAGCGCTCCTCCGTGAGCGTTCACCGAGAGCATGTGGGCAAACTCGTTGAAGGATTCCAGAAAAATGTCCTGCCCGAAAACATGCACGGGGATGGACAGTACGAGCCGCTTGCTCCTTCGGATTTGCCTGTCTGGTCGAAACTGTGCATTCATACGACAGCGAACGTAGAATCACGGCCGGTATGGGCGCAATAGTACTGGAGGCCCAAGCGCGTTGGCGGGTGATTTTCGAGGCTGGGCGGGTAGGCCACCTGCCCGGTGAGGGGGTGTCTAAACCCGCACCCTCGCCTGCGGCGAGAGTGCGGCACCCGTAAAATCAAAGGCGCAGCTTCCCGTGGCGTGAAAGGCTTGGCCACCCGCCGGCTCAAATCGAGTCACTTGCAGTCGCCATTAGGCTCAGGCGCCGTTCACTGTTGCGCTGCCGCGTTCCACATTTCCTGCTTAATTCTCCACTGCCCGTTCGCTTCTCGATGCAGGACCAAAGCAATCCCTCCCCGCGCCTCAATCGGTTCTTTTCCATCCGGCGGCTGCACCACTTGGTGTTCAAGCCCCCACTCCGACGCCCAGTCCCCCGACACCTGAATATCGTGAAACTCTATCTCTTCTTTTTTCACTTTGTAGCCCTGCATCTTCGTCAAAATGTCTTCTGCCCGCGCCTGCATCACTTTCTTCCCTATCATCGGCGCTTCTCCGGGCATTAGCGCAACACCGTCATCCGCCCATAACGCAAATATCCCCGCCGTATCCATCTCCAAATGCAATTCCCGAAGATGATTGTTAAATTTTTCTGGTTCATCTTTTCTGCTCGCTGCGTGCCCACTCGCTGCACTCGTGCGCAACGCAATCAGTACGGCAGCTAGCCAGAAATTCCGAATCGGTCCCATTTGCCACCCCTTTCTCCGGTGCAAGCCCACAGGCAAAACCTACCCAACGTGCCTGGAATTGAAAATCACCTTCCGAAGTCTGCTGGGACACATTTGAGAATGGCACAACTGCCAGCCGCACGGCGAGAATCGCCTGGGGCTTCAAGTCCTGCTAAACGTTACCGGAGTGTGTTTTTCTTTCTCGGTTCTCGGTCCTTATCCCTATCCGTATCTCTACGAATAGCGCCGAAAATCCGAATCTGTCAGCGTGGGTCGGGGCACTGTTGAAGCCCCCAAAGGACGCGACATGCTCGAGCCGGCCCAAACCGGGAACTCCACCCTCCCCGCGCCCTTGCTCCGCACCCCAAACGAATCGCTGGTTTTTGTCGCGTTTTTCTCGATTACAAAGCGAAAGGCCGCATTACTCGGAGCGCAGAGCGTCCATTACGTCGATGCGGGCGGCGCGCGCGGCTGGCAGCACCGACGCAACCACTGCTGCTGCCAGCAACACTGCGGCTGAGGCTACAACTGGAATGGTGTCGGGCATGCGCATATCCACGATGTAACTGTTGGCTAAGCGCGCCAGGAGATATCCGAATGCGGCGCCTGCGACAATGCCGGCTCCAGCCATTAGCGCACCTTGCGCGATTACGCTGGCGAGTAGATTGCGCGGTTGCGCGCCTAGCGCCAGCCGAATGCCGAATTCGCGCGTGCGGCCGCTTACTGAAAATACCAACACGCCTGCCACGCCAATCACCGCGATCGCCAGAGCTACTGCCGCGAAGCCGCCGAAAACCAGGGCGTTCAGACGATCTGGAGTCAGCACTTCCGCGCGCACATCGTCGAGCGTTGCGGCTTTTTCCACGGGCTGATCTACCGACAAATCGCGAATGATGCGCGTGATGGGAGTGACCAGCGCGTAGGGATCCGAATGAGTGTGCACGAACAAACGGCCGCCGCCGATCTCCTGATCGAGCGGATGATAGACGGTGAGCGTGGCGCCGGGGACGACGTTTTCATCATCCACGTCTGCGGCGATGCCGACGATGCGGCGCGGGCCGGTGCTGACGTTAATAAATTGCATCACCGGGTCCGTCCACATGATGTGCTGGTTGAGCGCGTCGCTGCTCGGGAACATGCGGAGCGCGACGCTCTGGCTGACGATGACGACTTTCTCGCTGTCCTTGCGATCCAGGTCGTTGAAATCGCGGCCTTCGATAATGGGCACGCCGAGGGCGGCGAAGAATCCGGGCGAAATCGTCCGGAATTGCGCGTGCGGATCTTCTTCACCGTTCGCGCGCACGTGGCCTTCGGCGGAGAACTGGAAGCCGGGGCCGAAGATGCCCTTATCGCGCCACGGCACGGCGGTGCCGACGGCGACGCGATCGACTCCTGGCAGAGCGGAGACTTGACGCAC
>Ga0308309_10000060_pt1 | contig 104534 bp, 109 predicted proteins | sample HubBroMetageWFT5_FD_192491 | JGI IMG/M metagenome (GOLD analysis project Ga0308309, IMG submission 192491) | Warmed and freeze-thawed soil microbial communities from the Hubbard Brook experimental Forest, New Hampshire - Hubbard Brook CCASE Soil... | ecosystem: Environmental > Terrestrial >...
CAGCGGTTTCCAATTGATATCTTGAAAATTGACAAGTCCTTCGTCCACCAGATCACTGGCGATCTCGATGACTCTCCCATTGTGGGAGCCATCATTAACATGGGGAAAAGCCTCAAGCAGCGCGTGATTGCTGAGGGCGTCGAAACCGAGCAACAGCTGGCATTCCTTCAAGGCCAGCACTGCCTGGAAGGACAAGGCTACCTCTTCAGCCAACCCCTCCCCGCTGCACAACTTGCCCATTTACTTCAGACGGGTATAGCAGAAACTGTGGTGCACTGAGGGGTCGCGTTCACGGACAACTGAAGCGTCACAGCTCGATCGTTTCTTGGACCTGCGCTCTACACTCCATCGGAACATTTTTCGGACGTTCATGCTAGTAGGGTGCATTATTGAACAGACTCACGGCCCTGGGCTGAGGCGTTTTGCGTCAAAAGGAGAGAACCCACGCCCACTCAGCTGACCGCGGTGTCGTGCCCGACGTGGGAGGCTGCTCGTGGGTGAATCCAGATCGTTCCGTCTCGTTAACCAGAACGGCCAGTTGCAGCGCAATGTCACCTGGACTGTTTCCGACCCGGACGCCATTCAGACTGACGGCGGAGATGAGTTGACGATTATCTCGAAACAGACGGGCAATTTCCGCGTTAGCACGTAATCTAAGAATGGCTCGGCAGAAGCCACGCTCAAAGTCAGGCAAGGGAAAATGCCGGTGGGGACGGCGATATGGTCCTCGGGAGCTGTTCCAGATTGCAAGAGCGTGCAGCTTGTTCAAGCGATGCCACGGGCAAACGGTCCCGACCGGTACGGCACCAGCCACTGCGCAGACGGTGATTCCATCACGGCCATTACAGCTGATGGCATGCAGCTGTGGCGCCGCAGCCTCGGCCCTCTGGCGCAACTCCTCCCACCCCAGACAGTAAGAACGCCGTTGAAACAAGCCGGATAAACCTGGACTCGACATCCATCGGTGAGTCGGTCTTTGTGTGAACCGACCAGCAAGAGATTCGTGACTTGCTTCATCAGCGCAGCCTTTGCTTCAACGAAGGTACCACCGGCGACCGCGTGTCGAGCGTCGAGGAATCGAACAAGCGATGCAAACTATGGCTGAACGACCGGTTGAGCCCGCAGCGTTAATCACCAGCGCAGTCCGTGGCGGTTGAGATACGAACACGGGGCACGCCGGAAACGGCGGCGCACTTCGCCCAGTCAGAATTCACTATTGAGGTGAACGACTCTCCGCAGCAGAAACGTTGAGCTTGGCTAGCTCGCTAACAAAAAGCGGGTTTTCGGGGAACTCCGCGACGAGATCGGTAAGCTGTGCGCGGGCCACTTCTGTCTTTTTCTCTCGCAGGGCCGCCAGCGCCAACAAAATCTTTGCAAACGGCCTAAGATAGCGGCCATGCTCGGCGGCAATTTCGAGCTGCTTGATACCTGCGGTCTTATCGCCGTGAATGCCAGCAAAGCCGAGGAAAAACTTCTTCGTTCCAGGCAAACTACCAATGAAATAATTCGCCATGCCCAAACCAAGATAGGCATCAGCAGCGTCTGGCGCGACCGCTAACAGCTTCTTGGCATACACATCCGCCTCACGGACTTTTTTTAGGCTGTCTAGCTGATGCTTATCTATGAGGCTGGCATAGTTGGCCTGCATGCCCAGGCTTAGGGTCATTGCAAACAGTGCATTCGGATCGTCCGGGTTTGTCTTCAATCGAAGCTGCGCCAAGTCCTGCGCTTGTTGGTCGGCCGCGAAGAATGCCGCGCGCAGCTTCGGATCGGGTTTTAGAGGGGTTTTGCCCAGGAATCGTTGGTCGTCCAGGAAAAAACCCGAGGTCAGGACGCCTTGTCGATAACACTCCTCAAACAGATAACTTGCCGCTTTGGAGGCGCTCCCAACAGGGTCTTCGGGGTGGGACTTCTGCCAGACCTCGAAGTGCGTGCGAGCTTCCTCAAATTTTAGTTCGTAAAGTAGATGAAAACCGGCGTCGAGTTCCGGAACGTCCAGTGCCTGGGTCGGAGTCTGCCCGGAACTGGCGCGCGCGGCCTGACCGCCAGAGTCTCCTGCCAGTAGGGCACTGCATAGCAACGAACAAACAAGCAAGCGCAGCAGTGACGGCCGTTTGACATTACTCGCAGCGGCCGATCCGGTCTGTGACGAAATTTTCATTGAAAGCACCGTTCGAAGCTATCGGGGCAACCATTTCTTAGACCCCTTAGAAACAAGTTGAACAGCAAAGGCCGATGAAGGCGATACATCGAACTGTGTACTGAAATTGTCCGCGGGCGGACCCCAGGCGGTTCCACACGCAAAACTACTTACTGCGAGTCCACGACGAGGTCGAACCAATGAGGCGGATCGACGCGCGGTTTCCGACTCTCAACGAAGGTCGAGAGCAGGCGCCGCGCGAGGGGCCCGTAACGGTTCTTCTGCGACTGGTGAGTCTTGCGTTTTCAGGCAATCGGTCAGAGGCGCGCTCACCTTCGGTGCTGTGGCAGTGATTCCGAAAAACGCCTTGCGAGCTGTCGCAAACGAATGTCCTGCCATAGGATTTGCCCGCTTCATTCCAGTCTTCCACTTGTCCGGTCGGCTTCTCCGCGGGAAGGATCATGAAAGACAGGAAGCCCGATATCTGTCCGGTTTGAGACACATTCGCAGCGTATTGGTTTTTCGCTGGGTCGAAAATTGCTAGCGCGACTCGCAGGCAAGAATCCTATTACCGCCGGCTTGCGCACGCGGAAGTCGTTCCTTACTCGTGCAGGACAACACTCAGAAGTGACGTATTGATCTGAACACCGCCGTTGTACTTGATGAATCCGAGCCTTCTGAATTTGTTCATGAAAAAATTCACGCGCGAGCGCGTGGTGCCCACCATTTCTGCCAGCGTTTCCTGCGAGATCTTGGGCAGAATTCGCTGCGGTTTATCTTCGGTGCCGTAGCGTGCCAGCAGCAACAGCGTGCGAGCCAGGCGCTTTTCGCTGGAGTTAAAAAGCTGATCGACCAAATCCTCTTCAATGCGGATGTTGCGTGACAACATGTAGGTGATGAATCGGTCGGAAAATGCGTGCTCGTAGTGCAGCACGCGGATCATTTCCTTCATTTCGATCACCAATACCACGGTCGGCGTAATCGCGGTCGCCGTCCCGATGCGGATCGGCTGACCGGCCAGGCATCCTTCGCCGAAAAAATCCCCCGGTCCTAAAACCGCAACCACCGCTTCCTTTCCAGCTTCGTTTATAACGGAGAGTCTCACGCCACCTTTTTGGATGTACAACACATTCTTGGCGCGATCGCCCTGCGAGAAGATCGTTTGCTTTTTCCGAAACTCTGCGACCGTCCTCGCCAGTCCTGCCGAATCGAGAAAAGCCTGAGCATCGAAGGCCTGCTCTTGGGTGGACGCACGCCTGGATTTTTCGTGGCTGGGATTCACGATTGTTTCCACACCTCCGCCTGAGAAAATGTGCATAAATTCGCCATGGATCGGGCTTGCGTTCCTTCGCGACTTCCGAGTGAGTGAAGCTCGCAAGACAATTCCGGCAGTCTACAACCCACCTCGGATTGGCTGCCGGGCCATGACGGCCATCAAGCATAGCCTACACCGGCATGGCGCTGAAATACGGTGAATCCTGTAATTGTTTGTTGAGCGCCGCGAGCCGACCCTTTCTGGGAGTGCACACTTTGGCTCCCGATAAGCCCGCCTGATCGGACAAGTCGAAGAGTGCGCGTTCCGAGGTTGAGCGACGCCTTTTTTCTGGGGGGTGCGCAATTTTCGACAGACTTGCGGGTCGGGGTGTCGCATTTTGTGTAGATGAGGAAGAGCGAACTCACCCCCAAACAGATCTCCGCCGTCCCGTGTCCTACCTGTGGTTCCTCTGCGAATAAGCGTTGTGTGTTGCATCCAGGTGCACCGCGTTCTGAACCGCACGTGGGCCGAAGGCTCGCCGCCATTGCAGCCGCCGAGAGAAAATCGGGCTAAGTCCCGATTAGCGTTCATCGAGAGAATCGGATTTCTGTCCTAACAGTCATTCTTCCCGGAGGCTCCATCCTGGGGGCACACTTGCTGTTAATCAGGAATTCTCGAGCGACGGCAAAATACTCTTCGGTAATATTCACAATTCCGAAAAGCGATTCGCATAGAGCTGAGCCCTACGGTGCAAATAGAAAGCCATAAAGAGCGAGGCCGAGTCCGGCCAAGAACAGCAAGGGTGCCAAATACACGGTCACAACTGGCTGAATGGGGAAAGGAAGTTCCATCCCGCTGTAACCACCTGCGAAGTAATGGATGACCGCAGCCAGAAGCATACAGAGTAGCCCGCGGCGAACTTTTCTGCGCCCAACGTCGGAGCGGCGAGAGGCAGGGGCATCGGCGCGCAACTCCGGAATTGTCTCATGACAATGCGGACATTCGGCCAGAGAGTCATGCACCAGCTGTCCGCAATAGGGACATTGGCGTGTAGGCACAAAATCACCTCCACTGATATCTCTCGCGGGTATCCTAGGTTTCCGACGTAGGATTGTCAAACTTGCGAGTGCTAGAAGGTAAAGGTCACGCCGCCGTACCAGATTGAACAAACCGTTAGGTCGATAAACTGGAAGGGGGCCAGCTCCTGATTGCGTCGCGTAATCGGATATTCGACGTACTAGAACCACACCTCTCCGGTGAGGTCGTTTATCAAGCGTTGCGTTCGCTCAGAGGCTTCCTCGAAGGGCAATTTCGTTGTGTCGGAGACGGGAGAAGCTTACGATGTGCGAGCCGAGGTCGGAAAAGGAATTTCCATTTGAACCACGCAAATCTTCCGCGGTGCGGGTTCGCGAGCGCGTGACAGGAGCTGCTTTGGGTTACAGTCCCAGGCATATGAAGTGGTGGGGTTGGGGGGATGTTGACGCCACTTTCAATTCTGATGCCCATCCTAGCTTCTGGCCGTACGCCAAGTCGCAACTTGGCATCGAACGAGAAGCTCCTCCGATGCCGCCAGTGCGGCTCGAAGCTGTCCACTTGCCAGAGCCAACTATCAACCACCATTTCTTAGCCGCACTGCGCTCAACCATGTACGCTCAGCAGATATGCGATGCCCGCCTGGAGCGCGTGATTCACGCCTATGGCAAGGGCTTCCGCGACCTTTTTCGCCTGCGCCACGGATCAGCCGAAGGCGCTCCTGATCTGGTCGTCTATCCCGAGAACGAGAACGATGTATTGGCAACGCTGCGAGCAGCCGCTGACCATGACGTAGTGGTCATCCCGTTCGGCGGCGGATCGAATATTGCCGGCTGCCTCGAGCGGACCGAAACTCGTCGCATGACGGTGTCACTGGATATGCGACGCATGCGACGAATGCTGGCCGTCGATAGCGAGTCGTTCACCGCGCGCGTCGAGGCCGGAATTTTTGGGCCTGATCTGGAAGAACAGCTGAACGCGCACGGTATCACGCTCGGCCATTTTCCGGATTCGTTTCTGCATTCCACTCTCGGAGGCTGGATCGCCACACGATCTGCCGGAATGCAAAGCGACAAGTACGGCAAGATCGAGGACATGGTTGTTGCTCTGCGCATGGTGACACCGGAAGGCGTGTTGGCCACACGGAGTGTCCCCAAGTCCTCGAATGGGATTGACGTGAACCATCTTTGCATCGGCAGCGAGGGAACGCTGGGCGTAATCACGGAAGCAACGATGCGAGTTCATCGACGACCCGAGTCGCGGGTTGTGCCCGCTTTCCTGTTTCCTGACTTCGAGTGCGGCATCCAGGCAATGCGGGAATGCGCGCGCCGGGAATGCATGCCTGCGATGGCGCGGCTCAACGATCCCGACAAGACCGCGCTGTCGCTCGCCTTTAAACCAGCATCCTCTCAGGTCTCGCAAGTGGTGAACAAAATCTTCAAGCACTATCTGCGAGCAAAGGGCTTTGACCTGCCGCGAACGTGTCTGATGCTAACGGCCTTCGAGGGCCCCAGCGCTGATGTCGCCCGCCGGTCGCGTGATGCAGGCTCCATTTACCGCAGATTTGGCGGCATCAGCATGGGGCCGAGCGCGGGCAAATCTTTCGAGTCCACCAAATACGATTTCCCCCACATCCGGGATTACTTGCTGGAGCGCGGCGTGACCGCGGACGTGAGCGAGACTTCGACGGTGTGGAGCAACATCGCTCCTTTGTATCACGCCGCGATCAGAGCGATACGGGACGGAGTTCTGGAGAGCGGGGTCGCACCCTGGACCGGCTGCCATATCAGTCACAGCTACCGCTGCGGCGCGAGTCTTTATTTCACATTTGGTTTCGTCCAGAACCTGGGACACGAAATGGAACAGTATTTGAAGGTCAAGCGCGCCGCCCAGCAGTCATTTATCGATCACGGCGCCACTCTCTCGCACCACCATGCCGTTGGCACCGAGCACTTGCCTTGGCTGGCCGCGGACATCTCGCCGCTGGGGGTAACGGCCGTGGCGGCGATCAAGCGCGGCCTCGACCCGGGCAACAATATGAATCCCGGACGACTGCGGCCATCGGCGGATCCATTCAAGGAGTGGTCGCGAATCGGCAGTCTGCCCCCGGAAGACAGCAAAAACAAGGCCGCCTCCTTTTGACGAGCCACAGAATTTCCGGCCAAGGTCAGTTGAGGTCAACGCTCATGAGGCGCGGGCTGCGGTGCACCCGCACCGTCCGATGTGGCTAAGCCAGAAGGAAAGCAGCCCCAATCGATCGCTTTTCATCATGATCGTCGCCCCCAGAGCAGCCGTTCACAGCTCGGCTCGAGTTGAGATGTCCGGGTTAATCACGCACTTGGGGGGTAGGCTCGTGAACCGAAAGTCCTAGAGGGCCTTCGGGCGCCGCCGTCGCCATTCGGCGCGGGCCTCGTTGCGTTGCAGGGTATCGGCGACTCAATTCGCTAAGTATTCGAAGTCGGCAAGAACTCCGCGTTTGCGCGCCTCAGCTTCGAGCGCAACGTCACGATGCACGACAAAGTCGCGGATGAGGTCGACCACATAGTAGTCCCCACGATCAAGCTGAGCACGCGCGCCACGGGCTCGTCGCAGCAGATGGAAAGGGTCATCCTGCTTAAGAGATCGGTTAATGCGCCGCACGACTTCGCGCCGCGTGACCGCAACGCCTTTTGGTTTCCTCAACGGAGCACCCCCGAGGCGCTTGTACTCTAGAGGAACCACCGAGTCAATCACACTGGCCTGTGGATTTCTGCTGAAAACTGGAAAATCACGACTTGGGTATCGCCGTCTCCGCCCACAAATTCGACCTGCCCGATTGGTCGTGAACCAGGACGAATCGGGAGTTGGCCAGGGATCTCCCCGAGTTAGGGCTCGCGGACCGACGCTCTGGAACCCGGCTGAATGCAAAGCGAAATGCTCCATCGCGAAGGTTAACGCGCTGAATCTATAGAGCTTGGAAGTGTGACGATCCCTTGACGGATGGCGTAGTGGAGGAGTTCGGCGAGCGAATGCAGTCCAAATTTCTGCATGATTTTCGCTCGGTGTGTTTCTACAGTCCTGATGCTGATTCCGAGATCGGCGGCAATCACCTTATTTGCTTTCCCCTCTGCCAAAAGTCGAATAATTTCAGTTTGGCGCGGAGTTGGCCTTGGTTCGCTACGTTCTGGCAGGTCAGCTTGCTTTCCACTCTTCAGAAACCCTTTCACTACGATTTCGGATACTTTGGGCGTCAGAAAGAGCTTGCCTGCTGAAACGGCTTTCACGGCCTTAACGAGATTTGCTGCGAGATCGGATTTCAAGACGTAGCCGAGGGCGCCAACGTCCAGAACGCGGCGAACCATCTGGTCGGACTCATGCATGGTGAGAATTACAACCGCGGTATTTGGACTTGCGTCTCGAATCTGACGTGTGACCTGCAGGCCGTCTAATTCAGGCATGCTGACATCTATGACCGCTACATCGGGTTTCAGCTTGTTTGCCTTTTCTACGGCTTCCCGCCCGTTCGCCGCCTCTCCAATCACTCGCCAGCCGCGTCGGGAGCGGAGGAGTCCGCGAATGCCGCGGCGCACGAGTTCGTGGTCGTCGGCCAGCAATATGCGTAGCTTGCTAGTGCGTCCGCTCATTTATTCGTATCGTCACGCGCACGATTGTGCCGCTGCTGCCGGAATCGATTGTAAGCTGTCCGCCGACTAGCTTCACGCGTTCGTGCATACTGGGGATGCCAACACCAAGCTTAAAGGGAATTTCCCCGTCCCGCATCGCTTGTTTTTCCGAAATTCCGCTGCCCGCATCGCTCACTTCCAGTGTGATCTCTTGCGGGTTGCGAGCCAGTTGTATTTTGGCGCGCGGGCTTCCCGAATGACGCTGGATGTTGTTGAGGCTCTCTTGAACCACGCGAAACAACGTCAACTCCGCATCAGGGCCAAGCCGGCCGAGTTCGGGAGACACTTCCAGCTCCACCTGGATTGCGCTGCGCTTGGTGAAGCCCTCCACAAATAGCCGAATGGCGTCTTCCAATCCCTCTTCTTCCAGCATTGGCGGGTGCAACAGATATGACAGAGTGCGGATTTCACGGATACATTGCTCTGCCAATGCCTGACACTCGGAAGCGAGTTTGCGCAACCTCCTGGAGGAGGAAGGAATTGAGGCACGGAGCTGACTCAGAGCAGTTGCCAAAGCGACCAGGTCTTGGCCTGTGGAATCATGCAAGTCCCGGGCGATCCTCCGTCGCTCCTCGTCCTGCAAGAGCAAGAGTTGTCCGGAGAGGCGTCGCAGCTCCTGGTTAGCGTCTGTGAGTTGACTGGTGCGCTCGACCACATGTTGCTCGAGCCTTTCGTTGAGTCGCAGGATTTCAGCCTGCGTCTGCCTGTCCACCGATGACGTCAAGATAGCTGTGCCGAGAACCAGAAAGGTAACAATAGCAATTCCAGAGCCGCCGAACGGGGAGATGCTCACAGTGTGCGACAGGTTCGGCATCAGTGCAGCGGGCAGGAAGCTGACGGCGGCCATGCCGCTGTAGTGCATTAGGGAAATGGCAGCACCCATCACTGCTGCGCTGATGACCTTGGCCAGAGTGGTTCCCCCGGAATCTTCGCGGCGGTCGAAAGTGAACGCCAGTGCAAGACGGGAGAACAAGATCGCGAGCACAACAGACAGGGCCACGAGTAACGGCTCAAAGCGAGTTGTCGCCGCCAATCGCATGGCAGCCATGCCAAGGTAATGCACGGCTGCTATGCCGCTGCCCATGATAACGCTGCCCGCCCACGCCTGAGCCGGCCCCATTTTTTCTCGGGTCGCTATATAGAGTGCTATTGCCGACGCAAGGACAGCTACCACCAGGGATGCCAGAACTGTGGGCCAGTGGTATTCCACTTTGACCGGCAAGCGGAACGCCAACAACGCCTTGAAGTTCATCGACCAGATTCCGATGCCCATCGCAATGGCACCGCCGGTCAGCCAGGCCGCTCGAACCCGGCCGCGCGCGGCGGTTACGCGTCCCCCAAGATCGAGCGCGGCGTAGGAGGCGGCGAAGGCGATTAATATCGAGCGAGCTACCTCGGCGTAATCGTAGGAGCCTACAAGTGGGGCGCCGGTTTGGCTCATGGCACCTTTCGCCGGACCCGAACTGGCACCTGTCAGGGCGTTTGCTCCGCTGACCGGCTGCAAGTCCTGCATTTCAACCGGAAGTGGCCACTTACAGTACCGCTTCTTCGTTGAGCCGATGGTACTCCTATCCTTGAGAAATGGCTCGCTGTCTTGTCCCGTCGAACCGGGTCTATGTTCGACGGATCCGGTTCCAGAGCCGGAGACGACTGGATTGGCGACAGCCGGTAGCGCGTTTCGATGCGAACGTGAGCTGCGAGCGCGTACCTAGATGGTGGTACGTAGTTCTCGGCATTGCACGCAGCCAACTTGGCGTTCCATATTGTCCCTGTGGAAGCTTCACGCGCGGGCGAACCGCGCGGGCGGTGGCGCGCGCTTGATTCGCAATCCCGCCGGTGCAACAGGTTCGATTGAACTTGATCTCTGGAAGCAAACAAGCGATTCCAGGCCCGCTCGCAAAGCTTGCGCGGCTCTCGCAAGCTTCTCGCGACACCAGGAGAGGTGTCGCTCGCCAGGGGGTTCGCCGCGTGGAAGAATTCTTGATCTGTGAAAACAGAAGATGCCGATTTCTGGTTTCGCTTCGGGATGGCAGCAAGCTGGTTCGCCGGCGAGAGCTCGTACTCAGCAACTGCCCCGAGTGCGATCACGAATGGTCGGGCCGCTGCCCATTCTGTCTTCAGACTCTTGAGGTTACATGGGAGAGAAAGACTCCGTGCTGCTCCCATTGCCAGAAACCGCTAACGCCTGAAGTCAAAGCGAAGTAAGACGCGCGCGGACACGGACGGCGAAACGGCGGCGGAACAATGTCTTGGGCTGCATTTCTCCTGGCGGAATTTTCCCGATCGGAGCGAAACATGTCTGTGGTGCTGATCGTTGACGACGATAGCGCACACCGAGCCGAGATTCGTACGCTTTTCGAATCGGGCAGTGGATTTGAGGCTTGCCTTGCAGCCGAAAATGGCGTGGAACCCATCGCCAAGGCGAAGCAGGTACCGCCCAACCTGGCCGCCGTCCCGGACTTCTCCATGCCGGAGATGAATGGATTGCAGTTGGCTCAGGAGCTGAGAGCAATAGCGCCTAAGCTGCCGATTTTCTTGCTCACCGCAAACGGCGATGCAGACACCGAGAAGCAAGCTCTTGCGAGCGGAGCAGCGGCAGTCTTTTCCAAGCGCGAAGACTTGACGACGCTCGTCGACAACGCGCGCGCGGTCTGCGGCCTCGAACCGGCCAGCAGTAGTTACCAGGAATTCGGTGTGGCCGACCCGTACGATTGCGTCGGGTAAATACTGTATTGTCCGACCCGGGAGACGGCGGCAACATCCGCGAAAACCCTCGGTCGAAACCCGAACCGGCCATGCGAATCTGAAGGAAGGGTGGACACATGAGCACTGCGGGATCAAGATCGTATCCGGACTCAACGCGCCTCGCCGAACTCGTCCAGAAAATTCGCCTATTGAAATCAGACCTGAGCGGCATGATCGAGCACAGCCGCGATTCCAAAGCTATTTCCCGTCTGATTATGGCGTCTGGTCTTCTCGATGGAGCCCTCGAAGAATTGTCGAAAGCGGTGTCGGAACAGAGGGACTAGCCTACCGACGGGACCCAGGAATGTTGCGATTCATTCCGATTCGTCCCTCGGCATAAATGCTGACCTCCAATGCGGTCAATACGAATTGACGACTTGAGTATCGTTCTAGTATCACTGAACCTAGCGAGTGCATTTCGTCAGACTCCTGGGAGTTCCGCTCTGACGGCAGAAGACCTCAGATCGCTGCTTTCTTTTGCTTCGCGTCCCGAAGGCTGACAACCACTCAAAGCTAACGTTGCTCCTGCCGATGGCGAGGTAAGGAGGATGCATATGCGAAAGCCTGCAACCGTGAGACGCGTCCCCCCTGCGCCGACCGACGATGACTTCTTCGTCCGATTCACCATTGACGCGCTCACAGGCTTGATGACGGACCTGCGAGACCGCGTGGAGCAATCGGGCACTCGGCGCGAGGTCGCTCAAGTTTTGCTGGCAGAAGCACACATCGACGAGGCGATTGGCCTCTTGAGGACAGTCCAGCCTGCGCCCAGCGTGTGCGAATCCCATAAGCTAAGTCCGGATCGGCACGCCGCTCGGCGAGTGCAGCGCGTGGGACGCGCTGGTCTGCAGGTCGTGTTTTGAGCGGCCCAGCCGTGAGCGTCTGAAGCTCGGCCAGCAGCGGCGTATGATTTTGCGCGGAGGATTCGAATGGTCATCGGCGACAAATTGAAGACTTTGAGAGCACAGAAGAAAATGTCTCAGGGCGACGTGGAAAAACGCACCGGATTGCTGCGGTGTTACATCTCGCGGGTCGAAAACGGGCACACGGTTCCCTCCGTGGATACGCTGGAAAAGCTGGCTCAAGCGCTCGAAGTCCCCATGCACCGGCTTTTCACGGACGACGATCGCGCGAAGAAGCCGAATCTATCGGCAGAAAGTATTCCGAGACGGCCCGCCAACTCAAACCAGGAGCGCGAGATTCGGGCGTTCGCCAAATGTTTTTCACGGATGGACGACAAGTACCGCGCGCTTGTATTTCAAGTGGCGTCGAAGATGGCGAGCCGCGCTGCCATGACTGAAAATGCAGCGAATCAGCGCAAGCGGATTGAAATGCATTAGTGGAAACCGAAGCAACGGGGGGTGATTTCAGTTGGGCCAATCGTTCCTGGGCCGCCGGGTTTTTTCCCGAAGCAAGACTCACAGACTCTGGTTCCGTCTTTTCGTGTGAACTCGACTCCTCGGGTCGAGTCAATCTCGGCGCGACATTTCCCGCAAAAATCGGTCCGCGCTTCGCTCATGAGACCGTCACCCACACTTGTGCTGATCGATCCAAGGTTGTAACCCTCTGTGGTCACAAGTTTCTTGACAACCACCTTGCAACGTCAAATCAGTGCCCTTCAGGTGAAGCCTCGACAGATCACGTCGATGAATGCGTCAAAGACTTCGCATTGGCATCCTGCGATGCTGCCGGCACAGAATCCGCCACTTCCCATAAACAACAAGGCGAATTCAGAACTCCCGTGCAAGTTCGCTGAATGGCTTCTCGCTCCGAGATTTTCCCGGAGCGCGTGCGAGGCTTGCACGAAAGTGGCGCTTTCGCTCTGTCACTGGATCGGTCAACGACACGTCGGCACATCCGATCATCGGGACATGCGCTTTCGCTTAATCGATTTGATGAAGCGAGATCTCACCGTTGACGGCTATAACCGCCAGCGCTACCGCTGCGACGGTTCTTCGACTTCCTGTACATGGGTGGCGTGATAGGCGCGGTTGCGCCTCGGCTGGTCCGCGGCAGGCAACGAGACCGCTCACCGCCTAAGGTAGCGTCGGTTGTGGGAGGAATCGAGAATCTCTCCGGGGGGCTGGAAGATTGTGTGTCTCGCGCAAGGCAGATCGTCGGTGGACCGCGGATTCGGAAACACAACTAGGATGTTCGCAACAGCTCGTGCATCCGAACTCGCGTGCGCAAAATCGCCTTCGTGTGTAATTGCGACACGCGTGATTCTCCAATCCCCATCAGGACACCGACGTTCTTCATCGTGAGTTCTTGGTAGTGGTACAGAGCGAGCACTTGTCGCTCTTGCCGCGGCAACTCGCCCACCGCTTTCACCATCAGCACGACCATCTCGGCTCGCAGGGTCTGACAGAACGGATCGTTTTCTTCTCCCATACGATCTGCCAGTACATCGTCGCTCAAACGGTCCTTGCCAGCGAACTCCTGCAGGCTTACCAGGTCCAGAGTATGCAGGTCTCCGAGAAGGTGCTGGAAGAACTGCAGCGTGACACCGACTTCGGCGGCAATCTCCGGTTCCGTGGGATCGCGGCCAAACCGCGCTCTGCATTCTGAAATCGCGCTTTCGATTCGCCGCGCTTTGCGGCGGAGGCCGCGTGTGCCCCAATCCACTTCTCGGAGGCTGTCCAGAATCGCACCGCGAATACGGAACGCGGCGTAGTCACGCAGTTGAACGTTCTTGTTGGGATCGTATTTGTTCACCGCTTCGAGAAGACCCAGAATCCCAGCATGCACCAGGTCTTCCAGGAGCACTTGGGGCGGGACGCGGGCGTGAATGCGACGTGCGATCCAACGGACATGCGGAAGCTGTTCGATAATGACCTTCTCGCGCTGGACTTCGTCGAACGCAATCAGGCCGTAACTCACGTGTTGAGCCATTTCATTCCTTGCTCTCTACAAATTGCGGACCGGCGCGGTCAGCAACTGTATTCATTTGGTAACCAATTCCTCGCACGGTGTGAATTAGCTTGCGATCGAGAGGGCCGTTGATCTTGCTTCGCAGGTAGTTCACATAAACGTCTACGACGTTCGTCAGCGTGCCATTTGGTAACTTCCACACTTGATTGAGAATCTGCGCTCGGGTGACGTGCTTTCCGGCATTACGCATGAGACATTCCAGAAGTCCGAATTCCTTCGGCGTCAATTCAATCACGCGTCCAGCGCGCTTCACGGAGTGGTCCACGCAGTTCAACTGCAAATCGTCCAGCCACAACGCGGTTTCCGCAGAACCCGCGACCCTGCGCAGCACGGCGCGCACCCTGGCGGCCAACTCTGGAAATAAGAAGGGCTTCAAGATCAAATCATCTGCACCGAGATCCAGAACTCGAGCGTTGTCCTCCGCACGGCTCTGGCTCGAGAGAACCAGGATGGGGAGTTGACTCCGTTTGGCCCGGACGAATTGCAGGACGTGCGTGCCCCGGCCCCGCTCCATATCCAAGTCTAGGATCGCCAGGTCGTAATGACGCCGTTCGATCCAGTACTTCGCGTCATCGCCGTCGCCCGTGACATCCACGGCATAATGCTCGTGGTCGAAACCTTCTTGCAGAAATGTCGCGAGGGCGGGATCGTTCTCGGCGACTAACAGACGCATGACGGCTCCAGAGGAAGGGGGAAAACTGCGAGAAATCTAGAAGGGGCTTAAACTGTAAAGAAAACAGGCGAATGTGTCAAAGCAAATCGCCACCACGGCCGAAAGTAGTTTTGAACCTGCGCAATTCTGTAATGATTCGGAACAAGTGTTCTCAAACCGCTCCAAATGTGTGCCGGTTCGCAACATCGGATGCTTGGAATCAGTGAACAGCGGTGCCAGGCACCGGGAAGTAGCCATACCGAAGTGTGTGCTGAAGAAGCAGAAACCGCCGCCGATCAATTCTGGTTTCGTCCTGTATCCTATAGACCTGCTGGTCGGTGCCGAATCGAATTTGCGGTCGCGCGCGGAACGTGCAACAACTCGGCGCCCGTTAACCAAGTTCTCCACGCCTAGGGGCACTCCCACTTTGCTGTTCGTCTCCTGACCGCGGTTCTGCCGGAACCAGGCGCCGCGCGGCCTGCAGGTTCAATCACGTTGGCGCTGAGTGGTCGCATTATGCTTCCTTGGCCTTCGCCCGCAGCGGCCGAGACTGCGCCAGCGGGCTATAGATCAGCGTATGCTTGCTCGCCCAATTTGGAAAACACTGCGGAAACTTCCATCGAGTCGTGTACAACAATGCTCTCACGTGATGGCGTCTGCGGTTTAAGTCCCCGAGCAGACCATGAAGCGCCTTCCTATCACGCTGATACCATTCCGGAGGTATCTCGTCTGCAAGATGATCGAGCAATTGTCCGCCGGCGTCGTCTTCCAGAATCTGAATCCACGTCTCAAACGAATCGATTCCCAGGACCGTTTCGTAGGCAGATGCTCTTGGGGAGAGCCCCCCTCTTGGGAGATTCGGGAAGCTCCATTCAAGGCCGTTGAAGCAGCACCCGTTGTCGATCATCGTGACAGTATAGTCTCGGGAGCCACTGGCGCGCGTGAACATGACTTGCCGAAAATCGCTGTTGCACGTCCATTTGTCGAACACAAGCATCCGGACAAATTCCGCATTGTTCCTGACTTTCTGGGGTGGGCAATCGGGCAGAAAACTGTGGATTTCGATTGGAACGCGGATGCCGTATGGACCTGCCTCAGAAGGAAGACGGGAGCCAAAACACGTTCCCGGACTACAGGAAACATTTCCTCGTCCGCTCTGAATTGTGAGATCGTCCGCACGCTTCAGGAGAAGCTCCGCCACATCCACGATAGCGCTTTCAGGAACCGGCAGACCCAAGCGACCCGCCAGAACTGCCGCCAACAATTCGTTGGCAAGGATTCTGGTTCCTTGCGGGTTGTTTTGAAATTTCACGACATAGTATTCTCCATCCGAACAGCGCAACAGATGCGCTTGCGAGCCGCCCCGCATGCGGCGGACGTACTCCACTGCAACTACCTTGGTAATCATTGGATTCCTTTCCGAAAACACTTTAAGGCACATGCAGTGCCCAAAGAATGCCCGGGTCATGCGGTAAATTCTCGATTGAATCTAGCTGCTTGACTGCTGCTCGCGGAGACTACTTCTTCCGCTTGTAGACGGACTGTTTCTTGACTGCATGTTGCGGCGGGTCGTTGGGCCGTCGTCGTCTGACGAGTGAAGGAGGTCGAAGGAAGTTGCCATGGTGGGGCTTCCTACCATGCAGCAACTGCATTCGCTCGCTCCCAGCGGGCGCTGGAACTGTGGCGTCTGATCTTTAATCGAGGTGATCCGCCGAGTCAAGACCAATATATACTGTTGGGTAATCTACCAGTAGCAGTACGGCACCGGATGCGTACTTTTCGCCAGCACACAGCTGGAGAGATTCGCTTCTGTCACGAGGGCTTTCTTGTGTGAGGGTAAAGCGTTATTCCGCGTTTTCATGCACTTTCTCCCGTTTTTTCCCGAATTGGCTCGCCGGAATCCACAATGGGACGATGCGCAAGCCAGGTGTACCTGGAATTCTTCTAAGCCCATTCTAGTGTGCCGAAACGAATTGGGTCTTGCAAATGCACAGGTCGGTCTCCGTCGCACAAAAACAATGCGGAATGAGCCGATGAAGCAAGTCGCATTCTTAGGAACTGAGGACGAACGCTCCGCTGGACACGCGATCGCCAGCGGCTTCTCATGGAATTCAACCGAAGCGAGGCGCAAAGCGGCGTGTGCCGGGTGTCTTGCACGCGGTTCTTGTTCCGGACTTGCGAGTTCCACGGCGCACCCGGAGCGCTGGCGTGGGTATGCAAACTCTGGTCGGAATCTGCTTCGCAGTCGTTCCGATTCTGTTTCCCGCCGCGGGCGCGCCTGTCGATTTCAAATTTGATATTTTGCAACGACGCCATCACCCCGGTCGAATCAGCTCGACCAGCGTCTGACAAACCTCTTTGATTTCCTCTTCTCGGATTCGATTGAAGAATGGCAATGCAAGCGAGCGAGACGCTTGGAACTCTGTCACGGGGAGAGCGGTTTGGCCGCTGTCGGACGGCTGATAAATGGGTTGCAAGTGAATGGGCGCAAAATATCTGCCCAAAGCGATCCCACGTGACTTCATTTCATTGACGATCCAATCGCGATGCTCTTTGTCGAAACGACGACTCAGTCGGACCGCGTAGACGAACCAACTGATTTTACGACGAGGCAACACCATCGCCGGGATTATCAGGTCAGAAACGCAACGAAGTATGTCACTGTACTGGCGAGCGATTGATTCCCGTCGATCCAGAATGGCATCGATTCTGTTGAGTTGCTCGATTCCCAGCGCGCAATTGATATCCGAGATCCGGTAGTTGTACCCCAATTCCGTATGCTGAAACCACTCGCCTGAATCATCTCTCCCTTGGTTGCGAAGCTTTCTAACCTTTAGCGCGATTTCGGAGTTGTTGGTGACGACCGCGCCGCCCTCTCCGGTTGTAATCTGCTTGTTGGGATAAAACGCAAAGACCCCGACATCCGCTAAAGCGCCTACTCGTTGCCCCTCGTATTCTGCCCCGATGGCCTCACAAGCATCCTCGATAACGAATAGTCTGTGGCGTCTGGCGATCTGCAATATGCTTGTTAGCTCCGCGGGGCAGCCAAAGGTGTGTACGACAAGGATCGCCCGAGTTCGCGGAGTAATTGCCTTTTCGAGCAGGCTCGGATCGAGGTTGAGCGTTTGCGGTTCGATATCAACGAACACGGGAGTCGCCCTTTCATAGCGGACTGCGTTCGCGACTGCGACAAAAGCAAAAGAGGGCACCAGAACTTCGTCGCCTTCAGAAATGCCCAGGGCTCGAATACACAGGTGTAAACCGCTGGTTCCGGAGTGTACGGCAATCGCGTCGGAGGCACCCACGTAATCAGAAATGGCGCGCTCGAACTCCCCGACCTTGGGACCCAAGCTAAGGCTCGACGTGCGAAGAACGCCCGTCACCGCCTCAATGTCCTGCTCGGTGATTTCCGGAGCGGACAGCGGTATCCTCATGATTGTTGCGAACGGGCGCGAACAGCGACAGACGTAGCAATGCCCGAATGACGTTTCAGCAGAAGATCCTGCGAGAGAGGAATCGTGGTTAGTACGCGGACGATCGTCTCGGAAGCAAACCCTTCACCGTACGGGTTGACCATGCCTGACAACGATTGGCGAAACTCAGGCGATCTTGCCGTGCTCACAGCTGCGAGAATGTTTCTTGGATCAGCGGCGGCGTCCAATACATTTCGTGCCCGTTCGCGCCCTTGCTGGCGTATCCCAACGTTTACGGTCGGCAGCGCAAACGAGGCGGATTCCATGATTCCACTGCTTGAGTTCCCAACCAGCACGTCGACCTGACGTAACAGACTCAGAAAGGTTATCGAGTCGAGATTCATGAAGATTTTTCCGTCGCCTCGGCGGCAGATGAATTCCTTCGTCCGCTCTATCAATTCCCTGCTTCCCGCATCTGCGTTCGGGTAGCAGAACAAGATTTGCTCCGTAAGATTTTCCAGGGCTGCGAAGACAGCGTCGGTTTCTTGCAGCGTGTCGCGGGCGATGGTCATCGGATGGTATACCACCAGGACAGTCGGCCGCCGAAGATCAAGTGTCAGCCGCTCCTCCACCTGTTCCCGGCTGAGAAGCGTTCGCCGGCGCAAATGATCAAGCGATGGAGCGCCCGCCCTGTGCACACGCCATTCCTCCTCGCCCATCGCGATCACTCGCTCCCGAGCGGCGTGCGTCGAAGTGAAGTGGAGATGGCCCATTTTCGTAAGGGCGTTGCGCACCGCGTCGTCGATCGCGCCCTCGCTCACCTCGCCGCCCTCGATGTGAGCTATGGGAATCCGCAGCGCCAGAGCCACCGAGGCCGGAGCCAGCATTTCGTAACGATCAGCGATCAGCAAAAGCAGGTCCGGCCGCATCTGCCCGAACAGATCCGCCAATCCCAACGTGGCGATGCCGATCGTCTTAGCCATGCCCACATCGGTATCCGAACTGAGCAAACATTCGATGCGGGCGTGGATCGTGAAGCCGTCATTTACAATTTCCTGGAAAGTATTCCCGAATTCAGGTGACAGATGCGACCCAAGCGCGACGATTTTCAGATCTACATTTTCGCTGTCCGACAAATCCCTTAAGGGCCAGTACAAATGGCCGTAGTCGGCTCGCGATGTCGTGATTACCGCAATTTTTCGCTGCATGGCGTTAAACCGAAGATCCCAGGCTGGAGGGAGATAGCAATTCCGTCGGTCGATAGTCCGGAACGATTTGGCAAAGTGTTTCGATCATGGCGGTAAGGTTTCGCTCGTCAACACACCGGGAAAGATCCTCCATCTGAGTAGCGAAACTTTCTGCCGGAATTTCTCTGGATTTAACTCGCAGCAGTCTCGGATCGACGGTCGGCTCTGTGGATTCATCCCGAGAGAGGAATTCCTCCGCCATCTTGTCGCCAGCACGAAGTCCTGTGAAGGTAACTGGAATGGCCAGGCGAGATTTAGGTTCAGCGTGACTTATTAATTCAAGAGCAATGTCTAGAATCTTGACCGGCGCGCCCACCGGGGGAACGAAAATGCTTCCCCTTTCCTCCAATCCGGATGCCAGGAGTATCAGTTCCACTGCCTCACGCAACGTCAGGAAGTACCTGGACACGTCCTGGTGGGTGACGGTCACGGGACCGCCGCGGGAGATTTGGCTCAGGAATGTCGGGACAACGCTTCCCTGAGAACCCAATACGTTTGCCAGCCGCACTGCACTCATTCGGTTCTTGGCGTTGTTCAAATGCAGTAGCGCAAGTTCCGCTACACGCTTGGAGGCACCCATAATGCTGATTGGGTTGACAGCTTTATCCGTCGAGACCATGACGAAGTTCGCGACACCTTCTGCCTGAGCGAGCCTGGCGAGACCGGCAGTTCCCAAAGCGTTGTTGCGAACAGCCGCAAACGGGTTGTTCTCCATCAGCGGAACATGCTTGAAGGCCGCCGCGTGGTAGACGACATCTGGGCGATAACGCCGAAAAATCTCGGATAACAGCTTGGCATCGCAAATGTCGCCGACGACGGTTTTGTACGAATTGCGATCCATCGCGGTGGCCAACTCTGAATCGATGTCGTGTAGATTGCGCTCTGAGTGGTCGAGAAGAAGCAGTAGCCGCGGCTCCAGTCGGATCACGGCCTTGGCCAAAGCCGAGCCGATCGAACCTCCGGCACCGGTCAGGAAAACCGTCCGACCGGAAACAACCTCGTCGATCGCGTTCTTGGGCGGCAACAGAGCGCACTCCGAGGGGCAATCGTATCGTGTAAACTGGCTTAGGTCCAATAGCCCTCGACCCTCAATCAGGACCACCTTTCCCGTAACACCCGCTATCTCAGGTCTTTGCGTGTTTATCGGGTCACGCAGCGGGTACTGCGCGTCCGCGTGCAGGCACACTCGCCACTCCGTGCATCTGGTATCCAATTCCTCGCACGGTATGAATCAGCTTGCGATCGAACGGCGCGTGAATCTTGTTTCGCAGATAGCTGACGTAAACGTCCACGACGTTGGTTGGCTTGGCAAAAGGGAAGTGCCACACTTGCTGCGCAATCTCCTCTCGGGTCACCTGCTCTCGAGCATTGCGCATTCGATACTCCAGCAGTCCGAATTCCTTCGGCGCCAACTCGATCACTCGCCCGGCACGTTTCACGGAGTGCTCCATCCGGTTCAGCGCTGAAAGCTAGCCGGGGCCACCGACGCCTGGGTTCGCTGCGCCGCCAAGCACGTCGGATCAAACTAGAGATCTCAGGCTGTAAGGTCTGCTTGGGCCGGGATCCCGCGGAATCGGAGATTGCCGCGCAGCTTTCTGTCGACCTTTAGATTCGCAGACTGCCAGAGGCGCACACACGCAGGGACTCGGTAAGGAGGCTCGGCAAGTTTCTGCTCGTAGGGACGAACCGGCTCCCCACCAGCAAACGCTCCCGTGCGAGAGGCGACCGACACTTGCAATCTCAATTCGACCCATCCCTGTGAAGTTGCAAGGAGCGTCGAGCTTCTTTCGCAAAGCACTTCTGCGAGCAACCGGCGGAAAGGGTTGCACCGGCTGCGATTCGGTGTCGTTGCCGGAAATTCCCATCGGCCTTAGCGGTCGGCTGATCGACGGCCTCGATCTAAACGGTTATTTCAGAACGCGTGACGCTGGCATCAATCGTATAGGCAGCCGCTTCCCTCGCATGACTCGAGCGCGCCATCTCGTCGTTGCAAACGGCTGGTTAGCTCCGCGCCAACCCAGAACGAGAAAAGGAGCCGGTTGCCGGCGAGGGAGCGCATCGATAAGCACTGTAAATACACAGCTTGCGGTCTGTGATATTCTGTGGTCGTCGAAGCGCCTGCTTTCGCACGAGGCCTCAGCAAGTATGTCCCGACCATCCTGGAAACGCCTTGACAATGGCGGGGCGGGCACGATAAGCTTTTGCGGCCGTAATAACCGGTTAGGAAAACATCATCTATGCCGGTCGCAAAACGAGGCAGCGAGCTGCGTGGATCGAACTTAGATCTTACTTGAAGAGATCCGGCTATCAGGCCGGAGCGCGGCACGACGAAGGCCACCAATCCATGTCAACCGCGGGCGTTCTGGCAGCGACGTTGGTAAAACCCGGCAAGTACGAAATACGCGAATACCCTTTGCCGCAAGCCGCTGCCGGTTGTGTGCTGATTCGCATGGAAATGTCCGGGATATGCGGCACCGACAAGCACACGTTCCAGGGTTACACCACGCAGTACGGCGGCCGCGCGCTCGAATTTCCGATTATCCAAGGGCATGAGAATGTCGGAACGATTGCGGCGATTGGCGGAGACGGAAAGTACGCGGACTTCGAGGGCGTCGAGCTGCGCGAAGGAGATCGCGTGGTGGTGGGCGCGAACGTGGCGTGCGGCGAGTGTTATTACTGCCGGCACGATTTCCCGTACTACTGCTGCGAGAAGACGACCGATTACGGCAACAACCTGAGTGCGAAGAATCCGCCGCATCTGTTTGGCGGATGGGCGCAGTACATGTATGTGGTGCCGGGAAGTTTTCTGGTGAAGGTGCCGGACGATTTGCCGTCGGAGGTCGCGGTGCTGACGGAGATTTTCGCGGTGTCGGTGGGACTGGATCGGGCAAAACAGATGTCCGCGTTTCCGAACGAGTCATTCCGGTTTGACGACACTGTGGTCATGCTGGGCGTCGGTCCGTTGGGGATGTGTTTTCTGATGAAGGCGCGCATGCTGGGCGCGGGTACCATCATTGCGGTGGATAAGTCCGAGTACCGCTTGAATTTTGCCAAGCGGCTGGGCGCGGATGCTGTGATCAATGCCGGGAGCACGTCCCAGGCAGAGCGCCTGCAGGTGGTGAAAGATTTGACGCACGGGCGCGGCGCGGACATGGTGATTGAATGCGCCGGAGTGCCGGAAGCGGTACCGGAGGCGCTGGAGATGTTGCGCGTGGGAGGATTGCTGGTGGAGGCCGGGAATTTTTCGGATTTGGGCGAGGTGCCGCTGAGTCCGCACCGCCATATTTGCGCGAAGAATGCGCGGATCCTGGGCGTGGGCGGCGAAGAACCGGCAGCTTACGGGCCGAGCATGCGGCAGATGGCGCGCTACATGAAGAATTATCCGCTGCGGGAGTTTGTGACGCACCGGTACGGATTGCGGGACGTGGATGCGGCGATGAAGAAATCGGTGGAAACGGAATCAATGAAAGTAGTGCTGGAACCGTGGCAGTAGGCGCGGCAAAAGCTGCGCGAGTAATTTCAATTTCTTCAGGGAGAGGAACGCATGAGCGCAATCAGCGAGCGATTTCTATTTGCTTCGGCACCGGATAGCTGGGGGGTGCTGGATTATCCCGGGCCTTCGTGGGAGCAATCGTACGAGAAGATGCTGGATGAAATGGTGGAAGCGGGTTACACGGGATCGGAGCTGGGGCCATACGGATTTTTTCCCACCGATCCGAAAATCCTTCAGCCGCAGCTGGAAAAGCGCAAGCTGAAGCTGCTGGCTTCGTTTGTCCCGGTGAAAATGACCGATCCGGCGGCGAGCCAGGCCGTGATGGAGAGAATTCGCAAGGTCGGAAATTTGCTGGCGACCTTGAAAGCGCCGTTCCTGGTGATTGCGGATGACCAATCGCCCGAGCGCAACGCGTTTTCGGGACGCGCTTACGATAAAGGATGTCCTACGCTGAGCGCGGAGCAGTGGAAGCACATCGGGAAAATTGTGGCGGATGCGGAAAAGGTGGCGAACGAATTTGGGCTGGATCTGGTGTTTCATCCGCACATCGCGACGTATGTGGAGACGCCGGAAGAGTGTGAGCGTTTTTACGATGCTACGTCGCACACGAATGTCGGCTTGTGCCTGGATACAGGGCATTGCGTTTACGGTTATGGCGATTCCGTGAAAGAGGCCGAGAAATACAAGAGCAAGCTGCGCTTTGTGCACATCAAGGATTGCGACACGAAGGTGCTGGAACAGGCGCGGCGCAACAAGTGGACGTTCGAGGAGGCCGTCGAGCACAAGGTCTTCACGGTGATCGGACAGGGCAGCATTGATTTCCCGGCGTTTTTCCGGACCTTGGTGAAGAACGGATATTCGGGATGGTCGGTGGTGGAGCAGGACGTGAAATTCGGCGCAACGCCGATTCCGCCGGCGCAGAGCATTGCGGCGAGTCTGAATTACTTGCGGGGTGTTGTAAATGATTTGGAAGCAGTGGCAGGAACGCGTTAGACGCTGAGTTGCCGGTTTAGACTTGCGACTCTCGATCCTGACCAAAAGGCCAAGTTCCTAGGGGAGAAGTCCGGATGCGTAAGCTGGGAGTTGGAGTGTTGGGCGTGGGAGAGATGGGCAAGCGGCACGCGGAGAATCTGCGGCGGCTGGTGCCGGAGGCGCGGCTGGTCGCGATTGCGGACGCTTCCGCGGAACGCGCGCGCCTGGTGGCGCAAGAGCTCGAGATCGAGAATTGCTACAGCGGCCTGGACGCGATGCTGGAGCGCAAGGATCTGGACGCGGTGCTGATCGCTACTCCGGACAAATTTCATGCGAAAGCGGTCCAGACCGCGGTGCGTGCGGGAAAAGATGTGCTGTGCGAAAAGCCGCTGGCGCTGAACCTCAACGACGCACGGGCGGCACTTGACGCGGTGGCGAAGTCGGGCCGGCGATTGCAGGTGGGATTCATGCGCCGCTACGACGCTGCTTATGCGGCGGCGATGAAGCGGATTGAAGCGGGCGAAATTGGCGTTCCGGTGATTTTCAAATCGCTGGGACGCGATAAGGAGTGGGCTCCTCTTGCGGCATACGAGTCGCGCATCAACGGAATGCTTTTTTATACAAACACGATTCACGATTTCGATTTGGCGCGCTGGATGATGCAGGACGAGGTCAGCGCGGTGCATGCGTACACGACGACAACGATCCGGCCGGAACTGGCGACGCATGGAGACCTGGTGGCAAGCGTGGTGAACCTGTCATACCGGCGTGGCGCGATTGGAAACGTCGAGTCGTATGCGCAGGCGGTTTACGGATATGACGTGCGCACCGAGATCATTGGATCGAAGGGCTCGATTTTTGTCGGCAGCCTGCAACAGGCGCCGGCTGTCTTTCTGTCGGCCAGAGGCGGCGAGCGCAGCCTGGCCGATCATTTTCTGGCGAGATTTGCGGACGCTTACCTGGCCGAGGTGCGGGATTTTGTGCACAACATGCTGCACGACCTTGCGCCGCGGGTTACGGGCGACGATGGATTGAAAGCGCTGGCCATCGCAGTAGCAGCTGAAAAATCATATCTGCAGGCGAAACCGATTGAGGTAGCGCTTGCGGATGTGCGGGCGGTGTCTTGAGGCGCGCCTTGCAGCGCTGACAAGATTCGGCGAATGGACGGAATACATGATGCGCACCACTGAAACTGTTTACAAGAGTCCCCTGCACAAGATGACGCAAACCACACCCACCTGTTTGTGGAACGATTCCGCTTCCATCGAGGAGTTGACGTATTCGATCGAGCACGGCGCGGTGGGCGCCACGTGCAATCCGGTGATTGTGGTGGGCGTGCTGAAGAAAGAGATGAGTTTCTGGAAGGGGCGCATACAAGAACTCGTCAAAGAGATGCCCACGGCGACCGAAGACGAGATCGCCTGGCAAGTGGTGCGCGAAATTTCCATCCGCGCCGCGGCTCTGCTCAAGCCAATCTTCGATGCGCAGCACGGCCGCAACGGTCGACTTTCGATACAGACCGACCCACGGCTTTTCCGCGACAGCCAGGCAATCGTGAAGCAGGCGATGGAATTCAGCCAGCTCGCGCCGAACATGATCGTGAAGATTCCGGTGACGCGCGCGGGAATTCCGGCGATCGAAGAAGCGACCTACCGCGGAGTGAGCATCAACGCGACCGTGTCGTTTACTTTGCCGCAGTGCATCGCCGTGGCTGAAGCGGTGGAGCGCGGCCTGCAACGGCGCGAAAAGGAGGGCAAGGAAATCGCGAGCATGGGGCCGGTGTGCACGCTGATGGTGGGGCGCCTGGACGACTGGCTGAAAATCGTGATGGAAAAAGAAAATATCGCGATGGATCCGGGATATCTGGAATGGGCGGGAGTGGCAGTCCTGAAGAAGGCATACAGGATATTCAGAGAGCGAGGCTATCGCATCCGGCTGCTTTCGGCGGCGTTTCGCAATCACATGCACTGGAGCGAATTTATTGGAGGGGACATGGTCATTTCGCCGCCGTGCGCATGGCAAGTGCGCTTCAACGCGAGCGATATCGAGGTGCGTTCGCGCATCGATGAGCCGGTGCGCGCGGAGATCGTCGCGGAGCTGTCCCGGAGATTCGCCGATTTCCGCCGCGCGAACGCCGAGGGCGGATTAACGGTGGAGGAATTTGATTCCTTCGCGCCGACGCGGCGGACTTTGCGGCAGTTCGTTACGGCTTGCCACGATTTGGATGCGGTGGTGCGCGATATTTTGATTCCAAATCCAGAAGCGGCGTGAGCATTTTCGGAAGGGGCGCTCCCCTGGCATGTAGATCCACGAAAGCGCTTGCGCCGGCAATCCTTATGGCAGGGTTGGCCACTGGTTCACAACGAAGATCGAGGAACCCTGGCGCGCGCGACGGTTCGAAAGCATCGCTGAGTTTTCCGTGGAACTGGCAGAGTCAGCGTCTGCGATTCAGACTCAACACGTTGTGGAAAACAGATCGAGTCTAGGTCTCGAAGATAAGCGTACGATTGACTTGGCCACCACGGGAGCGAACAAGCGGCGGCCACTTGCCACGCGTTACGAAAGCGTACGCACTTGACGGAGCTGACTCGGAGGAATTCTAGAATTGATGGCCTTCCCCCGGGCAAGGCTGGTAACTCATGGCCTCCTTGGAAAAAATGAGACGTAACAAAACGACCAAGGCCGCGAGCATCTATGACGTCGCTCACGAGTCAGACGTGTCCGTCTTCACCGTCTCTGCGGTGGTCAATCACAAGAGCCATGTCGGAGAAAAGCTGCGCAAGCGCGTGGAGGCAGCGATCCGCAAGCTGAATTACCGACCCAACCTGATCGCGCGGAGCCTGGCGAATCAGCGGACGCACACCATCGGAATGATCGTGCCGGATATCGCCAACCCATTTTTCCCGATGGTTGTGCGCGGCGCGGAGGATGCCGCGCAACGTCACGGATACAACTTGCTGCTGTGCAACAGCGATGACAGTCTCGCCAAGGAAGAAGCGGCTGTGGAGTTGTTGCTTTCCAAACGCGTGGATGGAATTTTGCTCACAAAAGCCGCCGAGGACTTTCGGCCATCGCTGAGGCAGATGATCAAAGAAGTTAACATCCCTTTTGTGCTGGTGATGCGCACGTATCCGAAATTGACCAAGGATGCCGTGATTACCGACGATTACCAGGGCGCGTACGACGCGGTGTGCCACCTGGCGCGTTCGGGGAGGCGGCGCATAGGATTGATTGGCGGCCCGCGGAAGGTAAGCAACGCCCTGGCGCGCTGGGAAGGTTTCCATGATGCGCTGAAGGCGGAAGGCCTGCGATTCGAACCCGAACTGGTGATCGAAGGAGACTACCGGATCGAATCCGGATTGCGCGCTGGACATGCATTGCTATCGCACCGGCCGGATGGCATTTATGTGGCAAATCATTTGATGACGGTGGGATTGCTGCAGGCGGCGGAAGAAATGGGTTTACGTTGCCCTGAGGATTTCGGACTGGTGAGTTTCGACGATTATCCGTGGCTGGGAGTTTTTCGGCCGCGTTTGACGACCGTGGAATTGCCCAAGCATCAGCTGGGGATTGCAGCCGCCGAACTGCTGATCCGTCGCATTGCGGGCGACCGCAGTGAAGCGGTGGTGAAGAAACTACAGTCCGAGCTTCGCGTGCGTGAATCCTGCGGCTTTGCGCTGCATGTATCGCGAGGAAGGTCCGAGATTTCTGACAGAAACCTTGAAGCGAAGGGGCTACGGTAAGCAGCTCGGCAGAATTGTTGATTTACAACAGCATGTATCTCCGCAATTTTGCTCGCGTGCTCTCTCGGTTCAGCATCGCTCCGCCCGCAGGACATCGGCTTGGGCTTCGCCTTTCGCCTGCGGGGCTCTTCTCTGGCGAGCGAAAAACGGGGAGCTGTGCCTAGCCTCGTCGAACGGCCGTTCGCTGAACCCATCCATCGCCCTCGGCCTCGGTCCCGCCGCAGGCCGACTGGAATCACTCTCGACGCGACCGAAACAGCAGACGCGACTCGCAGTCTATCTACAGCCTGCCAACCACATCGTGCGCCGTAGGCAATGTCGCATAACGGGACCGTCCTAGAACGCCAGTTTGAGACCAAACTGTATAATCCGGGGCGCAGCCGTCGCTTGTGCCTTCCCGAAGTTCGATGCGTTGATGTTCCCTTGCACGTTTTCAAATTGGACGTGATTGAAGATGTTAAAAAATTCTGCGCGGAACTCCAGATTGAATCTTTCCGTCAGAACAGTGTTCTTCACCAAGGCCATGTCCCAGTTATTGATTCCGGGGCCATTGAAGAAGCGACGCTTGGAATTGCCCAACTGTCCCAGCGTCTCCAAACTGAATAACGAGGTGTTGAAATACGTACGTCCCGAACGCGGATTCGTGATCTGCAAGGGTCCCGGAGTGTAATTCGGCGTGTCGACGTCGTTGACGATGGGACCGGTGAACGCGGTGCCGAGCAAAGAGCGATCATCCGTCTCGTAAATGATTACGGGGACGCCCGTGGCAAACCGTGTAATGCCGCTAATTTGCCATCCATTGGTCAAGCGCTTGGGGCCGTCCAGTAGGTCAATGGGCAAGTTGTAGTTGTAGCTGCCAACGAAGTTATGGGTTTCGTTGAACGCCGAAAGTGATCGACTTGCGGCATGGTTCAAGGGGTTAATCTGTTCGCCGTAACCGGAAGCATCATCGAGCGATTTGCTGTAGGTGTAACCCACCAATGTCTGCAGGCGCTTGCTGGTATGGCGAAAATTAATCTGAAGCGAGTTGTAACCGGAATTGCCGATCGTGGTGAAGTAACCGTTACTCTGGAAATTGTCGGAGCTAGGTGAGTTAAACCCGTCGAGCACACGAGTCGTGGCAAATGAGGTTACTCCGGGAAATCCAGGAGCAGACACGCCCGGCGCCAAAGTGATCGGGTTGCCCACGCCCGGATCCTCGCCTCCGGGCCCACAACTCGAGCTGCCAGGGGCCAGGTTCGGGTTGACTTTTCCAGGCGATAACGCGGGATTCAACAAGAACAGACATAGAGACTGGCTTCCGATATTGGACTCGAGCGTAGAGAGAAGGCGATGTCCCTGCGTTCCGACGTAGCTCAGAGTGAGCAACGTTCCCTTGGAAAACTCTCGCTCGATCGATAGCTCATAATCCTCCGCGTATGGCAGGCGGTTATGAATGTCAATGGCCGGCGAGCTGACGATGGGGAGCAACACCGACCAGTTGAGAGAGTTATCCGGATTGCTGGGGCTGGCGTTCAGCGGAGGGAAGGCTACCGGGAATCGCTGCAGCTGACTTACGCCGTTCTGGCGATTAATGAAAGGAGTTGTGAACGATGGAGTGTTACCTACGTAGAAAAACCCGAAGGGCGCGGCGCCGATCTGATTGAAACTGGTGGCTCCCTCGAACGAATTGTAGAACATCCCGTACCCTGCGCGAATACTGAATTGCCCGGGGCCGCCCGTCAACTTGGATAAAAATCCGTCGCTGGCGCTTGGCGAGTACGCAATGCCGATGCGTGGCGCAAAGTTGTCGTAACGCACAGGCGCCAAAGTTCGCGGAATTCCTGGGTCTCCGGCGAACACCCATCCTGTTGGTGAACCTGGAAATGTTACGGATTGCTTGCCGGGAACAAGGGTCTCAATTTGATTGTGTTGTTCCGACCAAGGAGTACTAACGTCCCACCGCAATCCATAGTTCAACGTCAGGTTGGAACGGACGCGCCAACTGTCTTGTCCATAGAGGCCAATGTAATGGCTCCGCCCGTTAAAGGGAAGGGCGGCGCCCTGCACAAACTGCGCGGGCGCGCCAATCAGAAAATCGGCAAAATCAATGCCGGTCTCGCTGGTCGTGGTATATACGAAATTGCCGTTAGCCACGTTCGACAGCTGCTGAGCCAACTGATTATAGTGGTAGGCTCCGCCAAACCGCAGAGTATGCGTCCCCACCACCTTGCTGTAATTGTCCAGCCACTGGAAAGTGTTCTCGATGTAACGATTGGGCCGGCTAGGGACGCCGACCGTGAACGACTGGAAGTCCAACTCTGGCACGCCCTGAATGGCGGGATTTTGCACGTCAATACCGAGTGTGTTTGCACCGGTGGTGAATCCTAGCGAATCCAAGGTCACCGCGCCGCCGTTTGCCGGGGCGTTCACCAGGATGTTATTGCGCACGAACTCGAAGCGTGCCTCATTGACAGAGGAATTCCCCAGGGTCTTGGTGGCACCTAGGTTGACAACCTGGGTGCGCCCGGTACCAGTGGCAGCAAAACCGGGGACGTTGGCCGTTGGGTAGGGATTGAGCAGGCTGTAATTGTCAAAGAAATAGTACGCGGAAAGCAGACCAAACCGGGTGTTCGCGTCCATCCGTCCGCTGGTCTTGGAGTCATTGATTGTGAGAGCTTCGGCCGTGGTCTGGAAAGCACTTCCGTTATTAGGGATAGGGATGAACGGCAGGATATTCTTTGCCGGAGTCGAGAATGCGGTCATCGGAATTTGCGCGTTCGGGAAGACACATACAGCCGCACTCGTGCATCCAGGAGTGTAATAATTCTCACCGGCCGAGACGGGGTAGCCCAGCTCCCCTTGAAGCGTTTGTGCCCACGCCGCACCGCCTACGGTGCCGGTCAAGAGGCTGGCGCGATCCGCGAAATTCCCGGTGTGCTCAGCCTGAGATGGCACGGCGACTGCACCGGTATTGACCCCCTGAACCACGCGGTTACCCTGGTAATCGGCAAAGAAAAATATTTTGTCACGCTTTACCGGTCCCCCCAGCGTGCCACCGTACTGATTCTGGTGATAGACGCCGCGTGTTGCCAGACCGTTGAAGACATAGTTGGCCGCATCAAGATCCGTGTTGCGCAGGAATTCGAACAAATTTCCGTGGAATGCATTGGTTCCCGACTTCGTGATCACATTAATCTGACCGCCGCTGTAATTGCCATATTCCGCGTCGAAGTTGTTGGTCAGAATCCGAAACTCCGCGATGGAATCCAGGTCGGGGATTACCGCAGTTCCGCCAAACCCGGGCTCCTGCACCGTAGCTCCATTGAGCAGGAATCCGTTATTTGCTTCCCGCATGCCGTTGACGGAAAGACCTCCGGCATTGAGGTCGCCCGATACGAGCGGCATAACAACACCGGTCGAATTGAACGGACCTGCAAGAGCTCCGGAGAGGCCGGACGATGTGGAAACGACGCCGGGCTGAAGGGCCATCAGGTCCGTGTAGCTGCGTGTGACGAGCGGAACGCTCGTCATCTCTTCGCCGGTAATCACTTCGCCCATCTGCGTATTCTCAGTGTCCACGTGCAAAGTCGAACTGGAAACCACAACCTTCTCCGACGTCGCCCCGACTTGCAGCGTCACGTCAACAAGCAACGCCGAGTTCACGTCCAGAACAAGGTCCGTCTGGCGGTAGGCCTTAAATCCGGTTTGCGCCACGTCAATCACATATTTTCCCAGAGGTAGTACTTGGAAGGAGTAAAAACCTTGCGAGTTGGTGGTCTGCGTCGTGGCCACCCCGGTATCCACATTGGTTGCGGTAACAGTCGCACCGGAGATAATTGCGCCGCTCTCGTCCTTGATTGTTCCGGAGATGCTGGCTGTCACGCCTGGGAACGCGCGCGCGGTCCATACCAACACCATCGCGACCAGGAGCACCGCCCCCGCCGCCTGCCGTTTGCGAGAGTGCGCGCAGGGTCTGGTGTCCCGCTGTGCTCCGTTCTGCCGGACGCCCGCGGCCACGTCGCGGTGACGCCACGGTCGAAAGCGAAAAATCAAAGATTGCAAACACCTAACTGCCTGTGTGCTCTTGGTCATGCCAGCTTCTCCCTTTCCGCTTTGAGACGAGCGCCACTGCCGCGTTCGGGCGTCGTCCACTGAATGAGTGCATACGCTACGGAGAAGAGCGTCCCCAAACGCAAAAAGCGCCGGCAACACCCAAGCCGGCAAAAACGATCCGCGAATCTCCGAGTGTGGGGATAATTGCTAAGCGCTTATAGAGCGAACTCTTGTGATCTGTCAAGCGTTTTTCCTCAATAATTTAGATATTTTTGTGAAGCGGCCATTCCCGCGCACTCAAATCCACAAATGGGTTAGCGACCACGGTCACTCGCTAAGCACACCAGAGCAAACAATACTTCGCCCATCGGCGAGCGGCAGTAAAGGGGCAAGCTGCCACAAAGAATGCCCAAGCCGCGCGCGATCGCGAAGGCTCAAGCACAGATTCGACTGAACAGCCCAGATCGTCTGACGGCGCATGCGAACTCAGTGGCGGCGACGAAGACGTTGCTCGACGCCGTCGCCGGCGCGGTCCACCTACGATCGAGAGTCGTGTCCCGGTCGAGCACCTCCTGCGTCTGCCGCTTTTTTCGGTCGGCCCCAAAAATACCAACAGGCACCCACTCCCATGGCAGCAGCGCTGGCGATCGAATTGACCCAAGCCGAGCGCGGAAGACTAATCACCGCGAGAAGGAAAAGAATCCAAACCAGCGCCGCGAAGCAGAGCGTCCGGGAAACCTGCAGCGTGCCCGGACCCGCGGACGGTTCGGATACCGGCGCAAGGTCTCCCGCCGGATGTGCGCGGTTTTCTGTTTTGGATTTCCTGCTTGCTGCCCAGAGCGCGGCGGCCACCACAATTCCGTAAACAATGTACATCGTCAAAGTGCAGATTCCGGTGATCACTACCTCAACCTTGGCCCAACTTGTGAAAGCTGCGGCAATCAGCGCGACGGTCCAAATAGCGTTGGCAGGGACTTTGTGGACACTAATACGAGCCAGCCACGAGGATGCAGGCAACTGTCCGTCTCGCGCCATGGCCCAGACCATGCGCGTCAGCGTGGTGACGTTTGCCAGAGCACACGCAAAAATAGAAATAAAGACCAGCAACATTGCCGCGTCCGTGACGTAAGGAGGGAAATAGTGCTCCATGATGTAGAGCAGCGGTGTGGAATGCGTGCTGGCGATGGCCAAGGAAGGAATCGCGAGCGTAAACCCGATAAGCACGGGGAACCCGAGAAACACCGAGGCAAGCTCGGAAAGAATGATTGCCATGGGCACTCTCTGCTGCGGCATGTGAGTTTCCTCCGCAACGTTCGCAGCGGCTTCGAAACCCCCGATGGTCCATGCACTCATCAGCGCGGATGAGGCAAACGCAGGCAAGTAGGCGAGCCCGGATGGCTGCGCAGGATGACTAAACAAAAAACTCACAGGATGAGTTTTGCGAATCAGAGCGACGGCAAGCAGCAGCAAGCCAATCGAAACTGTGCCAAGGATTTCCGCAACGACCGAGAAATCATTGACCACACTTGCGAGTCGAATGCCGAAGTGATTGATCAAAGAGATTGTGAACAGGATTGCGACGGTTGTCAGAACCACGTTCCGGTTTGTCTGGGCCAGTCCCAGGTAAGGGACGAGATAATTTGCCATGGCATAGCAAACTCCCGACATGCCGGCAATGAATTGCACAATCATGATCCAGCCCGCCCACCAAGCCAACCGCTCTCCTGCGAGCTGCCGCGTCCACTGATAGGCATAGCCCGACAGCGGGATTTGCCGCGCGAGTTGCGCAAAAACCAGCGCGACGAGGAACTGCCCCGCGCCCACGATGAGCCAAGTCCAAATAAACGCCGGACCACCGATTTGCAATCCTGAACCGTAATTTGCGAACAGGCCTGTGGTAACAGAAATCACCGAAAAGCTGAGCGCGAACGCTGAGAAGTACCCCAGAGACCGTTTCAGTTCCTGACGATATCCGAAGCGCTCGAGCACCTGCTCGTCGCTAGCAGGCGTTGTCGTCTGGGCTTCGCCGGATCCTGCTGCCATAGCACCTCACCTGGGCCGACGAGTTGCGCGCTGAGCCGGCGTTCTCTTTTGAAGAGCCGGAAGCGTGCTGCGGTTTTCGGCGACCAAGAAATATGCTCCGTTTCCGCCCGATCAAAGCGCTTATTTCACGTAAAGCAGCTGCAGCGCGTTTGTCGAGCTCCGCGACGCACTCAGAATCGCTCGCTAATTTGGATCGAACTGCGGAGCAACTTGCTGAGCTGCCCGAATCGTCTGCTTCCGCCGATCGCGGTCATGTATGAATCCGTGAAATCTTTCACAAACCGATGCAACTCACGCGCTGAAAAGCCGAATCATCTTCTCCCGAGAGTCATCGATGTGCACTTGCATCGCCTGGCGGGCCTCCGCTGGCTGGTGTGACGCGATGGCTCGAAGAATGTCGGTATGGCCGATCCATCCCGGTACGGTCTGGGTGCAGAGCGTATCGAGGCGAGTCACATAGTCGAGCATCAGGGAAAGCTGGCTGGTCACTCGCTGGTTGCCGGCGATTTCGGACAGCCGCCGATGAAATGCAACATTGGCAAGCAGGATGTCTGCCAAGTTAACCGTAGTACTGGATTCGGGTGCGCCGACGGCTTGCAGTTCCTGGATCTGTTCTGCGGTCGCGATTCGTGCAACTTTTTCCGCGGAAAAGCACTCGAGTAGTTTGCGATATTCATACATATCCACAATGTCGCGCACCGAAATAGGGGTTACCATGAAACCCTTGCGGCGGATGCGCGACAGCCATTTGTCCTGCAACAGTCGTGTACAGGCTTCGCGCACGGGAGTACGGCTCGTTCCGCAGCGCTCCGCCAGGTCTAGCTCGGAAAGGAATTCCCCCGGAGACAGCTTGGCCGTCTTCAGCCACTCGTGCAAAATGCGGTAAACGCGCTCCACTTCGCCCAATTTGTCGGTCTTGCTTCGAGTTGCGATCTTCAATCGAACACCACCGTCTTGTTTCCGTAGAAGAGAATGCGATGACTCAGGTGCCATCGAACGGCCCGCGACAGAACCATACGCTCCAGGTCGCGGCCTTTCTGCACGAGATCCGCTACTTGGTCCCGATGAGAAACCCGGGTCACGTCCTGGTCAATGATCGGTCCCTCATCAAGCTCCTCGGTCACGTAGTGGCTGGTGGCTCCAATCAGTTTCACACCGCGCTGAAAAGCGGCGTGATACGGCTTGGCCCCGGTAAACGCCGGCAGGAAGGAATGGTGGACGTTGATGATCCTCCGCGGGTACTGATCTACAAAAGAGGCTGACAGGATCTGCATGTAGCGGGCGAGCACCACCAAATCAATATTGTTCAGTTTCAGCGAATCGATCTGGCGTTCCTCGATCTCCGTCCTGTTCTCGGCCGTTGCGGGAAAGTACTGGAATGGAATTTTGTAGAAGCACGCTAGTCCCTCGGCGTCGGGGTGATTGCTGACGATCATTGCAATCTCGCCGGCCAACTCACCAAGCTGGTAGCGGTGCAGCAGGTCGAGCAAACAGTGCTGATAGCGGGAAACAAAGATTGCCATGCGCAGCCGTTGCGACGACCAAGCCAGCCGCCAGCTCATGTCGAACTCCTGCGCAATCGCGGCAAATTGTTCGCGGAATGCTTCCTCGCTCAGGTCGAATCCATCGAGCGACCACTCCACCCGCATGAAGAACATGCCCGCGAAATTATCCTGGTGCTGATCGGCGTGCAGAATATTCGCGCCGTGACCATAGAGAAGCTGCGCGACGGTGGAGACAATGCCTCGGCGGTCGGGGCAATCGATCAAAAGTATGCCGGAACTCAAGAAAAGCTTGCCCCCTGTCTGTAATACTTGTAGTATACCACAAGAATTACGGAAATATTATGTGCGGAATTGTTGGTTTCCTGCGAAAGTCCGGCGCTGATCATCAGCCCCTCGGCGAAGTCCTGCTGGCGATGCTGCAGTCGCTCGCTTGCCGCGGCCCAGACTCCGCCGGCGTCGCGCTTTATGGGATTCCGCAGCCCCATCGGCTCGTGGCCCAAGTGAAGCTGGGTGACAATGGCAATAACTCTCAGCGCGCCCGCGATATAGAGACGATCGCGCTGAAATTCGGCGCGCAGGATCTTTCGCAAAAGGGGTCCTATCTGCGCTTCACATTCGGGGAAAGCGGCGACCTCCGGCCGTTTATCTCCGCGATTGAGTCCGTCTCCGGAAACGTCGAAGTGGTCAGCGTGGGCCGTCGTCTGGAGATTCTGAAGCAGGTGGGTTCTCCGTCTCGCCTCGAGCAAAGCTTCGGCATATCGGGATTCCACGGCGAGCATGGAATTGGTCACACTCGTCTTTCCACCGAATCAGCGGTGGATCTCAGCCATTCGCAGCCTTTTTGGGGGCACGGCTATCCGGATCTTGCCATCGTTCATAACGGCCACATTACGAATTACCATCAACTCCGAAGGCGTTACCAGGAACGCGGCGTGCGCTTCTACACCGAAAATGACTCCGAGATTGTGGCGATTTATCTGGCGGAGAAATTGACACAAGGCCTTCGTCTGCGCGCGGCGCTGGAATCCATGGTCGATGAACTGGATGGGTCTTTCAGCTGTTTAGTGGCAACCGAAACTGCCCTCGGCTTTGTAAAGGACGCGTTTTCGTTCAAACCGCTGCTCTACACCGAAACGGCCAGCTTCGTTGCTGTGGCCACGGAAGAAATCGCGCTGCGCGGAGCCTTTCCGGGAGATTACGTCGTTCGCGAAGCACAGGCCAAAGAGGTGCAAGTATGGCAGAGATCGACGCAGCCGGGCGCAGTGCTCGCGAAGTCAACGCTGCGATCCGAAAGCTAATCGCGGAATCCAGCACCGATATCACGGTGCTGAACCCCGCGGCGCGGCACAATTTGGCGGTTGCGATTCTTCATGGAGTTCACATCCGCATTGCCGGCAGCGCGGGCTACTACTGCGGCGGATTGGGCGACGGTGCTTCGATTGAAATAGAGGGAAGTGCCGGATGGGGTCTTGCCGAATCCATGTTGAGCGGAACGGTCGTTGTCCATGGTAACGCCGGCAGCGGCGCGGCAGCAGCTCTTCGCAACGGATCGGTCATCGTCTACGGCGATGCCGCCGCCCGGCTGGGCGTCTCGATGAAGGGTGGCGAAGTGATTGTTGCCGGAAATTGCGGATATATGGCGGGCTTCATGGCGCAGAAAGGTACGCTCATCGTTTGCGGTGACGCCGGAGATGCTTTCGCCGATTCGATGTACGCCACCGTTTGCTACGTTGGTGGAAAGATCGCCAGCCTGGGAACAGACGCTGTGCTGAGTGCGTTAGACCCCGCGGAAATCGAACGACTGGAAGCCTCCTTGAGCGCTCATCTGCCGCCGGCCGTGCGCCGCAGCAAGCCGGCAGCAGCCGATTTCAAAAAGGTCATCTCCGGCAGAAAACTTTGGAATTTCGACAAGCGCGAGTGGCGCACCTGGCAGGAGGCTCTCTAGCGTGGCAGAACTGCAGACCAGCGGAATTTTTGCGCCAGGCGTGATCGAGGACATTCAGGCCAAGGCGGAGTCAGGACTGTATTCCATTCGCGGCTTCGGCACTCTGCGCGAGCGTCGCTGGGCGACCTTCGACGATCTTACTTTTCTTCCTTGTTCTCTGACACGCATTCCCCTGGAGGGCTATCGCGAAAAATGCTCCACCAAGACCGTGCTGGGTACGCGCTTCGCGAAGAAACCCATTGAGCTCGATATTCCAATCATGATCACCGGAATGAGTTGGGGAGCGCTCTCTTTCAACGCCAAGGTTGCTCTGGCCAAAGGCGCAGCATCGGCTGGTTCGTCCAATACCACGGGCGACGGCGGAATGCTCAGAGCGGAACGCGACAATAGCCGGACGCTAATCTACGAAGTGCTGCCCTCCCGGTATGGAATCAATATTCATCATATGCGCGAAGCCGACGCCATCGAACTGACCATCGGACAAGGTGCCAAGCCGGGAACAGGCGGTCTGCTGCTAGGATCCAAAGTCTCAGACCGCATCGCCGAACAGCGCGACTTGCCGATCGGGGTTGACCAGCGCAGTCCAGCCCGCCACCCGGATTTCCTGGGGCCGGACGACATGATCATTAAGGTCGAGGAATTGCGCGAGGCCACGGACTGGCAGGTGCCTATCTTTATCAAGATGGGTGCCAGTCGCGTTTATGATGACGTCAAACTGGCCGCCAAGGCGGGCGCGGATGTGATTGTTGTGGACGGTATGGAAGGCGGCACGGGAGCGTCGCCTGCTATTTTCCAGGAGCATACCGGGATTCCCACGCTCGCTGCGGTTTGCGAGGCGCGTCTTGCGTTGGAGGATATCGGTCTCTACGGCGAAGTTCAGTTAATCATCGCCGGCGGGATTCGCGACGGCGTGGATGCAGCCAAAGCCATGGCTCTCGGCGCCGATGCTTGCTACATCGGAACGGCGTCGCTAATCGCGCTCAATTGCAACAAGCCCATTTACGAAGACGACTACCGCGCCATCGGCGCAGCTCCGCACGCTTGCCATCACTGCCACACGGGACGATGCCCGGTTGGTATCACGACGCAGGATCCGGAGCTGATGAATCGTCTGGATATTGACCAGGGCGCAGAGCGCGTTCGCAATTTGCTGCGTGCGATGACCCTGGAAATTCAGATGTTGGCCCGCTCCTGCGGAAAATCAAACATTCATCATCTCGAACCGGAAGATTTAGCGGCGCTCACGCTAGAAGCTTCGGCAGTCTGCGGCATCCCACTCGCTGGTACCAGAAAGGTATTCGGCAAGTAATGTCCTTCTTGATTCCGTGTCCGAATTGCGGCAACCGTTCGGTGTACGAATTCCGCTTCGGCGGAGAAGTGCAAGCACCGCCGACTTCTGCTGCGCCGCCGGGCGATTGGCAAAAGCATCGGTTCAATCGCGTAAACGCGGCGGGCGTGCAGGCCGAATGGTGGTTTCATCGTTCCGGTTGCCGACAGTGGATGCAAGCAGTTCGAAATACAGTCTCTAACGAAGTTCTGGAATCATTTTTACCGGGAGACAAACAAGAGTGAAATTCCGGTTCCATGACAAGACGATTGAGGCGCAGCCAGGAGATACGGTTGCGGCGGCACTCTATCGCAGCGGGCAGCGCATCTTCAGCCGAAGTTTCAAATACCATCGGCCCCGCGGCTTGCTTTGTGTCTCCGGAAAATGTCCCAATTGTCTGATGAATGTGGACGGTATCCCCAACGTCCGCACTTGCATCACCCCTGTCCACGAAGGGTTGAAGGTCAAGGCGCAAAACGCCTATCCCTCGTTAGAGACCGACTTCCTCTCTGTTACTCAGCGCTTTGACTGGCTGATGCCTGTAGGCTGGTATTACAAAACCTTCACGCGTCCAGCCATGTGGCATGCCGTCGAACCGGCGATTCGCAAGGTCGCTGGCCTGGGCGAAATTCTTCCCAGCGGCCCTAGGGAATACGAGCATGCATGGATGCACGCGGACACGGTCGTGATTGGCGGCGGCTGGGCAGGCATGCAGGCCGCCCTCGCAGCTGCCGAACGTGGTGAACAGGTGGTCTTGATTGATGATCAAGTGGCGCTCGGTGGGCAAGCTTGTTATCGCAAGCGCATGGGTCTGCGGCCCGATGCCATCATCGCTCGCATTCGAGCCGCAGCGAACATCCGCCTGCTTCAGAATAGCTATTGCTTTGGTCTTTACGAAGGCAATCTTCTCGGAGTACTGCAACGAGCTCCGCATCCGGGTGCCTCCGAACGTCTCATTCACCTACGGGCTCAACAGACGGTTGTGGCGAGCGGAGCGTATGAAACTCCGATTGTCTTTCCTAACAATGATCTCGTTGGCGTAATGCTCTCGACGGGCGTGCTCCGATTGCTTCATTTGCACCGCGTGCAGGCCGGCAAGCGCGCCGTGGTTGTGGGCAAGTCCCTGCAGGCCGGCGAAGTGGCTGAAGAGTTGCGTGACGGCGGCATTGAGATTGTGGCGATCGTCGATCCAGACACGATACTAAAAGCAACTGGCTCCAGCACGGTGAATGGAATTCACACCCGCACCGGACACTTCTCGTGCGACCTGATCGTGATTTGCGGACCGCGAATCCCTGACAACGGATTTGTCGCACAGGCTGGCGGAAGGATCGAGTGGAGCGAACCGCAGGGAGCATTCCTACCCACGCTCCCGCCGTCGAATGTCTCCGCGGTCGGTGATGCTACTGGCGAAGCCGTCGCCAACACCATTGCACCGCTGCCAACCAGCAAGCGCGCTTTCGTCTGCTTGTGTTCGGACGTAACCAGCGCGGATCTTTGCGACGCCGTCGCCGAGGGTTTCAATCACATTGAGACACTAAAACGCTACACGACTGCGACGATGGGTCCCTGCCAAGGACGCATGTGCCAATTGTCTGCGATCGGAGTTTGTGCCCGCGAGACTGGCCGCTCGATCGGCGAGACGGGGATGACCACTTCTCGTCCGCCGAATCCGGGAGTGAGCCTCGGTGCGCTGGCGGGGCCGAAGCATCATCCACTGCGACGCACCCCCATGCATTACGCGCACCAGGATCTGGGCGTCGTGTGGTTGGACATGGTTGACTGGCAGCGGCCACGCTACTACACCGACCACTTGGCCGCGAGCGAGGAAGAACGTGTCTTGCTTGAATACCGCGCCGTCCGCGAAGCGGCCGGGCTGATTGATGTGAGTACGCTGGGCAAGCTCGACGTTCGGGGAGCTGACAGCGGGAAGCTGCTCGATAAAGTGTACACACATCGCTTTTCCGATCTGCCTCCGGGGCGCGTGCGTTACGCCCTCATGTGTGATGAGGGTGGCATCATTCTCGACGACGGCACTGTTTCTCGGATCAGCGAAGACCGCTACTTCGTCACCACCACCAGCGGGAATCTCGATTTCGTACAGCAGTGGCTCGAATGGCAAATCTGTGCCACCGACTGGGATGTTCATATCACCAATGTGACGGCGGGTTACGGAGCGATGAATCTTGCCGGACCGAAGAGCCGCGATATTCTGTGCAAGTTAACCGAATGCGATTTGAGCTCCAGTAGCTTTCCATACATGGCTTGTCGGGAAGCCAACATCAGAGGGATTCCCGCCATCCTGTTGCGGATCGGATTTGTCGGCGAAACTGGCTGGGAAATACACTGTCCCGCCGAGTCGGCGGAAGGGTTGTGGCGAGCTATTCTTGGCGCGGGACACGAATTCGGCGTTCGACCGTTTGGTGTAGCAACGCAGCGTTTACTGCGCCTGGAAAAACGCCATGTCATCGTCGGCGTAGATACAGACGCTTTGACAAATCCATACGAAGCGGATATGGCCTGGGCCGTCAAGCTCGATAAGAAAGAATTCATCGGCAAGACACTTCTTGCGCATGCGGCCAAGGATCGCTCGAGAGAGCGCCTGGTTGGTTTTGTGCTGCAATCTCCTGGCGTACCCGAGGACGGCGCTGCCGTGGTCGCAGATGGGCAGCCCGCCGGCCGCGTGACCAGCGCCCGCTACTCTCCTGCGCAGCTGGCGGCGGTCGGTCTCGCCTGGGTGAAGACATCGCTGGCGCAAGACGGAGTGTTCATTGACCTCCGCGTTAACGGTGAGCTGCTGAAGGCCAAAGTTACCATGAAACCGTTCTACGATCCGGAGGGCGTGCGCCTCCGCCAATAATATGAAACGCTCCGCACTCTTTCGCTTGCATCAGCGAGCAGGCGCGAAGTTCGTCGAATGCCACGGCTGGGAAATGCCGCTAAGTTTCGCTTCTCCCGAATCGGAGGGATCTCAGGTGCGCGAGCAAGTCGGCCTGGCGGACTTGAGTTATCGCGCGAAGTTCGACACCAAGACTGCGCCGTCGCGGCCGTTCTGGCCGCTCGGTAGAAATCACTTCTTGATCGTGGGCGAGCCGCCGCTTTCGCCGCCTTCCGGAGCAACCGACGTCACCAGCGTTTACGCAGAATTGCTTCTTGCAGGACCATCAAGCACGGCCGTGTTGAGCAAGCTTACGTCGCTGAATCTTTCCGACGCCGCACTGCCGAATCTGTCCTGCGCCCAGGCGAGTCTCGCCCATGCGCACACCATATTTCTGCGCGAAGACATCGGATCGATCCCGGGATTTCGTCTGCTAATCAGCAGGGAATATGCGGAGTCAGCATGGGAGGCCATCCTCCACGCCGGACATGAATTTCATCTGCAGCCCTTCGGTTTGGGGGCTTTGGAACTGCTGCGGAACTGAGCGATGCAACTGTTTAGCAAAAATCGGATGTGGCGACAGCACCAACTGCGCTCCAGCTACGATGTGGTAATCGTGGGCGCCGGCGTACATGGGCTGGCCGCCGCATACTATCTCGGCAAGAAACACGGCGTACGAAAGGTAGCTCTGCTCGACAAGAGTTACCTGGGTGCCGGAGCCAGCGGCCGCAATACCGCAATTTTGCGGTCGAACTATCGCACTCCCGAGGGTATTCCTTTTTACGATGCTTCGTTGAAGCTGTATGAGGGGCTGTCGCGGGAGCTTGATTGGAACCTGCTTTTTAGCCAATGCGGACATCTAACCCTCGCTCACAGCGACTCCTCCGTGACCGGGCTGCGTGTGCGTGCCGAGAACAACCAACTGCTGGGGGTAAACAGCCGGATCATCGGCAGGGAAGAAATTGGCAATCTCGTCCCGTCGCTAAATCTGAGCGAATCGACGCGTTATCCGATTCTGGCGGCTCTTTACCATCCGCCCGGCGGAATAATCCGACACGATGCGGTCGTGTGGGGATTGGCGCGGGCTTGCGATCGAATGGGCATCGAAATCCATGCTTTCACGGAAGTCACAAGCATCATCGTTGAAAATCATCGCGCTGTTCAGGTGATCACAAATCGTGGCCCGGTTGCCGCCGGGGCGGTTCTCAACGCGACGGCGGGCTGGGCAACTACCATTTCGCGAATGGCAGGCGTTCCATTGCCCATCGTCACTCATCCGCTGCAGGCCTGCGTCACCGAGCCGCTGAAGCCATTCCTCGACACCGTCATCGTATCCGCTACGCTTCACGTTTATCTTAGTCAGACGGATAAAGGAGAGTTGGTTATCGGCGCAGAAATTGATCCCTATCAGTCATACAGTATGAAAAGCACGCTTCCCACACTGGAGCAGATGGCGACTTATACGTTGGAATTATTCCCACAGTTGCACGGCGTGCGCATCCTGCGCCAATGGGCGGGAATCTGTGATATGACTCCCGACTTCGCTCCCATCATCGGCACTTCCCGGGAAGTCAGCAATTTTTACATGGACGTAGGCTGGGGAACCTATGGCTTCAAGGCCGCTCCCATCTCCGGAAAATGCATTGCTGAGCTGATCGCAACGGGCAAGCCGCCCGGCTTGATCCAGCCGTTTTCTCCGGCGCGCTTCGAGACCGGAAATCTCGTAGGCGAAAAGGCAGCAGCAGCCGTCTCGCACTGAAATCGGAGGCAGGAAATGACTGATGCCCTGAGGTCGCAACTGACAGAAAAAGGCGTGGAGTATGTGTTCTGTTCGTTCGTGGAATTGACGGGTGCGCCGAAAGCCAAGCTGGTTCCGGTTTCTCACATCGAGGAATTTGCGCGCGACGGCGCGGGCTTCGCTGGATTCGCTTGCGGTGACGTCGGCCAGGGACCGCACGATCCAGATATCTGCAGCGTCCCCGATTTCCACGCGCTAACGATTCTTCCGTGGCGGCCTAACACAGCGTGGGTGCCCGGAAACTTGCACGTCGACGGCAAGCCCTGGCCGCTTTGCCCGCGCACGGCGCTCATACGTCAAGTGGAGCTCTCGCGCAAGCAGGGTTATGTCGTCAACGTCGGAATCGAACCAGAGTTCATGCTTCTGAAGAAAAATTCTGCGGGCGAGTATGCCCCGTGGGACGCATTCGACACTCTCGCTAAACCGTGTTACGACCTGCGCGCTCTTTACCGCAATCTCGAATTGATGACGACTCTGCTCGGATTCATGCAGGGGCTTGGCTGGTCTCCTTATGCCGGGGACCACGAAGATGCAAATTGCCAGTTCGAGATCAATTGGGCCTATTCCGACGCTTTGACCACCGCCGACCGGCACACTTTTTTCAAATGGATGGTTCGCACGATTGCCGAGCAGCATGGTCTGCTGGCCACATTCATGCCGAAACCGTTCGGAAATCTAACCGGCAATGGCGCGCACGTGCATATAAGTCTGGCCGATGCCGCGACAGGCAAGAACTTGTTCCTTGAGTCGTCTGCGGAGCTCGGGCTTTCGCAGCTCGGGCGATGGTTCATGGGCGGCGTACTCAATCACGCTCGCGCTCTTTCTGCTTTGGTGGCCCCACTTGTGAATAGTTACAAGCGTCTGGTTCGCGGCGCACCGCGCTCCGGAGCAACCTGGGCACCGGTCTATATCACGTATGGGGCATCCAATCGCACGCAGATGATCCGCGTTCCAGATTCGGGCCGGTTCGAAATCCGGGTAGTGGATGGAGCTGCCAACCCCTATCTTGCATTTGCGGGCATCATAGCTGCAGGTCTTCACGGGATCGCGGAGAAAATGGATCCCGGGCCGATGAACCACGATAACCTTTATGAAGTGTCCGAGGAGGGCCTGCTGGCTCGTCACATTGAGGTCCTGCCGGGCACACTCGCCGAAGCGCTGGATGCTCTGGCTAAGGACGCGGTCGTGCAAGGCGCGCTCGGAACCAGCTATGCGGCCGAATATTTGAGGGTCAAACGTGATGAGTGGTTGTTGCATAGCCGCGGCGTTTCCGCGTGGGAGCGCGATTACTATCTCGCGACGTACTGAAGGAAGGCGACACTGGCGCCGGAGCACTGTGCTTTCGGGCGCATCGAGGAATTTTCTGGCCAAGGATCTTGGCCGTAGCTCTTTCGCTTTCCGTTACAGGCGCGTTCACGGTTCTTCTCGATGTTCGTCATCTCCCGGCAGGCACCACGACGCTGAGCGTTTCCCTCGGAATCATTTCGAAACCCGGTGAACTGGTCATTTGTAAGTAGCAACGGAGCGAATGCGTTCCGGTGTCGCTGACGCGTTGGCGAGAGGCTCTTGATATGGTTGCGAGCGTTTTCGATTCAGAGCACGTGCTTCAGAGGCACGCGCTCCAGCTTTTGGGATGCAGATCAGCCGCGGAACGCCTCTCCGGGCGCCTGCTCACCAGGCCGGTGCACTCACCGTGCTGCGAACGTTCGACACACTCTATTCTGAATCCTGCAAGTCTTTGAACTCCGCCACGGTTTCCGCAATCCGATTGATTGGATCCAGTCGCAAGGCGATCATGCGTGGTGGTAGACCTGGATTCGGAATGAGGCGGTAAACTGCTCGCCTGGCGCAATCACGCGCAGACCCTCACCAGAACATAGCGCATTGGTGGCCGCAGTCATGGGTTCAATGGCGATGAATTCCTTATCCTTAGGAGCAAAGATCTGGGCGAAGCGGAAACCGCTTTTGAATTCGATAGCGATGGAGCAGTCGTTACCGGCGATCGAGAACGTGGCCTGCTCACCCGAAAGGGCAAAGCCATCGTCGTAGCCGATGTTTCCAAGCCGCGCAGCGATGGGCGTCTGCGGAGTTTCCTGGCCGGTGGGAATCCCTTGCACATCGAGAGCCAGCTTGCGCATGGCAGGAGCATTCAGCGTCCACTCGGCCCGCGGGATTTCCGGCAGGCCGAAATAGGGATGGAAACCGAAACTGATCGGAACCGGTGAACCTGAATCTGCAAAGACTGTAGTTTGAATCTCCAAAGCAACAGGCCGCAGCCGCACCACCATCTCGACGTGATGCGGGAATGGAAAAATCGCGAGCAGTTCCTGGCTCAACCAATCCAAACGCGCGGTTAGAGCATCCGCGTGGCTGGAAACAACCTTCCACTGCAATTGAGACCAGGGAACACCGTGCATCGGGAGTTTCTGATCATCGAAATGCAAACGCGGCGAGGAGGAGTCCAGCGAAACCTGACGTCCAGCCGCGAGATATTGCAAGCTGCCGAGGCGATTTGCCCAAGGATACAGCAGTGGAATGCCGGCAGTGCTTCCTTTGATGCGGGCCGCATCGAGATCGTCGACGCGGCGCAGAAGCTCAACTCCACCAAAGCGAAGAGAGGCGCCGAGCATTCCAGCCGCGGGCCAGAATGTTGCTTGCAAGTCACCAGCCGTAAGGATATGCGTGGAAGAGCTGCTCATATTCGGCCGCGCCCACTCGGTTGCGAACGGATCGTCGGCTACTCGGAAGCTATCGTTCGCTGGCACCTGTATTATAGTCAGCTTTCCGTACATCTGTTATGCACGAACCCTGAGTCGTGCAAGATCCAGTACACCTGCCCGCCAGGCAGTTGCCCATCTGACAGCAAGATCTCTAGCTGAATCTTTCGGCAGAGAACCGAAGGGTGACGCTTGTCCCCGTAACGCCGTTATCGAAATGTGAAAACCCTCAAGTCCGAGCGGTTGCTTGACAAGGTAGGGGCAATCTACATCCCAAGATTGAGCGTCTGCCTTCCAACGATGAAAGTAGAAATTCCAAATGCTTTGCTGAGCGTCGCTTGCAGGTTCTCTCTCCCGAAATCCCGCTCTCCGTTGTACCGAAGTTGTAGCGAACCCGCTTTATTCTCCGACGAGAGCCAGCTCTCCGCTCCACCAAGTGGCGGCGAGGACCTGCCGTGGGCGCACGACACTCGACTGCAACAACTCCGTCCATTTCTTCCAGCGACTAACGTTTCCAACAAATCGGGAATCGGCTTTTCGCTCAAAGACGACTCAAGCGCAATGAAAACGTTGGATTCGCGCACAGTATGTCTCACTCTCCGGGTTCACTCTCTGCCGAAGACCACGAGGTGCGCGGCGTAGCGCCACGAACGTCGTATCCAGCCCCGAGAAGTGAAGCGGCGCGAACCGCAAGTGAACGAGAGTAGCAAGAATTTCCTACCCTCGTTTCTCGCGTGGAAGCAATCGATTCAAGACGTGGAATCCGTGGTTTGATCTTGGGTTCGGTTCGCGCAGGAACGCACCGCTACCTACGACGGAGACTTTGTCGCAGCAGCAGACTGTCACTACCAAGCTGCCGTGAATCAAAACCACGGCGCGGCGAGGCGGCGCAGAGTGCGCGAATGGTCTACCTGCAGCAAGCTGACAGCGCGTCGACGGTTCGCCTTTAGCGCGATGCCGCGGTTGTCATCGCAAACCTATGGTCCAGCGTGTTGAAAGGGTTGCGGGCAAAACGCGCTACCAGCTGCCCGAAAAAGCCAGTCCGTCGCTTATTTCGCTTCCACCCACGCCTCTGATCCCGCCACCTTCACGGCGACGTCAGTAATCCAAAGGTGCAGCGGCTTGCCATCGGCGGTGCCGCGGTGCTCGGTTGAGATATCCAAACCGCCAGCCTTTTTATACCCTGCCCACGTCGCGATCACGACGCTCGGTTTCACAGGCCCGCCGCGGTGATAGACAAATTGCACGACGCGGTTGTCTTTGCCGATGTACAGATCCCAGGTGTCGCCTGGCGTGTAACCGCCTCCGCCATACTTCACTGGGACCAGCGTGGCCGAACCGGCGCCTATGGGAAGTTTTTTCATCCCTTCATCGGTGACAGTGGCGCTCGTGTCCCAGTAAGCATGCAAGGGGAACAACAGCCAATAGTTATCGTTATTGAAAGCCGGATCAATATCCTTCTGCACGTTCTCAGGCTGGCTGCTGAGCTCGGAGCGCAGGTAGGTAGCCGTCACCGGCTTACCGTCCTTATCTTTCCCCTCATAGGAAACCTTGTTGGTCTTGGGCTCCCAAGTCCACTTTCGGGAGACGCTCACCCCAGGGAACTGCACATTCCATGTGTAACGGATCGCCGTGATGTTGTTCCACGAATCGAGTCCATAGGCTTTGGCAACCTGTTCGAGAATGGGCGGGCGGGTCTGAGCATTGGAGGTTGCGGCAAGGACCACCGCCCCAAACACCAGAAGGCCGAACATCGTTAAACGCTTCGCATTGGTCATGAAGTTTGCTCCTTTATGAATTGAACCGATGTCGTGTTGGATGTCGGGCAGAAGCTACTTGGTACAAGTTTTTTTGTTGCTACCGTCGCCTTTGCCCGCGCCAGCCGTTCGCAGCCCTGACTGGGCAGGCCCCAGACTATATAGCACACCTCGGGTGATTGTGTTTCGGCGTGACCATCAGACGGCACCCGCTGAGCTAGGAGTCTGCAGACCACCTTCGCAAAAGGCGACTAGCCCGTGGAGCCTGGGGTGACCCTGGGCCTTCTAAACCGGCGACACGCAACAATTGCACCGGCAGCTGCCACGCATCCATATTCCAGAAGCAGAATCCAGCCAGGAACGACCCACGCACGGCCAAGAGTGCGCAAATGCCAAACGTAGTAAATCGGAATGATGCTAGCTGTCCAAACGATGATGGGCTCCGTCGCGACCGAGCGCGCGAACGGCAGCAGCCAGAGTAGGTACCACGGATATACGACCGGCGCGCACAAAAGCGATGCCGCCATGGGCCATGCGAATGCGTCTGCAGACAACGCCGGGTCCTTGCTCCTCATCCAGAATGCTGTAAGAAGGCCGACGAGCACTGCCAGCCCCACGATCAGCTGCGGAGCGGCCTCATGCTCGAGCATTGCAAACATCGGATCATTAAAACGGAACCGCTGCACGAACGTGCCGAGCGAACCAATCGGAATCCGCCTGTGGTCTAGAAATGGAACGTATAGGAGTCCGATCACGATTGCCGCGAGCGCGCCGTCGCGGACACGAACGCGCCTCCAATATAGAGGCAGCAGTACGATGGGGAGCAATTTCACCGCGACGGACAGCCCAAATGCTACCGCGGCGAACGTACGCCACCGCCGCCCCAGCGCTGCGACCGATAGCAAAAGCAGCAGCGCGCCGACAATGTCGATGTGACCGCTCCCCGCCACTTCCACCACGAGGACTGGGTTCCAGGCATAAGCCAGAGCCAAGTGCGCTGCTTGCCCGCTGCGGCGCAATATATCGAGCAAAACGAAAACGATCGCGAAATCGCAAACTACGAATGCGATTTTCAGCGCAAAGACAGACTCGTGAATCGCCGTCACGGCACGGAAGAAGAGCTCCGCGCCCGCTGGATACGGGCTCGGTACCTCCGGGTTGTTCAGCGTGCGAGTCTCGGGTGTGTGCAACACGCTGACCGCAGGGTCATTGGGCACCACGATATAAGGGTTATAGCCAAGGCGCTGCAAGCGGCCGTCCCAGAGATAACGGTGAACGTCGTCATCGGGACCCGGCGGCTGCAATAGAAATGGAATATGCCACAGTACAGACAACAGGAGCCCGGTGACGATGACGTGCCGCGGGAACACCGACGTGGAGAAGAATTCGCGAACCGCAAGCAGGTATGTGATGCCAGCAACTGCCAGAGGAATGATGAACGACGGTTCGCCAAAGCTGCTGAACTTGCGGGAGCAGATTGTCAGCGACACAAGCAAGACCGCGGCTAGCCCGTACACCCGGCGGGATGGCGTGAGTTTCACAGGTCTTCCGTGCCCGTTCGCAACTCTGCCACCGCTTGTTTCCACTCGTTCAACCAGAGCGCAGTTCGCGGCGCCCGAGCGGGCGCGATCCGCAGTTCCGCGGCAAGACGAGTCAGGTCGCCCTCGACGTCGATGTCGTAAAAGGGATCCGTGAAGCCAACCGAGAGCTGCAGTCTGCGAGCGTGCGCCAGCAGCGCCTCCAGTGCGCTCCCGGTGCCCATGCCGTCGCCATCGAAAAGCGTTGGAAGAGCGGCCTTGGCCCCTACCAGATAATATCCGCCGTCATTCGTCGGCCCGACAACCAGGTCATGACCGGCGAGCGCCGCAAACGCGCTCGCAAGAACCGAAGCAGGCAAATGCGGGCTGTCGCTGTTGAAAGCAACGACGCGTTGCTGGCCACCTGCTGTGAAGTGCGCGAACACCGACGTGAGTCCTGCCGCAAGGCCTTCCCCTTTTTGCGCGACCACGCGCAAGGCGCCGTGCGCCAACTGGGTCAGCGCTTCCTCATCCGACGCCGGGCACATGATCGCAACCTCCACGTCGTCCAAGGAGCGCGCCAGAGTCATCGTGTCGTCCAGAAGGCAGCGATAGAGCTCGGTGATCGCTTCCACTGGAAGTCTCTGCGCCAGACGTGTTTTGACCAAGCCCGGCCTCGGCGCTTTGGCCATGATAACCAACGTGCACGCATCATTTCGGTGAGAAGGAGATTGCATCGGCTTGGCTCCGCGGATGTTCATGCCGAATGCTGCGGGAGGGGCCGTCTCCGCCAGAAATAGTAACGCGCGATCAGCGTGAGTATGTACCAGCCTGCGCCAATTGTGCCCCTCACCGTCCCGCTGATTTTAGAAGTTCCAATCCGCGGGTAATAGCTCACGGGAACCTCTACAATGCGGAAGCCGGCCCTGGCGCCTTTCAGAATCATCTCAACCGCCCAGCCATACGTGGCTTGTTCCAGGTCTAGCGCGCGAAGCACGTCGAGTCGCGCTGCGCGGAATGGTCCCAGATCACGAATTTGCACGCGGTAGAGGAGCCCGATTAAGACAGCGGCCAAGCGATTGCCACACACTTGATGCCAAGGCAGAGCTGCGTGGTTTTGTTCCACCACGACGCGCGATCCTAATGTGATGTCCGCGCGGCCTTCAATGATCGGAGCGAGCAACAGCGGAAGTTCAGAGGGGCGATCGCTGTAGTCGCCGTCCAAAAACACCACGATGTCTGGATGCTGCACATTGGCGATACCGGTCAGGCAGGCGCGGCCGTATCCGCGACGAAATTCACGCAGTACGCGGGCTCCCATCTTTGCAGCGATCTCGGGAGTCCCATCGGTCGAATTGCTATCCACCACCAACACTTCCGTGACGATGTCCGCCGGAAGATCGGCTAACACGCGCGCGATGGACTGCGCTTCGTTGTGCGTAGGAATGACGACCGAAACTCGCACCGGGTCTACGCTCAACTCAAAACCACGGAGAAGACGGCCAGCTCCGCGCCAGCACGGCATCCACGCCCCAGGTTCGACCGGCGCGTCCTACCAGAATTGCGAGCGCCGCCATCACAGAAACAAGTAGCTCCCAAATCCAGCTGGTGCCGAGTTCCGACATCCACAGGCTCGCGAGTAGCAGAAACGCGACGAACGCAACGGGGCGCGTGAGGAGGCCCAGGACTAGCAAAATCCCGAGCGAGATCTCTGTCAGCCCCTGCATGGGAGCTGCAATCGCGGCGTGACTCGCAGCTAGCGCCATAAATGCCTTCCATGCCGCCGGAGCCTTATCGTGCTGAATATAATAGTTGATCAATCCGGCGTAGCCGCTCGGCGTGTACAGCCCTTTGCCGCGATTCTCGAAGAAGACCCACACAAACATTGCGCCGATCGTCAGGCGCACGATCGCCAACCCGAAGCGGGCTTGCGGCTGCGGAACTTCCTCGGAGTTGTTGCGTAGTGAACTGGAGCTGCTGGTCATAAATTTCCTCTCCGTCTCCGTCGGTCGAATTTTCTTTCTCGTGCTGCGCTGCAACTGGCCCTTTCACTGCTGGCGAAATGAAAAACTAATCGCGCGCAATCACCATCGTCGTGCATGCGCTTTCCATCTTGGGAAGTTCGCGCGCGGCAGCCATGCGAATCTGCAACTTTTCTACATGTCCCCTGACGACGGGACAATAGCAGTCCGGCTGATCAAGCGCGCTCTGGAGACGTCGCCGGCCCGCACATCCGCCGTAACAACTCTGAAGATACACGCACGAGCGGCAAGCTTCGGGCACGCTGCGCGCGTCTGCAAAAGGTGAAGTCTCGACAACTGCCGGGCCCAGCGTGCACAAAAGCGAGAGGGGCTCGCCAGCTCCCGGCCAGTACACGCATGGTTGCGTGGTGGCTCTGGGCGTAATCCGCACAGTGCTCACTCCGCATCCGCCGCTCCGGGCAGGTAGACCGGCCATGGCGCGAACCAGCGGCTCGCCGATGGCAATCACGTCGGTCTCCGCAAACAACGCTCGAAAACCATGCCAATACTCGTCATAACTCAACGCATAGACGTCAGAACGCACGGCTTGATAAACATTGACGCGCAACGGCGACTCGTAGCGCTTCACCGCGTGCGCCACGGCAGCCAGTCGCAAGTAGTTCGACTTCATCATTACCGCGATGAAGTTGACGGGGATTCCAAGCCGGACACAGCGCGCTGCTTGGGCGTGAATCAAGGCCCAATTGCCGCGGCCACGCTGGGCGTCCTGGTCGGCTTCGGTGGGGTAATCCAGGGAGAACTCGATATCGTGAAAGGCATGGAGCTCGTCGTCAGTGAGCATGGCCGCGCTGTGGCCGTTCGATGTGATGGTGAGCTTCACCGGTAGAGAGCGAAGGTAGGACAAAATCTCGCGGAATTGCGGGTGCATTCCGTTCTCGCCCGTTCCGAGATTCACGGAACGGACGGGGAGGCTTTCCATCACAGATCTAACTTGCTCGAGGCTGAGCCGATCGGTCCGCGCCGGGTCGCGGTAGCAGAATGAACAGGCCAAGTTGCACTCGTTGGTTAGTCCGAGTCCCAGAGCAAATGCTCCGGTCGCGGTGGGACGGACCATGGGAGGAGGGTCTAAAGCGGAATGAAGGCTTGGCTGCGTCACGACACCGCTACCTCATTCGAGGATGTGGGGGAACGGCGAGCGATCAGCTGGATGTAGCGCGCAATCGCGAAGAAGTCTGGCCGCGCTCCCAACGCCGATTCCAACTCGAAGATTTGCGAGTACGTTTCATCCGTCGGATTCTGCTGGGCCAAGTAGTCGAAAAATATGCGCACGCCACGTTCAGCGACAATTTCCAATCCGGCGCGCGCAAGCAATTCGCGTAAATCCGCGGGAGCGAATAGGCGCATGCGGTTGCCATAGAGGGTATCCACCGCCGTTTCCGCGGTGAGATTGGCGTTTGCAAGTTTCCAGTTTCCTGATCGAACCGCGTCCTTCAGTACTTCACCTGCGCGATTGCGCACCAGCACGGAAAACACGCCATTTTTGCGCAGGACGTGCGCCATATCGCAAACAGTCGTGGAGGGAACCTCAGAATACTCGAGCAGGTTGTGGCAAACGACGACGTCAAAAGACTCGGCAGCGAAGAGTTCACGTAATTGCCCGGTCTCGGCGTGGCAGAAGGAAATTCGTGGCGTAACACTGCAGCCGTCCGCGTCCCGGCGTGCGATCCGGAGCATTTGGTCGGAACGATCAACCAGGACGACCTCATGGCCCAGCAGCGCGAGCTGCACACTCGCAGAGCCCGTGCCGCCGCCCACATCGAGCGCCCGGCGTTTCGCTGCATCGCGCGGCAGGAAACGTCGCAAGTTCTCCCATGCCAGCGCGGAGCGCAGCCTGCCCGCCGGCGTCTTCAAATAAGCCGCATATTTTTCCGCGTCCTGGAACCGCAAAGCATCCCGTAATCCGATCTCAGAATTCAAGGATCCGCCTCGCACGTTGCCTGCCGAGCGAGTCGAGTGTACGCTATCCTTCGGCCGGCGGGTAAGAGCAGAATTACTGACTCCGAGGGTGAGATATGAAGCGACGCGATTTTCTGCGATCCACGGGAATTTTTTCCGCAAGCCTTGCGTTCGCGAAACCGGGGCGAATTTTTGCCAGCGATGCCACGGTTGAGCATTGGCGCAGGTTCGAAGTGACGACGCGCGTCGAAGTCCTCAAGCTATCGGGGACGACACGCATCTGGCTTCCGGCGCCGCTCCTCAGCGAAACTCCCTTCCAGAAAACGCTCTCGGCAACGTACCAGCCGGATGGCGGCGCGGCAAAAATGATCGAAGTCAAGCCTGACGCGCTTGGAATCATCGCCGCGGAATTTCCATCTGGGGTGAGTCCCGTCCTCACCTTCACGAGTCGGATCGCAACCAAGAACTATGTAGTCGATCTCTCCATGCCCGGCAAAGCGCCAAAAGAGAATGCGGCGAATTTGGAGTATTTTTCGCGCTCAACCAAACTTCTGCCGACCGATGGCATCGTGAAAACCACGGCGACGGAGATCACCAGCGGTGCGCACACGGATGTCGAGAAAGCGCGCGCCATCTACGAATGGATCGTTGACAACACCTTTCGCAATCCGAAAACGCGCGGCTGTGGTGTGGGCGATATTCGTTTCATGCTGGAGTCTCGCGATCTCGGTGGCAAGTGCGCGGATCTGAACGCGCTCTACGTGGGGCTGGCGCGCGCGGCCGGTCTTCCGGCGCGCGATGTCTACGGCATCCGCGTCGGCAAATCAGAAATGGGATACAAGAGCCTGGGCGCTTCGTCAGAAACCATCACAAAATCGCAGCACTGCCGCGCGGAAGTTTACCTGAGCGACTTTGGCTGGGTGCCCGTTGATCCAGCCGATGTGCGGAAATTTGTGCTGGAAGAACCGCCCGGCAGTCGTCCTCTGGACGACGACATGGTGAAGCGTGCCCGGGCGCGGCTATTCGGCTCCTGGGAGATGAACTGGATGGCGTACAACTTCGCGCATGACGTCGCTCTGCCCGGATCGAGCGGCGCACCGCTCGGATTCCTCATGTATCCCCAGGCCGAAACTGCCCAAGGCAGGCTCGACAGCCTCGACCCGGACAACTTCAAGTACGAGATCACCTCCAGGGAAATCACCTCCGCGAACGACTGACGGAAAGGGACGTAGAAGCGGCGGTCACGTCCGGCAAAGTTTCTGTCGCTGCCCAGGCGTCACCAAGCGAGACTACGCTGACCCCGCATCACACCCCGGCGCGACCCTCGGGCGGTGAACCCGTCAGCCGGCCAATTGGTAAGCCGGTTTCATCGGCACGCTGATCCGTCGATCGAAAACGCCCTCTGACAAGAGCGGCCACACTGCTTCCGAGTGCTCGAGCAATGTTCCGTTACTTGAGGGCCTTAAGAATTTCCAGATCGTCGGTCGGTTACTTTGCTTGGTAAACTTCCGGCGCACCGCCGCAATCTCTGCCGCAAACACGACTATAATCGTTCGGGTCACATTCTCGCTGGCGAGGATCGCGTTCGATTCATGACACCCAAGAAGCCGGTTCCCCTCGACAAGGCCTATCCTGAATTCGTATCGCAGCTCGTCGGTTTGCTCGAGCAAGCGCGGCGGAATTCGGCGCGCTCGGTCAACGCCCTGATGACCGCGACCTATTGGGAGATTGGGCGCCGGATTGTGGAACAGGAGCAGCGCGGACAAAGGCGGGCGCAGTACGGGAAGGCCTTGCTTCACCGCTTGGCGGCGGATCTCAGCTCGCGCTTTGGAAAAGGTTTTTCCGAACGGAACTTGCTCGCCATGCGAGAGTTCTTTCTGGCCTGGTCAATTCCGCAGACAGTGTCTGCGGAATTGATCGAACCCGGTGGCAGAGGGGATTCAGAGGAGAATCCGCAGACGGCGTCTGCGAAATCCGCAGGCCTGGCTCGGCCTTCCCCGTTTCCCCTGCCTTGGTCTCATTACGTCCGCCTGCTGTCCGTCAGCAACCGGCAAGCCCGCGATTTCTACGAAGCAGAAGCTCTACGGGGCGGATGGTCCGTCCGTCAACTCGACCGCCAGATTGCCACGCAATTCTTCGAGCGCACCCAGTTGTCGCGGAACAAGGCGGCGCTTCTCCGCCGGGGCCAGCCCGCTGACCCAGTCGAGCCGCTGACCCCCGAAGAGGAAATCAAGGACCCCTTCGTTCTGGAATTCCTGGGCCTCAAGGACGAATACTCGGAAAACGCCTTGGAGGAAGCCTTGATCCACCGGCTGGAGGAATTTCTCCTCGAGCTGGGCAGCGATTTCGCCTTTCTCGCACGGCAAAGGCGGCTGCGTGTCGGTGACGAGTGGTATCGCATTGATCTGCTCTTTTTTCATCGCCGGCTGCGCTGCCTGGTGATCATTGATTTAAAGATCGGAAAATTCACGCACGCCGATGCCGGGCAGATGAATCTCTATCTGAACTACGCTCGGGAGCACTGGACCCTGCCTGAGGAGAACCCGCCGCTGGGACTAATTCTCTGCAGCGAGAAAAATGAAGCCGTGGCCCACTACGCTCTCGGAAACTTGCAAAATAAAGTTCTCTCCAGCCAATACAAGCTTGCTTTGCCCGGCGAGAAAGAACTCGCCGAAGAGATTGCCAAGACTCGAAAAACATTGCTCGAGCAGACACGGAGAGCGACGTAATCACATCCCTCCGGGCCGCCGGCAGCAGCGGGATCAAGTCCGCCGACCTTCTACGAATAGGAAATCTACGCAGCGCTTTGCTCTGCGCCGCTCCTGTTGTCTTACGGCGGCCATTCGATTAACCTTCGCGTACGCAGCTCTAGCAGAATTATTTCCTGAAGCTCGACAACGCAGGGAACATGCCAACCAGTCCGCTGGAACGGATCGAACACATTGTTGTCCTGATGCTGGAAAATCGCTCTTGCGGCGAACCATTCGCCCACTCGACCTGCCGCGTTGAACAAGCGTCGCAAGACGCGGTCTCTGCCGGGGCGGAGAAATCGGTGTCATTTCTCGCGGGTTGGTGGTCTTGGTTCCGACCGCTTGCCCACAATGCACATCGCGACTCCGGTTACCCGCCCCACGATTTCCGCCTGCGCCGGGTAGTCGAACACCCGCACTTCACGATGCGAATGCGGATGGGGAATCACGACCAACCTGCCGCGATCGATTTCGCACCAGCCGCACAGGTAGCCGTCCCGTAGTTCCGCAAAGTAAATCGGCCGCTCGAATTCGGTTTTCCACGGCACCGGGCTGATCTTGCGCTCGCTGGCATCAATCTGGACCAGCGACCCGGGCCGGATGAGCGGATAGAGCGTGAAATCCTCCAGGCCAATATAACCGTACATGGAACCGCGCAGGTCGAGGTGCTGCAGCAAACCGAGCGGCACAGCATCCCATTTCTCGACGACTCGCGCCAAAAGATTCGTTTTCTCAAACTGAAAATCAGGCTTGAATTCGACGGGCAACGACACGGCCTCTCCTTCCGGTTCTCCGATGTCTCCGAGGAGATGCGTCTTCGGCAGGTGGATGGACGCACTATCGCGCCGCAGGTCCGAGATCTGCAATCCGAAATACGACGCGACCTCGGTAAACTTCAGCTTATAAATGGCACTGATCGAGTACATCCGGAACATGCGCGGCATAAACCTGCCCCGCTCGATGTCGGTCACCCAGTTGTGGGAGAGGAAGTATTCCTCGTTTTTCTTTTCCGAGGCGATCTGCCGGCTCATCTGCTGCACGGCGCGCGTTGATAAACCCAGACGTTCGCGCACCGCCTTGAGCCGCTTGCCGGCGAGCACATTCACTTTGTTTCCATCCATGGGCGGGCATCCTACTCTGAGAGTTAATTTCTGTCCAGCTACGTTACCTTCTCAGCTATAGGCAACCGGCAGCCCGCACGAAGAAAACCTCCGCCGCGGTCGCAAGTGCGGCCACGTGCACGATTGTTCCGTTCGCGCGCGGAATCTTGGCTATAGGGCCGCGCATGGAAAACTCTGCAAACCGCCGGGCCGAGCGCGTGCGCCAGATACTGGCGACCCGGAGATTGAGCTTCTATCATGCCTCGCAACGCTCGGTCGAAATGTTCGGCCGCTCCTCCCCGTTCTATCTACCGCACAATCTCCACTCCGACCTCGCTGCTTCTTCCGCCACTCCGAGCATCTACCAACTGATGGCGCTCGGCCGCATCACGAGGTATCGACTGAGCGATTGGCTCGCCGTCTTCGGATTTGATCTCGACTCCATTCCCCAGCTTCAGCTTCTCATCCCCCGGAGACGCACGACGATTCTTGATTCCGTCGTGTACGACACCGAGGCCTGGGTTCCTTGGTTTGCGGACCGGCCCGGCATGGCTCGCCTGGCCGGCATTGTGCCGCTCGGGCACTGCTTGTCTCCGGCCCAGCCGGAACGGGCAAGAGATTTGCTCCTGCAAAGCAATCCTCATTTTCTCTACGCGAAGGTTGGCCGGGAGGACCTGCTGGCTTTCCCGGAGGTTGGCCCGGGAAGCGTCATTCGCGTCGATACGCGGCTGGCAAAAGAAGTGCCGTCCCTGAACCAGAATTCGGCCGATGCGCGAATCTTCCTCGTGGAGTATGACTTGGGCTTTGCGTGCTCGCGCCTATCCTCTCTCGGCAACGGCAGGGTGGTGTTTCGATCATCGCAGCTTCCGTACGTCGAGGGCGGTTTCTCTCTCGGAAGGGAACTCAGAATTTTGGGCGTCGTCGATGCCGAGATTCGCCCGCTGGCGCGCCACATTGGCCCAGTCGCGCAATTTGCAGTTACCTCTGCGCAACGGGGCCAGCGTCTTGCCCGATATGAGGGAGAGATGAGCTTCAAGCAATTGCTCCGACGATCGCGGGTCCGCGCGGGCCTCTCGTTCCGGGAAGCCTCGAAACTCTCGCGATGGATCGCCGAGAAGCTGCAAGACCCGCTGTACTTCACGGCCGCCAGCACGCTCTCGGATTATGAGACGCTGCTGGCCGCACCACGCCACGTGCAGAAGCTCGTCACCTTGTGCATCCTCTATGCCACCAGCTTCGGGGACCTTCTGCGCGCAAGTGAACCCGGCTGGGTCGAAACAGGAGCTGAACCGATGCCTGATGAATTCATCGCGCGCGCGATTCCGCCGAGCGCAGGTAAATCCAGTAGCACAAATCGCGGGGGACTTTCGCGAAAGCAAAATGGATTCTTGGCGCCTCTGCTGGAACGATGGGAGGAAATACCGCTCTTCCTGCGCAGATCATTGAGCGAGCTCACCCGTGTCGCGAACTTCTCGGTTTCCGATTTGTTCTGGGTCGGCGGCGATCACGACCCGATCCATCCTTGGCTGGAAAACGCGGAATTCGTTGCGATCAACCGGCGAATCAAGAAGCCCGCCTCGGCGAGAGAGACGACTTTCTGGGAACGACCGCTTTACATTCTCCTCACTCGGGATGGCCGCTACCTCTGCGGTTGTTGCACGCTCGAACGAGGATTCGTGGTGGTGCATCCCTTTCCTGACAGGCCCTTCAGCCCGCGCCAATTTAAGAATGGCACCGAGGCAGAAGTCGTTGGTGAGGTCACCGCAATCTTGAGACGCATCGCCTAGCCGGTGGACCACTTCCTCTGTGGTTGCGATAGGTCCTGGAAGCGAACATCGCGTTCCCCCTCTCAGCAAAGAACGCAGTTCTAACTACCGATGCGAGAGATGCTTGCGCAATCGGCTTTCGATCCGCGAACAGAAACTCGTTCTTGTGGAATGGCGCGGGCGACCATGCGACATTGCCCGACAGGTGAGGTAATCGACCGGATGGAGGACAGCGATGTTCAAGATCTCCAGCGCCATTCGAAGCACATCCACTGCGGACGGCGCGGTCCTGCTTGATATCCAGCAAGGCCGGATCCTAAGCCTGAACAGGACGGGCTCAAGAGTCTTCGAGCTACTCCAAGGCGGACTCGACCAGGACCAAATTGCAGGTGAAATCAGCAAGGAGTGTGGTGTAGACACCGATCGAGTGCGGACCGACGTTCGCGATTTCATCCGGGCCCTAAAGGAGCACAACGTTCTAGAAGCTGCTTGATTCATTTCCGCACCGCCGAGGAAGAGTTCATGGCTCATGATCACAGCGCAGGGAGAGACACCTACCGGCTCGTCGTTACGCGCCGCAACGCCTCGGAGTTCTTGCTCCGGTCTGATGGAACTGCTTGGTCCTTGCCGTCGGTCGAAATTCCGCAGGGGCGGCGCATAGCCGAACACTTGGGAGCCGAGCTCTATGCGCAGTGGGGATACCGGGGTTACTGCTTGCTTGTTACGGCCGTCGCGACCGGGCTGCCGCGTTGCGCGGTTATGGAAGTAGCTGAGTCTGACGAAGTCGCTCCTGCCGGGAGCTGCTGGAAGCCGCGACACATCGCGACATCCTTGCCAATTGAACCGCTCGACGATCGCACCCTCCTCAAGAAATCGATCGAAGAGCTAAGCTCCTGCTGCCGGAAACCACATGGAACGCCATTCGCAATGCCGGGATGGCTATCGGAACTATTGGCGTGGGCAGAACAACAGCTCGAACCTTTCGGCGTAAACCTGACAGGCGCCTTCACTCAATTGAATGCCTCGCCTGCGTTCAGCCTGATTCGCCTGGAAACAAGCGGCTCAGCCGTTTGGTTTAAGGCGACGGGAGAACCCAACCGTCGAGAACTTGCCATCACCACCTGTCTTACCCGCCTCTTCCCTGGCTATCTTCCCGAACTGCTCGGAGTGAATGCAGCCTGGAATGGTTGGCTCATGCGCGAGGCTTGCGGCAGGACGCTCGATGATTGCACCGGCCTCGCCTCGTGGCGCCGGACTGCGAAGCACCTCGCACGGCTGCAAATAGGGTCTATCGGAAAACAAAACGAACTGCTCGAAGCCGGGTGCCTGGATCTCAGGCTCGCAAAACTTATCGACAAGGTCGACCCGTTCGTCGACCGCATGCGTCAACTCATGGCGGCGCAAGAAAAACCGATGCCCGCGCGCCTCACCGAAAGCGAACTCGTCTGTCTTCGAAGCGACCTCAAAGAGGCCTGCCTTCGGCTGTCGGAACTCAGGCTTCCTGACACCTTGGGCCACCTGGACTTCAATCCCGGCAATATTGTCGTATCCCCCGAGGGGTGTGTGTTCCTCGACTGGGCGGAAGCCTGCATCACAAGTCCTCTGCTGACCCTGGAACACCTCCGCGAGCACTTCAGGCGCAGCTGTAGCCGGGACACGCGAACGATGAACAGCTTAGCCGCCGCCTATGTTCGTGCCTGGCAGCAATATTTCTCTACGGATACTTTGCAGAAGGCGATGGTGATTTCTCCCCTCGTTGCCGTTTTCGCCTACGCGGCTGGCAGCAAACTGTGGTGGTTGCCAGAGCCTCGCCTCCAGCCTTCCGCCGCTGGCTACTTCCGCAGTCTGACCAGGCGGATGTATCGCGAAACAATCGCAATCGCGAAGAGGAGAGTACCGTGTCTAGCTTGATTTCGGCCGCACCCTGTTCTGCGAGTGAGCCGGTCACCGAAATTCTTCATGGTGTTCCGGTGCCGGACCCTTATCGCTGGCTCGAAGACCAGCATTCCTCCCGCACCCGCGGTTGGATCGAAGAGCAAATTCGGTACGCGCGCGTGTATCTGGACAATATTCCGGGCCGAGAGCTGATCGAGCGGCGCATTCGTGAACTGCTCGCGGTCGAGAACTATGACTCGCTGCAAAAGGCCGGTGAGCGCTATTTCTTCCGCAAGCGGCTTCCCGGCCAGGAGCAGCCTTGCATCTACATGCGTGAAGGCACCGGAGGCAAAGACGAGCTTCTAGTCGACCCTGCGGACAGGCGGACTGGAACGTTCACCGCCGTAAAACCCCTTCGCGTTTCGGCCGATGGACGCCTGCTTCTCTATGAAGTGAAAGAAGGAGGAGAGCGCACTGGAACTTTCGAGCTTCTAGATATCCACGATCGCAAAACACTCTCCGACATCCTTCCTCGCGGATACCTGCGCGGGTTTGCCTTCGCACCGGACCAGCAGAGCTTCTATTACGTTCACGAGCCGCTGAGTGCCCAGAGGCCCTTTTACCGGGCCGCATACCACCACCTGCTGGGCAGTCCTTGGAGCGAGGACCGGGAGATATTCTGCGCCGGCAATGACGAAAGACTCCGGCTCTGCCTAACGTCCGATGAGACGCGTCTGGGCTTCCTGGTATACCGGTTTCTGGACGAAACGCACACCGACTTCTATGTCCAACCCTTCGGTTGCGCAGGATCACCCGAGGTGGTGGTTAAGGATGCAGACTATGCATTTGGCCCGCGACTGATCCCCGGCCATATCCTGGCCATCAGCGACCGTGATGCGCCCAATCTCCGTGTCGTCGAGCTCCGTCTGCGCAACAGCGGTCCGGCGGAGTGGGTTGAGTTGGTGCCGGAAACCGCCGATCGGATCAACGGCTGGGCCATCGTCCGGGAACGCATCTTTGTATCGTACATACACGAGAGCGCGACGCGAATTGACATCTTCGACCTCGGCGGCCGGAAGGTGGGAGAAATTCCCGTACGGGCGGACGAAACCGTTCGTTTGATCGGCGGCTCGCGTCCTGGCAATGAACTGCTCATCGAAGCGGAATCGCTAACCGAGCCGATCGGTATTTATCGATACCCCGAGACCACCAACACGCGCACGCTCTGGGCGAAGAGAGACGTCCCATTTCACTCTCCGGATTTTGGCCAGGTGCAGGTGCGGTACGCGTCAAAGGATGGCACAACCATTCCTATGCTCCTCATGGGCCGGCGGGATGTCCTTGAGGCCGGGGCGCACCCCACAATTATGACTTCCTACGGCGGGTCTGGAGTTTCCATGACTCCGCAATTCAGCGTCTTTGCCGCATTCTTGGCAGAACGCGGATGTTTGTTTGCGATACCAAACATTCGCGGCGGATCTGAATTCGGCGCCGCATGGCACAACGCAGCCAGGCGCCGCAACCGGCAGACCGCTTATGACGATTTTCTTTGCGCAGCGGAATGGCTGACTGCAACAGGACGGGCCGACCCCGCGCGACTCGCTATATTTGGCGGATCGAATTCCGGATTACTTGTCGGCGTCGCTCTGACGCAGCGTCCCGATCTGTTTCGCGCGGCGGTTTGCATGGTGCCGGTCCTCGACATGCTGCGCTATCACCTCTTCGACAACGCACACCTATGGAAATACGAATATGGAACAGCCGACGATGCCGACGATTTCGCCGTCCTTGCCAGCTACTCGCCTTATCACCACGTGCGGCCGGGCGTCACCTACCCTGCCACGATGATCGTTTCGGGTGATTCCGACGGAAGCTGTAATCCCCTGCATGCGCGAAAAATGACCGCCCGGCTGCAGTCAGCAAACGTTTCATCGCGTCCCATAATTCTCGACTACAGTGCGCAGCGGGGACATTCACCTGTGCTTCCCTTAAGCGAACGGGTTAAGGGCCTGAGCGACCGCATGGCTTTTCTCTGCGATCAATTACAACTGCAGCGACCGGGAGAGGAGCGAGCGAGATGACCTTACTCGTCCTGGCGGCGTATCTGGAATTGATCCGCTTCGACATCCTTCTGGCGCGGGGGAATTTTCAGAAGTTGTACGGCTCGGTGCGTGATTTGCCAGTCCGCACGCAATCGCCGTCGCGTCATTCTATCGAGCGCATTTGTCGAGCCCTTGACCTGGCTTGCATCTGGTATTGGAAAGAAGCGCTTTGCCTGCAACGCTCCGCAGCCACCGCGCGCTTGCTGAAGAAGCACGGTGTGGCTGCTCAACTGGTGATCGGTGCGCAGCGTTTGCCGTTCAAAGCGCATGCTTGGGTCGAGGTGAATGGACAAGTGGTCAACGATAAACCGTATGTGGCAGAAATCTATGCCGTTCTCGACAGGTGCTAGCTCCCCATGATGATCGACAACATCGGTGCAAGATCATGAGTGTACAGTTTGGGCAATGGACGTCTAATCCGCTGCCGCCGCTCGCTTCTTTTTTTGAGAAATTGAGCGCTCTGCTCGGTCCGTACGGGCCGGACCAGTGCCATTCCTACGAGCAGGATGGTGTCGTGCTGGTTTACAGGGCTCTGCACACCACCAAGGAATCGCGCCGGGAAATACAGCCTTATATCGCGCAGTCGGGCGCGGTCATCATGTGGGATGGGCGCCTGGACAACCGCTCGGATTTCCTCGAACAGTTCTCCCCGGCTCTGCCGGTTCATTCCACCGACGTTGCCATTGTCGCAGCCGCTTATGACCGCTGGGGAACGGACTGCTTTGGCAGGCTCATCGGCGATTGGGCCGTTTCCATCTGGGACCCGCGCGAACACGAGGTAATCCTTGCAAAGGACTTCATCGGTACTCGCTATCTTTACTATTCCACCGCTTCCGATTGCATTTGCTGGAGCACCATTCTCGACCCGCTGCTCGTGCTCGCGGAAAAAGCCTTCGCTCTGGATCAGGAGTATGTCGCTGGCTGGTTTTCGTTTTACCCCGACGCTCATCTCACGCCCTATGCGGGAATTCATGCGGTCCCGCCCTCCTGTTACGTCCGATTAGACAAACGCAGGTGCAGGGTCACCCGGTATTGGGACTTCGACGCCCATAAACGAATCCGTTGCCGCGACGACGGCGAGTACGAGGAACAGTTTCGTCTGCTCTTTGCGAATGCCGTCCAGCGGCGGCTCCGTTCCGATGCGCCCGTGCTCGCCGAACTGAGCGGCGGACTGGATTCCTCCTCGATCGTGTGCATGGCGGATCGGGTTATGGCCCGAAGCTCTGCCGAAACCCCGAGAGTCGATACCGTATCGTACTTCGACGACACCGAGCCGAATTGGAACGAGCGGCCCTACTTCACGGCGGTCGAAAAAAGCCGTGGCCGCACAGGGTGCCACATCGATCTCAGTTCCCGCGAAACATTCCGATTCCGCTGGACGCCGGGCTGCCTTGCGGCGACTCCCGCTTCGCTTGCTCGCCCGACAGAGTCGAACCGCCAATTCGCAGCCTGCATCGCAGCGCAAGGGAACCGGGTCTTACTTTCCGGAATCGGCGGGGATGAGGTTACAGGAGGAGTGCCTACGCCTGCCCCCGAACTGGGGGATTTACTTGCCCGGGCGAGGTTCGGCGCCCTGGCCCACCAACTCAAGACCTGGTCACTGAACAAGCGAACACCCTGGTTCCACTTGTTCTTCGAGGCGGCGCGGCGATTTGTAAGTCCAAGCCTGTTCGGTGTCCCAAAGTATCGCCAGCCCGCCGCATGGCTGCGTCCAGAATTCTCGAAACTTCACCGGGCTGCCCTGACCGGCTATCCGCGCAGGGTCAAGCTTCTCGGCCCGTTGCCAAGCTTCCAGGAGAATATCTCGACTCTGGATGCCCTGCGCCGGCAACTGGCTTGCACGGCACTCGCTGCATCGCCGCCGTACGAGAAGCGTTATCCCTATTTGGACCGTACGTTGCTCGAATTCATCTTTGCGATTCCGCGCGAGCAACTGGTGCGTCCGGGCGAGCGCCGTTCGCTGATGCGCCGCGCACTGGTTGGGATCGTTCCCGCGGATGTCCTGAATCGGCGCAGGAAAGCGTTCGTAGTCCGGGGTCCCATGGCAGCCGTCTCCGCGCAGTGGGCGGAGCTGAGCGATCTGACCCGGCACATGGTCAGCGCGTCGATCGGCATCGTTGACTCCAGCGTCTTCTTCGAGACTTTGAAGAATGCTCAACAAGGTAAAGAAGTTCCCATCGTCACCCTGATGCGAACCGTCTCGATCGAACTTTGGCTGCGAGCGGCCGGGGAACAGGGAATATTGAAAAATTGGGACTCGTCCGTTCCGGCGCATGGTCCGTTCCGCTACCCAGACACCCTCGCGGAACAGATATCGCAAAAAAGCTTACCCGGGTAACGCAGTGAACACTAAAAAAGAGAGGAGGTGAAAGTCATGAACTATGCGAAACCAGAAGTCATCGTCAACGGCACGGCTATCGCGGTGATTCAGATGGGAAACAAGCCATTCACCATCAAAAGCGATGCCATCCCAAACGACGAGACACACTCGGACGCCGCGTATGAAGCGGATGAGTAGCTGAGCGTGCCGCGCTGAGCGGTAATTGACGAGTAGGTCCACTTAACTCCAGCGGCTCGTAAAACTCGAGCCCTGGCTTGCGAGCAATGCGCCATGGAGCTGACTCGGTAACCATAGGGGCTCTTTGTTCAGGCCATGGCGGCAATGCTGTCGAAGCCGCGCAGACGAACATCAGGAAGGAAAGGAGGTGATAGACCATGGAATATACAAAACCAGAGATCCTTGCAGTCAGCTCTGCGATTCACACGATTCAGAGCGGCTCAGCGAAACCTCTGTCGCACGTAACCGATCTCGATACCGACGATTCGAGACCGACCACCGGCGCGTACGAAGCCGATGAGTAATTCGCGAGGGTGCCCGGCGCCGGGCACCCTTCTTTCGAATCGAAGACGAGCCGGCAACGGTAAGGACTTGAATTGAAAGGAGCGAACGCTCGGATATTCAGGAAGTATTGGAAACATCTCTGGTGGGAGCTGCACCGTTCACTCGACTTATTGCTTTTGTGCTAAGACACGGATGCGCAGTTTCACCAGGTCTTCACCATCGGGGCGTAAACCGGTGTTCCGGGGATCTCCCAGGTGGGCCGACAAACAAAAAGCGTTGCTGGTTGCTCCCGGCGGGATCCGGTCCCCGGTGAGCGAGTTACTGATATCCCAAACGGCGCCGGTGCCACTCTGGCCGTTGCTTGCATTCAAGATCGAGACCGAACGGCCGGGAGCCTTGATACCGGTGACCTCTAGTTTGACTGGTGTTCGGATGGCAGAATCCCCGTGATTGGTGAGGGCCAAACAGACTGCGAGGGTTCCGGTTGTCCCGTCAATTTCCTGCCTGCCCTGGTAGGCGATCTCGACCTGTTCTGTCACATCCTCAAGGGCCGGCTTGTTCTCATCTTTCGATGGGCTACTCGTTGGGCTGAGCACTGCTAAATCGAATCGCATTCCTTCGCTGTCTCGCGATGGCCAGATAGCGAGGAATCTCTCCCCGATGCTCGTCAGGCCGATGCTTCTCCAAATGGAAGTCGAAAGACTACGAACCCCTACTCCAATGGACAGTGCTGCAGGACCTCTGAAGATTACCTCCTGACGCGGCAAGCGCGGATCGATTGTGGTCCAAAGCGAATCATTGCTTATCTCGCGGCTTTCTCGGCCGCCCGGCAACTGGACGAACGGCAAAGCAAGCCGCTCATCCCGAATGTGCGTAAAAAACCATTCCCCGGAAGGCTCGCTCCACAGCAGGCCGATGCTTCCGTCCGCACCTATCGCTACAGACGGGTGCAAGAGCCTCCGGTTCCATTCCTTGCGCTCATCAACACGGACAGCCGGTCTCCAGGTTCTTCCTTCATCGTCGGAGGAGGTCAGCATGACGCGAGTATCCTTGCAGCCGTCCATATAGACGACCACCAGCCGGTTTCGCTCGCGGTCATAAGCCATCGCGCCGCGATCGAAGTTCCAACATTCCTTTTCCATCGTCGCGTGCGAAATGATTGTTGCTTCTAGGGAAGGTTCGGCTGATTTGTCCGCCCGCACGATGCCGAGTTCTCCGATCCGTCCCGCGTCCGTATGCCGGGTGCCATAGTACAGAGACGCAACCGCTCCGCTCCTGAGAGCAATGGCATGATCGGGGTACGCGCCGCGATATCCCAGCTCGCGCATGCCAGGACAAAGGAAGGGGCCGGTGATGCGCTTCCCATCGGCGGAAAATACCAGCAGGCCAATCGTGTTACCCAGGTTTCTAGCGGAATCGCGTGTGCTCCCGACATTGAAAAATGTATAGAGCCGGTCCGTTCCGAGACTCACGGCGGACGTAGAAGCATCGGCCCAGCCCGTCTGGCCGGTCTCGGCCCAATTCTTGCCGCCGTCGCTGGAAACAAAAAGACGCGTTCGGCCTGTTTCGAAGTGTGGCACTCCGTCAATTAACCCGGCCGCTTCCGAAACAAAGTAGCCGGTGTGCTTGGGTCCAAACGCGCAGGACTGTTCGGTAACCCAAGCGCTGCTTCGGTCCTCGAGAACGGTATGCCAGGTGGATCCGGAATCCGATGAGGACTCAACGAACCCGTACGGCGCATTCGCCAGTGAGTCCCATTTCGTCCCGCATACAATGAGATTGTTCGAGTCTTCCGGGTCCTCCTCGAGCTCGTACCAAAGGTGCAGGCCGGAGGCAATCGAGGTCTTGGCCTCCAGATGCAATTCTTGCGCGCCCAGGCAAAAGCCGGCGAAAGCGGTCAGCTCCGCCGCCGCAAGTCCGGCCAGCAAAATGTGTTTGGTCCAATTCACCATTGCCCGCGCGCCGTCAGAAATCGAATCTCAGAGAGACCTGCAGCGAGCGAGGCCCGCCTTCCTGGAAAAGAGGATTCAGCCCGCCCAGGCTCTGGTTCAACATCTGTTGGGACTGGAGATAGAACGGACCGAACTCGATGTAGCCCTGAGGGTTCGTGAAATTCGGATGGTTCAAAACGTTGAAAGCTTCGGCTCGAAATTGGAAATCGAGACGTTCGCTGATCCGGAATCTCCGCGAAATCGAAAGATCGATCTGCGTCAGCCCGAAACCGGAGATGTCATTGCGCGGCTCCGTTCCCTGCCGGATGCTCGTGGGAATCGCGAAGGCCGCGGGATTGAGCCCCTTTCCTCCGGCGCAAGGCGGTCCCAGAAGGGAAAGGCACTGCGACCCGTAGACCCACAGGGGCTCGCCGGGCACAAGATCCGGACGCGAGCTCGCATATCCCCCGGGATCGGGCGAGGTTGAGAGAACCACACCGTTGAACGGGAATCCGGTACGCGCAACCATCGTGCCGTTGATCGACCAATCTTTCGCAAGCAGAGCGAGCGGACCGGATTTCGCCGCCGGGGGAATCAAGTACGTTAGAGCGCCCGAGAAGCTTTGCCGCACGTCGAAATCCGACGCGGCATAGTCGTGTGCCGCGGAAATTACCGTATTCGACAAACCAGCGACAACATCGTTCGAAGCGTCGTCCAAGGAATGGGACCATGTATAGTTCATCAGAGCCTGCAGCCCACTTGAAAGACGCCTGCGGTATTGCAACTGAAGGGCGTCATAGTTCGAGAACGCGGCGTTTTGGTTCAGCAGAAACTCACCTGCGAAGTTCGCGTTCGGCTGGTAGAGCGCTTCCTGGCGGAGCAAGTCTCTGCCCGCTTGTCCTACATATGTCGCGGAAAGCGCCTGCACTTCACCAAAGGACTTTTCGAGTGCGAGGTTCCACTGGTAGGAACGTGGCAGCTTCAGATTGGGAGCAAATGCGTAGATGCCATCCGGGTAGGGAGGCTGGAGGGAGATCACAGGCACGTACGGCTGCAGGTTACTGACCGGAACCGAAACATTCGGGGAAAAACCCGAGGCCGTGTTGGGAAATTCCGCGCCTATCGTCCCGGATGATCCCACGCCGGTGTCATAAAAAATGCCCGCACCGCCGCGCAAAACAAAATCTCCTCTGCTGGTCAGAGCGTACGCAATCCCGACTCGGGGCGCCAGGTTTCCGTACGTGGTCGCCCACAGGGAAGTGCCGATGGGTGCAAGCGCGAGTGCCGCCGGATTATTCACGTTGGTCCAAGACGCAAGCGTCGTTGCGCCGCGCGCCGCGGGCGCCGGGTCTAGCTCCCAGCGCAAACCATACGTTACCGTAAGCCGCGCTCCGATTTTCCATGTGTCCTGGGCGTACAAGGAAAGCGCCTGGGCCAGGAACTGTGACAGGCGATCCGTCGATGTTGACAGGTTCACTTGTCCCGTCGTAACGAACGATTGCACATTTGTGGCTATATAGTAGAAGTCATTCCGCGCAGGATTTATGTCGAGAGGGATCGCGCGGTAGTCTGCGCCAAATTTGAGTTGGTGCGATCCTGTAGAGAACGACGCATCGTCGAGGAAATTGAACTGTTTCGTTTTGTTACGGGCATAAGGACCGATTACAAGATAGCTGGCGCCGCGCGGCAGAAAAAAACCGTAGGATTGCCCGGCCGGCGATCCCAGGAGCAAGGCCGGGTTTAGAGGAACAGCTCCGCCAAAGGAATCGAGCGAATAGATCAGGTTTGCGGATTGAGTTGAGAAATTTCCTCGCAGCGTGTTTGACAGGCGGTCGCTCAGGACCATGTTCAGTCCCGCCGTCAAAGTTTGCGTGTTTACTTCTGTCGCGCCCAGCGTGCTAAGCCCGTAAGAGCGTTGCGTAATCTCGGAGGGCGCGTAGTTGTAACGGCCGAATAGAGAAAATCTCTGGTTAATCGTATGGTCAATCCGAGCACTGCCGGCGTCGAGGGATGCAGGATTAGAGTAACTCCCCGTAAGTGGAGATGTGTAAACACCGGGAACCGAAGTCTTGTCATCGGGCAGCGGGTAGGCGTTCAGGTAAGGCGCCAGCTGTGCCGCAGCTGTTGTTCGCGCAAATTCCGAGGGAACCTCTACGACCGAGGTTTCAGGAAGGTCCAGGCGGGCTCCTTCGTAGGACAGGAAGAAAAAGGTCTTGCCTTTCAACACCGGTCCACCGAGAAAAGCGCCAAAATCGTTGTGATGTTCCGCCGCGCGCGGCTTACCTACGTTGTTTGCGAACCAGTCGTTTGCGTCCATAGCGGTATTCCGGAAATAATCGAAAACTCCTCCGTGGAACTGGTCGGTTCCCGAACGCGTTGTCAGGATCACCTGTCCACCAGGGGATCGGCCAAACTCTGGAGAAAACGAAGATGTCTCGATTCGGAATTCTTGTAGAGCGTCCACCGATACCAGGCTGCTGGTCCCGCCAAAAGCGCTGAACGCCTGCGCCCCGCCGGTTCCCGACTGTCCGACTACGGTCGACACCGCAACCCCGAAATTGGCGGACACTCCATCGATCGTGAAATTGTTCGCATCGGTTCTCTGCCCGGCGATGCTGAACTGGCCGGGAGAGTAGGCGCCGGCAGGAGCTATCACGACGCCGGGAGTCAACTGCAGAAGCGTGTTGAAGCTGCGGCCATTGAGAGGCAGGCTTTCGACGAAGTTGCGGTCGATCACGGTGCTGACCGAACCTGATTCCGTGTTCACCATGGCCGCACCACCCTGGACGGTCACGACTTCCGATGCGGCGCCGACCAGAAGGGTGAAATTAATCGCCAGAGAGTCTTGTACATTGAGAATGATGTCGGGTTTGATCAGCGTCTTGAATCCAATCTTCGAAACCTGCAACCGGTACGGACCGGGCGGCAGATTCGTGATGACGTAGATGCCTTCGTCATTCGTTCTGCCGGTATACTGCACGCCCGTCGCGTCATTTGCGATTCGGATTTCGGCTCCGGCTATTGCACCGCCGGTTGGGTCGAGCACCAGGCCGTTGATGGTTCCGTTCGGTGATTGCCCGGACACGCAGCCAGCTGAAACGAGCGCGGCTAATCCCCAAAAAACGATCCTGCGCAGCCACATACGGCTTCTCCTCCGTCGGACGAGTTGCGTTGTATTCCTTCGGTCTACGGAAGAGAGAACGGATCTGTACCATGACGCGATCATCGGAGAACGAAATGACAGTATCAAAGAAGCAAGTAACTAGGGGTGATTTGGTTCAATCTTCAGGTAGGTGAACAGAAGAGGGCTGCCACTCGGTTTGCTGCTCCCTCCATTCGGTTCGACTGTAACGAAAACCGCGTCAATCTGCTCGAGAGTCTTCGCATCGTCGAACTTGACGACCCAGCGCTTTTTTGCCGCGTCATCTTCATAGAAAATCCCGAGGTTCGCGGCTTGACGCCGGTCCGGCCCACGCCGTCCCCAGGCCTGAAACGTTCGCGCGTTTCGAACTCCGGCCTGCTGGTCAAGATCGTAGGCGTAGAAGACCAGCGATTTCCCCTTGGTATAGAAGACGCGGCCGTAGGGCTTTTGCGTGACGCCGTCGCCAGCGACATTATAAATGTCCTCAATGTGCAGTTCCCGCGCGCCCATCAATTCCCGCACGTCGCGGTCGTGGGCGAGCAAATCATCCTGTTTGCTGAGAACCTGTTCCCGCTCGCGAAGCTGTGCGTGGAGATCGTTGACTTGGGCTCCCAAACTTGCGGCGCGCGATTCGTCTTGACCACGTTGCCGTTCTAACGCATTGAGCTGCGCCTGGGCCTTTTCGAGCGACACTTCAGCGGCGGCAAGCTTCTGCAGGAGGGTACCCTGGTCTTGGGCATTCTGTTGTTTCTCGGCGTCATCACTCTGGATGGATTTCTCAAGATTGGCCTGACTGCTTTTCATTTCATCAAGAGACGCAGCCTGCGTTTGAATCTGATGTCTCAAATCGGAGATGACCTTGTCGCGCTGTGCGAGCTGCAATCGCAAATCCTCGCGCTCGTGTCCAACATCGCTCATCTGCCCTTCCAGAGCCTCGATTTGCACGTCGGACGCAGGCGCAGCTGGCTGAGATACTTGGACGCTGCGGCTTTTGCTGATTCGGTACGAGTAGATTCCCAAAGCGATGCTGAGCAGAATGCAGGCTGCGAACGGCAGCCAAACGTAGTTCCAATTGATCTTCGTGTGCTCGTGACCGTTTCTTTGAGCGAAAACAAATCCCCGCTCCCGCGCGGCGGCCGCAACTCCTGCACCAAGTGCATCGGGGTGCGACGGTGCGGCGCGGTCTGGTGACGCAACTTGCTTTGATTTCGATTGGCGCGATGTGAATTGTTCGGAAGGATCAGATGACTGACTGGCGGACAGCTTCTCAGCAAGAAACGGCACGCCGACGTCGACAGCAGCCTGGAACTCCTGCAAGGCTTGCCGGCATTCTGCACAGAAGGCAAGGTGATCTTCGAGTTCCCTCTTTTCTTGCTCGCTCAGCTCGCCTGAGGTTACGAGGGCACAAAGCTCGAGGAATTCATCATGAGGTTCCATCTTGAACCACTTCCCTTGGATCTTCCGCTACCTTTTAACACACGGTTCGGTCGGATGCAGGTCATTCGCAAACATTTGCTTGCGCAGCTTGTCGAGCGCTCGATAATAGTGATGCCGCACGTTCCCGAGCGGCTGAGCTAGTCTTTCGCTTACCTCCAGGAGCGTGCAGCCTTCAAAAAAATATAGGCGTAGGGTTTCGCGCTGATCAACCGACAAGGCATCCACTAATTTGTCTAGACCATTACGACCGAAAACGGCTTCGACGGAATAATCGCTTTCGTCGGTCGGTCTTGCGACCGCTTGAACGCCATCCGCTTGAAGGAATGGTTGCGCGTAGAATTCTCGGGACTTGAGATACCGCCGCCGGTCTAGAGCTCGGTGATACGCCATTTGGACGATCCAGGATCGGGCGGTGCTTTTCGAGCCGTCGAAGATTCCGCATTTCCGTTGAATGTAGAGAAACAAGTCCTGGACCAGGTCTTCTGCTTCGGCTGCATCTCTCAAAATGCGGACGGCCACGCTCCGCGTCAAACGCGCATAACGTTCGAAGAGAGCGGCTAGAGCATCCCCGTTTCCGACGCAAATCTGATTCAACAACGATTCATCGGAGACGTCTGCGATATCGGGCAGCTTGTTATCCGCGATAGCCAGTGCAGTGGCTTGCGGGGACACCGGCACGGAAAAACAACTCGCAGTTGCGGAGCTCAAACTCCACTCTCTGCCTCTCGAGATACGCGGCTGTTCGACGTGTTTGAGAGCGTCCGCCATCTGCCTGCGCCGCAGTCTAATCCACATACAGCTATTCTGCACGTGATATTTCTGCTCGTGGTGTTGTTGCTGGTGGATGGCCAAATACAATATGTGGTCGATCACATCATATTCTTTGGAGCCCTGGCGCAAAGAGTTCGCTGCATGCGGCTTCGAAGGAATTACACAGTTGAAGACATGGGGCACTTCGGGTTTTTCAACCAGACACTGGCAACAAATTCAGAAGGGACGGCCCGTTACAGGCCGTGCGATCCTCCGCATCTGCGACGCATTCAGGACGTCCATGCCTGACCTTTTGCGGGGCCTCGATCGAGGAATATATATACACGAAGCGACATCGCCGTTTCTCCTAAAAAGCTGGCCGCTCGGGCCACTCTAAGGCGCAAACGCCTGTCCTTTCCTCGAACCTCCGCATAACGACAACCACAAAACAGCTAATCCGCTCGTGGTATTTCTGCGTGTCCCCGCCTATAAGGTCAAGAGTGGTTGACGAACACAAATTCTTCAGCGCTCTCGGGGCGAGGATAAAGAGCCTCCGGAAGGGTCGGCGGTACACTCAAGAGGACATGATTTCTTTGGGTTTCTCTGCTCGCCACTGGCAGCAGATCGAAGCGGGCCGTCCGATTACTCTCAGGACTCTCCTGAAGATTTGCGACACTTTTCGTGTTCCGGCAGGACGCCTCGTCGGGGGACTTGATCGCGGGATCTACAAGAAATAAAAAGCTAGGCTTGCACGCCTGTGTAATCCAATGTGTGAAGGCACTGATCTCGCGCGGAGGTCTAGTGCTACCTGAAAGGCCGTCACGTCTCTCACAAATCCGGCTGTCGCTCATGCCGCTGATACATTCACGCACGAACCGGATCTTGGGGGTTAATTGCTCCCTTTTGGCAAGCGTACGGTGAGAACCGTGTTGACGATGGCGATGTGTTAAGCAGTGACGGCTCGGTCGTCGGCGGATACTGCTGCAAGATTCCAAGGCAAGAGTTCAGCGATGCGATTGATCGGATGCTCGGAGATCCGAGACAAGACGTTGCGCAGGCATCACGTCATGGTTTGGCTGGAAAAAAGACTTATAAAGCGGTGCATCCACTTGTCGCTCAATGGAATCTTCGACCGCTTTGCCGCGGGTAAGATGCTCCCAGATTACGTTGTTCTTTTGGAGTTGCAGGTAGAGCGGCCAATAGAACTGTGACAATTGGCGCTCTAAGAAGTCGACGCGTTTCTCCCTAGCAAGTGTCTCAACCTGTTCGCGTCGTTTCCAATAAAGGTCCCAAATTGACTTGCCCAAAAATCCCGCGACAGCTGCCAACGCTGCGAGTAGCGCGCTTTCCACGTTTGACCTCAGATCTTCTCGGGTAACCTATCCGTTCTAGATTCGGCGACTAGTCCCGATCGTACTCCTGACGCAGCGCGGAAGAAAACTCACAAACCACTGCGCGATTCAAATCTCAGCGCCCAATAATCGCGCGACTCCGCAGTGGCGGAGAATATTATTCGATAATCGACCGAGCCTGGATTTTTTTGTCCAACAGCGACTGGCTCGACCCATGCTCGTCTTTGTCAATTCATATGCGGGTCGCAATTGGACGGTGGCCTTGTTGCCGATGCCCTCCACGTTGGCAGCCGTGCTACAGAACTACCTATCAATCCACTGGAAGCCCAACCCGACCGGCATTCTCTTCCCCGCTAGAAGTGGTACACGCCCGCGGTCGCGGCGCAACGTCGTGAAAGTTGGATTGCGCCCGGTCTTGAAAAAGCTGGGCGTACCGACACGCGACGCAGGGCTGCACGCGTTTCGGCATGGGCTAGCTACCGCATTAGTGGACGCCAGCGCGCCGCTTTCGGCACTTCAATCACAGATGCGGCACGCGGACGTTGCAACCACGCTGCGAATTTACGCGCACGTGATCCAGCAATCGCAGCGGGATGCTATGGAAGGAATTGGGCAATGAGCACTAAAAGCGCAATTAGCACTTTTTGCGCGCTGTAAGCGTCTGAAAATAAGGTGTGTTGGTAGGGGCGGTGGGGATCGAAAGGAAAAGCAAGTGAATAAGGCTTGTGCCCTCAGTGTGTTGCAGCCGACCCTGCTCTCCAACTGGAACAAATGGAACACAGCATCAGCGCGCCCGCCTTGGGCGCACAGCACTCGACTCCAGCGACTCTCTCCACTACTTCTAACTACCAACAATTCCAATAGAGTCGCGGCGTCTGCTCTTCGCTCAAAGCTGACTCCAATCTGTTGAAACGGGTACATTCCAGCACAGACTGTGAAAATTGGACGAGGGATTTTTTTCGGTTGCATTGAGCTTACATCACCTAAACCGTCTCCATTCCACCAATGCATGTCGCGCTCTATTTAAAAAGGGCTTATTGGAATCGAACCGGTTTGCTTTTTCGAGGACTATGCACTAGTAGGGCACGGACAGGCATTTGAGCACTCTGTCGGACAAGGAGACGTGTTAGCCTTCGCAGTGATAGTGTAATTTTCCCTCTCGGTTTGCCCCCCTTCAATTTTGTATCAAGGACAAGTGTATGACACCGATACGCGTTCGATTTTTCGCGCTTCTTCTCGCCGTCCTGATTCTTGTTACAAGCGGAGCGCTCGGAAACGATCGGATCATCTTCGCAGGTTCCACGACAGTGAAACCGGTGGTGGAGCAAGGCGTAGCGATGTTCAGAAAGCTGCATCCTCAAGTGGACGCCGTGGTGGGAGCTGGCGGGTCTGGTCAGGGAATCCTTCTGGTTGGCACCAATGCAGTAAACATTGGAATGATCTCTCGGCCGCTGGAGGCTCACGAGAGAGAGCAGTTTCCGGATTTAGTCACCTATACCATCGGTGTTGACGGCGTGGCCATCGTCGCCAACCAAGCCAACCCGGTTCGCAAACTGAGCACGCAACAGATCCAGAACATCTACACCGGCAAAATTACAAATTGGAAAGAAGTCGGCGGTAGCAACGGAGAAATCGTACGGATCACCCTGAACCACAATCACGGCACCAGTGAAGTATTCGCAAATTACTTCGGACTCGAAACGAAAGAGAACGGAGTCGGCATCAATCTCAAGGCGACGTTCCGAAAAAAGGGAGAGACACAATACTCCTCCTCCACCGCCGCCGTCATTGAAGACCATCGTCAAGTCCTTGCCCAGATCATTACGACTCCAAATGCGATCGGCTACGTTTCGATCGGCCAGGCAATGCAGGTCGTTCAGAGTGGCGCACACATCCGGCTGCTGCAACTTGACGATGTCGAGCCCACTGTGGCCAACGTGCAATCCGGCGCATACCAGTTTTCACGGCCGCTGATGCTTGTCACCAAAGGTGAAGCGCAAGGACACATTCGAGACCTTATCGATTTCTTCTGCGGGCCGGAAGGCCAGGCGATAGTCAGCAAGTTGGATTACATCCCAGTAGTCAGCAAGCAGTGAGGATGGCCGGACCGAACAAATGTCTTTACCCCCGCTAACGCTGCGTTTGCGAATTGTGCTCTGCTTCGCGGCAGTCGTTGTTGGACTCGTTGTGGGCATGAGCTGGTTGTTTGTCCACTCCCAGCAAGCCGCCCTGTCAAAGCTTGCCGCTGAGAATTCAAAACTGGCGCGCTCCGCGGCGGATCAGCAAAGCGCCGCCCTCGACGCCGCTCTCAACGATCAAATCGAGGCGAGCGAGACCGAGTTGGACACCAAGGCGCGCAGTCTGGCTCGGCTCCTTGCTGATCTCGCACCTACCGCGTTGCTCACCTTCGACACGAACGCACTGATCTCGCTCTGCAAGCAAGCCACCAGAGACCCCGATATCGAGAGGTGCATTTTCTTCGACCCGCAAGGACGAAAAATTGCGGCGGACGAAAAGGCTCATGCGGGACGGCCGGCCTTCAAGAGTGGAGATACCGGCTTGATCGCTGCGGACGTACTGCAGAATCGACAAAAAGTCGGTCAAATCGTGCTGGTCGTGTCCTTCGCGAGCGCAAAAGAGGAAGGACGCAAGCTCGAAGCTGGCTATGCGGACCTTCAGACCACGATGAACAACGTGAGGGCTGCCATGCAAAACGACCTCCAGAAACATAGCCAATCACAAGTGACGCGAGCCCGCTGGCTCGGAGTGGAGGCGGGCATCGGTGCGATGATCTTGGGATTGCTGAGCGCTCTGTGGATTTCAGGCACCGTGACCCGCTCGCTTCGCGATGCGGTTGTTGTATTTAGAAAAGTCGAGGGCGGGGACTTGACTCCGCGAATCACGGTAAGTTCCCGGGATGAAATCGGTGAAATGGCTCACGCGCTGAATCAAACTTTGGACGGTTTGCAGCGGGAATCCTTGGAGCGCTCGCGCGTCGAGGAGGAGTTACGGGCGTCTAAGTATGCAGCAGAAGCATCCAGCCGCGCGAAAAGCGAGTTCCTCGCCAATATGAGTCATGAAATCCGTACTCCGCTGAATGGCGTGATCGGCATGACCGACTTGGCGCTAGAAACAGAACTCAGCGTGGAACAGAAGGAATACCTAGATACGGTAAAGCTCTCCGCAGACTCCTTACTCGGTGTCATAAACGACATTCTGGACTTCTCGAAGATCGAGGCCGGAAGGATCGAATTGGACAAAGCGGACTTCGACTTGCGCGACTGTTTGGAAACTACGCTCAAAACCCTGGCCCTGCGCGCCGACGAGAAAGGACTTGAGTTGCTCTGCGAAATAGCTCCGGAAGTACCCGAGGTCGTGGAGGGGGACTCCAGCCGCCTTCGCCAAATCGTCGTCAACGTGGTAGGAAACGCCATCAAGTTCACGCATGAAGGTGAAGTCGCCCTCAAAGTCGACGTGGAGGCCACGGACGGCGAGGACCGCCTGCTGCACTTCACAGTCTCCGACACTGGAATTGGCATTCCCGCTGAAAAGCAAAAACTGATTTTCGATCCCTTTTCACAGGCTGATGCTTCAACAACCCGCAAGTACGGTGGTACCGGACTCGGCCTGACTATTTCCACGCGCCTCGTGAACGTCATGGGCGGCAGAATCTGGGTTGAGAGTGAAGTGGGTACAGGAACCCAGTTTCACTTTACGGCGCGCTTCAAGAGTTCAGAAAAGAAAGCGGAAATAGGAACGACAGCTCCGCCGGAGATCCTGCGTAACGTCGAGGTCTTGGTTGTCGACGACAACCGCACGAATCGCCGAATCTTAGAAGGTATGTTGAAACGCTGGGAGATGCAGCCGGTGTCTGTGGAAAGCGGAGCGCAGGCCTTAGCCGAGCTAGCGAGAGCCAGGGAATCAGGCGCATCCTATCGACTTGTTTTGACCGATATGCACATGCCGGACATGGACGGATTTACGCTAATCGAGAAAATACGTCAAAACCCCAAACTATCGACAGCCACTATTATGATGCTTACTTCGGCTGGGCACCGCGGAGACGGTGAGCGGTGTAAGACCTGGGGCGTAGCCGCTTATTTGTTGAAACCCGTTCGGCAATCGGAACTGCGTGAAGCCATCGCGCGTGTGTTGGGCGCAAGAGAACAAGCCGGCGCCATTCCGCTCATCACCAGCTATTCTCTGCAAGATTCCCGTGATCCCGCCCACGTTCTGTCCGTTTTGCTTGCCGAGGACAATCTCGTCAACCAAAGGCTCGCAACGCGCCTCCTTGAGAAGCGCGGTCATCGCGTCACTCTCGCGGCAAACGGACGCGAGGCTTTGGCGGCGATCGAGAAGCAGGCTTACGACCTAGTGTTGATGGACGTACAAATGCCGGAAATGGATGGCCTGGAGGCCACAATCATGTTACGCCAAGGAGAAAAAGGAAGTGAAAGACATCAACCCGTTATCGCATTGACTGCTCACGCCATGAAGGGCGATCAAGAGCGATGCCTCGCCGCAGGAATGGATGGATATCTTACAAAGCCGATTCGCCCTCAGGAGATCGACGAAATCCTCAACAAGTATGTTGCCATTCGAAAAGAAGGTGAGACACCGACTCCGCAAGAGGTGCGCAGCGCTGAACAACCTGTCGAACCAAAATCCCAACCGATGCAACGAGTCGGGTTCTGAACCGGCGACGCACAATCTACTAGCGAGCACTGACGGCACACCCGCTTGGCAAGCCCGCGCGCTATCCGGGTGACTTGAACAACGATCGAAACTCCACTGAGCTTCACCTCAATGCGATTTCCTTTCTTGGTCGTAACATCGTGTAAGTGTTTATATCCTTCGGTGCGTTTACCTCCCGTCATTTGCGCCACTAAGACCTCCGCAGGGACACCGCGCGCACGATCAAGCTTCTTCTTGAGTTCCTCATTTTCTTCCTCAAGTTCGCGAATGCGTCCCTTGAGCTTCCAGATTTCTTCCTTGTCTCTTGGCATAGGCCGCAGCCAGTGGTGCAACTCTCCGTTTTTGACAGATAAAGCTAGCGTAGACGACCTTAATCTATTTCTGCGTTTGTGGGTGAATGCGGCTAGTAAGAAAATCCAGGATAGATGAAAGCGCCCCGAATACTTTCGGCGTCGTGCGATGAGACTCCGCAGGCGCGCACCGTATCGTACCACTGGCCAACTCCTGCCCGCGTGTTGGCAATGATGTTCTCGGCCTCTTCTTTCTGCAAGAGAAAGCGGGCGTGTTGGGAAAGAATATTTTTCGCGTTTGCGAACCGGCCTTGATCTCCGCATACCAAAGCCAAATCCCGGCGGTCCAGGCTGACTACAGGGGAAGGTGTGAGGTCATAAGCCGGCGACAGTGCCCAATCAATGTTTCTAGCGAGGAATGCGTGGTTGCGCGGATGGTCGTCAAGGTTAGAGATAAGGGCATTGAAACAAATGCGGCGGAAAAGTTCCCGAGCGTCTTTCTCCGGCTCCGCGACGATGCGGCGCAACTCCTCGACAAGAAGCACGTACGACCATCGCTCTCGTGCGTCATTAGTTTCGTCTGAGCGCAGGACGGTGAGCCCGCTTATCATACGGGCGCGTGTATAGCCCTCAGTATTCTCTTCGCGGTCAAAACGTTTGACGAGCAGAACGTCTTGGCCCCCGACAGTCTCTATTCGGTTTTCGGATACATTGATCCCGCATTGTCGGGCAAGGCGGAGCATTGCATACTCAACACGCGCATAATTCCACCGGTCATCCGGGCGATTGAATTTCGCCATCCAAAGCCCTTCATCATCTTGAACGACAGCTTTTGGGCGAGCGCCGCCCATTGACGTGCCGAGTAGCATCAGTTCTTGAACTTGGGGAGCCGCGGGATCCGAAGGAATTTCGTTTTTAATTAGGGCGTCGGCGAGCCCCTGAAGTTTGGCGATGTCGAGCGTTTGATTGAATTTTCTGAGGGGAGCGGGCGGTACATTGTTAAGCCCAAATCCGAGCGCACCCGCACGGTCGTCAGGTGAGTCAAGGAGGTAGTCCATTTCTCCCAACACCGTCTTACCAGCGTGCTTTTCGATGACGCGGCGTCCCCAGTAGTCTGGACCGGCGTCGCGCAGGGCGCCGAAAACGCCCTTCAAATGCACGGTGCGGTAAGTAGTGTTGGACAGTTTCAATTCAATCGGATCGATTGCCACTGCTTCACGATTCTGGAGGTAACTTTGGCCGTATACAAAACGGCCAAGAGGTGTGCCCGATCCTGTCTGGTCCAGCACAAACTTTCCGGCGGTGATCGCCGAAACTTTGCCCGGCAGTGTGATATAGACGAAACACTCCCTGGGAGAGTTAGAACTCATTGTCAATATCTCCACTCTTAATACGGGCGCGCTTGCCTTCTTTGGCAGCAGCTAGTGCAAGGCCTTCCTTGTCTGTTAGAGGGTCCGCCAGCTTTTCGATCGAGTCGAGCAGGCCGTATACCCAGAGCAGTGCAGCATAGACGGCGACGCCCGTTGATGCTTTGCCGCTCTCGGCATCTCGGACGGCGCGCGGTCCGGTCCCAATTCGCTCAGCAACTTGTTGGATGGTTTGATCGCGCCGCAGCCTCGCCGAGCGAAGATTTCGGCCGACGTTCTTTAGCGCCTGTTCAACGGGGTAAGGCAGTGCTTCGAACAGCCGGTTACGCGCAACCATGTTCCCTCAAGAGCACGTTAAAGGTCGTAATGTGCTCTTGAGAGCATCGCACTATCCTTTCCAAATTTCAATGAAAATGCTCTTGAAGGCACATTAAGCAGGATAATGTGCTCTTCAAAGCACCTGACGATCTACGAGTCGGAGCGCCGCGAATTGACCGTTCACATCTAACGCCGTCTAGGTATACATACCCAGACGGCGTTGGATGAATGGCCTTTTCAATCAAGCACCTAGAGTTTGGTAGACGATGAGCTCTTCGAGGGAAGAAGCCCCGTACGTCTTGTCCTTGCTAACATACCCAAAGATAACTTCATTTAGTTTGTGACGAAATTCAACGTCTTCGATGTCAGCTTGGAAACGATGGACACCCACGTTGGGGAGATGTTGAGCCGCGGCTGGCAAGTTTTGACGCAAGTTGCTCATACGGGGCAAGGGCGCGGCCTTCGTCCTTTTGCCAAGCGCGACGCCATCACGATCGCCTTCCGCAAGCCTTGACTTTTTGTGATGAAGAAAGGGCAGAGACCAAATAATTCGGACGTGCAAACGGCGACCGAGCGTTCACGCCAAACAAATCCTTCGAAGAAACTCAATCGCCTCAGACGTCGTTATCGTCCAGCCTTGTCAGCCTACGCGCCGTTGCGAAACCCTTGTATTGACTCTCGGTGAAGACCCGGCGTAGCATCCTTCCTGAACGATGACGGTATTAAGCCGTAACTGGCTGATGCCGTCCCTCGAGCCACGGCCCCGGCGAGTTCCAAAAGCGGCATTGCCATGATTCTATTTTCCTCAGTTCGCGACCGTTGGGCGCGGGCCGGTTGGATTGTGATCACGCTCGCCATCTTGGCTTTTTGTGCTGCCGGGTTTCTGCCGCGGGCTGATAACGGCCGCTCGCCTTCCGTATTGCTCGCGCTGGTTCTCGGCGCGCTCTCGGCGGCAATTGCTCTGCACGTTCGCTTCTTGCTTCTGGCCCGCCGGGCGCACGGCGAAACTGCACGTGTTCTGGACGCGACCGAACGCGAGTTCCAGTCCATCTTCGATAACACCCTCGACGCCATCGTGATCCTCGACGACCGGGGGATTTGCCGCGAAGCCAACCCGGCAGCGCTCGATCTTTTCGGAATCGAGCGCGAGAAGTTTGTCGGTCACCGGATGGGGAGGTTTTGCTTGGCTGCCAGCGGCTTCCCGAACCCCGCAGCCCAATTTTTCGGTCAAAATTCCGGTCACGGCGAAATCGAGCTCCTCCGGCCCAACGGCGAAATCCTTGTGGCTGAGTACACAGTGAAGGCGAACTACTTGCCGGCCCGTCACGTCGCCGTGTTGCGCGACATTTCCCGGAGGCGTGAGGTCGAAAGGGCGCTGCGCGAAAGTGATGAACGCTACCGGCAAATCGCTGCGAACATCCAGGAGATATTTTGGATGATCGACGCAGACTCGAAGCACGTCATTTCCGTCAACGAGGCGTTCGAGACGATAACCGGGCGTTCCCTGGATACGTTGCGCGATAACCCCACCTCCTATCAGGAGCTGTTTCATCCCGAAGACCGCATTCGCGTCCTGACGCGCCTGGAAGAAGCGGGCGAGACGGGCCAGATCAACGAAGAATTTCGGATCATCCGGCCCGATCGGGCGGTACGCTGGGTGTCGGTGCACGGCTTTCCGGTAAGAGATGCAGCCGGAGTCGTGCGGCGCCTGGTGGGGACCGCGCAGGATATTACGGCACGGAAATCCGCCGAAGAACAGATGGCCAGAAATCTTGACCTGGCAGAATCGGCGCGCGCTGAGGCTGACGCTTTTCGCAAGACGACCCTCGCTCTGACGCAGAACCTCAGCATGGACAATGTCCTGGACACATTGCTGCAGTCTCTCCTGAAGCTGATCCCGTGCCAATCGGCGCGTGTCCTGCTTCTCGAGACCCCTACCCGGCTTTTTCTCGCACGGGAAGTGCAACAACACGGATCAACTCGACGTACACCAAAATGTCCGAGCACATGGGATGCCGCTGAGACCCGTTTCCTCATGCAGGTTCTAAGTTCGAAGTCCAGTCTGCTCCTCGCTGACACCAGTCAAGAAAGCGATTGGGCGAGATTCAAGGGGAATTCCCACTTTGGCTCCTGGTTGTGCGTACCGCTGGTCGCTTCACAGAATATGCTGGGACTGCTGTCGTTCGGTGACACGGGCACGCGCGCGTTCTCGCAGGAGCATCTGCGACTCGCGAAATCGCTTGCCATACCCGCCGCCGTCGCAATTCAGAATGCGCGACTTTATGAACGCGCGGAAATCTACGGCGCAGAGCTCGAGCAACGTCTTGTCGATTTACAACAGACGCAGCTAGCTTTGCGTCAAGCCGAGACGGGCCGCGCGCTCTCGGAAGACAAATTCACAAAGGTATTCAGATCGAGTCCTGTAGCATTTTCCATTACTACGGTCGAAGCGGGGCAGTTCATCGATCTGAACGAAGCGTTCGAGCGTAGGTACGGATACTCGCGCGCGGAACTCCTGGGCCGCACCGTGTTTGATATCAGGATTTGGGACGATCCCGGTGAACGGGCGCGGATGCTGAAGGAGATTCGCCAGAGGAGCCGTGTGAGGAACCGGATAACTCGCTTCCGAAGAAACTCGGGCGAAACCGTCGATACGTTTTATTCGGCTGATCTGATCGAACTCGATGGCCAGGAATGCTTATTGGCTGTCTCCGAAGACCTGCCTGAACGCACTGAGTTGCAGCTACTGCTCGCCCGCGATGCAGATCTCACTATCGATTCGTCGTAGAGCAATACCGCTGCTCAGCTCGGACGGAAGCCGACCGAAAGATTGCGAGCGAGCCGTGGTCTTCGAAGCAGAGGTCCACAAAGAACAAGGAGGACCACTGTTCGGAGTGAACGGAGAAGTGCGCTCAAAAAACGTTTGCAACAGCCGACGTTGTTAGAGACGTCCGGTTACGCGACAGCCTGAAGAGTATCGCGGAAGTCTCTCGGGCCGAAAGTCCGAACGCGTTGATGCTGGTATTTTCGTGGCAACGCGATTAACCGACACCATAGAGGCGTATCGCTATGACCATCGAAGTTCATCTCAATCCAGAGTTGGAGGCCCGTCTCATTTCCGAGGCCCGTTCTCAGGGTGTGCCTTTGGAAAAACTCGCGGAACGACTTTTGCAAGAAGCCTTGACCACAGGTCTGCCTCCCCAGGCTGTGCTGACGCGGGCCGAGTTTCGTCATATGCTCGAACGCATAGCCGAAGGATCGGAGAAGCTACCAGATTTGTCGACGGAGGGCTTTTCGCGCGAAAGCCTCTATGAGGATCGGCTAGATGGCAGAGACCCCGTACCTGGTCGATAGCAACATCCTTCTTCGTTGGGTCAAGCCAGACCACAGCGACCATCCAATCATACTCTCTGCCATCGATTCCATTCTTCAAAGCGGCGGCGTGCTTTGCTAGACGTCGCAAAATCTTGGCGAATTCTGGAATGCTTGCACTCGTCCGCCTGACCATAACGGTTATGGCCTCTCTCCACAGGAAACGGATCGTCGCGCAAAGTTGTTTGAAGAAAAGCTGCGATTGTTACCCGACAGCTTGGCGGTGCACGAAGAGTGGCGAAGACTTCTTGTCGCGCACGCCGTGTCCGGTGTCCAGGTCCACGACGCGCGTCTGGCCGCCGCCGCCGCCCATCACCGCTTCGCGTGGCTACACCCGTTTCTAGACGGCAACGGCCGCGTCGTGCGACTGATGTCTCACGCCACGTTATTAGATTCGCTCGATACCGGATCTCTTTGGTCGGTTTCGCGCGGCTTGGCCCGCAACGTGAGTGACTACAAGCGCCACCTGGTGGCTTGCGATCAAGCGCGTCGCAATGACTTCGACTGCCGCGGAAATCTCAGCGAGGAAGCGCTGGTGGAGTTCACCCGGTTTTTTCTGAACACTTGCATTGATCAGGTCAAATTCATGGATTCGCTGATAGCTCCAGACCGACTCCGCGCCCGCGTACTGCTTTGGGCGGAAGAGGAAACCAGACTCAAGCTACTTCATCCCAAGGCGAAAAATCTTCTGGAAGCATTGCTGTATCGTGGAGAAGTGCCTCGCGGCGAAGCGCCTCATGTGATTGGTACAAGCGCCAGCGGCAGCCGGCGAATTGTAAACCATCTGACCAAGTACGGCGCCATACGTTCGGCGAGTCCCTACGGAACGCTGCGCCTCGCACTGCCGGCTACCCTGGCGCCTCGCTGGTTGCCAGGCCTGTTTCCGGACAAGAAGGACGAAGCATAACCAAAAGCTCCGGCGAAAAGCGGACGCCGTGCGCCGACTCGACCGCGGCGAACCGGAACCGGAGGCCATCACTTCCCGTTCCATTGCTTCGGAGCAAGCTCCCGAAACGTCGGGTGAGGCTCCCTACTGAGGCATCGGCACGCAGGCCCCGGCGAGAGCCGGGGCTTTTTTTTGGCTGGCCGCACCTCCGACCGATCCCGCAGAAATTCGCCGCTGCGGCGGGTGGCGTAGCAGCATATCTTCCTGCACGTGCGGCCTGCGTTTCCGGCCACGCGTGCTTCGGGGTCCGCGCCTTGCGAGCCAGCGAGCTCGGCCTCGAAAACGACCGGCGCCGTCCCCCTCCCGCCGTATTCACCGAACCATGTCCGAGCATACGGAACAGGCCCGATATCTTTACAGACGGCCCTCGGCGCCGGAGCAGCGTCATGATGGCCGGAAGCGACTGCGGTTGCCTGATCTGCCGCCTGGAGGCGAGTCTTCTCGATGAACTCCATCACGAAAAAGGTTTGCAGGAATACCGGCTGTGGGCGGCATCGAGCCGCATCCTGGCTGTATTTCCGGCCGCTGCGGAACTCGTCGCGCACCTTCACCGCCAGTACCGCGATGAAGGAAATTCGTCGGCCGATGAAATCCTTGCGGAGATTGTAGCAACTGGCAGCAATGGACCGTTCGATTCCATGCGCCAGCGAGTTCTGCTCCTGGTTCTTGTTCCCACCCTTCACCGCACCACCAGCCAGATCAGCGCGGCTTTTCCTGCGCTGGCGCGCGAGGACACGGCCCAGCACCTTTTCGCGGCTCTTCTGGAATTCCTCGATTCCCAGGAACTGCGCGCGCGCCACTCACATCTGGCTTTCACGATTGCACGAAAGATGCGCCGCAGCGCGTTCCGCTGGGCCATCCGCGAATCTCGGATCAAGCTCTCAAACGAGTCGGATCGCTCTCACGCCTCGCCGGACGAGACAGAAACGGGCGGCGACGCGTCCCACGCAGCGGTTCTGCTCGCCGACTTTCTCGATAAGTGCCAGCGCAGAGGATGGCTCACTGAGGAAGAACGGCAACTTCTAATTCGATTTAAACTCGAGGGTCTGACAGGCGAGGAGCTCTCGCGCGCGACTGGGCGCTCGGCACTCGCCATCCGCCACCGCGTGCAGCGTTTGCTAGAAAGGCTGCGTCGCATTGCCCAAACGCCAGGCGCGGGGATCCCGGAGCAGCTGGACCTGTTTCGACGGTGAGCAGAATTGTTTTCTGTTCGGCCTTCGTCCGGTGAGTTGAGTACTAAAGAATAAATATTTCACTGGTACCCGGTCCGTTCTTATTTTCCCTGGCTGATTAGTATAGTGAGGGGAGTTCCCGCCGGTTACTCCCGCAGACTGAAGGCCCAGCCGATTGCGTTGATGCTGACTTCGGTCGCGCGTGCGGCCTCGAGGCGAAGCACGGACGCGATTGTGGGGAAGACGCTGTCACGGAGCAAACGCTCCAAGTATGCCCGGAAGAAGACGTCCGGCAAACCGGCGCGAACAGCCGTCCCTCGCAACCGTTCTCCTCTGTCTTCGCCTGAGCCAAGCCCCACGAGGACTCCCCTCCTTTTGAAACTCGAATGAGAAAGGGAGAGCCTCATGAAACGATTGCTTCGGAACTGCCTCGCGACCTTTTCATTGCGCACGCCTCTGATCGCAGTCTGTTTCGTGCTCGTGCTCGCTATCCCCGCCTTGGCCCTGCAAGGTAATTCTCCGTGGGAGAACGCCGTCAACGTCCTCATGACAGCCTTTACCAGCACCATCGCGCGCGGACTCTCGCTCGTTGCGATCGTCGTTTCCGGTCTTACCTTCGCCTTTGGCGAGGGCGGCTCCAAGCGCGTTCTCGCGGGCGTGCTCTTTGGTGTGGGGATGGCCATCGCTGCCGTGAACTTCTTGGCTTGGCTATTTCCAGGAGCTTGAGGCGGGCGATCTACGGAGAAAAAGCTCATGGCGGAAACACGACGAATCAACAAAGTTCACCGGTCGCTTTCACGGCCGCTCACCATTCTGGGCGCGGAACGAAAGCTCTTCTTCTTCGCCATGTGTCTGGGCGCAGCGACGTTCAACCTTCTCGGGAGTCTGCTCGGAGGCTTTCTGATGTTTTTGCTGCTCTACGCTGTGGCTCGCTGGGCCACCCAGACGGATCCGCAGATTTTGCGCTTCTTGCTCAGCGCCGCAAGGCTCCGCAGAGAGTATGACCCGATGAAGTTCAGTCCGATTGTGGTCCGGAAGGCGAGCGATGTTTAAGCTCCAGAGCATTTTCAAGAACTACCAGGAAACCGGCTCACTCGCAGAGCAGATCAACCTCTACGGGTTCATCGGCCGAGAAGTGTTCTTGACCAAGTCCGGAGAAACCGGTGTGGTACTCGAAGTTCGCGGCGTGGACTACGAGTGCTTGGACCAGGCGACGATCGATGGTCTGACCAAGCGCCTGCAATCGGCTCTGAAGCTGTTTGATGAGAATTGCCGGCTCTACCAGTACCTGTTCAAGCGGAACAACCAGACCATCCCTTATCAGCTCTACCGGAGTCCAGTTGTCGATGCCGCGATCGCAAGCCGCATCGCGCATCTTCAAGCGAAAGCCGGCACGCTATTTTCTTTATCCGTGTATTACGTCCTGCTCTACCGGAGATCGGATACCTCCGAACGTGTTGCGGCCGCCGTCTCCGGGTTTCTTGCGCATCCCTCGAAAAGTCTTTTGGAACTGTGCGCGCAGCCGTTCTCGACCAAGAAGACGGTGCTCATGCTGGGAAAAGACTTGGATGAAGCGCAGGCCGTGGTTCTGCAAAAAGCCCGCAATTTCATCCTGCAGGTCAGCGACTTTCTTCCCGTGCGGATGCTGGCCAAGCAGGAAGCCTTTGCGGTCTTGAAGCGCACGCTCAACTTCGATCCGCAAAAGCTCGCTGCGGCCCGGCTCAAGCACGATACGTTTCTTGATTACTACCTTCCGGAATCCCATGTCGAATGCCATCGCCGCCATCTGCGCGTGGATGATGACTACGTCAAAATCCTGACCCTGAAGGAGCCATCCGCGCAGAGCTTTCCGCTCATCTTCCGGCGATTGCTCGAAGTCGACGCGAATTACCACATCGTGACCGAGTGGAAGAAGGAAGACTCGGGCAAGACGCGCCGGGCGATCCAGGCCAAGCGCCGCCACTTTCACAACACCAAGCGCTCGTTCGCGAGCCAGGTCAGTCTGAACGATGCGCCGGCCCCGGACGTACTGCTCGACGATTCCAAGGAAGCACAGGTCCGGGAGCTTGGAGAAGGGCTCAAAGAGATCGAGATCGCCGGAAACTATTTCGGCCTGTTTTCACTGACCGTCGTGATCTATGACCGTGACTTGGCCAATGTCGAGCGCGCTTGCGCAGAGTTTTACAAGGTCTTCAGCGTTCATGACGCCCAGCTCTATGAGGAAAAATACAATCTCCTCAATGCGTTTCTTGCCGCTGTCCCCGGTAACCACGATTTCAACTTGCGCTATCTGTACCTGGCGAACACGAACTACGCCGATTTCTCCTTTCTGTTCACGCTCGACTCGGGAGAAGTCCGCAATCGACACCTGCGCGCGGAGTATCTGGCGGTCCTTGAGACCAACCACCACACGCCTTACTTTCTGAACCTGCATTACCGTGACGTTGCGCACAGCCTGATCCTGGGACGGACCGGTGCGGGGAAGTCGTTTTTATTGAATTTCCTGATCACGAACCTCCAGAAGTACGAGCCCCACACATTCATCTTCGATTTGGGCGGGAGCTTTGAAAGCCTTACGCATCTGTTTGGCGGCTCCTATGCGCGCGTGGGTCTGGAGTCCCGGGATTTCAAGATCAACCCATTCTCGCTTGCACCCACCAAGGAAAATCTCGACTTCCTCGCTCTCTTCCTGAAGGTCTTGATGCAAGACCAGAAGGACGGTGAACTCGATCCCGCGGCCGAACGCGATCTCTATCACCAGATCGAGAATCTCTACTCGGTCGATCCCGCGCTGCGTACGCTCGGAGTGCTCGCCAATACCCTGGGCCAGGATCTTTCGGGCCGCCTCGCCAAATGGACCCGCGGCGGGCAGTTCGGGTTTTTGTTCGACAACGCCGAAGACACCATTTCGTTTTCGCGCTTCCAGTCCTTCGACTTCCAGCGCATGAGCGGGTATCCGGAACTCTTGGAACCTCTGCTCTTCTACATCCTGCATCGCGCGAATGCCATTATCTCGGATCGCGAGGCTAGCTCGATTTTCAAAGCTTTTTTCATCGACGAAGCCTGGGTGTTTCTCAAGAATCCCAGCGTCCAGCGCTATGTGGTCGAGGCCCTGAAGACCTGGCGCAAGCACAATGCCGCCATGGTCCTCTCGACGCAATCGCTCGATGAGCTGAAGCGCTCGGACATCCTCGACGTCATCGTCGAAAGCTGCGCGACAAAGTTTTTTCTCGCGAATCCCGATATGGACCGCGATCTCTACCGGCGGCAGTTTCACCTGAACGAAACCGAAGTCGAACTCATTGCGAACCTGATTCCCAAGCAGCAATTCCTGATCAAGACGCCGGAACTCGGGAAGGTTGCGAATCTGAACGTCGATCGCAAGAGCTACTGGCTCTACACCAACGATCCGTATGACAACCAAACGAGGAAAGAGGCTTTTGAGAAGCATGGGTTCGAGCGAGGCCTCCAAGTGCTGGCGGGAGAGCGCCCGTGATTGCGGCGTTTCCCGTTGCCGAGTCGGTGGCATTCGCGGCGCTCAAGGCCGAACGGTTGTACCTCCTCTGGTCTCTTCTGGCAGCGGCGTTTCTGGCTGCCTGCCTTTATGCGGTTCCGTTGATTCTTCGATTTTTCGACGACCGAATTTCAGGTTCCCGGAAGGGAGAAACGTTTTCCAAAGGAGTGAAGCGATGAAGCCAATTAATTTGAGTTGGTCGCAGTTTGTTTTCGTGACTGCGCTGACCCTCGTCGTCGCTGCGGCATTTCCGCCTTCCGCGGTGCGGGCCGCAACCGAGGCGGCTCGCGTGGTGAAGTATTCCAAAGAAGACATCGTTCCGGTGCGCGCGAAGCTGCGCTTTTCGACGCTCATTGTTCTGCCGGAGGACGAAGAGATCCTCGATTTCACCACCGGTGACAAGGAATTCTGGATCATCAACGGCGCGCACAACCTCTGCTATGTGCACCCCGCGCAGGCAGGCATTCGCAGCAACTTGAACCTTATCACCGCGAGCGGTCACGTCTATTCGTTCTTGCTGACCGAAATCAGCAGCCAGCCCGGCGCCGAGCCCGATCTCAAAATTTTCGTCGAGCCCAAGGAAAGCTCGGGCTTTGCGGCCAAGACCGGCCTCGCAGGGTATGCGAGCGCCGGCGAGGTCGAGGCGTACAAAAAAGAACTTGCTCTGCTTCGCATCGAGACGACGGAGCAGATTCATGCCGCTGAAGCGCACGCAGCCGATGACGTGAACCGGTTTCGCGCGGACTATGCGACGAAACTGGTGTTCGACTATGCGTTCGACCCCAAGGCCGCGCGGGAACCGTTTCTGGTGTCGGCGATCTATCACGATGATCGCTTCACCTACATCCGCTCGGCCGCGCGCGAAAAGCCCGCACTCTATGAAACCAAGGACGGCCAGCCGAACTTGATTCCGTTTCAGCTCGAGAACGGCGTGTATATCGCTCCAAAAATCATTGACGCGGGTTACCTCGCCGTGGGCAAGCGAAAGTTCACCTTCACGCGGCATGCCGTGAACTGAGGCCGGAGCAATGGATCAAACCCCGCAGGTTCAAGACAAAGCGTCCAGGCCCGAAGGGCTTCTGCCCAAGAACGTGCAATCCTGGCTTCTGGTAGCGCTGGCCTTCCTGATGGTCGCGATCATGTGGCTCACGGGCGGCAAAAAACCGCTGCCCGCGCGCGCGACGCCACCCGCCGCACCTTCGGCGGCGCCTCTTGAAGTCAACGAAACCAAGATCACCGAGCTGCAGAACCGCATCGAGGATCTGCAGCGGCAGCAGCTGGTGGCGCAGACGGCACTCGCCCAGCAGACTCGCTTGCTGGGCGGCACGCAAGACGCGCCGCCCTCGCCGGCAACGGGCGCAAGCGCATCGGGCGAGGATCCGCATGAAGATCCCATCGCAGCCGAGCGCAAGAGGCGCGCCTATGTGTCTCTGTTCGCCTCGAATGTTGCTTTGAGCAACCGCAAGACCCCGCTCCCGGCGCCCGTGCCCCAGCCCGAGGTGGCTCCGGCTGCGACGGGTCCTGACAACGAGCAGACCACAAGACTTCTAAAGGAGATGCAAGGCAGAGCTGATTCTCTGGCACCCGTTGCTGCAGCGTCCTCACCGGCAGGAAACGATTCCGCGGAAAAACCGAACGATCGGAAGGAGGATGCGAGAAACCCTGCCGCCGTGCCGGCTGGCTCCGCCAGTGCGGCGGCAGGAAAGACCTACATGCTGTTTGAAGGAACCATCCTTGAAACCGTTTTGATCAACCGCCTCGACGGGGGCTTCGCTGGCCCCGTCGAGTGCCTGCTCTCGACCGACGTGTACTCGAACGACCGCCAGCATCTGCTGATTCCGGCAGGATCGAAGTTCCTCGGTGAAACCAAGAAGGTCGACACCTTCGGCCAGACACGTCTCGCCGTCGTGTTTCATCGCGCCCTGATGCCCGACGGCTATTCCATCAGCCTCGATCAATTCAAGGGGCTCAACCAGATCGGCGACACCGGGTTGCGGGACCAGGTGAACAACCACTATCTCCGCATCTTCGGAGTCTCGCTTGCGATTGGAGCTATCGGAGCGGTTGCCGAAGGCGGAACCACCGGCTCTTTCAATGCATCGGGCTCTGACCTCATGCGCCAGGGATTCGCGCAAGGAACCGCGCAGTCTTCGGCGCAGATTCTCGACAAGTTCCTGAACATCATGCCCACGGTGACCATTCGCGAAGGACACCGGGTGAAAGTCTATCTCTCGGGCGACCTCGCATTGCCCGATTACTCGAACCACAAAGTGCCTTCCGATATGTGAGGGCGAAAAAGGAGAGACGGTCCATGAAAAGAAGGATTCTGGCTTGCTTGATTGTGTTGGGACTGGGAGTCGGTACTGCCACCGCGCAACTCGGGAATGGCGTCGTTTTTGACCCAACCAACTACCATAACGCGCTGCTTCGGTACTACCAGCTCCAGCAGCATCTCGCGGAACTGCAAAAGAGCTACGCCAAAATCACCGGTCAACTCAACCTCGCGCTGCAGATGGCGCAGTTCGTCAAGAACATGCCCGCGCGCTACCAGGCGCTGTTTTCGCAGTGGCGAAAAGTAGCCTCGCTCAACAGTTTTGGAAACACTGTCTCGTGGATTAACGGCATCAACACCGGCGTGCTCCCGAACATCAACACCGGCTATCTCCAGTCCACAACTCAGCTCTTCCCGTACAGTTCCTACGAGCTCTCCGGAATGGACCCGCTGGAACTGGGACGGGTGCATTCGCAGTACGCATCCATCGAGCTCGCCGACGGCGCCAACATCAATGCCATGGCGACCATTGGCGCGATTCGCGGCACCGCCGACGGCATCCAAACGCAAATCGGAAACCTGGAACAAGATTCGTTCTCGGGAGACGCAAATCTGAACAGCGAAGTCTCTGTCTTGAACAAAATCAATGCCGCGGGTGTCTTGACGCTGCGCACTCTGCAGGACTCAAACAAGCTTCTCGCCTCGCTCCTGGAACAACAGACCATCCTCGCCAAACAGCAACGCGACCAGATCACGAACGCGATCAACATCGATATCGGACGCGATGCGGGTCTCGCGACCAACATGTCCCAAGTCACCGGAACCATCACGAATTCACTACAAAACTTCCGCATGCCGTAAGCGTGCGCAGGCCGACGCCCAGCGTCGAAGGAGCCGACGGCAGTGCAGACCGACTTTCTGCAGTTTATCTTCCAGGCCATCAACGCTCTGCTTACGCAGAACCTCGGTTTCTTCGACACCATGGGCCAGAACCTGTTCCGCTCGTTCGCGACCATCCTGATCGCCTGGTTCGGAATCAAGTCGGCTCTGGCATCGGCCTCGGGCCGGCCCGCTTTTCATTTCGATCATTTTGCGAGCCTGCTGCTCACCATCAGCTTTGGTTTCGCGATGGTCAATTACTACAGCACGCCGATCCCCGGCATCGGAACCAGCTTTCACAATCTAGTTACGAACGAGGCCCAGTTCTTGTCGAGCCAAATCGATCAGGCGCAGCTCCAAACCGTCGTCTCCCAGATTGCCGACTTTGAATCCCGCATGGATTCACCGGGCTGGGGAGACATCCTGGGAACCGCGATTTACGTAATCGTGACGATCCTGCTGGCCGCGGCGCAGGCGATCGCGGTTGTGGTGATCGCCTACGGGTTCATTGCCACTGCCGTCTGCGTGCTCGTCGGCCCCGTCTTCGTTCCTTTTTTCATTGTTCCCAAGATGGAATGGCTCTTCTGGGGATGGTTCCGCTGCTTCATTCAGTACGCCTTCTACCAAGTCATAGCGGCAGCCGTCGTGTACATCATCGGTAACCTGATGCTCGGCGCGCTTCGCTTGCCGCCGGCGGGCACGCTTTCCACCGTGCAGCTCATCGCCTGGTTTCCGGTCCTCTTTATCACTTTCCTCGCTTCGATCTACGTGCTGCTGAAGATCCCCTCACTCACCAATCACATCTTCAGCGGCACCTCCGGAGGATCTTCAGCTGTGCTGATTGAGAAGGTTTTCGAATGAAGAACGATGCGAGCTTCGAGGACGCCAAGCGGCTCTATCTGGAGCAGTACGGCGATCCCATGGTGACCAACACGTATCTGAAAATCGCTCTGGTGCTTGTTTCGCTCGTGGCCGCAGGCTTGGCCCTGGTTGACCTCAAGACCATTCGCACGTTCCAGAATTTCCGCCCTCTGGTGATTCGTATCGACGATCTGGGCCGCGCCGAAGCCATCAACTACCACAACCTGGAATACAAGCCGCAGGACGCCGAGGCCAAGTATTTTCTCTCCGAATTTTGCAACCTCTATTACCGCCGCAATCGCTATACGATCCAGGACGATTTCTCGAAGTCGTTGTACTTCCTTGACGGCAAGCTCGCCGACGGCGTTTTCGATGCCTACCGCAAGAATGACATCCTCAAGAAATTCCTCACCAACACCGCGGCACCGGAGATTGATGTCGAGGTCAAGAAGGTTGCGCTTGAACAGATGCAGACGCCTCCGTTTCGCGCCCGCGTGGATCTCTATCTGATCTATTACTCACCCGCCGACCACGGCGAACTGAAGCGCGATCTCTACACCGCGAACTTTGTGTTCGTTTTCAAATCGCAGGTTCCAAACGAACTCATCCCCATCAATCCCCTCGGAATGACCATCACCTACTTCCGCGAAGATGAGGCGTTCAAGTGAGAGCCTGCATTAACTTCGAAAGCGAAGAGGTCGCAGGCGGACGCAGTCGGACGTCGGCCCAAGCTCGGTGCGCCGGCGCCGCCCTGCTGCAACAGCTTTTGCCCTTACAACGGCCACATCCTCACTCACCGGCTTCCGCCACTGGAACAACCGGCGCTCCTTACGAGGGCCCCTTTTTCGCCCCGCCTACCGCCTGCTCCCACAAACTCATTGGATGCGAAGGCAAACCCGCAAGCGAATGGAGGGACCAGTAATGGCTGCGAACGCTCTCCTATTCACAATCGCCATCCTGCTCACCTATGGATTTTGGCTGATGGATCAATTGAAGTTCATGGCTCGCTACCAGGGGGTCTTATTCCATGCCTACGGCTCATGGATCGTCGCCTTCGGCGTGGTTCTTTTTGTGAACCTGTTTGGTCTTGTGCTCGCGGCCAGCCGACGGTTTCTTCTCAAGAACACCGGGCGCAAGCTTTCGCACCTCGACAAGCAGTTTCACGCCGGCCATGTGGACATGCCTCTGCCCGGGAACGACGAGGAGGCAAACTGATGTCGCGCGACATGTTTTCCCGCGACCCGCAAGACCCGCGCGAGGAGTCACCTTGGCGTGTGGTGCGGCAAGACAGACCAGGCCACTCCGCTCCACGCAACGAAGGGAATTCAAGCAGGGAAACCAGCGCTCGCGAGCATCGCAACGACCTTCGCGACGCCGAGAAACCGTTTGACGCACAAGGTGCCGCCGAACGTGCGTACTACGTAGGTGACCGCGCGTATCGGCTTCGCGATTCTGAGCTTCACTCCATGAAAGAAATCGGCAAGTTTCGGGTCCTGGCGGCGCAGGATCTTCAGAAATACGCCTACGGCGGTGACCGCCAGAGCATGGAGAGGGACCTTAGCCGGCTCAAACGCGAGCGTCTGGTTACCGAAAACACCCTCGAAATCTCGCAGAAGAAAACCCTGCGAGTCATAACGCTAACCAAGGCGGGCCATCGCCTGCTCAAGCGGACAAACCAACTGCCCGACGATCAAGCCAGCTATCACGGCTTGGTCAAACCGCGCGAAGCAAAGCACGACGCCGATCTCTATTGCCTTTACCAAAAAGAGGCCGCCCGCATCGAGCGCTCGGGAGGCCGTCCCGTGCGCGTCATCCTCGACTATGAAATCAAACGCGATCTGAATCGCGATCTCGCGTTGCTCGGCGCGGAAAACGACGACCCCGAGCGCAAGCGAGAGATTGCCGAAAAGCACGGCCTCGCGATGGTCAACGGGAGGATTCCGGTGCCCGATATGCGCCTGGAATACGAGGACTCTGAACTCCAATTGCAGCGCGTGGATCTCGAGCTCGCGACCCGCGAATACCGGCCGCGATCTCTCGCCGAAAAAGCCAAGGCCGGTTTCGCCATCTATGGTCGCGCCGAAGACGCAGCGCGTCTGCGGCGAATTCTGAACGAGCGCGAGCTCACCGGGGAAGTCCACACGCTATGAACATTGCGCGCTCCCACCTCGATGCCCTGAAAGCCCTCGCCTACACCGAAGCCGAGGCCCGCTTTCTTTACATCGTAGCGACCCATTCTGGCTATTTTGTGGCGCGGCAATTTCTCGCGTTCCAGGGCGTGCATTGGGGTAAGCGCACCACGGTCTTTTGGAGCAAACTCGACCGCCAGAAACACGCCCGAGCCGAACGCTTTCCCAAGAGCGGAACGATCTACCATCTCTTCTCGCGCCGGCTGTATCGCCACATCGAGAAAGAAAACCTTCGCAATCGCCGCGTCCATGAACTCGATTTCATCAAGCGCCGCATCGCCATTCTCGATTTCGTCCTTGCAAACCAGCAGTACGACTACCTGGAAACCGAACCGGAAAAGGTGTCCTACTTCTGCAATCGTTTGGCCATCGATTCGCACTTCCTTCCCGCCCGGCTCTACCTCGGCCGGAATACGCCGCGATCGAGCGTTCGCTACTTCGTCGACGGGTTCCCGATGTTCTTCGCTTCTGCCTCGCCTGTGGTGACCTTTACTTATTTTGCGGGAGGCACGGCCGGGTTTTCCGATTTCGTGCACCACTTGCAGGCCTACCTCCCATTGTTCCGGCAGCTTTCCGAGTTCCGGATGCTGTATGTGTCCCGGAGCGACACGCCCTTTGAAAGGGCCAGCGAAATCTTCGACTCCCTGGTGAGGATCCCGCTTGAATCCGACATCACCGAAGACGTCCTCCGCTACTTCCGCATACGAAAGGCGTGGGACGAAAAGCAATACGAAACCGTCACCGACGCCGAGCTGATTTTCCGCAACCAGGCTCGCGGTAGGTTTAAAGGTGAAATATTCGAGGGCTTGTATCGCCGCTGGAAAATGGGCCTGGTAAGCGACGCTGCCATCCGGGAGCGGCTGGGCGTAAATGATCGCAGCCACTCCGTCGCCTTTGGAACCGCGAAACTGATCGCGTTGCCTGTTCCCGGCGAGCATCTCGCGAGGGCGCAGTAAAGTGGTTACAAGTCCGCCCTGCACCTTGGCGATTGCCGAGGTTTCACCCGGAGCGAGACCCAAGTCCTTGGATGCCAGAGAAATACCAGAGCAAGCGGGAGGTAGGTTACGGCAGAAAAAATGCAAAATCGGGCGCAAGGGGGCGACCCGCTTTTTCGGCTTTCGCCGCCCAAAAAGTGTCGTGGGGTCGCTGCTGCCCTCCGCGACGATGCCTCGTGCCGCGTTTTTTCCGCACTGGCGCAGATTTCGGATGAAGCATAAATCACTTTAGGAGCAACACAATGCCAATCGTTAAGAAAGCGCCGGAAATCATGTCTCGGGAGGTCAGGCTCGAGCAACCGGTGAACGAATTGCTCGAGGACTACGCTCGGTTCATCGAGAGTACTCCGGACCACGTCATGAATGCCGTTCTGAAGAAAGTGCTTTGGCGGGATCTCGACTATCGCAAATGGCGTGGGGAACGGCGCGCGGCACAGCCCGGCTCCGACAAGCCGCATCCCGGCGATGAGCGTGGCAGAAGTTGATGCAGAGAATCCTTCAATCGCGTGCGTTCCTTGCGGCCATTCTGGCCATGGGCACTGGTGTTTTTTTGTTTTATACCAGGACGTTTCCCGATGACCAAATCCTCTTGCGGGTGATCGCCGTGCGTGCTCCCGAAGCGTTCTTGAGCTTCAAGTATCTCTACTACACGTTCCTGTTCACGACTCCCTACTTGGCCTACTCGACCATACTCTCGGGCCTCTACATTTTCACTCTCAAAGCGAAGCGCCACATCGAACCGGGGCGGCTGCCTCTTTATCCCGATCCATCGACGAGAGACGGTTTATTTCTTGTGGTCGGCGAAGTCCACAATCCGCGCAAACCGGTGCCGGCTAAGGACCCCTATTGGCTCACCATTCCGGAGCGCGGATTGTTTACCGGAATCGCGATCTTTGGCGCCGTGGGCAGCGGCAAAACCAGCTGCTGCATGTTTCCCTTTGCGGAACAGATTCTTGCCTACAAAGCCGGCGATAAGGAGAAACGCATCGGCGGCTTGGTTCTAGAAGTCAAAGGCGACTTTTGCCGCAAGGTCGAAGACATTCTTCACCGTCATGGCCGGTCCGAAGATTACATAGAAATCGGCCTCGATTCCGAGTACCGCTACAACCCGTTGCACAACGACCTGGACGCATACGCCTTGGCCTATAACATCGCCTCGCTGCTGAACAACCTCTACGGCCGCGGCAAGGAACCGTTCTGGCAGCAGGCCTACACGAATCTCGTGAAGTTTGTCATTCTCCTTCACAAGGTCGCCTACGACTACGTCACATTGTTCGACGTCTACGAATGCACGATCTCGCCGTCGCTTCTCGCAGAGCGCATCGAGGAGGCGAAGCAGATTGTTCTGGGACGCCAGTACATGGTCGTGACGACCAAGGTGTATAGCGAATACGTCGAGGCTGTCACGGGCCTGGGTTTCGTTCTCGATCTTACGAAAGACCGGTACCTTGCGCCTGCAACCCCCGAACTTCGAGACGTGCTCAAGAGGAGAGGCGTTCGATGGGAAGCTCTGACGGTCCAAGACCGCGAGCAGGGCGATCCCGATAAAGTCGCACAACTGGATGCGGTCGAGCGTTGGTTCAAAGACGACTGGAGAAGAATTGAGCCAAAGCTCCGCACTTCCATCGTCGAGGGAATTTCCGTCTTTCTCTCGCTTTTTGACGACAATCCGAAAGTGAAAAAGGTCTTCTGCCCGAAGAAGGAGTGCTACGACCCGGGCAAGAATGCCAATCATCAGTTCGGCAAACCCCTGCCATCCTTTGCCTGGTTGATTGAGCACGGTGCGATTTGCGCGCTGAACTTTCCGATCGGAATGAACGCGGGTCTTGCGAAAGCGCTCGGCATCATGATGAAACTCGACTTCGAGCGCGCCGTGCTGAACCGCGTGCCGGCAATGGAAGCCCGCCCCAACGACCATTTCCGCGAGGTTCTCTTCCTCTGCGACGAGTATCAGCACTTCGCGACGGTCGGTGAAAGCGAACCGATCGGGGATGAAAAATTCTTCAGCCTCTCGCGCCAGCCCAAGTGCATTCCCATTATCGCAACGCAGAGTATCAGCTCGCTCAAATCGTCGCTCTCGGGAGAAGGCTGGCGCACGCTGCTGCAAACCTTTCGCACCAAGATTTTTCTCGCCTTGTCGGACGATTTTTCCGCACACACCGCAAGCGTACTGTGCGGGCGGGAAGACCAACTCAAGGTCAGTTACAGCTTGTCCGAGAGCGGGCACGACACCAAGGTCAGTTGGCTCACCGGCAAAGCGCTCTCGCACAAAGCTAATCTGGTCGCTTCCAAGAGCTATAACACGCACACGGATTACCGGTTTGATATGAAGACCTTCACGGAATTGCGCAACGCGCAATCCGTCATCATCGCATACGACGGACTGAACTCTGCGCCGCCCTTGTTCTGCTACCTGAAGCCCTACTATAACGATCCGAATCGGTCCTATTTTCAGCAGCTCGCCGAAGGAGCCCTGTGATGAACGGATTCGAAATGATCTTGCCGTTCCTCAAACCGATCGAGCACTTGCTTCTTGACGACTCGATTAGCGAAGTGATGGTGAATGGTCCCGAGCACGTGTTCATCGAAAGAAACGGTTTTCTGGAGCGTGTTCCGAGCGTGGTCCTCGGCGATAGGGCCCTGATGGTCGCGGTCAAGAATATCGCGCGTCGCCTGGGCGACGATATTTCGGAATCGAAACCGATTCTCGATTCGCGATTGCCCGATGGCAGTCGCGTCGCGGCGGTCATTCCTCCGTGCAGTCTGGGCGGTGTGACTCTGACCATCCGTAAGTTCAACACTCGCCACTTCCGGATGGAGGATTTGATTGCGGCAGGAACTCTCGACCGCACGATCGCGAACCGGCTCGAGGACTATGTTCTGACTCGAAAAAATATCCTGATCAGCGGCGGCACGGGCACGGGAAAATCGACGCTCTTGTCCATCCTTGGGAAATTCATTTCACCGGAAGAACGCACCCTGGTGATCGAGGACACAGCGGAGATCCACCTCAATCAGCAAAACCTGGTGCGTTTTGAAGCACGCCGGGAACAAAACGGCCGCGGCGCTGTGTCCATCCGGGACCTTTTAAAAGCCTCTCTCCGCCACCGCCCCGATCGGATTTTGCTCGGCGAAATTCGGGGTGCTGAGGCCTTCGATCTTCTGCAGCTCTTGAACACCGGCCATTCGGGAACGCTGTCTACGATCCATGCGAACTCGGCAAGGCAGGGTCTTGCCCGTTTCGCCGCTTGCGTTTTGCAGAGCGGCGTAGACCTGCCCTACCGAGCCATCAAGACCAACATTGCAGATTCTCTCAACGTAGTCGTGCACATCGAGAGAAGGCCGGGCCGCCGCTTCGTTTCTGAAATCCTGGAAATCAACGGATTTGACCCCGACGCGGACCAGTTCGACTACGCGGCCGTCTTTCTTTCGCGGAGGGACCCAGCATGAGTAGCGCGAGCGATTTCAAACCCAGAACTCTTACGGCTTCCGAGTACATCTTCGATCTCTTTGACGCGAGGGAAAACGTAGCAGTCGTAGTGCGCAATCGCTCGACAGGGAGGACGATTCAGAGGATCGCTCGAGCTGAAACCGTCGCGGGCGCCGAGTTCCAGACTTGGCTGGCGCATCAAAATGCGGCTGGCTCCGATGTGTTTCTGGGGATGAATCCTATTCAAGACGATGCCGCAAACCGTAAGAAAACCAATATAAAGAGCATTCGCACTTTATACCTCGACCTCGACAGAAACGGTGACCAATCGCTTCAGGCGATCCGCGATAGAACAGACATTCCTCCACCTAACTTTGTTCTCGATACCTCGCCCGGCAAGTATCAGGTCGTGTGGAAAATAAACGGGGTCAGCCAGGACCAGGCCGAGTCGCTGCTCCGCAACTTGGCGAGTGAATTTGGCGGCGACCCAGCGGCAACCGATTCAACGCGCGTGCTGCGACTGCCGGGCTTCGCTAACCGCAAACTATCGGAAGAATTCGTCGTCCGGGCACATCACGAAACCGATGCTGTCTACGCCCCGGGCGACTTCGCAATCGAGGACGAATCTCTGGAAACACAGCGTGATGCTAGCGATGCGCGCGAGCGTCGCACGCTCGCACCCGGCCACAAGAGCCAATCCGAACACGATTGGGCCTATGCCAAGCGTGCTCTCGCTCGCGGCGACAATCCGGAGGAGATCATTCGAAAGATCGCTGACTTTCGTTCGGAAGACAAAGCCGACCCTGATTACTACGCTCGCCGGACCGTGCTGCAAGCCCAAGCACGAATGGCGCAGGTCCGCCAAGAGTCCGTCTCATCGGTAGCTCCCGAACCACCCGTCGCCGACAAGGGACCTGATCACTGACGGCTTGCAATGCTTACAGCCCGTTCCAACAATACGAACGAAATGATCGCTGAGGCGAACAGTTTCGCGGCAGCAGACGCCGCAGTATCGTTCGCATCAGCGACACCGGATCGACGGCCAAGGAGAAAATCAATGGCTCGTCGTTCTGGTCAGGTTGGATACGAAGAAGTGAAGCGTCGTTGGTATCACGTGAGGTTTCAGATGGATGTGCCGGGACCAGAGAAAAGGGCCGATGGAAGCAAACCGATTTGCCCTTTCTCCGGACCAGGCTCTCTGACGAAACCGGAGCGTCTCACGCGAAGGAAACAAATCATTGCCGCAAGCGGTGCAGACACCGAGGAACACTTCAATCGAGTGGAGGCGTATAACCACGGTGTGACGTTCCGCAAGCAAGCGGAGTGGTGGCTGAATCATGCGCAGACTCGAAAGCGGAAGCCGATCAAACGGGCCACCGCGCTTGGATTCACGAGCTACCTGAACAAATGGCTCAATCCGAATCTCGGCGATTTGCCACTTTCGTCCGCCAACAACCTCGTCGTAAAGGGTTTGGTGACCACCATGACGAAATCCTGCGTCTCGCCGAAGATGGTCAGGAGCGTGATTCAGGTCGTCCAGATGGTCGTGGCATCCGCCGTCAATGAGAATGGAGAAAAGATCCATCCGCGGACGTCGGACCATGAATTCATCGACCTGCCCGAGGTAGGGGATCAATGGCAGCCTGTCCATTCCAGCGAAACAATGAGGGCCATCGCAGCCGGCTCGGCGGGACGGGAACCAATGCTCTAGGCTCTATTGCGCTGCGCAGAAGCGTTTGGACTTGAAATCGACAAACACATCTCGGACGATTTCTCCACCTTGCACATCCGCGAGAAAGTATGGAGCGGACACGTTCAACCATTTCTGAAAACCGGCAACGGGCTTCGGGACGTTGATCTTGATCCCTCCATCGCTGCGATGCTCAACAGGTTCATCGGGAAGCGGACTTCGGGCTTCCTGTTTCACGCGAAGAACGGATTCCCGCTACTGCAGTCGAACGTCTTGAGGCTTTCCTTGCAACCGCTTCTCGAACCTGTGGGGCAACCGAAATCCGGTGCTCACGCATTCCGGCAATTCCGCGCGACGTCGCTGAGGAAGCAGCGTGCCCCAGAAGACTTGATTCGATTCTGGCTCGGCCATGCAAACAAAACCGTCACGGACCTATACACCGAGTTGAAAGAGGATGTGACGTTTCGCAAGAAAGTCGCCGAACAGGTAGGGATCGGGTTCGAGCTTCCAGCCGAGAAGCCCGGAGTTGCGCCCGATTGTACCCACAGGGAGGTTTTGTCACACGTTGCGTAAGTGATTTTGATTCAGGAAGAAGAATGGCTCTCCTTCGTTGACACGTATCGAACTTTCTGCCTCGCTCCGGCGTCTGAAGCACAAGAAACCCTACTAGGCATTCAGCAGTTTACCTGCCTATCAGTCTCGCGCCACAGCGACGCAACTTTGTTTGCACCGTCAGGATCGTATGGTCGGATTGGACCCAGGCTTACCTGCTTCTCGTTTACAAGGATATGGGAGTCGTTTTTTCCCGCCGACTTGGCTGTACCCAAATCTGCATCCAAGCCGTGAAAAAGTTTTAGAGTACGCGCGAAATGACCACCGGTCCGGACAGGCTGTTCACTCGACTCGACCATCGGCGCATGCGGGCGACTCAAGGAAGCTTGAAACCCGGAAGCCGCAGCGCCCTCCGGTCGAAGGTCAAGGTGCAGGGACAGCCCGCTCTCGTGCCCAGCGCCGCAATCGTGGCATCGGCGAACGAGCCCTGTCCTCCCTTAAGGGCAATCGTGGCGTTGAATACTTCCTGCTCGTTTTCCAGGACCAGTACATCGATCTGAAGCATGCGCTCGACAGCCGCAGCGATTTCGTTGGTGGTGAGCCGGTAGGCGCGGTCGAGCACCCAGACCGTCTCGACCATCGTCACGATGCTGACAAAGCCGGGGTTTTCCTCGGTTAGGCGGCGTTCGATTATTTCCGTTGCCCTGGGAGATTGAATCGGGTCGTCTTGTGTAAGGTAACGGACGAGAATGTTTGCGTCGAGCCCGATCATCGACGTGGCGCGCGCGGCGCGGCGCCGCCAGCAGCTTCAGCAGCCGCCTCGGTCATCTCTCGGATAGCCACCGGCCCCGGGCGCCTTGACTTGATGATTCCTAGTAAAGCCGCCGCACGGAGTTTCGGCAACAGGACCACACTGCCATCAGGATGCACGAAGAACTTGACTCGATCTCCCGGTTTCAACCGCAGATGTTCGCGAATCGCCTTCGGGATCGTCGCCTGGCCCTTGACGGTTATTGCGGATTCCATGGCTCCTCCATTACAATTATACAAAAGTAATACCACAACGCGTATGTTTCGTCAAGGAATTGCTACAACGTTCTGGCTATCTTTTGGCTATGGGAGGAAAAAAGAACTCATGGATCTTCGTAGCACCCGAAGCGGGAGAAGTATGGCTCCCTTTCGTTGATACGTATCGAATTTTCTGCCTCGCTCCGGGGCCTTATGCGAAGGAAATCCTACTGGGCATTCAGAAGTTTACTCCCCGATCTGCCTTGCGCTACAGCGACGGAACTCTGTTTGTCCCGTGAGGTTTGAACAGCCGGATCAGACCTCGGCTCACCTGTTTGCAGCGATGGACGACACGGGAACCAAAGGATTTAGCCAGCGATTACCATAATCGATTTGCGAACCTTTCAGTTCCCGAGTCTCCGTTGGAAGGAAGGAGCTCAGCGAACGCTCGCAATCGTGCCGTCGAGGGAGACTAGATCTGAGCTCAATTTAAGGCCTTGCTCCGGGTCCTTGCAAATCCGGGCCCGGCAGCACTCGAAACGGTTTGTTCTTGCCCCAGCGGTAGATCGCGAAATCCTGGTCCAGCGTCAGAATGTCCGCGGTCCCAAACTCGTCCGCCAGACGAATCAGGCAGGCATCTGCAAGATCAATCTTCCGATCCTTATATTTTTGCAATACTCGTCTGACACCGGCAGCATCTCGAGAAAGCTGCAAAGGAACCTGGAAAATCCCGGCGGCAACGTTCTCGATCACCGCCCCCGACGCGCCTGACAAGTTGCGCAATAAGTAGCAACTCTCGGTAATGACGGCTTCGCAAGTCACAAGCGGTGCCTCCACTTCTCGAACCGTTTGAGCGCACGTCCGGTGAAAACTCTCGCTACGGTCTAGCAGCGCAACGATGACGCCTGTGTCGAGCAGGACCGGCTTCATTGCCCAAATTTCTGCAGATGCTTTTTGTTCGATCCCAGATCGCGCACACCGGATTCGAACTTACCCAGGCCGATGACGCCTGCCTTCTTGCGCCGCAAGTAGCTTGCTTCCAAGACACGCAACCCCTCGCGCACAACCCGCGAAGGAGTCCAACCCAGTTCTCGCACCAGAACAGCGAGCCTCTTCCGCGATCGGTCATCCAGCCTAGCTTGAATTGCAAATCGCATGCACCAATTGTATTACAAATAGCCATTTGTATGAC